>Ga0187889_10000749_pt1 | contig 37782 bp, 40 predicted proteins | sample June2016WEW_7_10_2_FD_132992 | JGI IMG/M metagenome (GOLD analysis project Ga0187889, IMG submission 132992) | Peatland microbial communities from SPRUCE experiment site at the Marcell Experimental Forest, Minnesota, USA - June2016WEW_7_100 | ecosystem: Environmental > Terrestrial > Soil >... | reverse complement strand
GGTATCGAAGAAGTTCACGCCCTTTGAAACGGCAAGCTCCAGCGAGGCAATCGATACCTTGTCGTCGGAGCCGGTCCAGCCGCCCATGCCCCACATGCCGTAGCCGACTTCGCCGACCTGCCAGCCGGTCCGTCCGAAGGTCCGATACCGCATCCCCGTCGCCTCCCGCAACGCCAACTCGGCGTCATAGATCCTCGTGGTCGTTTGGTTCATCCTAGCGCCCGCAGGGCAACTCTTCGCCGGAGTTGCGTGTGCGGCTACGGGGAGAACGATGCCTGAATGGATTTACTTCATCCACGCTTCGCGGGAAGACTTTGCCGCGACCATGACCCGGGAGGAAGAGCGAGTCTGGGGCGAGCATTTCGAGCGGCTGAAGAAGCTTCTGACTGAGGGGACGCTCATCCTTGCGGGCCCTACGCTGGGCAGGATCAACACCGGCGTGGCAGTGATCGAGGCCCCCGACGAGGCCTCGGCACGGCGGATCATGGAAGAGGATCCGACCATCGCCAGCGGCCTGGCCACGGGCGAGCTGCGCGGCTTCCGAGTCGCGCTGCTGCGCGGCCGCGACGATTGAGGGCGCGATGTACGGCAATGGCGGCCTCACGGACTCGTCGCGGTCCCATCGGGCTGGCTGTCGCGACCGGCGTCGAACTTCAGGAAAGCAGGCGCGAGGTTCCTTCGGGGTCGGCCTCTTCGGCCCGGTCGGCATCGTTGGGCCTGTCGGTCTCTTCGACCAAGGGAAGCTCTCGGTCCCTGTGGGCCGTGTAGTCGGGCAACGTTCGCTCGTACGACCCTGTCATCAGCGGTGAGGAGATCATGAAGTCGGCCGAGGCCCGGTCGCACGCGACCGGGATGTTCCAGACGACGGCGATCCGCAGCAGCGACTTCACGTCCGTGTCGTGGGCCTGGGGTTCGAGCGGATCCCAGAAGAAGACCAGGAAGTCGATGCTGCCGTCGGCGATCATCGCCCCGATCTGGAGATCGCCGCCGAGCGGCCCCGACTGGAGGCAGGTCACCGGCAGCTCCAGCTCACGCTCAAGCATGATTCCAGTGGTCCCGGTCGCGACGAGGTCATGCACGGCCAGCATGCCCCGGTTGTACCGCGCCCATTCGATCAGGTCCTGCTTCTTGTTATCGTGGGCTACAAGCCCGATCCGTTTGCGAGGTTTCAGCTCCAGCGTCATGGTTCATCCTTGTCCGGCCGCGGCAGCGCTTGGCCGCCTGCCTGTGCCCAGCATGGCAGAACTTGCCCTGCAAGGCGCCCGACTCGGAGATGTGCAATTCGCCGTGGACCGCCCGCCGTCGCGCTCCGCACTGGAGCCGGGGCGCAAATGACGGCTACGTACGCCAGGCCCGCGGCCGCCTGGCAGCGCCTGGCCCTCAGGGCGGAGGATGGCCTGCGCGCCGGTTGGATCGTGGTCGCGGCGCCGCTGCTGACAGGGCGGGCGGCATGGCCGGGCCGTTCGACTCCGGCCAGCCGCTCGACGGTCTCTTTCGCCTCGCCGGCTTCCTAGGCGCCGTCGGTTGCCTGGCCACGCGCAGCCCGATCGCGGCCCCTGCGGCCGTTGAAGGGGCCGTAACCTGGTCGGGTGCGACCCCTTCCACGGTCTCAACGCCCCGCCCCGCAGGTCCTGCGTCAGCAAGTAGCCCGTCGCCGTTGCACGGAAGAGGAAGAAGATAGCGAGGAGAGCGAAGCCGACACCGGCGATCGGGCGGATCGACGCGTTTGGGGCGGGTCCGGTCGCCGTCAGCAGCAAGGCCGCCAGAACCACGCAGACTGCCGCGCCGACGAACTCGTTCTTGCGGATTGCCCGGGCGTCTATCCGCAGCCTCCCGCGCTGGTCGTCCGCCAGTCGGCCCGACCCGTTCGTCTCGAGATCCGCCGCGGCGAAGGGATCGAAGCTGGTCTGAGTCATGGCCACAGCCCTCATGCACCTGACACTGGCCGGAAGAGTAGCGACCGCAAGGGGCTGCTCGGCCGGGCGCCCCCCCAGGTGAGCCGGTCCGTGGTCAGACGCACTCTTCGCGACTTTGTTGCCACTTTGCCGTGCCCTTGCCGCCGTGTGACAGCCAAGGTGGCACGGCCTCGGACCAGATTCAGCTCATGACGAACGGGGTTTGCGGTACAGGGGAGGAGGTCGGGCCGGCGAAACCGCCGACCCAGCCCGATCCGTGGGCGCTGGCGGCCCATGTCGCCGGCGGAAGATCGCCGTTCGATTTCGTCGAGCCGCCAATCTGGTTCAGCTACAGCTCCTTCGAGACGTTCGACCGTTGTCCGCGCCAGTACGCCTTTCGGTATCTGTGCCACCTGCCGGCAGAGGAGCCACGACCGGCCGCGGAGTTCGGGTCGGCGGCGCACGGCGCGTTCGCGGCCTTCACTCGCGAGCGGCGCGAGCGGCCCGCCCGCGGCGAACCGGGGCCGGTTCGGGCCGACCTGGAGCGCTTCTTCGAGTCGGCCTGGGCTCGCACCTCCCTATCCGCCGAGGCCGATGCCGAGATCTGGCGGCGGCGCGCCGAACCAATGCTCGATCGCTTCTGGGCCTCCGAATCAGCCACTCAACCGGAGACCGTCGGCGAGGAGCTCCGCTTCCGGCTCGGCCTCCAGCTGGACCCCGACGTCTTCGTCGTCGTCACGGGCTACATCGACCGCGTCGACCGGCTGCCATCGGGAACGGTCGATCTGATCGACTACAAGAGCGGACCCTCAGCTTCCCGCGAAGCGGCCGAGGCCAGCATGCAGCTCTCGATATACGCCCTCGCGTGCCGCGACGCGCTAGATCTGGGCCGGCCCGAACGAGTCACCCTCTACTGCGTCGAGGAGGGCCGGCGCTTCAGCGCCGAGCGTACCGACGCCGCGCTCGATGCCCTGCGCACCGATCTTGCGGCTCGCGCCGGCCGGATCCGCGGCGGCGATTTCTCCCCTGCTCCGAGCCGGCGTTCCTGCAGCTGGTGCGACTTCACAGCGCTGTGCCCGGTGAACGCGCGTTAGCGTAGCCGACAAAGTCACCCAGATTGCACACCCGCACGCTCAACGCCATCGGAGCGCGACGCGCCGGGACCGCGACGCCATCGGCCGGTGACACCCAGCAGGGTGTCACGCCACCGGCGTGGATTCACGCTCGGCATTCGCGCTGTGCCACCTATTCAGAGCGGGCGGAAGATGCGGCTCTGTGACCCCGCGGCAACCGACCGACTTCTTCCTCGAGAACTGTGCTACGGCCAGGACTTCACCAACCAGGCCGGCGGCGTCAACGACGCCGTCATACACCGCGCGGAGGCCGCACAGCGCGCTGAGTCCGCATCTCCGAATTTGCTTGACGGGCGATACTCGGCCCGCCCACCATCTTCCGTGGGGCATGGGCCGGCACCGAATGGGGCGCCGGTCGTGTGTGAGTGCCTGTGCTCACGGAGGAATGACATGATGACGCTCACCCGGGTCCCTGGTTTCGGTGGATCCCCGATGCGCGGCCACGCCGGGCATTCGACTGCGGGGGCAGGGTCCGGGGCCCTTGCGCTTGTCTTCGCCGCGCTGGGGCTTGCGGGCTGCACGATCGGTGCGCACCAGGAGAGTCCGCTTGTCCAGCAAGCCAGCATCGCCGTTGGGACGGGCACGGCCGTGGCAACGGGCACGCCGACCACGACCGACCAGACGGCGGCCGGAGACATCCCGGCCGGGCGTGGGATAGCTGAGGGCGGTGGCGGGCCGCTGTCGTACACGTTCCGCGAGGAGTGGCGGCGGGCGCTGGCAGCGGCGCAGAACTGGCGCAGCGGGGCATACCTGATCAGCGCGTCCGGAGACTTCGTCAACGACGATGGTGTGCCGAGCCAGTGGACCGTCGCTTTCATCGACAAAGCCGACGCCGATGCCGTGCTGGTCGTGGAGATAGATCCGTGGGGCAAAGTCACCGCGACCCGCGAGGTCACGGGTGACGGGGTGAGCTCGTTCGTTGGCCAGTACACCAAGCGAATGCCCTACGCCATCATGGACAGCGACACGGCGGTGGGGCTCGGCAAAACGGCGCTGGCCTCCCGGTACGATCTCGCCAAGACGAAGGACCCGCGCATCGGTCTGAACTTCAGCCTGGTCGATGGCAGCGGTCCGTTCTGGACCTACACGCTCTTCGACGAGTCGACCGCCACATACGTCTCCGTCCAGATCGACGCCCTGACCGGTGAGGTTACGGCTACCAGCTGAGGCATTCCGGCGCGGCGACGATCACGAGCCTCCAACTGGACACCTCGCGCCTCAGCATTCCCCGGCGTCCCCGGGGGCGCGCTGGACCGGCGCGTACAGGCGGTAGTTTGCTCCGCAGGCGGCCTGGTTGCCCTCGTGGGCGGCGGCGCTCAGCTGGTGGTCGTGCAGGCTGGTAGCGTCGCCCGCCGCGAAAACGCCGGGCACGTTGGTGTGCTGCTCGGACGTGACGACGATCTGGCCGAGCGCGTTGAGCTCCAGGCCGAGTTGCCGGGCGAGCTCGTCAGGCGCCCTCGAGCTACGGATGGTGTAGACCTGCTCGACCGGGATCCGGGTCCGCCTGAGATCGTCCAAGACGAGCGCCCGCATCTGGCCGTCCCGGTTCTCGTACTCGACGACGCGGAAAGGGTGGGTGGTGATGCCGTTCGCGGTCAGGTCGGCGAGTCGCGAGGACGGGACCCCGAAGGCCTCTTGGCGACCGGCGACAAGCGTGATCCGTTTGGTGAAATCGAGGAGGTCCAGGGCGGTCTGAACCGCCTCTTCATCGTGGCCCACGACGCCGACGACGCGGTCGATCGACTCGTAGCCTTCGCAGTGAATACACCAGAACAGACTCTGCCCCACGCATTCGTCCCGGCCGGGGAATTCCGGGAAGTGGCCGACGACACCGGTGGCCAGGATCACCGTCCGAGCGAGCACTTCCAGCGGTCCACCTTCGGGAACCTCCCCGAAGATGCGGGCCATCTCCGGATCGCGCGGGATGGTCGAGCCCGGCCCGCCTCCCGGGGCACCGCCTTCGGGCAATCGATCTATCCTCAGGCGGAACCGCTCGCCTTCGCGCGTCGCGGTCGCGACGTGACCGAGCAGCAGCTGAACCCCGTATCTCGCCGCATGACGCCAGCCGAGCCGGCGAATCTGATCGGCCGGAATCCCGTCCGGAAAGCCCAGGTAGTTGTAAGCGACGTGGCGCCAGCGGAAGCGGTCGCGCTCGTCGACGAGGAGCACGCTCCGGCGCATCCGACCCAGGTTGACGGCGGCCGAGAGGCCCGCAGCCCCCCCGCCAACGATGACGCAGTCAACCTCGCGAGTGTCAGATTCAGGCGATCCCATGACCGTATCATGCCCCGATTCCGGCGAACGGGCAGGCGCGCTCGCCCCAGAATGATCGCCGAGTCCGGAGCCGGCTCGGCGTTGAGTACCGGCGGCCGCTAAGCCACGTCGAGGGCGCCAAACCTCAGGTCGCGCCCATTACTCGGCCCGATCTCCGTCGGGCGCGGTACCAGGCCAGGTAGTCGAGCAATTCGTCCCGCTCCTCTTCCGTGACATCGGAGAAAAGGGCTGCACTGACCGTGCCTACGGGACCCGCTCCAGACTCGCCCGGCACCCGATAGCCGCTGGAGCGCATGAGCTCCGCGTATGGCACCGCCAGGGCCTCGCTCAGCTGGTTCAATACGTGCGGCGAGGGCTTCTTGACCGCATCGTCCTCGAGCCTGCTCAGGTAGGCTGCGGAGATTCCTGCTGCCCGAGCCGCGTCGACCGCCGATAATCCGCGAATTTCCCGCGCCTGTCTGAGCACGACTCCCAGCGACGACGCCATCCCGCCTCCACCACTACAGTGTCCACTCGCAACTACAGTTGACAGTAGCATGCACCCGTGCTCTACTGCAAGCGGATAGTGGCCGAAGCGTCTCCCGACGGTGGACCTGATTGCCCTGCTTTCCCGGATGCCGGCAAGCGCGAGAAAGCGCACGGAGAAAGTCATGGCCATCATTCAAGTCAACCTTGTGGCCGTGGCAACGGAATCGAGTCGGTGACTGCCGTCGCCTTCGTTTCGACGTATCCGCCGCGTCGCTGCGGCATCGCCACTTTCACCCGAGATCTGGCCGGTGCGGTAGGCGATCGGGAGGTCGTGGCAATCCACCGGCCAGGCGATCGGATCCTCTACCCGCTCGAAGTCACCGGACTCGTCCAGGCCGACGATCGGTCGGACTACCTTCGCGCCGCCGACCAGGTCTCCGCCTCAGGCGTCTCGGTCGTGTCGATTCAGCACGAGTACGGAATCTTCGGCGGCCAGGACGGCGAGTTCATCATCGACTTAGTCGACCGGGTGCGGGTGCCAGTCGTGGCGACGCTTCACACGGTGCTGCGCCGGCCCACCGCCACGCAGCGCGCCGTCATGACGCGACTCCTGGACATGAGCGCCGCCGCCGTGGTCATGTCCGAGGCGGCCGCAAAGTTGCTTCGGGACGAATACGGCGCCGAAGCGTCGAGGTTGCGCGTTATCCCGCACGGTGTCCCGGACCTGCCGCTCGCCGATTCCAGACTGCACAAGCCCGACTTCGGGCTCGAGGGCCGGTCGGTGATCCTGAGTTTCGGGCTCCTTGGACCGGGCAAAGGCTACGAGCACGTGATCGAAGCATGGTGAGTGTTCGACGGGATCGACCGGACGCGCTCTACGTGGTCCTCGGGGCGACCCATCCAAACCTCATTCGCACCGAAGGCGAGGCTTATCGCGATCGACTGCGGCGGGAGGTCAACGATCTGGGCCTCCGCGAGCACGTCCTGTTCGTCGATCGGTTCGTCGGGCAGGAGGAACTGGGACGGTGGCTACAGGCGGCCGACGTCTTCGTAACGCCGTATCCCAACCTCGACCAGATGGTCTCCGGTACGCTGTCGTACGCACTTGCGGCGGGCAGACCGGTCGTGTCCACGCCCTTCGCGTATGCGTCTGAGGTGCTCTCCGATGGCCGTGGGATCATCGTCGAGCCGGACTCTCGGGAGGCCCTGGCGGAGGCTCTGGTCGGTCTTCTCAGAGACGGAGTCAGCCGGCGCGAGATCGGTCGGCGGGCCTACGCATTCAGCCGCAGGATGATCTGGCGGGAGGTCGGCGCGGTATACCGCGAGTTGTTCACTGCGGTCGCCATGCGCGCCGAAGTACCGGTCGAGGTGCCCGCCCTGGCGGCCAATGCCTGAGCCGGCGCCGCTCTTCCCGGTGGTCCGCAAGCATCTGGAGTCGCTCACGGACGAGTTCGGGATTCGACAGCACGCGCGCGGTGTCGAGCCCGACCCGGCACATGGGACCTGCACGGACGACGTGGCCCGGGCCCTCGTCGTCGACCTCGACCACGCCGACGTCCTTGGGTCGATACCCGTCGAAGAATCACTCCGGCGCTCGCTTCGATACCTGGTCGAAGCCTTCGATCCGGCAACCGGGCGCTTCCGCAACTTCCGGGCGGCGGACGGGACGTGGCTCGATCGGGTTGGCTCGGAGGATTGTCACGGGCGCGCCATGCTCGCCCTGGCCGAGGCCTCTTCCCGATCCCGCGAGCTGGAGGTTCGGCGGATCGCCGCTGATCTGCTGGAGCTCGCCGCGCCGGCGGCGCTCAGGCTCACGTCTATCCGGGCGGTCGCTTCGGCAGCCCTGGCCTGTGCCGAACCAGTAGATGCGCCGACCAAGGTTGCGCTCCGTCCGGTGCTCGTCGATCTGAGTGGTCGGCTGGCAACCGCTTTCACCGACGCTGCATGCTCGGCGGACTGGCCGTGGCCCGAAGGGGCCGTGACGTATGAGAGCGCGCTGCCCGCTCGAACCCTCATCGTGGTCGGACATCGCCTGGGAGAGACCGCCATGAGCGAGCTGGGGCTCGCGACACTCGACTGGCTGCTGCGTGGCCAGGTTGCGCCCGGCGGCTGGTTCGATCCGGTGGGCAACCGCGGCTGGTGGGCCCGGGGCGGCAGGAAGGCGACCTACGACCAGCAACCGATCGAGGCCGGGTCGACTCTGCTGGCAGCCGAAGCTGCCTTCGAAGTAACCGCCGACCATCGCTACGTCGAGGCCGCCGAGCGCGCCTACGCCTGGTTCCTCGGCGAGAACCGGCTTGGGCTCACGGTCGCCGATCCGGCCAGGGGCGGTTGCCGGGACGGCCTGGGCGCGGACGGAGTAAACCAGAACCAGGGTGCGGAGTCGACGCTCAGTTGGCTGGCGGCCCTCGAGGCCATGCGCCGGATCCGACGCCTGCCGGTCAATCGACCCGATCGGATACCCGCCGGTGGCGTGGCTGGGGGCAGGCACACACGTAGTCCAGGACCCGACTGAAGGGCGCCGTCGCAAGAGCCACGGATGTATCGGCGGCGCCATAGTAGAGGTACAACACGTCAGCCTCGCGATCGACCGTCCATCCGCACGGGAAGACGACCTCGTTGACATCGCCGGCCCGCTCGTACGGGGCACGTGGCCCGAGAACCCATTCGTCGCTGCGGCGCAGCAGGATCGTTGGGTCTTCCAGATCCAGCAGCGCCAACCCGAGCCTGTAGATGGGACCCGCGGCCGTCATGTGAGCCCCGTGGTACATCAGCAGCCAGCCGAATTCGGTCTCGATCGGCGGCGGTCCGAGGCCGATCTTGCCGGCGTCCCACCAGGCTCCGTCGCGCGCCTCGATAAGAAGCGAATGATCGCCCCAGTGGCGCAGATCGGGTGAATATGAAACCCACATGTGCACGCCACCTCGCAGCGGCGTCGGCCTGTGGATCATCGCCCAGCGACCGTCGATGCGGCGGGGAAACAGCGCGGCGTCCTTATCCTCCGGCGGCATGGCCGGCCCGAGGCGTCGGGCCGTTCGGAAGTCCTTTGTGGCGGCCAGGGAAACGAGCGGCCCGCGGCGGCTGTACGCGGTGTAGGCGATCACCCACTCGTTGAGTTCCTCGAGCCACGTCAACCTGGGATCCTCGCAGCCCCATACTTCCTCGGGGTGGCGGTCCAGATCGGGATTGATCAGCGCCTGTTCGTCGAAGATCCAGCCATCGACCCCGTTCTTGCTTCGGGCCACCTGCAGGTGCGAGATCCCCCGCAGATCCTCGACTCGCAGCAGCAGCACGGTTTCGTCGTTCAGGCGGGCCGCTCCCGGGTTGAACGCCGCATTGGCGGCATAGGGCAAGTGCTCGGCCGACAGGATCGGGTTGCCGGGATAACGTTCGAAGAGCGCTGGCGCAGCGGCGTGGCGACTGGAAGTCACGGGTCCATCCGTTCGAGGAGGAGATTGGTCGCTATGGTGGGCGATACTGGACTCGAACCAGTGACCTCGCGGATGTGAACCGCGCGCTCTAACCAGCTGAGCTAATCGCCCACGAGACCGAGCGCCGACGCGCCGGAGGCCGAATTATAGCGGCCCGCAGCCAGCGGCCGAATGGCCGCGCTGCCGCCCTCGGGGCCCGTCACTCCCGGGCTTGCCCGGTGCGACGTCGAGCAGCGCGAAATGGCGGCTCACGACGCGACGGCCATAATTGAACCGACATGGACTCGAACCGCCTTCGGCCGGACCGCTCGCGCGCATCGGCCCGATTCGCGGTGCGGCTGATGCCGCGCGGCGGCTCGGATAGGGTGGATGGCGTCTCGGACGAGGGGACGCTGCTGGTCCGGGTTGCCGCACCGCCCGTGGCCGGTGCGGCAAACGCGGCTCTGCTTCGGCTTCTAGCTGATGAGCTCGACCTGCCCCGAACCTCGGTCCGGCTCGTCGCGGGAGCAGTGGGGCGCCAGAAGCTCATCGTTGTCGATGGTTTCTCGCCCGAGGGCGTCTCACGTCGGTGGCCCGGCATCAAGGTGTAGGCGATTAGACTGCCGTGGTGCCCACCGGTCTGTGGTCTCGACCCGTCTACGGAAGAGGCCGCGCTCCGAAAAGGGCCCGCCCGACGCGGATGACCGTGGCCCCCTCCTCCACTGCGACCGTGTAGTCGTCGGTCATCCCCATCGACAGGCCCGCACCAGCGCCGGCAGACGGGCGCGCAGTCGCCGGGAAAGCTCCTGCAGGCGGGCAAACGTCGCTCGCGCCTCCTCGGCCGTGCCGACCAGCAGCCCGACGGTCATAAGCCCAAGCAGTTGAAGATTCGGCATCTCGGTCAGGGCCGCTAACTCCGCCTCGAGCGTCTCGGGCAGGAAACCGGACTTCACAGGGTCCCGATCGACGTTCACTTGAAAGTAGACGCCAAGCGGCCCGCGCCGGATCTCGCCCGCGATTCGATCGATGCGTCGCGCCAGGTCGACCGAGTCCACCGATTCAATCGTATCGAACAGCTCCACCGCCCGACGAGCCTTGTTCGACTGCAGCGGCCCGATCAGATGCCAGCGCGCGTCCGGTAGCAACGGCGCCTTCGACTCGGCCTCCTGGACCCAATTCTCACCGAGCAGCGTGAGCCCGGCCGAAACGGCCGCAGACAGCCTCGAGACATCCACGGTCTTGGATACGGCCACCAGCGTCACATCGGCGGGGTCGCGGCCAACACGGCGGCACGCCGCGGCGACATTGGCGAGGACCGCAGACCGGGCCGCGCGAAAACCGGTGATGGCGTCGGTGTCCAGAGACGGGGCCAAGGCGGCGAAGGGCTACCCCTTCTCGTCTTGCGTCGGCCGCCTGAGAAAGCTCGGGATCTCCAGGTCCTGGTCGTCGTACACGGCCCGCATCGGCTGGCGGTCCGGCAGAGGCCTGTGGAGCGGCGTCGTCTGAACCGGCACCGGCACCGGCTGGCGCTCGGGCGCACCCGTGGGGCCGTACGTGAGCGCCGAGCGCGTTGGAGCTGCGTCGGCTGGATACAACCTCTGGCGTTCCAGGTCCTGCATGAAGTCGGCTCCGTCGAGGCGCGAAGCGCGAACCGGGACGGGGGCCTGGGCACCCGACTCGCGGCGCTGTGCCAGCGGCTTGCGGCTGGGGTCGAAGCCGGTGGCGATGACGGTGATCGTGATCTCGTCGCCCATACGCTCGTCGAAGCTCGTGCCGAAGATGATATTGGCCTCCGGATCCGAGACCGAACGGATCTCCTCGGCCGCCTCCGTGACCTCGAACAGGCTCAGGTTCGCGGAGCCAGAGATGTTGAAGAGGATGCCCTGGGCGCCGTTTATGTTGACCTCAAGGAGAGGGCTGGCGATGGCCTGGCGCGTGGCATCCAGGGCGCGGTTGTCCCCGCTCGCACGACCGATGCCCATCAGGGCCGAGCCCGCGTCCTTCATGACGGCGCGAACGTCGGCGAAGTCCAGGTTGATGAGACCGGGGACGGTGATGATGTCGCTGATCCCCTGCACGCCCTGCCGCAGCACGTCGTCGACGAAGCGGAAGGCGTCGATCATCGACGTGTTCTTCTGGACGACATCGCGCAGCCGATCGTTTGGGATCGTGATAAGCGTGTCGACCTTCTCCCTGAGTTCGTCGGCGGCACGCTCGGCAACGAGCTTGCGTCGGGCGCCTTCGAAGGAGAAGGGCTTGGTGACAACGCCGATCGTGAGCGCACCGAGTTCCTTGGCGATCTCGGCCACGATGGGGGTAGCGCCAGAGCCAGTGCCGCCGCCCAATCCCGCCGTGATGAAGACCATGTCGGAATCGCGCAAAGCTTCGGTGATCTTCTCGGAGTCCTCCTCGGCTGCCCTCTGACCGATGGAGGCGTCGCCGCCCGCGCCAAGACCGCGTGTGATCTTGTCGCCGATGCGGATCTTGTGGGGCGCGTCCGATTGGAGGAGGGCCTGCGCATCCGTGTTGCAGGCGATGAACTCCACCCCCATCATCTCTGCCCTGATCATGCGGTTGACGGCATTGCTGCCGCCGCCTCCCACGCCGATCACACGGATCAACGCGAAGTTCTCGGAATCGGACCGTAGCGGCATTCCAGATCCTCCGGTGGCTTCCGGCAGACGTTGTCGTTCGGTCCGGCCCCCCCGAGATCGGTAGAGCACTAGCGCGTGACGGGGCTGGCTCGGATGGAAGGGAGTATACGCCTTACCGTGGGCTTCGGGAACCCAGATCGCACACTGAAACGGGCCCCTTACGAAGGGACTACGAACGTTTGTTCGAACTTTCGAGGAGGAACGCCAGAATCCGCCCTGCAATTCGGTGGGACCTGTGGACCCTCGCTTTCAACCCGCCAGGGAGACCAGCCTCAAGGCGCGGGTTGCGTCCTCGGCAACGGGGTCCAGGAGCGCGATCGACTGACACCTGCCTGACGTCACACGACCTCTGAAGACCGAGACAGCGGCCGCGCGGCTATAGCCGGTTCAGCGTTCTGCTACGGAAAGAGGTTGCGGATTGCGTCTCGGAAGCGCGCCGGCAGGCCGCCGGCCGGGGCCGACTCGAAACGCAGGACCTCGCCGGACTCCAGGCCCTTGGCGCCCCAGTAGAGCAGGCCGATGGCCGTGCTGTAGGCCGGAGTGAGGATGTTGTCGGTCAGCCCGCCCACGCCCGTAGGTCCGGCCACGCGGACCGGCATGTCCAGTATCTCGCGGCCGAGTGCCGCCGCCCCCGCCAGCTGAGAGGCTCCGCCGGTCAGCACAACGCCGGCTGGAAGCATCCCTTCCCCGGCCGATCTCATTTCCGCGGCCAGCATCTCGAATGTCTCCCGCATGCGAGCTTCGATGATGCGGCAGAGCTCAATGCGGCTGACCGACCGGCCGGCCGCCTCGCCCAGCGTCGCAACGCTGATCATCTCGTCCTCGGCCACCGTCGACAGATCGCAGCTGCCGTACTGAGTCTTCAGCTCGTCGGCCACCTGCAAGCTGGTCTTGAGGCCGATAGCGACATCGTTGGTGACGTTGTTGCCGCCGACGGGCAGGACCGCGGTCTTGAACGGCGAGCCATCCAGAAAGAGGGCCAGGTCGATGGTGCCGGCGCCGATGTCGGCCACGGCCACGCCCAGGTCGCGCTCCGTCTCCGAGAGCACGGACTCTGCCGACGCGAGCGAGGCGGCAACAAGCTCGTCGATCTTGACGTTGGCCGCCTGGACGCACTTGGCCAGGTTTCGGACGGCGGTGGCGGCTGCGGTCACGATGTGGGTCTCGATCTCGAGGCGAATGGCGCTCATTCCGAGCGGGTCCTTGACGCCCTCCTGGCCATCCACGATGAAGCCGCGCGGCAGGACGTGCAGGACCTCACGGTTCGACGGAATCGTGACGGCCCGGGCCACTTCCAGCGCCCGCGCGATGTCCTCGCGTGTGACCTCACGCTGGTGGCCGCTCACGGCCACGGCGCCGCGCGAGTTCTGGCTCTCGACGTGCTGCCCACCGACGCCAACGAACGCCCGGTCGATCTGGTAGCCGGAGAGGCGCTCGGAATGGTCGACCGCGCCGGATATGGACCGCACGGTCTGCTCGATGTTGACCACGACGCCCTTCTTCAGGCCGCTGGCCGGCACGACACCCTTGCCGACGATGGTCAGACTCCCGTCACGGGCCACCTCGCCGATCAGAGCGCAGACCTTGCTCGTGCCGACATCGACTCCGACGAGCACTGCTTCGCGTTCCACTCGCTCCCGTCCTAGGTGCTGTCCTCGATCTCGAGCCTCGATCTCGAGGCGTTTGGTGGGTGGTTCCGGCCGACGGCGCCGTTTTCGAATCAAGGTTTCCACCGTGAAGGCTAACCGACCCGGGCTAGACCGGGCAACCCAACGTTGCAGTCGAGTCCTTCAGCGCGGCAAATACGTGTCCGAGTGGTCGGCACTGACATCGGACACGAGGAAGACCCAGGCCACCTTGGCCTCGCCGGCGTAGCCGAGAATCGACCGCAGGTCCCGGACCTGGGCGGGTATGACGGTGACCTTACGAACCGTTGGCGTGTAGAAACCGAACTGGGCCACCCAACCGGTCGGAACCGAGCTGACAGTGAACCCGTGGCCATCGTCGAGGATTACGGCCAAAGCCGAGGCCGTGCTGCCGACGTCGGCAGGCATCAACCCCGCCAGCCGATAGCCGGCGTCCAGGTTAATCGGGTCGATGATCCCGCCCAGGCCAAGTCCAGCGTCCGACGCTCGGCGATCGAAGACCACGGGCAGGCCGAGCGCGCCCGGGCGAGACGTCGCGGCCGGGTCGGCCGTCGGGGCGGGCGCCAGGGACGGAACGAGCGCGGCGTTGGGCGGCGGCGTCGGCGATCCGGCGGAGGCGGCAGCCGAGGGGCTTGCCTTCGCACCCGATTTGGCGGGCGTGGCCGGCGCGCCCTTCTTCGGGGTCGGCGTCGGCTTGCGTGTCGGGCTTGGCGATGGCTTTGGGGTCGAAGCCGGGGGCGGAGTCATCGAAGCCGACGTTGTCGCCGAAGCCGACGCGCTCGACGCCGCGCCTTCAGTCGGAGTCGCGATCGGACCCGCGGACGAAGGGATCGGATTTCCCGCCGAGTCCACCAACCCGAAGAGCAGCCCATCCTGATCGACCACGTAGCGTCGGTCGCCGATGACCCAGACGAGCTTCGGATCGCGCTCGACGATGTTGACGACTACCGTCGAAGGCAGGTCGACATGAACGGTAACCGACTGGACGGCCGGCAGACGAGCGATCTCCTCGGCGGCTCGATCGGTCTGGATGCGGAATACGTTTGGCGTGCCGTCCAGCCCCACGATCGAGCGGATGATCGACTGGCTGGTGAACGTCGCCCCATGTACCTCCAGGGTCCGGGCGGCGAATGCGGGGGCGACGCTGACGGCGAGGATTCCGGCCAGGCAGGCGGCCATGAGCAGGGCCGCCACTCTCTGGATGGAACGCAGGGGCGGCCCGCTTCGCCTGACTGGCTGTCGCCGAACATGCGGTCCAAGGCGGCGGGGCGGAAGGCCGCGGCTCGTCATTCGGGTGGCAGCGTGGGCGAACGGCGGTTGTCGGGAGGCGACGGCTCCTGCTGCCAGCTGGACCAGTCGCCGACGAACTGGATTTCATACACGAGATCGACGCCAAACTGCTCCGCCACCGCCGTTCTGGCGTGTTCGGCCAGGCGACGGACATCCGTGGCGGTCGCGCCGCCTTCATTCACGATGAAGTTGGCGTGCTTCTCGCTGATCGAGGCGCCACCGAAGCGAGTCCCACGCAGGCCGCACGCGTCGATGAGCCGGCCGGCCGAATCGCCGGGCGGGTTGCGGAAGACACTTCCGGCGCTCGCCTGTGTGAGCGGCTGGTGCTCGCGACGCCAGCGCCGGATCTCCTCGAGCCTGACCTTGATTGCGGCCGGGCCGGCCGAAGCGAGTCTGAAGGTGGCCGTCAGGACCACATCGCCGGTCGGGGCGACGGCCGCGGCGAGGGCCGAGGCGGGCATCGCGCTCCCCTCCCCCTTCTTGAAGCGGCTGTCACGGTATGTCAGCGACAGGGCCGCCGCCAGCTCCGTGGCTTCCGTGCCGTCGGCCCGCAGGATGGTCACCGATTCCAGGACGCCGGCCACATCGGCACCGTGCGCACCTGCGTTGGCCCAAACGGCGCCGCCCACCGTCCCGGGGATAGCCAGCCCGAACTCGAGGCCGGAAAGCCCGGCCCGCTGGGCCAGCGTTGCCGCACGCGCCAGCGCAAGACCCGCCTCCGCTGTCAGCCGATCGCCATCGATGCGCCAGGCCTCGGCTCTCGACAGGATCACCAGGGCGCGGATACCGGCATCTGCCGCCACAACGTCGCTGCCGCGGCCGAGAACGACGAACGGGACCTTATAGGCTCGGGCGAACCGGACCAGGCCAACGAGAGCGGGCACGTCCCTGGCTATGGCCAGCAGCTCCGCCGGCCCGCCCACGCGCATCGAAGTGTGACCGGCCAGCGGCTCGTTCCGTCGGGGACGGACCCCTGTCTGACTTGCCATCTCGACGGCCAGCCGGGCCCAGTCGGGCACGGACCCGGCCGCTGGGGCGGACTCGGCCGTGGCGCCGCCCCTACCCAGCGCCGGGAGCGTGGCCACTTCCCTGGCCCGGCCACTCATCGCGCCACTCCCCGGGAAACCGCCTCGAGGTGAGCGGCGTCGGGGAACGGTCTCCTCGCCGCGGCCGCCACGACGAGCTCCGCCACCGCGTCCGCGCCGCCGGGTCGGGCCAGCGACCGGGCGGCCGCCGCCATCGCGGCGTGCTCCGCCCGGTCGTCGAGGATAGCGGCGGCCGCCAGCAACGCTTCCGCATCGAAATCCTCGTCCTCCACCAGGCGAGCGGCACCACATCGGACCATTTCCTCGGCGTTGCGGCGCTGGTGACCGGCAGCGTGCGGGTACGGGACCACCACCATCGGCAGGCCAAAAGCGGCGACCTCGGCCAGCGTGGAAGACCCGGCCCGGCCGACGACGAGGTCGGCCGCGGCGAGGGCCCGAATCATGTCTTCGTCCAGGAACTTCTCGGGCCGGTATCGGTCGCGCATGTTCTCCGGCAGGTCGTCTCGACCGGCGACTGCTTCGTCGAAGCCTGCTTCACCCGTGACGTGGATAACGCGAGCCCGCTCCACCAGGCGCGGCAGCGCCTCGGCTACGGCCGAGTTGAAGCGTCGTACCGCCTGCGAGCCCCCGAAGATCAGCAGCAGCTTGTCCTCAGTCGGAATGCCCAGCGCCTTTCTGGCATCGGCACGGCTGACGCGCCGGGGATCACGAATCGGGGTCCCGGTGACGAAGCAGAGCCGCCCAGGTCTACCGAGGGCTCGGCAGGTGCTCTCGAACGTGACCGCCAGACAGCCGACCAGTCGGGCCGTCACGCGCACGCTTCGACCGGGAACGACGTTGCCGTCCCACATCACCACCGGAATCCGCAGCGCCCAGGCCGCCAGCAGAACGGGCAGGGCGACGTACCCGCCCGTCGTGAATATGGCAGCGGGGCGATGCCGGACGAGCGTCACCATCGCCTGCGGCACCGAGAGCGACAGGCGAATCGGGTCAAGGACGGCGTGTAAATCGAAATCGACCGACCGAAGCGACCGGACCAACAGGCGCCCGAATGGAATGCCCGTGGCCGGAATCACTGCCGCCTCGAGGCCTCGGTGGCCCCCGATCCAGCGCAGGTCGGGCGCGTCGGACCTAGCCTGCAGCGATCGGGCGACGGCGAGAGCCGGGTAGATATGTCCCCCCGTACCCCCGCCCACTATCAGCAGACGCACTGACCCAACCTCGTTCAACGGTTTCGCGAGAGATCGAGAGCAGGACCCCGACGGCCGCGAGACTGACCGTCAACGAAGAACCGCCCGCAGAGACGAACGGCAGCGTGATGCCGGTGACGGGCACGACGGCGACCACGACGCCGATGTTGATCAGCGCCTGGAAGCATATCCAGGCGGTGATCCCAGCGGCCACGAGCCCGCCGAACGTGTCGGGGGCCCGAATGGCTGTCCGGATGCCCGCATAGGCGAAGGCGATGAAGAGGCCGATCACGACCGCCCCTCCGACGAGCCCCAGTTCCTGGGCGATGACCGAGAAGATGAAGTCGTTGACGTCCTGCGGGACGTAGATCCGGTCGTTCCCGAGACCCGTGCCGAAGAGACCGCCGGCACCCAGGGCCTGGAGCCCCTGGACGGTCTGGAAACCGTTTCCCTGCGGGTCGGCCCAAGGATCGAGCATCGTCTGGATGCGCTGGAGCGGGTAGCTGCCGACCGCGAGGACCAGGGCTACGGCGCCGCCGAGGCCGGCAAGTCCGGCAAGGGCGAGATGGAAGATGTTCGCTCCGGCCACGAAGAAGAGCGAGAAAACGATCAGGACGATCACCATGGCTGTGCCGAGGTCAGGCTCGCGAGCCACGAGAACCAGGAACGGGGCGACGATGATCGCAAAGGGAACGGACCCCCGCCAGAAGCTCCGGATGCCCTTTCCACGTGTGGCCAGCCAGTGCGAGAGGTACACCACCAGCGCGAATTTGGCCACCTCGGCAGGGTGGATATCCGGAAAAAAGGCACCCAGGTGGAGCCAGCGGGCCGATCCGTTGGCGGAGACGCTCAGGTTTCTCAGCGGACCGGGCAGCGGCACCAGGACCACGATCAACAGGACGATCGCCAGCACGGCAAGCGGCACGCTCATGACCCTCATGTAGCGATAATCGACCCGCATCAGGACGACCATGGCAACCAAACCGAGCATGCCGGCCAGGACCTGCGGGGCCACGAGCTCGAAGGTGTTCTGGCTCTGCGCGTATGAAGGTATGGCCGAGGCCGAGTAGACCATCAGGATGCCGATGGCCGACAGCGCAACCACCGCCACCATGATGATGTAGTCCGGCTCGTGAACGTCCCGCTTGAGGGGACCCGGGTTGGCCAGCACGCTGGCCTGCGAGCCTATAAGGGAGTTCGGCCGGCTCGGGCCGCTGATTCGCTGCACCCGCTCGCGCGGGACCGAGTCGTCCGGCAGATTCCAGCGGTCCGGTCGGCCGCTCACCGCACCGACTCCAACGACCGCCCTCGTTCGGCCAGGGCCGCAACTGCGGCCTTGAAGGCCCGGCCGCGGGCGGCATAGTCCACGAACATGTCGAAGCTCGCCGCGGCCGGGCTGAGCAGCACGGTGGCCGGCGGCCGCTCGGAGCCACTCCCGGAGAGCAGGGCACGTGCGATCCCGTCCGCCAGCTCGACGGCGTCTTCGAGGGTCTCAGCCAGTTCGACGCGTGCCATGCCGGCCGCCCGGAACATCTCCGCCAGCACCGGCCCAGACTCGCCGATGAGGACCGCCGCGTCGGCCCGTTCGGCCGCGACCGGCCCAAGCCCTGTCAGGTCCACACCTTTGTCGCGACCGCCCGCGATCAGGACCACCGGCCGCGAGAAAGACCGCAGGGCCGCGATCACGGCATCCGGCTGGGTCCCCTGGGAATCGTTGACGAAGCGGACGCCATCGACGATTGCCACCTGCTCGAGGCGGTGCTCAACGCCCGCGAAAGCGGCCGCGGCACGCCGTATGGCCTCCGGCGCCACGCCGAAGAGGAGAGCCGCGGCCACGGCCGCGAGAGCGTTGGAAACGTTGTGCTCGCCGGGAATAGCCAGCTCGACGATGGGCAGGATTCGCCCGCCAGGGCCGACCTCCGCGGCTCCCCCTCCCGCGACCGCAAGCCGTTCCACACCGGCAGCCACGATCCACCCATCCTCGACCCCCAGGCCGCCAGGCGCCGGCCGGCTGCGCCGGTATGTGATCACGGGGACGCTGCCGGGCGACGCGTATTCCGAGACGACCGGGTCGTCGGCGTTGAGCACGAGTGCGCCGTTCGGGCCGAGTAGCTCCGCAAGACGGCGCTTCACCTTCCGGTACGCCTCGAGCGAGCCGTGTCGGTCCAGGTGATCGGCCGTGACATTGGTGTAGACGGCGACCGTGGTGCCTCGCGACAGGGTCGGCAGCTGCAGCTCGGACAGCTCGATGACCACTCGACTATCAGGCGACAGCTCCGGCAGTCGCTCGACCAGCGGGATGCCGATGTTGCCGCCAAGGATCGCCGGATGGGCAGCGTCCCCATCGAGCAGCGCCGCAGCGAGCGATGCGGTAGTGGTCTTGCCCTTCGTGCCCGTGACCCCGATTGTCGGGCAGGGGCACAGTCGAAGGAAGAGGTCCGTCTCGCTGACCAGCGCCGGCGACCCGACCGGGTCAGCCAGGTGCGCCTCCACCACAGCTCGCAAAGCCGCCCGGAGCCGCGGCTCGGCCGTGGGGAAGTCCGGGTTGATGCTTGGAGAAGCCGCGATGAGGTCGGCCGCCGACCATGTGGACGCAGGCTCGACGTCCGGTCCGAGCCGAAGCTCGATCGCACGAGCGCCGAGAGACTCGATGGCCGAGGCCAGCTGCCCGGCCGACCGTCCGTCGTAGACGGTGACCAGGGCGCCGGCATCGGCAAAGAACCGGGCCAGGGCGATGCCGCTTCTAGCCAGCCCTAGCACCGTCACCGAACAGCCGCCGAGGGCGCCTTCGCGGACGCCGGCCGCCGTCAAGCGATCGAGATCAAGGACACGCCGCCGCATGGCCGGACTACTTCGGAATCGAGGCGACGAAGAGCGTCACCCCGAGCAGGCCGGCGAGCGCGCCGACGATCCAGAAACGCATCGTGATCTTCTCCTCGTCCCAGCCCCCCAGTTCGAAGTGGTGGTGGAGCGGGGCCATCCTGAACACGCGCTTGCCGCGGAGCTTGTAGCTCGCCACCTGGATGATGTCCGAGGCGACCTCGAGAACGAAGATGAGGCCTATCAGCGGCAGGATCAGGATCTGGCCGGTGATGAGCGCGATCACCGCCAGCATGCCCCCCAGCGACAGCGCGCCGGAGTCGCCCATAAAGACCTGGGCCGGATGAACGTTGAACCACAGGAAGCCCATCAGCGCCCCGATTGTTATGGCGTTGACCATCGCCAGGTTCGGCTGGGTTGGCTTGTTGAGCAGGGCGATGATCAGGAAGCTGATGAAGGCGAAGACGAGCGTGCCGCCCGCGAGGCCATCGAGACCGTCGGTTAGATTGACGCCGTTGCTGCAGCCGACGATCGCCAGAACGGCCACGACGATGAAGAAGATGGCGCCCAGCTCGACACTGTGGCCGGTCAACGGGATCGTGATGGTGGTCGTGTTCACGACGTCGCCTATAAACGGCACGCGGATGCCGTTGAAGCCGAAATGATTCTGGACGTAAACGGCAACCACGATTGCCACGACCAGCTGCCACAGGATCTTGTGGCGGCCACGGATGCCGATGCCCGTCCGGGCGTTGAGGTAGTCGTCGGCGGCGCCAAGTGCGCCAACGAGCGCAAGGACGAATAGCGGCGAGTACGTCGAGGCGTCGAAGGCGTCGAAGATGTAGGCCATACCGAGCACGACGGCCACAATGAGAACGCCGCCCATCGTGGGCGTGCCCTGTTTGATCAGGTGGGTCCCAGGGCCGTCGTCGCGGATCTGTTTGCCCATTCCGAGCCAGCGCAGCAGGCGCAGGAATGGCGGCATCAGGATCACCATGCAAGCGAAGGCGAGAAGCAGCCCCTGGAGGAACTCGACCTGGTCCTCTCTCACCGAACCTCCTCACGGGGCTGGTGCGATCGTCCCCGCGCGTCTGCAGCGGCAGTCCGGCCCTCGAAGCTTGTTCTCGCGGCAGTCCTAAGGACGGTCAGGGTGGGCGGCCCCTCTCCGGGCCGGGGCTCCCAATGGCACGTGTCGGTCACTTCCCCAGTGTCGCACAGCCAACCGCGCCCGGTTCGGGACCCCACCATCACCCCAGTGGCTTCGCTGTTGTCCCGCCCGGCGGTGTCGGTCCTGACTTGTTCGGCAGGATGTGCTCACTCAGGACCGCATCGGTGGCGACCCGTCGGAAGAGGTCGGTCGACTGCATGGGCATCGCCAAGACGCCCTGGGCCACCTTGGTCGGCGTCCCCTCATAGATCACGACGCCGATTGCCAGGTCGGGCGCGCTGTGGCCTACCCATCCGTAGAAGCTGTAGTTGTAGACGTTGTCGATCCAGCCGCCTTTGCCATGGTTCAGGGTCGGGTCCCATATCTGGGCCGTGCCGGTCTTCCCACCCACGTAGTAGCCCGGGATGTACGTGGACTTGTTGTAGGAAGGCACCGTGGTCACGACGTGCTCCATCAGGCCCGTAAGCGAGCTCGACAGGCTGGCACTGATGATCTGGCGAGCCCCCGACGATGCGGATGGGGTGGCAGTCCCCTGGTCGAGGACGGCGACGTGCGGAGTGACGGACAGGCCGCCGTTGGCCATCGTGCAATAGGCACGCATGATCTGGATCGGTGTGACGGCCACGCCCTGCCCGAAGGAGGCGTTGGCCAGGTCGATCTGCTGCCAGGGCGAGGCTGCCGGGTCGCGGACGATGCCGTTGACCTCGCCCGCCAGGTCTATGCCGGTGAGCTGGCCGATCCCGTACGTCTGCCACGTCTGGTAAAGGGCGGCCGAAGCGGCATTGATGGTCTTGCCGAGGCGGAACGCTACCCGCGAGGCGCCGACGTTGCGCGACCAGGCCACGATATCGGCGAAGGTCATCCAGCCCTTGGCCTTGCGATCGGCATCTGCAACCTCCTGCGCGCCCGGAAGCTTGAGGACGCCGGTGTCGTCGATCATCGTCGACAGCGCGGTCGTCTTGGTCTGGAGCGCTGCGGAGGCGGTGAGCATCTTGAAGATCGATCCCGGCTCGTAGACCTCGCTGATGATCGGATCCATGAAGAGGGAAGGGTTCTGGGACGCGACCTCGGAGTAGAGATTGGCGTCGTATGACGGATAGCTGGCTTCGGCCAGAACATCGCCGGTCTTGGGATCCATGACGATGGCCGAAACGGTTTTCGCCCTGTCGGCCAGCCAGGTTGCGAAGACCTCCTGCTCGACCTTGAGCTGAAGCCCGGCGTCGATGGTGGTTCGTATGTCCTGGCCCGGCGCGCCGACGTCGACGATGCGCTCGCCGGCCGGGCCCGGTGTGTTGGGGTCGACGCTGACCAGCTGTGGGCGACCCGCCAGAATCGTGTTGTACTGCTGCTCCAGGCCATATTGGCCCACGCCACTGGCATTCACGAAGCCGAGCAGCTGGGCAGCGAGCGACGTGTGCGGCGCGCCCCCTGCTTGCGGATAGACACGCACAGGCGTCGGTTCGAGGGTGATCGTGGCCAGGTCGCCGTTCGCCTGCGCGTCTGAGATCTCTTTTGCAGTGTCCGCATCCACGTTGGTTGCGAGGATCACGTAGTAGCCATCACCGGTCATGGCCTGACGAAGAGCGGCCTCAGGTCCGGGATCGAGGCCCAGGTAGTCGACCAGCTCGTCGGCGTCTCGCTTGCGATCAGCATCGGACAGAGCGTGGAGGTCGGCGACGATGCGGTATTCGTAAACCGTCTCAGCGAGAACGATGGTGCCGGTTCGGTCGTAGATGGTCCCCCGCTTGGCCGGGATCGACTGCAGCGTGGATAACGAGTCCTGTGCCGTCAAAGTCGTCAGCTGCCCGCGCTGGTCGACCTGCCAGTAGGCGAGGCGCGCGGCCATGCCGCTGGAGAGGAGGACGAGCACGGCCAGGAGCAAAAGCAGGCGGCCCCGGGAATCCGTCCGGCCGAGCATTGGGCGGCTTTCTCAGCGGGCCGGGATGACGATCGGCGCCGGCATCTGCGACAGGCCGTCGGCGATCGCTTGGCGGCGAATCGCGGATTCCCGGTCGAGCCGGTTGATGTCCGATAGATCCTGCTGCCGCTGGTTCTGGAGCTGCCCGAATTGCTGGTTCAACTGGTCCATGTCATAGCCTGAGGCCGAAACCCGAACGGTCTGGACGAGGGAGAAGAAGCTCAGCAAGAAGGCCACCACAATCACGCCGATGGCGATCCCGAAGAAGCGGGGCCGCCGCCGCGCGCGGAGAGCCAATCGCGTCCGGCGGCGCGGGAGAGCCGGCGCCTGGGGGCGAAGGAGGTTGGCCTCCGGGCGCCGGCGTGGGAACAGCGTCGAACGCGGGCGTGCGCCCTCGTAGACGGCCATCAATCAATTCCGCGTGAGGCGGGCCAATCGCCGACTGCGGCGTGGGCGAGCGGCTCGCTCTCCCAGCGCTCAGCCGGCCCGGGCATATTGGAGTCGTCGATCCAGCTGAGGACGCCGACGTACCGCTCCGGCCGCTCATGCAGCTCGTGCTGGCGGCGGCCGTAGGTGCGGCGTCGGCTGGCCTGGTGACGCTTGCTCATCGGTGCCTCCCTTCCCGATCGACCTAGGCGGCGATGCGCTCGGCGCCCCGAAGGCGGGCGCTTCGCGAGCGCGGATTGGCGGCGACTTCCGCGGCGCTCGGAGTGCGCGACCTTCCGAGCGAGCGCAGGTTGGGCCGGCGTCCGCAGACGCAAATCGGCACCTCGGGCGGGCAAACGCAACCGCGCTGCTCCGTCGCGATGAACCGCTTGACGATGCGGTCCTCGAGCGAGTGGTAGCTCAGGACCACGAGGCGCCCGCCCGGCCGGAGCAGCGCGAGCGATGCCGTGAGCCCGGCCTCCAGGGCCGCGAGCTCGTCGTTGACGGCGATGCGAAGGGCCTGGAATACACGCGTGGCCGGGTGGGTTCGACGGCCTCTCGGCGTGGGCACGGCCCGCTCGACGAGGGCCGCGAGCTGCTCGGCCGTCTCTACCGGGGAGTGGCGTCGGGTTTCGCCTATCGTGCGCGCGATGCGACCGGCGAACGGTTCCTCGCCATAGCGGCGGAAAAGCGCCGCAAGCTCGCCCGGATCCATCGTCGCGAGCAGGTCAGCCGCGGGTCGACCGCGGCTCGTATCGAAGCGCATGTCCAACCGGCCGCCTGCCCGGAAGCCGAAGCCACGCTCCACGTCCGCGAGCTGGAAGCTCGACAGGCCGAGATCCAAGAGGAGACCGTCAATCTCGGAGAACCCGGCGTCGGGGGCCACCTCGGCGAGCTGGCCGAAGTTGGCCTGTCGAAGGACCGCGCGATCGCCGAAACGGGCAAGTCTTCTTGCACTCCTGGCGATGGCCGCCCCGTCGGCGTCCAATCCGAGGAGGCGGCCATCAGGCGCGGAAGCTTCGAGGACCCGCTCGGCGTGGCCGGCTCCACCGAGGGTGGCGTCGATCTGAAGGCTGCCGGGACGCGGGGCGAGAGTCTCCACGACTTCGTCGGCCATCACCGGCAGGTGCCCTACCTCCCGTTCGGCGCCCCCCTCGGGAGAGCCGCCGGAGGCGATGCCTCCGGTCGTCCCGTCGAGTGGGTCCTCAATGCCCATTTCGATCACTTAGAGCCCAAGGCCGGTGAGCTGGCTGGCCAGCGCATCGGCCGAATCGAGGCCCTTCTGGAAACTGGCCCACCGATCCGGGGCCCAAACTTCGACGTGATCCCACGCCCCCACGACGACCGCGTCGGTGGCAAGCGCAGCCCAGTCGCGAATGGCGCCGGGCAGGACGATGCGGCCTTGACTGTCGCGCTCGACTTCGAACGCGCTCGACGAAAGGAATCGTGAAACGGCTCGGGCCTTCTCATCGGACAGAGGCAGCACGGAAACCTTCGACGCCAGGGCCTCGAAAGCCGGCCGCGGGAATATGGCGGCGCAGCCGTCGACCCAACGAACGACCACCGCGCCCTCTTCGAGCTGCAGGCGGAAACGGGCCGGGATCGCGACCCGACCCTTGGCGTCCACCGAATGCCTGTACTCGCCGGTGAACATCTGCCAATCGCCTGTCTGCACCTGCTTGGGACGAAGGCCGCGTCCTGTCGGTGTGGCTGATGCGTGGGCCGCGACCCTCCGCTCTGCTCGGATTCACCACCGGAGGCTCGGCGACGGGGGCTCGTCCGCCGCCTGCACCCACTTATCACCACATTTCGCCACTAGACCGGATCATACACCCGCATCTCGGCTCGTCAACGCCGTCCCGCAGGGAGTTCGAGTGGGGGCGACCGAGACACCGGTCCCACCAGCGACGCTGCATGTCGACCGGCCCTTCCGCCTTGCCGTCGGGGATACTTCCACGAGGCGATCCTCTATCTCGGGCGGGTTGGTCGATCCGTCTGCTCGGCGGATTCGCTTGTCGGCACCCGGCCGGCCAACCCAGAATCGGCCGCGGACCGCAGGCCGCGGCACCGCTGTCCTGAGCAAAGGAGTCAGATGCGGATACTTGCCATCGAGAGGCCGGTCGAAGGAGTGGCCGATGCCCGGTTCACGCCGGAGATCCGGGAAGCTGAGGCGCGCCGGGCGTGGGACCTGCATCAGGCCGGCGTGATCCGCGAGCTCTACTTCCACGCGGACGAGGCGATGGCCGTGCTCATCCTCGAGTGCGCGAGCGTCGCGGAAGCCGACTCCGCGTTGGAATCTCTGCCGATGGTCTCGGCCGGCCTGATCGAGTTCGAGGTGCTGCCGCTGCGCGCCTACCCCGGCTTCGCGCGGCTCTTTACGCCTACTTCTGAGTAGCGACGCAGGGCAGCGTCGTCACCGGGCCGGGGATGTAGCGGGCGACCCAGCCTGACAGTTCGCAAGCGAGATCTTCGGCGAGCGCCGAGCTGGCGCCGTGGGCCTCGTATGACTGCCGGAAGGCGGCCATGATCGTGATGAGCTCGGCTCGGGCCGCCCCATTCCACTCGATGGCAGGGCACATGCCACGGAGAGCGCAGTCCTCCTCCTGCGAGAAGTGGCGCACGGAATAGTCCCCGAAGTCGCGCAGGGCCCGCTCGATGGTTGAGCGGTCGCGGCCGGACTCGATCGTGGCGAGGAGCGCATCGGCGCGCTCGACAAGGGCTCGGCGCTGCGCGTCGAGCAGCGGCGCGCCGGTCTCCATGCTCGGCCCCCAGCCGATCGACATCCCTGGACTCCTTCGTCCGCCGTTGCTCCGACGGTCTTTCACCGAGAAGAGCCCCCGAGCGGAGCTCGCTGAACGCATACCCTATCAGGCCTCACCGCGGCCGGCGCCAGACAGTGCCATTGCGCCCGCCGAATGATTACCGCGACGATTTGGATAGTTCCGACCGGGTAGGGCGCCAGCGACCGAACTGGGGAGTCGAGATCGCCGCAGTGGCAGACCCGTCGCGGCTCCGTCTCGGCTTCGTCGCGCGCGAGCCTGGCAGGGTGGCTCCCGCCGTTCAGGCGGCTGCGGGCTCGCCTACCAGGGCTCACCTACTTGGTCGGAGGCGGGATCTGCAGCTTGTCGCCGACTCGAATGTTGGCCGAGCCGCCGAGCCACGGGTTCATCTGCCAGATCGCGTTGATGTCGACGCCGAAGAAGTCGGCGATGAACGAGAGCCGGTCCCCCTGCCCGACCGTATACACGTAGCAGTTGGCCTGGCCCGCGCAGAGCACGACCCGGCTCATCCGCGAGGCGGTCGCTCCAGGAGGCCAGGAGCTCACCGAAGCCGGCGCAGGCGTCAGGGTCGGTGTGGGCTTGGCGGCGGTGGCGGCCGTGATCACGGCCGTGGCGAGGGCCGAGGGCGCGCCCAGGGCCGTCTGAGTGGCGGTTGGCCCCGCCGTGGACGCGGGCGCCCGCGATCCGGACACGGCCGCGACCGGCGAATGCGTGGTCGGCCACCCGCCCCCGAGCGGCGGCAAACCGAGAAACGCGGTGAGAAAGACGCCGATGGCCAGGATGACCAGGCCCACTCCGACCAGGGTCATCAGCGAAACGGTGCCCGACTGTCGCTCTTCCTGCGCGAGCCCGGGCCGGTTCCCACCGGCGAGGAGCGTGCCACGGACATAGCGTGGGCAGCTGACGTGAACCCGCTGGAGACAAACCAGCTCCTGCTGGCGGAGCGACAGCGGCAGCGGGTCGCCGAACGCCGCGCAACGATGCGTGGGCACGGCCGTCTTCTGGGCTTCGGAAAGCCGCCCATCGGCCCCGACGCTGCGCAGGAATTGGCAAAACGCGGAACTGGACGCCACCGGCTCCGACCAGGGGCGGAATCGAGGCGGCAGGTCCTTGGCATCGGCTTGACCGGCGTCCGGCGCGACCGGTCGAGTGTCGGGAATCTGCGGCACGCTACCTGCGCCGCCGACGCTCGCAAAACCGCCTGACCCGGCGAAGGCCGCCGGCGCAGCTGCATCCTCCGACGGGTCGAGGCCACGTGCCCCCCACGGTCGCCCGATCCCCCTCTGCTCATCGTCAGGTGGCGTGCGACCCCCTCGCCCTTCCCCGCTTTCCGAGCCTCCGCCTGACTCCACGAAGTCTCCCGGCCGCGCCATTTTCGCCCGGCGAGCAGGAGCCGGGCGGCCAACGCCGCGCAGTCTAGTACCTTTCGATGCTTGCCGCGCCCTCGTTGGTGATGCAACCCTAGCGCCCTTCGGAGGTAATATTCCGTCCCATGGCTCTACCTCAACGCGTCGACGAACCCGAGCCGATCGCCGTGCCAGTGGAGGCGCTGCGAATCCGCCGCTGCACGTTCCGGCGCCTCAGCCGCATCGCTGCCGGCGCGGATGCAGGGTATGAGGTGAACTGCCTCTACCCCGACAGACGAGTGCCGCTCCCGCTCGGCGACTTTGGGGCGAGCCTCGGGATCTGCGGCGCCTGCACGGCCACAGGCGTCTTCCGACCCGACGAGGACTAGCGCCCGAGGCCGAGCGTCATGCCGGTGCGGTCGTAGGGGATCGTGTTATCGACGTCGGGTTGGTGGCGAGCCGGCCTGTAAGCCGAGTTCTGTACCGCAACTCACGTTGCGGCGACGATCATCCATCTCAGGCCGCCGGTTGCCCGACGGCTCATGCGGCCGACCCGAGGACTGGGCAGCGCAACCTCTTCCGCCCGAACGCACGGTTGCCCGTGCGCCCGGACCGCGTCCTCCTATTTGGCCTTGCTCCGAGCAGAGTTTGCCGCGTTTCACATCCCGGTTCGAGCTGGGCCCGGCCGGGGCTACGTCTCTGTGGCACTGGTCCTCGTCTCGCGACGGACGGGCGTTACCCGCTACCCTGCGCTGAGGAGCTCGGACTTTCCTCGATGCCGTGGCCCAAAGACCAGGCCTCGCGATCGTCCAGCCGACTCACCGAGGCGGGATTGTAGTCGAAGTGGCACAGATGACCAAGTTTGAGAAGACGACAGGCACAAACCGGAGCAGTCCCCCCGTTCCGACGAGCAACGAAGCGTCATCCGCAGTGGCAATCCGCTCGACCGAGCTTCCGGCCCCGGCGAACGACCGGGTGCGGATGGCCGGCGACGCACCGCAGTGACCGCGCAGCGCCCGAATCTCCACGTGAAGCGGGCCCGCGCCGCCGATGCCAGGGCCATTGCCGAGATCGGCGTGAGGGGCTGGCGGGCCGCCTACCGCGGCCTGATGCCGGGCGGCTTTCTCGCCGGCCTGTCCGTGGCCGCGCGCGAGATCGCCTGGCAGTCGATGCTCGAGAGCGATGAGGACGGGGCAGCCCCGGCCTGGGTCGCCGAACTCGAGGGCCGTGCCGTGGGCTTCGCTGCCAGCGGCCCGCCACGGGATGAAGACGTGCCGCTCCCCGCGGCCGAGGTTTACGCGATCTACGTTCTGCCCGAATCATGGCGGCGCGGCGCCGGCCGGGCGCTGCTCGAAGTCGCGACGGACCAGTGGTTGGCGCAGGGCGCCACAACGCTCGTAGTGTGGGTACTCGAGACGAACGCCCCCGGCCGCGCTTTCTACGAAGCCCTGGGCTGGAGCCCCGACGGCGCCCGCCAGGAAATCGACCTGGGCGGCTTCGCCGTGACCGAGGTCCGGTACCGCCTCCGGGTCGGGCAGTAGCGCCCGCCCGGACCGGGAACAGGTCCCCTACTTCGGCCCGGCCACCACCACGCGCGGGCCGCCCGCCTGGGCCCGGTCGATCGCCTCGTTGCAGAGCGTATCGGCCTGCTTGTTCTGGGCCCGTGGCACGTGACCCGCTGTCCAGCGAGCGAAGCGCGCCAGCCGCGCTTTGGCCTCCGCATGCAACGGAATGAGCTTCGTGTCCTTGATTCTCCATCGCCCGTTGAGCTGCTCGACGATCAGCTTCGAGTCGAGCAACAGTTCGAGCTCGCGCCCTCCAAGCTCCTCGGCCAGGGCGAGGGCGCGCAGCACCGCCGTGTACTCGGCAACATTGTTGGTCTGCGTCCCCAGATACTCGGAAATCGAAGCGATCGGCGCCGCGTCCGGTTTCCGAGCGCCAGCCGCGGACGCATCTATCAGGATGGCGCCCAGAGCCGCGGGCCCGGGATTCCCGCGAGCCGCTCCGTCGGTGCGGACGATGAACCTGTAGCCCGGTTCGGAGGCGCTGCCGCCGACGCCCCCGCCCGAGGTCGCGCCGCCGTCCCGCTTCGCGCCGGCTCCCCCGCCCGAGGTCGCGCCGACCGACTCCCAGAGCGAGTCCCAGCCGGTATCGCCGCCGCGTTTCAGCCGCGTCGCCCCACGATCGCCGAGGAGACCTCGAGGATCGCCCTGGTGACGTTGATGCCGCGCGGGCAGGCATCGACGCAGTTGAAGATCGTGCGACAGCGCCAGACCCCGTCCTCATCGGCCAGGATTTCGAGCCGTTCGGCCGCGCCCTCGTCTCGCGAGTCGAATATGAAGCGGTGGGCCTGGACGATCGCCGCCGGACCCACGTATTCGGGCCGAGCCCAAAACGAGGGGCAGGAGGCGGTGCAGGCCGCGCAAAGGATGCATTTCGTCGTGTCGTCGAAGCGAGCCCTGTCGGCCTGGCTCTGGCGCCGTTCGCGCTCGGGCTCGGGCTGGTCGTTGATGAGATAGGGCTTGACCGAGCGATACTTGCCGAAGAAGCCGCTCATCTCGACGATGAGGTCCTTCACGACCGGAAGGCCCGGCAGCGGCGCGACCGAGATCCTCTTGCCGAGCTGGTCGACCCGAATCCGGCAGGCCAGCCGGTTGCGACCGTTTATGAGCATGGCGTCCGAGCCGCAAATGCCGTGGCCGCACGAGCGACGAAAGCTGAGCGAGCCGTCCTTGTCGGCCTTGACCTTGATCAGGAGGTCGAGGACACGGTCCATGGGGTCGACGGTGATCCCGTAGGTCTCCCAGTGCGGAGCCGGGTCTCGCTCCGGATCGTAGCGGAGGATGCGCAGATCGACATTCATCGGGCCGGCCTCAGTACGTCCGCGGCTTCGGCTCAAAACGGGTGATCGAAACCTGCTTGTAGCGCAGGATCGGCCCGTCCTCGCCTTGATAGGCCAGGCTGTGTTTGAGCCAGTTCGCGTCGTCGCGCTCGGGGTAGTCCTCGCGTGAGTGAGCCCCGCGACTTTCGGTACGGGCCAGAGCGGCGGCAACGGTCACGTGCGCGAGATCCAGGAGATAGCCAAGCTCGTTGGCTTCGAGCAGCTCGGTGTTGAAGACCGTTCCGCGATCGGTGATTGAAATCTTCTCGTAGCGGCCTTCGAGCTCGGCGACCTTCGCCAGCGCCACAGTCAGCAGCTTGCCGTCCCGGTAGACGCCGACGTTGTCCATCATCGAGGCCTGAAGGTCGGTCCGGATGGCTGCCACCGACTCACCGCCCGGGGCCCTGCCCCTGATGACCTCCAGCTGGGCTCGAACCGGCTCCACGGCGTCGGCTATGGGCATGGGTCGTTCCACCGTGCCGGCGTAACGGGCCATCTGGCGCCCGGCCCGCCGCCCGAAGACCAGCAGGTCGACGAGCGAGTTGGTGCCGAGTCGGTTGGCCCCATGGACGCTCACGCAAGCGCATTCTCCGGCGGCGAAGAGCCCCGGCACGACCGTTCCCTTCTCGTCCCATACGACTTCAGACTGGACGTTCGTCGGGATGCCGCCCATCGCGTAGTGGGCCGTGGGCTGGACCGGGACCGGTTCCGTGAGCGGCTCCACGCCCTGGTAGATGCGGGCGAAGTCGGTGATGTCGGGCAGCTTCTCCTCGATAACCTTACGGCCAAGGTGCCGCACATCGAGGTAGAGGTAGTCCTTGCCGCCGATCCCGCGGCCAGCCCGAATCTCCTGGTACATGGCCCGGCTGACCATGTCGCGCGGCGCCAGCTCCATCAGTTTGGGTGCGTAGCGCTCCATGAAGCGCTCGCCCTTGTCGTTGAGGAGCGTCCCGCCCTCGCCGCGGGCCGCCTCGGACAGCAGGATCCCAATCCCCACGATCCCGGTTGGGTGGAACTGGAAGAACTCCATGTCCTCGAGCGGAATCCCGTGGCGGTAGCACATGGCCACGCCATCGCCGGTCAGGCTGTGAGCGTTGGACGTGATCCGGAACATCCGCCCGAAGCCGCCGGTCGCGAGGAGGACCGTCTTCGCTCGGAAGGTGTGGAGCTGGCCGTCCGCCAGGCGATGGGCCACCACGCCGGCCGCTCGACCGCCACTGGCGGGCTCGCCGCCCTCGAAGAGCAGGTCCACGACCTGGAACTCGTCGAAGAACTGGACGCCGTGCTTGATGCACTGCTGGTACAGCGTCTGAAGGATCATGTGGCCGGTCCGGTCGGCCGCGAAGCAGGCTCGACGAACCGGCGCCTCACCGTAATTGCTGGTGTGCCCGCCGAACTTCCGCTGATCGATCTTCCCGTCGGGCGTGCGGTTGAACGGCAGGCCCATGTGCTCGAGCTCGATTACGGTCTCTATTGCCTCGTGGGCAAGCACTTCGGCGGCGTCCTGGTCGACCAGGTAATCGCCGCCCTTGACCGTGTCGAACATGTGCCACTCCCAGTGGTCCTCCTCGAGGTTGCCGAGAGCGGCGCAGACACCGCCCTGGGCCGTGCCGGTATGGGAGCGAGTGGGATAGAGCTTCGTCAGGACGGCGGTGTTGACGCCCTCGCGGGCCAGTTCAAGCGCGGCCCAGAGGCCGGCTCCACCGGCGCCGACGACGATCGCATCGAAGGGGTAATCCATCGGTCAGCTCGGCATCGTGAGCGGGACGGACATGACGACGACGGTGCCCATGACGAATACCACGGCTCCGACCAGGTAGAGAGCGGTCAGCGCCAGCGTGCGGCGACCGCCCTTCAGGTAGTCCATCGTCACGGTCCGCATGCCAAGAAAGGCATGCAACACGACCATCATCAGCAGGAGCCAATCGAATCCGCGCCAGAAGAGGCTGTTCCAGCGCTGGTTGAAGATCCAGGCGCTGGTCTCCTGGGAAGGATCGAAGAGAAAGTGCTCCAGGCTGAAATGGACCAACGCCAGGATGCAGAGGGCGACGCCGGAGAGCCGCATGAAGTACCACGCGGCGAGCTCGAAACCGCCGCTTTGCGGTCGGGGCCGGCCGGAACGCGAATACATAGCCATCTCGCCGCCTCCCCTACACGCCCAGGGCCGGGCGCAGGATGATGAACGCTCCCGGCAGGCCGACGCCGACGAAGATGACCCAGTTGGCGTACCAGATCTGCTTGTGGTAAGCCGTCAGCCGCGGCCAAAAGTCCATCGCCATGATCCGCAGACCGTTGAGCGAGTGGTACAGCAAGGCCGCACCCAGAAGAACCTCCATGATCCGACCGGGCGTGCTTGCGTAGAACTTGAGGATGTCGTCGTAGACGTTTGGGTTGCCACCGGCCATGTAGATGTCCAGCACGTGGAGCATGACGAACAGCCATATGGCGACGCCCGAGATGCGGTGGAATGCCCAGGCCACCATTCCCTCGGAGCCGCGATAGCGAAACAGCATGCTGCCTCCCGAACGTGGCCTGGTCGGGTCCGGCCGACCAGGTTGCCTGGCCTAGGCCGTTCCGGCCACCGACCCGAGGCGGGCGACGATCGCATCAGCGAACTCGCTCGTCCCGGCCGATCCGCCGAGATCGTAGGTGACGGTGCGGCCCTCCGTGATGACCGCGCGGATGGCATCCTCGACGCGCTCGGCGGCAGCCTGCTGGCCGATGTGACGAAGCAGGAGAACGCCGGACAGCATCAGCGCCGTGGGATTGGCCTTGTTCTGGCCCGCGTACTTGGGGGCGGAGCCGTGAACGGCCTCGAAGACTGCCGCCTCAGTGCCGATGTTGGCACCGGGCGCGACTCCCAACCCGCCCACCAGGCCGGCGGCCAAGTCGCTGACGATGTCGCCGTAGAGGTTGGGCAGGACGAGCACGTCGTACAGCTCGGGCTTCTGCACAAGCTGCATGCACATGTTGTCGACGATGCGGTCCTCGAAGGCGATCTTCCCCTCGTACCCGGCGGCGATGGTCCGGCAGCTCTCCAGGAACAGGCCGTCGGAGAACTTCATGATGTTCGCCTTGTGGACGGCCGTGACCTTCCGCCGGCCATTGGCCACGGCGTACTCGAAGGCGAAGCGCGCAATCCGCTCGGAGGCCGCCCGGGTGATGATCTTGATGCTCTCGGCAGCGTCCGGGCCGACCATGTGCTCGATCCCGGCGTACAGGTCCTCGGTGTTCTCGCGGACGATGACCAGGTCTACGTTCTCGTAGCGCGTCTTCAGGCCCGGGATCGATCGTACCGGCCGAAGGTTCGCGTAGAGGCCGAGCGTCTGGCGAAGGGCCACGTTGACGGAACGGAAACCGGTCCCGACGGGCGTCGTGATCGGACCCTTGATGGCTACTTTGTTGCGCAGGATCGAATCGAGGACGGACTGTGGGAGCGGCGTTCCCTCCTTCGCCATGACGGCCTCGCCGGCATCGAGGACCTCCCATTCGAACTCGACGCCCGAGGCGTCGAGGACGCGCCTGGTCGCCTCGGCCAGTTCGGGGCCGATACCGTCTCCGGGGATGAGCGTCACTCGTTGGGTCATGGCCGGAATTCTAGCCGCAAGGCCAGACGCGCGGCAGGCGGACGAGCCATCGAGCGTCTCGCCTCCACGCCGGCGAGCGCCGTCGTCGGGCTTCAGGCTGGGGAGATCGCCCCATCCCTCATCCGCAGGAGTGATACGAGCCCCGCCGAGGGGGCAGTGTCGCGCCCTCCTGCTAGGATCAACCCAAACGCCGCCGAGGCTGCTGCGGACTCCGTCCCGCGCCCTCGGCTCGCGAGAATCGGAGCTGCAGAGCGTGAAGATCCAGGAAGCTGATGCGAAGTCGCTCTTGCTGGCCCAGGGATTGCCCGTGCCCCCTTGGAAAGTGGCTCGGACGCTGGCGGAGGTCGAGGCCGCAGCGCGGATCTTCTTCGACGGTGGGGCCGAGCGGGTAGTCGTCAAGGCCCAGGTTCTGGTCGGCGGGCGCGGCAAGGCCGGTGGTGTCAAGCTCGCCGGCTCCCCCGTAGAGGCCGCCGAGGTGGGCTCGAAGATCCTGGGGATGGACATCAAAGGCATTACCGTCCGCAAGGTCCTCGTCGGCGCCGCCGCCGAGATCGTCAAGGAGTACTACCTCGGCGCCATCATCGACCGAGCCAGCCGCCGAATAGTCCTCATGGCCTCCTCGGAGGGCGGCGTCGAGATCGAGGAAGTAGCACGCCAGAACCCCGGCGCGATCCACCGCGTCTCGGCCGACCCGGAGCTCGGGCTCCTCGCGTTCCAGGCCCGTGCCCTGGGTCTGGCGATCGGCCTGCGAGACCCGCTGCTGAATCCGTTCGTAGCCATCGCCGAGGGCCTGTACGAGGCCATGAAGGCCAATGACGCCGATCTCGTCGAGGTCAACCCGCTGGCGATCGTCGCCGAAACCGCGGCTGACGGAGCCACGACGCATCGTCTCGTCTGCCTGGATGCGAAGCTCACGCTCGACGACTCCGGCCTGGCCCGCCATCCGGAGCTCGAGGCCCTGCGGGACCTGGACGAAGAGGACCCGACCGACGCCCAGGCCCGCCGACTCGGTATCAACTTCATCCACCTGGACGGGACCATCGGCTGCATGGTCAACGGCGCCGGCCTGGCGATGACGACGATGGACCTCGTCAAGCACTACGGTGGCGAGCCGGCCAACTTCCTCGACGTGGGAGGAGGCGCCCGCCGCGAAACGGTCCGAGGGGCGATGGAACTGATCCTGGCCGACCCCAAGGTCAACGCCATCCTGGTCAACATCTTCGGAGGGATCACGCGCGGCGATGAGGTCGCGGCCGGTTTGATCGAGGCCCGCGCCCGGCAGTCGCGTGAGGTACCGATGGTCGTCCGAATCGTCGGCACCAACGCCGCCGAAGCCGCTCGGCTGCTGACGGAGGCCCGGTTCGAGACGGCGACCTCGCTCGATCAGGCGGCCGAAAAGGCCGTAGCGCTGGCGAAGGGGGCGGCACGATGAGCATCCTGGTCGGAAGAGAAACCCGCCTCGTCGTTCAGGGCATCACCGGTCGCGAGGGCGAGTTCCACACGCGCGCCGCCATCGCTTACGGGACGAAGGTTGTCGCTGGCACGCGGCCGGGCAAGGGCGGTCAGACGGCGATCGACGGCACCGTGCCGATCTTCGACACCGTCGCCGAGGCAGCGAAGCAGGCCGGCGCGAATGCCTCGGTTATCTACATCCCGGCCAGCGGGGCCCCGGACGCCATCCTCGAAGCGATCGACGCCGGGATCGAGACGATCGTCTGCATAACCGAGGGCATCCCCGCGCTCGACATGATCCCCGTCGTCGAGGCCGCGCGCCGGGCCGGCGCCCGGTTGATCGGGCCCAACTGCCCGGGCGTCACCTCGCCCGGACGGGCAAAAGTGGGAATCATTCCCGCCTCGATCCACAAGCCGGGCCGCGCCGGTGTCGTGTCGCGATCTGGCACGCTTACCTACGAGGCGGTGCAGGCGATGACCGATGCCGGGATCGGCCAGTCCACGTGCGTCGGCATCGGCGGGGACCCGATCATCGGCACCACGTTCCTCGACGTGTTGAAGCTCTTCCGAGACGACCCGGAGACCGACGCCATCGTCATGATCGGCGAGATCGGCGGGGCGGCCGAGGAGGAGGCAGCCGCGTTCGCCGCCGAGCACCTCAAGGGCGTCCCGATGGCCGCGTTCATCGCCGGCCGCACCGCCCCACCCGGTCGCCGCATGGGTCACGCCGGGGCAATCATCTCAGGCGGATCCGGCACGGCGGCGGAGAAGATCGCCGCGCTCGAGGCCGCCGGAGTCCGCGTGGCCGACTCCCCTACCCAGCTGCCGAAGCTGCTCATCGAGGCCGGCTACCGCCCGTAGTCGGCCGGCCGGCCGGCTTCACCGCTCGCCAACCGGGCCGCTCGCCAACCGGGCCGCTCGCCAACCGGGCCGCTCGCCAACCGGGCGTTTCGTGGCCATACTCCGGCCTGAAGCTCGCCCCTCGCGGGCGCGAGGGATCTGCGTGGGTGCGCCGGCAAAAAGGGGTGGTCGGTGGAGGTCTCGATGGATCTGGTAGCCGGCGATGCACGCGAAATCCTCCTCGCGATCGGCGTGGACGATTGGGACGGGCTGCGCGATCGGCGCCGCTTCTCCGCTTACATATCGCTCGGGGGCGGCATGGACATGAAGTGGCTCGATTTGTTTGCGCAGGCGGCGCGCGAGGCCACTGGCCGTGAAGCGCCCGGGCCGTTCACGGAGGCGAGGCGAGCGATCCAGGGCCATCTGGCCATCCAGTCGGAGCGCACGGTCGAACGAATCGACCCGCACTGGGTCGATGACGTTGCGCTCCTGCCGGAGGGACAGCTCGATCGGATCGCGGCGCGCTGGATCGACCTGATCGATTACGAGGGATGCGACGTCGAACCGGACGACAAGCCGATGCTGCGCGAGCTGGCGGCCGATCTGGTCGACTTCTGTCGGCGCGCCGAAGGCGCGGAGGACGTCCTGTTCGCCTGGTCGGTCTAGCTCTCGCGGATGCGCCCGGCAGCACTCGCCCGATCGATACCTGGTCAGTAACCCAGCTTCGTCCAGGCCGGGCCGCCTGGGGCCTCGATCAATTCCACGAGGACGCCATGGCAACTCTTGGGGTGGACGAAGGCCACGGGCCCCTCTCCGCCTTTGCGCGGAGCGCCATCGATCAGGGTCAGGCCGGCAGCGTTGAGCTCGTCGAGCGCCGCCTGGATGTCCGGCACTTCGAAGCAGACGTGGTGGAACCCCTCGCCTTTGGTTTCGAGGAACCGAGCCGAGCCAGTGGTGTTGTCGGTCGGCTGGACGAGCTCGATCTTGGTCCCGCCCACCGGAAGGAAGCCGATCCTGACGTGGTCATGGGCCATGTCCATAACGGACTCCACCTCGAGCCCGAGCTTGTCGCGGTAGAGGCCGAGCGACGCTTCAAGATCGCGAACAATGACGGCGACGTGGTGGATCTTACCGATACCGATGCCTTCGGGAAGGGCGGACTTGAACTGATCCATGACTCTCCTGCGACTGCAAAGGCGGACTGAGGACCGGACAGGCGTTCGAAGCGCGACCAGCTGTCTCAAGCGCCAGCCGACCCGGCCAATGGTACGAAAATGGCAGGAACGCTCGCCAGCTCTTTCTCTTTGCGCTTCGATCGGACGTGGACCGATCGGGCACGGGCCGCCGTCCGGCTGTCGAGGCACCGTCTCATGGCAGCTGCTCGCAGCTGTCAGCTTCCACGCGTGACGGCTGCCTGCAGCTGTCCCAGATGCCTGCCTAGTGTCTCGTTGCGCAAGTAGCTAGCGTCTTAGTGCGATGGCAGCTACGATTCTCACCATGCCATTCCGTCCTGCTCCTCCTCTGACTGTCAGCGATGCCGATCGAGCGACTCTGCAAG
>Ga0187889_10000741_pt1 | contig 37896 bp, 33 predicted proteins | sample June2016WEW_7_10_2_FD_132992 | JGI IMG/M metagenome (GOLD analysis project Ga0187889, IMG submission 132992) | Peatland microbial communities from SPRUCE experiment site at the Marcell Experimental Forest, Minnesota, USA - June2016WEW_7_100 | ecosystem: Environmental > Terrestrial > Soil >... | reverse complement strand
TCACGCTCCCCGGCAAGAGATCAAGTGCGCCCGGTGCGGAACGTTCTACTTCGCCAGGCGGCGGGACAGCCGCTACTGTTCCGGGCGCTGTCGAGTCGCAGCCCATCGGGCCCGGACTAGGATGTAAGGCGTGCCCCGCCTGGCCGGCGCCCTCCGGGCCGAGTACCACGTCCGGGAGCGGCTGCATTGAGTGGCCAATCGGTGCCACTCGTCCGCTAATCGCCCGTCCTAGGCCGTCTGAGAGGGGCGGTTTTGCGGCCCCCGACGCAGCCGCACGAACTGGCCGGCACGGGACCGGGATCGTCGGCGACTCGCGGAGCGCTCCGGGCGGTCGAGCGCAAAGAGCGCGTGCAGGATCACAACGTCGTGGTCTGGGTTTTGCGTCCACTTAGTCGTAATCGACACCTCTCCGCGACCGACCCGCCCGGCGCTGTCCCACAGCCGGAAACTAAGTAGCTTCGGGCAACGGCTCCAAGATCACGACCGCCGTTTCAGAGGATCGCAGGGTGGCATACGTGTCGACGTCGTCCCCCATGTCGCGCCACCTGGCCCACAGGCGTGAGCGTTCGTCCCCCTCCGCTGCGCGGGCGTGCACCGCGCGCGATCCATCGGCCAGGTCGACGCTGGCGTCGGGATGCGCCTGGAGGCTGAGCCACCAAGCCGGCTCGCCGTCTGCCCAGCCATTCATGGCCATGGTGACCAGGTTCGCCCGTCCTCCTAATAACCGAGGATCGCGCTGCGCCCCTTGCCCGTGCGGCGCCCGATCGTCTTGAGGCGCATCATGCCCCACGTGTCGGTCTTCGGACGCCACAGGCCGCGTCGGCCGCCCGTGAGGCGACAGATGGCACGGTGAACTGTCCAAGCAAAGCGGACAAACCAGCGAGGAGGGAGTCGCGGGCTTCCATTGGGCCTTCCGGACATGTGACCGTCCTCCTGCGGACCGACATGGTCTGCTGGTGAGGCGGCCAGTACAAACGGCCGGCTGCAGACCCGCCAGTGGGACGACGACCACGGCAGACGCCACTGTCAAGTTAGGCCCATAGCTCCCGACGCAGCCGCTCCTCGCCCGGGCACAGAAACGCCCGCCACGGAGGGGGGTGAGTGGCGGGCGTCAGAGTATCGAGCCGATGGCGCGACCCTGTGACCAATGGTCCGAGGCGAGGACCTTTGGGGAGCTGCAAGTCTCGAACCAACAGGGCTAGGCTTCCACCGGCTCGCACGCTACCAGAGGGAGAATTGCAGCGACTCACTGCCGCAGCCACGCTGGTACTGGCGGCAACCTTCGGCATCTTGCTCGATGCCGGCATCGTGATGGCGCCGCACACGCTGGCACAGCCCGAGCCGACGACGCCGTCGTTAGCCGCCGTCACGAGTCCGGATCCGCCTATCGTCGCCGTCGAGTCGCTCACCCCGGACCCGCCCGTCGTCGCGTCGTGGCCCAGAGCGATCTACGCCCCCGACCCGCCCACTCCACCCCCGGCCGTCGGCTCCTGGCTGTGGCCCGTGTTGGGCTCCAGCTACATCAGCCAGTACTTCTGGTCCGGCCACCATGCGATCGACATCGCGGCGCCCTACGGAGCGCCGGTGGTCGCGGCCGTAAGTGGGACGGTGATCTTCGCGGACTGGCGGTCGTACACGGGCGGCGGCAACGTGATCTGGGTGGAAGAGAACGGCAAGCTCTACACGACTTACAACCACCTCTCCAAGTGGTTCGTTCACGCCGGCCAGAAGATCTCAGCCGGCCAGCGCATTGGGTCCATCGGCACGAGCGGGGAAGCCACCGGACCGCACCTCCACTTCGAGGTCTGGACCGGCTACCCTTTGGCCCTGGGCAGCGTCGTGGATGCGGTCAACCCCTGCAACTACCTGGCGGGCTGCTAGTCGCTTGAGGGCGCGCCGAAGGCCAACTCATGACGTGCACGTGATGCGCTCCTGCACGCCATGATCTGCCACAGCAACCGACGCAGCCGATCAACTGGCCGCCACTGGGCCAGGATCGTCGACAGCCAGCGGAGCGCACCGTGCACTGGCACCGCTGGAGCCCGCCAGGGATCACAACATCATCGCCTGGGACCGGCTCGCCAAGTCTGAGGTCAGTACCTCGGAAAGGGTCAGCAAATCGCCATTGACGGCCGGCTGCAGACCCGCCAGTGAGATGACGACCACGGTGTGCACCACTGGAAGACCTAAGTGGTGGCCACGTCCGTGGAGATGCTGTCTGGCCGCCGTAAGCGCGACTACGAGGCCGATTCGGTGGCCGCTCAGGCCGCCGGCGACTCGACCGCCATTGCCACGACGGAGGCGTCGGACTCGGACGAGGCAAACGAGGCCGACGAGACGGACGGGGAAACCCCGGTCGAAGACGAGCAGGTGCTCGTGCTGGCCTAGATCCCCTCACTCACCCGGAGCGCGGCGCTATTCCCACCGCCGCGCTCCGGTTAATCCGAGGCCCCTGCAGCGCGCCCCGGCGGCGGGTTCGACTCCGCCCCTCGCCCCTCGCGGCCTCAGCTCGCGCCCAAATCCCCGATGAACCGGATCAGGACCCGGGCCAGCCGCGGGCCGGCCGAGGCGGCAGCCGCCAGCACCTCGGCGTGGCTCAGCGCCACGCCCGAGAGGCCGGCGCCCGGGTTCGTAACCAGCGACACGCCGCACACCTTCATCCCGGCCCATCGAGCGGCAACGGCCTCCAAGGCAGTCGACATGCCCACGGCATCCGCTCCGAGGCGCGCCAGCATTCGGACCTCCCCGGGCGTCTCGTAGCTCGGGCCGAGGAGACACGCATAGACGCCCTCGGCGAGTACCACTCCCTCTGCCTTGGCGGCGGCCTGGAGTCGGACTCGCAGGTCCGCGTCCCATACTTCGGTCATGTCCGGGAAACGCGGGCCGATTTCCGGCGAGTTTGGCCCGAAGAGCGGCGAGCGAGCGGTCAGATTCAGGTGGTCGGCGATGACCATCAGAGTGCCCGCGCCGTACCCGGGATTGACGCCGCCAGCGGCGTTCGTGAGCACGACGGTTCGGGCTCCCAGCCCGTTCATCAGGAGCACCGGCTGCACTACGAACCCCGCCGAATGACCCTCGTATAGGTGGAAACGGCCCTGCTGGACGACCACCGGCACGCCCGATAGACGGCCAAAGAGGAGCTTCCCGGCGTGGCCCGGAGCAGTTGGGCCGGGCCATCCCGGCAGGTTCTCGAACGTGACCTCGGTCTCGAGGTCAAGGGCGTCGGCCACGCCCCCAAGGCCCGAGCCGAGTACCAGACCGACTTCCGGCCGGATCGCGGTGCGATCCCGAACGGCTGCTTCCAGGAGTGCCAGGCGGACGGGCTGGTCCGCCGGCGGGATCTCGCGACCGAGGACGAAAGCCCCGGCCGAGTCCCCGCCCTCGCCGGCCGGAGCGCTCATTCGGCCGCCGCCCACGAGCGCGCTGCGGCGAGATTCCCGGGCCCGAACGTGAGCGGCAGCAGATCGCCCAGCCGAGCGACGTAGACGGAGTCGCCGACGTTTGAGGCCGCGAAGACCAGGACATCGGGGCCGAACTCGGCCATGAGCTGGCGGCAAATCCCGCACGGGCTGGACGGCTCGACGGTGGGCGTGACAACGACGCAGGCTCGAATCGTCGTCTCGCCGGCAACGACGGCACCCACGATCGCGCTCCTCTCCGCGCAGATGGTCGCTCCGTATGATGCCGATTCGACGTTCGCTCCCGGGAACGCCGCGCCACTTCCCCCGAGCACGGCCGCGCCGACACTGAACTTCGAGTAAGGAGCTCTGGCGCGCCGCTGTGCGGCCAGGGCCATGGTCAACAGGTCGCCGAACTCGGGCAGGCGAGCGGCTGCCTCCGCCCTGTCGATCAGCTCAACTCCGCCACCGGTCATAGGAAGCACCTCACCACGCGACTGCCGCTCCCCGGAGTGATAGCGTCTGCAGCGACCAAAGAGTAACCGCCGGCGGAGGATAGGACGACCGATGACAAGCAGCGGCCCCAACCAGTCTCCGGTGAACCGGGCCCAGCGCCGTGCCGACGCTCCGACCAATGAGGCGGGGGCGCAGTATCACGTGCATCTTTCCGCCGGGCAGATCCCAGACACGGTCTTGATGCCCGGCGATCCCGGCCGGGTGCCGAGGATGCAGGCCAGCTGGGACGAGGGCGAGGAACTGGCCTTTCATCGCGAATACCGCTCGGCTCGCGGCGTATTCAAGGGCGTGCCCATCGGGGCGATATCGAGCGGAGTCGGGGCGCCGAGCCTGGAGATCGCCGCTCACGAGTTCGCGACCATCGGCGGCCGGACGGTCATCCGAGTCGGAACGTGCGGAGCGTTGCGGGCCGAGATCGAGCCCGGCGACTTGATCGTGCCTGCGGCTGCGGTCCGACGCGACGGCACAGCCGATCGCTACCTGCCACTCGACCACCCGGCATTCGCCGATCCGGAGGTCTACACGGCCCTGGTAGAGGCGTGTGAGCGCCTCGGCTTCAGTTACCACGTCGGCATCGTCTGCAGCGTCGGCTCGTTCTACGTCGGCCAAGAACGCCCGGTCACAGGCGGCTTCTGGCAATCAAGCGTGGACGGCCTGATCGACGACCTCAGGAAGGCCGGCGTAGTCTGCCTGGAGATGGAGTGCTCTGCCCTCTTCGTCCTTGCCAGGCTCTTCGGCATGCGCAGCGGCGCGGTTCTCGGAGCGGTGGCCAACCGCGTGACAAACGCCTTCGGCGACAACGGCGCCGAAGAGCGGGCCATCCGCGCAGCCAACGAGGCGGTGGTCATCCTCGATGAATGGCGGCGGCTCAAGACCGCGGCGGGGAAGACCAACTTCTACCCGTCGCTGCTCCGGGGCACTTGAACCCGGAGACGAAACCCACCGCTCTCGCCGAGGCTGTGCGATCTGCGTACCGGCCGAGGGCCGACCCGGAGGTCAGCTGGCCGATTCGCGCTCGTAGGGCTGGCCGTCCGCGGCAGGCGCGATGCTCCGCCCGATCACGCCGGCCAGGATCACGATCGTGATGATGTAGGGCAGCGCCTCCCAGAACTCGCCCGGGACATGCCCCATCAGCTGGCCAAGCTGGCCCGTGGGTGGTGAGATCTCGAGCGACGTGCTCAGCCCGGTGGCCGACGCAAACAGCAGCGCCGCGCCGAAGGCTCCCAGCGGAGTCCATCGACCCACGATCATCGCCGCCAGGCCGATGAACCCACGTCCGGCCGTCATGTCCGCGTTGAAGTTGTTGGTCTGTTCCATGCTGAGCCAGGCGCCGCCGAGGGCCGCGAGCGCGCCCGACATGACGACGTTCTGATAGCGAAGGCGGATCACGTCGATGCCGACGGTTTCGGCAGCCCGAGGATGCTCCCCCGCCGCCCGCGTTCGCAAGCCCCAGCGAGATCGGAACAGCATCACCTGCAGGATGATCACTATCACTATCGCGCTCAGGCCGATCGGGCCCTGACTGAGCACGGCATTGATCAGCCAGCCGACCAGCGGCAGATCGGCCACCTCCTTTGGAACTTGGTATTGGGCGAAGCTACCGGCGCCGGTCGGCGATTGTGAGGCGATAAGGGTGTAGACGTAGCCGGTGATTCCGACGGCGCCGATGTTGATGATGGTGCCGCTGATGATCTGGTCGACCCGCATTGAGATGGCAAGCCAGGCGTGCAGGAGAGACACGAGCATGCCGACCAAAATGGCCGCCACGAGGCCCACCAGGAGGGGCAGGGTCACGCCGAAGAACGGGAGGGGCGCGCCTGCGCCGAGGATCCCAGCGGCGGCGACGCCGACCATCCACCCGACGAACGCGGCCGTCAGCATGATGCCCTCGATGCCGATGTTGACTACCCCCGACCGCTCGCACAGGACGCCGGTTAGGGCAGCCAGCGTGATCGGTACGGCAACGGCGACCGTCGTTTGGGACATGTACCCGATGTTCGCGAGCGTGTAGCCGAGGAACTGGAATACGACGCCCAGGATCGGCAGCGCGTCGAGGGCTTGCGGAATACCGTTCATGCGACGCCCTCCGCCGCCTGGGCGGCGTCGGCATCAATCAATGGTGTCGAGCCGCGTTTCGCCGCCCTGCGATCAAGCCATCGTCTCAGCGCGTTGACTACCAGGAAGACCAGGATGATCGCCTGAAGCGCGTCCACAAGCTCGGCAGGGACACCGGCCTGGACCTGCATCGACTGTGAGCCGGCCCGCATCGCCCCCAGCAGGAGGCCGGAGAAGAGGATACCGATCGGGTTGGACCGTCCCAGCAGCGCAACGGTGATCGCATCGAAGCCGACCGTCGTGTCGTAGCCGGGCGCGATCTGATGAACCACGCCCATGAGCGTGGTTGCGCCGGCCAGGCCGCACATGAGGCCGGCGATCGACATGGTCAGCACGATCAGCCGGCTGGTCTTCATCCCGCCGTAACGGGCCGCGTCGGGGTTGGCGCCGGCCGACCTGATCTCGAACCCGAGCGTCGTCCGGTAGAGCAGGAACCAGATGATAGGAACCGCAGCCAGGGCCAGTAGGATGCCGGCGTTGCCGTCTCGCCCGAGGATGATCGGCAGGGCGGCGTTCCGAGTGGTCACATCGGCCGTGATCGGCTGATGCGCGTTGGGCAGGACCAGCGGACCGCTGATGGCCCAGTAGGTCACGAACACGAAGACGTAGTTGAGCATGATCGTGGTCACGACCTCGTGGGCCCCCGACGTGGCCTTGAGGAAGCCCGGGATAAACCCTGCCACGGCCCCGAACGCCGCCCCGGCGAGGAGGGCCAGCGGGACGGTGATGTACGAGCTCTGGGTCGTGCCGACAGTCGTCGCCACGGCCATCGCCCCTACCGTGCCGAACAGGAACTGGCCCCTGCCTCCGATGTTGAACAGCCCGGCCTTGAAGCCGAGCCCCACGCCCAGGCCCGCCAGGATCAGCGGCGTGGCGTAGACGAGGGTGGACGTGAAGCCGTTGGGGCTGGCCACTCCCCCCAGCAGGGCCAAGTACGCGGCAACGGGCAGGCCGACGTCGAAACTCGAATGGCCCGCCAGAAGTCCGCTCAACATGGTTATGCCCACGGCTCCCACGAGAAGCGCCAAGAGGATGGCAACGAGTGGCTCGGCGATCGGCTGGGCCGACGCGACGATGGCGTTGACTATCGCATTCCGATGGCGCGCCGGCCGTCGCTTCGTGACTGGACCGCTCACGCCCATGCCTCCTTTGGCGTTGCGGCACCCCCCTGGCCGCCCGTGGCCATCAACAGGCCCACTTCGCTCTTGTCTGCAGTGCGCCCGTCCCGTTCGGCCACCATTCGGCCGCGGTACATCACGACGATCCGGTCGGACATCTCCAGGACCTCGTCAAGCTCCGCCGATACGAGGAGCACGGCGGTGCCCGCGTCGCGCTTGGCGATGATCTGGCGGTGGATGAACTCGATGCTTCCGACGTCCAGGCCGCGTGTGGGCTGATCCAGGATGAGCACCTTCAGCTCCCGGTCGAACTCCCGAGCCACCACGACCTTCTGCTGGTTCCCGCCCGACAGGGTCGACGTCTTGACCTGGGCGGACGGCGTACGGATATCGAAGCGCTCTATCTGCGCGGCTGCGAAATCGAGGATGGCGGAGTCGTTGCGGAGAAGGCCGTGCGCGAAAGGCGGACGGTAGTAGCTGGTCAAGACCAGGTTGTCATACACCGGGAACGACAGGATTAAGCCGAAGCGATGTCGGTCGCCCGGGACGTAGCCCACCCCGGCCTCGTTCATCCGCCGGGGCGAAAGGCCGGTCACGTCCCGGCCCATCAAGGTGATCTTGCCGCCGAGACAGCGCCGCAACCCGATCAGCGCCTGGACCAGCTCGTCCTGGCCGTTGCCTGCGACGCCGGCCACTCCCAGGATCTCGCCGGCCCTAATCTCAAAGGAGGCGCCGGGCACGACCTCGTGATGGCGATCGTCGGCCACGCGCAGTCCCTCGACGCGCAGGACCGGTTCACCGGCATGCGACTCGCCCCGATCGACGGTCAGCTCCACCTCGCGGCCGACCATCAACTCGGCGAGCTCCTCCTCGGTGGTCTCGGCGGGTCTCCTCTCGCCGATCACGCGGCCGCGCCGGATGACGGTGATCCGGTCGGCCACCTCGAGGACCTCGTAGAGCTTGTGACTGATGAATACGATCGAACGCCCATCGGCGGCCAGGCGGCGCAGCAGGGCGAAGATCTCTTCGGTTTCACCAGGCGTCAGAACCGCGGTCGGCTCATCCAGGACGAGGATCCTGGCGTCTCGGTAGAGTGCCTTGAGAATCTCCACTCGCTGCTGCTGCCCGACAGACAGAGAGCCCACCTTCGCGTCCGGGTCCAGGTTGAAGCCGAAGCGCGCGGCAAGGGCCGCAATCCGCTTGCTCGCCTCACGTCGATCGACGAACACGGCGTTCGACATTGTCTCGGCGCCGAGGATCACGTTCTCCGCCACGCTCAGAACCGGAACCAGCATGAAGTGCTGGTGGACCATGCTGATGCCCCGGGCGATGGCATCGGAGGGCCCGGCGATCTGAATCTGCTGGCCGTCCAGCAGGATCTTGCCTTCGTCGGGGCGCGCCAGCCCGTACAGGACGTTCATCAGGGTGGTCTTGCCGGCGCCGTTCTCGCCCAGCAAGGCATGGATTTCGCCCCGACGCACGTCGAGGTCTATGCGGTCGTTGGCCACCACCCCGGGGTATCGCTTCGTGATCCCCCGCATCTCGAGAGTTGGGGCGCTTCCGCTTGGGGCGTCCTCGGTCATGGCTTCCTCGATGGCCTGAGACCGGCCAGATGCAGCGAGCGGGCCGCGCCGTGAAGGCGCGGCCCGCTCGAGAGTTTACGAACGCTACCGGGGCTCGACTACTGGCCGGTCCAGGTGCCGCACTGGGCGGGGCAGGTCGTCAGAGTGCCGGCCTTCATGCCTGCCAAGGCAGCGTCCAGCTTGCCCTGGAGGTCGGACGGGAAAGTCACCAGAGTATTCTCGTTGAGGGGAGCGTAGCCCACGCCGTTGTTGGCTGCGTTGAACTTCGAGATGCCACCCTTGGCGGTTCCGCCAGCGATCGCGGTGACCGTCTGGTTCACGGCGGCTGAGACGTTCTTCTCCGCTGAGGTGACGATGCACTTGTCGGCGCTCGGGTAGGTCAAGTACTCGTCCACGTCCACGCCGATGCCGTAGATGTTGTCGGCGCAGGCCGCGTCGAGGGCGCCGTTACCGGTGTTGCCCGCGACCTGGAAGATAACGTCAACCCCCTGCTGGGCGATGAACTGCGTACTGAAGGTCTTGCCCCAAACAGGGTCGCCGTAAGCCTTGGTCAGGTCGCCGGTCGAGAACCAGCCAGTCTTTACCTGGATGCTGGGGTTATAGGAAGCCGCGCCCAGCTGGAAGCCCTGCATGTAGCGGACGACGGCCGGGTTGTTGTTGATGCCGCCGATCTGGCCGACCACGCCGGTCTTGCTGACGGCCGCGGCCACGATGCCGGCCAGGTAGCCTGCCTGGTCCTCTTCAAACTGGATGCCGATGAGCTTCGGCAGCAGAGTTGCGGCATCGCCCTTGCAGGCAAAGGTGCTGTCCGGGGCGCCGGTCGGGTCCACGCACGGGGCCACATCGACGGCGACGAACCAGATGTTCGGGTTGGCCTTGGCGGCCGTGATGGTGGCATTACCCAGGTTGAAGCCGACTGTCACGATGATGTTGTAGTTCTGGTCTACGAATCCCTGGATATCCTTGGTGTAGTCCGAGGCGTCTGCGGGAACCGCATAGTTGACGGTGGCGCCGAGAGCCGCGCCAGCAGCCTTCGCGCCTTCGTAGGAGTACTGGTTGAAGGTGTGGTCGGTGACCGAGCCGACGTCCGTGACCACGCCGATCTTCAGTGGTGCCGTAGTGGGCGTGCCACTCGAACTCGAACAGCCCGCCACGAGGGCGGCTGTGGCAAGCAGCGCGAACGCTGTCCGGAGCTTTCCGGTCATATGGTTCTCCCTTGATCGCACTCCGAGGTCCTTGGGCGACCTCCTCTGCCCGAATTGTATAGCGGCGCAACCGCGCGCCACAGCCGAGATCTCAGCTTGGGGCCTATCGCCGGGGGTTTGCTTTGCCGCGCCGGGAGCATACGTTCCGACCTGCCTCAAAACCAGCCGGCCGGTCAGCCGGGACGATAGAGCTCGCGGCGATTGAGCGCGGTCGCTGCGGCGACCTGACGGACGGCGTCCGAGCGCCTTGCTCCACCCGCCATCAAGCGAGCGACTTCGGCGCGAGCATCGTCCATCGACGCCTGACCCTCGACCGCGAGCCGCTTTGCGGCCGAGGTGCCCGCCGAGACGGCTTCGACGACGACCACGAACTCACCTCGAAGCAGGATCGCGCCACCTGCCGCCTTCGCTGCCAGCTCCCCCAGCGGCCCCCGGACGACTTCCTCATGAAGCTTGGTCAGTTCGCGGCAGACGGCCGCCCGCCGTTCCGCGCCGGCGGCAGCTGCCAGATCGGCGAGGGTCGCCGGAACGCGAGAAGGGGCCTCGTAGATCACGCACGCCCGATCATCGGCTCCGACGCGGGCCAGGCGGGTCCGCCGCTCCCTTCCACCGCGGGGCAGGAAGCCCTCGAAACCCCAGCGAGCCGCGGCTAGGCCGCTCGCCACCAGTGCCGCGAGTACTGCCGAGGCTCCAGGGATCGGCACGAGGACGCCGCCCTCGGCCGCCCAGGCCGCCGTCAGCTCGCCGCCGGGGTCGCTGACCAGGGGCGTACCGGCGTCGGTCACGAGGGCCAGGTCGCGCCCGGATCGCAGGTGCTCGAGCAGCTCCACCTCGCGCCCCCGGCCGCTCTGCGCGTGGTAGCTCACGAGGGACGTGGTGATCTCGTACCGGGCGAACAGCCGCCGGGTGAGTCGAGTGTCCTCGGCCGCCACCAGCGGCACCGTTTTGAGCACCTCAACAGCCCGGAATGACACGTCGCCGAGGTTGCCTATCGGCGTCGCCACGATGAACAGCCGGCCACGGTCGCCACTGCCGGGGCCACACTCGGTGCCGGTGCCGGGGCCGGCGGCTGCGGAGGTCCGGCGGGGCCCGTCGGGCCGCACCGGGCGGGTCGCCTCGGACCTCGCCCGGCTCATCGAGCCGCTGAACCGGGCCGGCGGCGCGGGTAAAGGTAGTCCACGCCGGTCGTGCGCGGCCCGAGCTTAGCAACCGGGGGAACCTGGCGCTTGAACTCCGACACGGCCACCAGCCGCTTCACCCGCGCGATTTCCGCTGCGGGGAAACTCATGCCGAGCAGCTCTTCGTCGGTGCGGCGCTTGTCGATCATCCAGAAGAGCAGCCGATCCAGCTCCGGGTAGCTGAAACCGGCCTCGATCTCGTCCGTCTGGCCCGGCCAGAGGTCGGCCGACGGCGGCTTCCGGATTATCTGCTCGGGTACTCCGATCGCCGCCGCAACCTGCCGAACCTGGCTCTTGTACAGGTCTCCGATCGGGTTGAACGCGCACGCGGAGTCGCCGAACAGAGTCGTGTAGCCGATCAGCGCCTCCGTCTTGTTGCCCGTGCCGACGATCAGCCCGCCCCACGCCACCGAGCGGTCGTAGAGAACGCACATCCTGGCCCGGGCCATGAAGTTGCCCCGACGCAGCGGAGCCGCATCGCTCGCCGACTCCCCGCCCCCGCCGAGCTCGCCGTCGCGGCCAAAATAGCCGTCGACGATCGGGCTGACATCGACGAGATCGCTAGGGCAGCTGAGCCGATCGACGACGGTTCGGGCGTCGACGACCGACTCCGACGAGGAAGTCCGATACGGCATCAACACGCACAACAGGTTTTCCGGCCCCACCGCCTCGGCCACAAGGAAGGCGACAAGGGCGGAATCGATCCCGCCCGACAGTCCGAGCAGGGCACGACCAAACCCGGCCTGGCGAAGCTGGTTGCGGATGAAGCCGACCATGACGCGCCGGGCAATATCGGTGTCGATCGCCAGCTCGGGCGGCAGCTCGAACAGCCGATTCTCTCGCCCTCCGCCATCGCCAGGCTGGGAAACGGTGCCGGGAGCCATCAGGACCGCTCGGGCTCGTCGGTCGAGGGGTCGGCCCGGGTCGGTTGAGCGGACCGTCCGTCGGGCGACTCGCTCGCGGCGTCAATCGCCATCTCCGTTCGCTCGGCGAGGATCCGGCGCAGCTCTCGCAGGTGCAGCTCGGGACGCTCGTCGCGCAGCAACGGCAGCCCGATACGCTCGCGCCTCACATCCCCCAGCTCGATGTCGACGAAATGGAGGCCTTCGTCGAAGAGCGGCGCCGTGAAGACGGCTTCGCCGCTCGGGGCGATCACCTCTGAGCCACCCCAGAAGCTGATCGTCTCGTCCATCCCGACCCGGTTGCAGAAGACGACGAAGCTCGTCGTGAGCTGGGCGTAGGTTCGCATCAAAGTCCGCCACGACGCTGCGGTCCCCAACCCAACCTCGTGGATGGCCGCCAGGTCCCGCCCCGGCGATGACGAAACGTTGATCAGTACCTGGGCTCCGTCCAGGGCCAGCGTCTCGGGCACGGCCAGGTGCCAGAAATCCTCGCACACGGCAATGCCGAGCCGGATGCCCCAACGCGATTCCACGGTTCGCAGCCGGTCGCCGGCGGCGAAGAATCGCCGCTCGTCGAAGAGACCGTATGTCGGCAGGAAGAGCTTGCGATGCACGAAGCGAACCGCGCCGTCCTCAAGGAGAGCGGCGCTGATGAACAGCCTGTGGTCGGCCGCTTCTTCGACAAACGAGACGATCGCCGACGACGCGACGGCGTCGGCGGCGAGGCCGAGTAACCGCGGATCGTCGGCTCTCATGGCCACCTCGGCCGCGAGATCCTGAAGCTGGTAGCCGGTCAGACCGAGCTCGGGAAAGACGACCAGGCCGGCGCCGCCCGCGCGGGCTTCGGCCAGGATGTCGCGGTGGCGGGCGAGGTTGTCTTCCAGCAGGCCAAGGCGCGGCGCCAGTTGGGCGAGGGCAATGCGCAGCGGCTTCATTCGCGGATTCTAGCCTCGGACCGACCTCGACGACACCGCTGACGGCGCGGGGCCGATGCCGCGCCCGGGACCTACTTGTTCAGCCACACCGAGCTCAGGGGTTCGATCAAGTTGCCGGCCCCCACGAAACCCATTACGTACTTGCGCGCCGCGGCGGGCAGCTTGGCGTTCAGGAGCGGAACGGTCGGCATGTCGGCCGCGATCAGATCCTGGGCTTTCTGCCAGTCGGTGTTCGCGGCAGTGGGATTCGTGTCCGTCAGGGCCGTCGTCATGACCGTATTCAGGGTGTCGTTCTTGTAGCTGAACATCGCCGAGGGTGCGCCGTTCGAATAGTGGAAGAACGCGGTGTACAGGAAGTCGTCCGGACCCGCCCAGCGGCAGGACTGGCTCTGCAGCCACATCGGGAGCTTGCCGGCGGCCTCGTCGGCAAGGTAGTTGGGCGAGTAAGGCTCGGACTTGATATTGACCTTGAAGCCGGCGGCCCCGAGATCCGAGGCGACCGCCTGGGCAAGGCCGGCGGGATCGGGGATCACCGACGAGGGAGCGCCCGTCGGATACCACAGGTCGACGCTGAGGCCGCTCGTCGGAACTCCCGCCTGCGCCAGGTAGCCTCTCGATCCGGTCACGTTGTAAGTCGGCAGGTATTCACGCTTGTAGTACTGGGAACCGGCAGGGAGCCAGTTATCGGCCAGGGTGGCTTCTCCCGCGTAGAAGTTCGCGATGTACGAGGTCTTGTTGACGGCCGACGCGATCGCGAAGCGCACGCCCTGGTTGGCGAGCAGGTTGGGCAGACCGTTGACGGTGTCGAAGTCGTTCATTCCCAGCTGGGTGACGTTGCAGCTCCAGCCTCGATCGAGAACCACGAGGTTCGAATCGCCGGTGACCGTCTTAACCGTCGCCGGGTCGATCGACTGCACCATGTCGACAGCGCCGGACTGAAGCGCCGCGAGCTTGGAGGCTGCGTCCGCGAACGGCTTGAAGACGATCTGATCGAGGTAAGGCTGTGCCAGGGAGTTCCAGTAATTGGGATTCTTGACCAGGGTGACGTGATCGCCAGGCACCCACTCGCTGAACATGAATGGGCCCGTGCCGACCATGGCCTTGCCGGCGCCGTTGGTGCCAAGAGCGTATGGATTCTTGGACAGCGTCGGGTTGTTGCCGCCGTTGGCTTGAATGGCGGTCGGGCTCTGGATACCGAAGGCGGCGACCGTCTGGCTGATCAGGAAGTTGCTTTGGGCATGGCGCAGGTGGAACACGACCGTAGACGGATCCGGCGCCTCCACCGAAGCCAGGTTGGAGGCGCTGCCGAATCCTCCGAAGACCGACGCGTAGTAGGCGGCGTTGGTCTGGAGATCGCCCGTGGGAAAGGCATTCCATCGGTCGTAGTTGAACTTGACGGCAGCGGCATCGAAGTCGGTTCCGTCGTGGAACTTGATGCCGGAGCGCAGCTTGAACGTGTAGGTCAATCCGTCGGGACTGACCGTCGGAAGGTCGGACGCGAGAATGGGCACGATCTGGCTGATCGTGCCGGGCTCCAAACCGACCAGCCCTTCGACGACCTGGTTGGCGACGTAGAGGGAGTTCGCGTCGCTCACGAGCGACGGATCCAGGTAGCGAATGTCGCCATCGAGGGCCACCGTTAGGGTCCCGCCGGTCTTTGGACCCGGGTTCGGCCCCGTCGCGACCGGGCCGCTGCCACAGCCCACCGCCACCAGGGCCAACACGGCCAGCATCGACGCCCGACGCTTCACGTACGTCTCCTTCCTCGTCACTGACTGGTCCCTCGCCGACTCGGCTCGTCGAAGCCTGCCTTGGCGAGCTCCACCGACGCAGTCTAGCCGCGCTGCAGCGGCCGCGGCGGAGGGCCTTCCGGCGCAGTGGGCGCAATTGGCGGAGTCGAAGACGCGGTAGTCGCGCCAGCACCGGCCGACGGAGCGGCAGCTGCTCCCCGGCCGGATCGGCCGGTGACCTGGACCTGTTCCGCCGTCCCGTCGACCTCCTCGGCAAAGTGGCAGGCCACCTCGTGACGAGTTGCCATCTCCCTCAGCACCGGTTCCTCGGCAACGCATCGGTCGGGGTTGCCGAGGCGCTCGCGGAGCCAGCAGCGAGTGTGGAAGGTGCAGCCCGACGGCGGGTTCGACGGGCTGGGCACGTCACCGGTCAGGATGATCCGACGGCGGCGCCCTTCCACGGCCGGGTCGGGGATTGGAACCGCCGAGAGAAGAGCGACGGAGTACGGATGAAGCGGTCGCTCGTACAGGTCGCGCGATCCGGCCAGCTCTGCGATCTTGCCCAGGTACATCACTGCGATCCGGTCGCTGATGTGGCGCACGACCGAGAGATCGTGGGCGATGAAGAGATAGGTCAGGCCGAACTCGCCCTGAAGCCTCTCCAAAAGGTTGATGATCTGGGCCTGGATCGAGACGTCGAGGGCGCTGATCGGCTCGTCGGCGACGATCAGATCGGGATGGAGGGCCAGGGCTCGGGCTACGCCGATGCGCTGGCGCTGCCCGCCGCTGAACTCGTGGGGATAGCGGTCGCCGTAGTCGGGGTCGAGACCCACCGTTGCCAGCAGGTCTCGGACCTGCTCGTGGCGCTCTCGCCCGGTGCCTATGCCGTGGATTTCGAGCGGCTCGGAGATGATCCCGGCAGCGGTCATGCGCGGGTTAAGGCTGGCGTAGGGATCCTGGAAGATCATCTGCATCCGCCGCCGCACGCCACGCAACGTCGAGCCCTCGGCCCGCGTGATGTCCTGGCCGTCGAACACGATCCGGCCGGCCGTCGGGCGGTACAGCCGCAGGATCGTGCGGCCGACGGTGCTCTTGCCGCAGCCGGACTCGCCGACGAGCCCGACGGTCTCGCCCCTCTCGATCGAGAGGGAAATGCCGTCCACCGCCCGCACGTCCCCCACGTGACGGCTGATCAATATCCCTCTCGTGATGGCGAAGTACATCTTCAGGGCCTCGACCCGCATAAGGGCCTGCGGTGCAGCGGGCGCTTCGGCGGGCGCTTCGGCTGCCGGCCCGCCGGCAGGCTCCGGCCCGGGCACGACGTAAGACGTCATCGGGGAGCCTCGATCGGCAGCGCCGCTGGGATGAAATCGTCACGAAGGGGTCGCCCGGCAGCCGCCTCCTCCGCCGTCGGCCGGTTCCAGCATGCCGCGCGATGCGTCGCCAGAGGTCCGGTCATCTGCACCTCCGACGTGGCCACGATCGGCTCCAACGGCGGCATCTCCTTCCAGCAGGCTTCCAGGCGCCACGCACACCGGGGGGCGAAGGGGCAGCCGACGGGGGCAAAGCGAAGATCCGGCGGAGTCCCCTCGATCGGGATCAGCGGCTCGCCGGGCTGGGCGTCGAGGCGCGGCATCGAATGCAACAGGCCCACGGTGTAGGGATGCGACGGTTTCGCGAATAGATTGGCGGTGGTGGCACTCTCCACGACGAACCCGGCGTACATGACGTTGGTGCGGCGGGTCATTCCGGCCACGACCCCGAGATCGTGGGTGATCAGGATCACGGCCGTGCCGTGGTCGGCCGCGAGACGGCTGAGGAGCTCGAGGACCTGGGCCTGGATGGTGACGTCCAGGGCCGTCGTCGGCTCGTCCGCTATGAGGAGCTTCGGCTCGAGGGCGAGGGCCATCGCGATCATCACGCGCTGGCGCATGCCGCCGCTGAATTGATGCGGGAAGTTGCGCAGAAGCGGCTCAGGCTCGGGTATGCCGACCATGGCCAGGAGCTCGATGGCCCGCGCCCGGGCCTCCTTGCCAGTGACCTTCTTGTGGGCCTTGATCGTCTCGACCAGCTGCTCCTCGATGGTCAGGACAGGGTTGAGGCTTGTCATCGGGTCCTGGAATATCATCGCGATCTCCTTGCCCCGAAGGTCGCGCATCTCGGCCTCGTCCAAGCCGACCAGATCCTCGTCCTGGAAGTAGACGTGCCCGCCCACGATCCTGCCGGCCGGAGACGGCAGCAGGCGCATGACGGCCAGGTTCGTGACCGACTTGCCGCAGCCGGACTCGCCCACCAGCCCGAGCGTCTCACCCTCGTCGAGGTCGAAGGAAACGCCGTTCACGGCATAGACCGTGCCGTCGTGCGTCTGGAACCGGACCAGTAGATCGCGCACCGAGAGAAGGGCCATGGCGTTACCTCTTCAGGCGCGGGTCGAGAGCCTCGCGCAGCCCGTCGCCCAGGAGGTTGAAGCCGACGGCGCTTATGACGATCGCGGCGCCCGGGAAGAAGATCAGGTACGGGGCGGACTGCAGGAAGCGCGACGAGTCGGTCAGCATCTCGCCCCACTCCGCGACCCTGGGGTCGCCCGGGCCCAGGCCCAGGAAGCCAAGGCCCGCCACGTCGATGATGGCCGTCGCCGCGGCCAGCGTAGCCTGCACGATCAGCGGCGTCAGGGCATTCGGCATCATGTGCCGCACCAGGATCCGGACCGGCGAGGCACCCATCGAACGCGCGGCGATGACGTAGTCCGACTCACGCAGGGCCAGCAGGCTCCCTCTGAGCAGCCGGGCGAAGATGGGCGAGTAGGAGATCCCCACCGCCAGCATGATCTGGATCTCGCCGTGGCCGAGCCAGGCCACGATCCCGATCGCCAGCAGGATGCCGGGGACTGCCAGCAGCACGTCGATGACCCGCATCAGGAACGCGTCTACGAGCCCGCCCGCGCCGCCGGCGATGGCGCCGACTGTCGTGCCACCGATGAGTCCGAAGACGACGGCGACCACGCCGACCGTCAGGCTGATCCGGGCGCCGTAGAGAACGCGGCTGAACTCGTCGTAGACCTGCAAGTCCGTGCCCATGAGGTGAGCCAGGCTGGGGCCCTGGAGGTTGTTCTCCAGCGAGCCGACCGTGGGGCCGTACGGCGCGATGTACGGGGCGAGGATCGCGCCCGTCACGAAGATCGCGATGAAGAACATGCCGACGAGGGCCGGCTTGTTGCGCATCAGGCGCCGGAACGCGTCGTGCCAGAGCCCCCGGCTGACCCGGGCGGTGGCGATGGTCACGGCAGGGGAGGTCGCCATCTCAGCTGTACCTGATGCGCGGGTTGAGGAAAGCGTAGCCGATGTCGACGATCAGGTTCACCGTCAGGAAGATGGCGGCGAAGATCAGGATCAGCGACTGGACGACGATGTAGTCGTGGTTCTGGATGGAGCTGACGACCCAGGAGCCGACCCCGTTCCAGCTAAACACGGTCTCGGTCAGCACGGCCCCCGCCAGCAGCGCTCCTGTTTCAAGGCCGATGACTGTGGTCACCGGCAGCCAGGCGTTGCGCATGATGTGGCGGCTGTTCACACGCTTGTCGGTCAGGCCCTTTGCACGGGCCGTCCGGACGTAGTCCTCGTTGCTGACCTCGATGACCGAGGCCCGGGTGATCCTGGTGAACACCGCCAGGGGAATCGTGCCCAGGGCCATCGACGGCAGGATCAGGTGAGAAACGGCGTCGATCACGTACCAGTTGCCGGCCAGGATGGCGTCGATGATCGCGAAGTGAGTCACCGGGTTTATCGGCAGCCGCGGGTCGAGCTGCCCGAAGGTCGGCAGCCAGTGGAGCTCGACCCCGAAGATGAAGGCCAGCGTGTATCCCAGGACGAAGACCGGGATCGAGATGCCGAAGAGCGAGATCACGGTCACGATGCCGTCGATCCAGCTGTTGGGGTGCCGGGCGGCCAGCCGGCCCAGGGGGATGCCCAGGCCGAGGGCGAATATCAGGGCCCCGATCGTCAACTCCACCGTGCCCGGGAATTTGATCAGGAACGTGGCCGCGACCTCGCGGCCGTCGATGAAGCTCGCGCCGAAGTCGCCGTGGAGCAGCCGGCCGAGGTATTCGAAGTACTGCACGTAGAGGGGGCGATCGAGGCCCTCGCTCGCGGTGATCTGGGCGACGAGCTGGGGCGTGGCGTGCTGCCCGAGAATCGCCTCCGCCGGGCCGCCGCCCGGGAGCAGGCGCAGGAACAGGAACAGGATGATCGAGAGCCCCAGGAGGACCGGCACTGCCACGAGCACGCGCCGGACGATGAACCTCAGCACGCTGGTAAGAGGTCCTCCACTAGGACAGGCCCCCCGGGGTCTTCACGACCCCGGGGGGCCCCGTTTCACCGGATGTTACAACCCTGCCGCGCGGCGTTGCCGCCCGGCGGCGGGCGCTACTGGGACAGCCAGACGGTGTTCAGGTACTCGATGCCGTTGCTGTCGCCGACGTACCCGTGAACCTTGGACGTGTATGCCCCCGGTGGCTGAGAGTTGACGATCGGAACCATCGGGAGGTCCTGGGCCAGGAGATCCTGGACCTGGCCCCACAGGGCGTTGGCGGCGTCCACGGTGGGCGCCTGGAGCGCTTGGGTCATGTCGGTGTTGGCCTGGGGGTTGTTCCAGTCGAACTGCGCGTTCGGCTTCCCGTTCGACCAGCCGAACCAACCCGCGACCAGGAAGTCGTCGGCGCCGGCCCAGTCGCAGGTCCAGCCGAAGAGGTACAGCGCCAGCTTGCCACTGTCGGCGTCGCTGATGTAGCCGCCGTGCCAGTCCTCGGTCTTGAGGCTCACGGTGAAGCCGACGGCCTGGAGGTCGCTGGCGATGGCCGTGGCAATGCCCTTGGGATCCGGCATGTACGGCCGGACAACGTTGGAGGGGTAGTAGAGGTCGATGTTCAGGGCGGAGCCGGTCACGCCGGACGCGGCCAGGTCGGCCTTCGCCTGGGTGACGCTATAGGCGGGCAGCGTCTCGGCCTTGAAGCCCAGGGTGGCCGGCGGCATGAAGCCGGTCGGCACCTTGCCCAGGCCGCTGTAGAACGCGTCCACGTAGCTCTGCTTGTTGAGGGCCTCAGAGACGGCCAGGCGGACGTTCTTGTTGGCGTAGATCGTGGCCTTGCCGCCGACGCTCTGGTTCATGTCCAGGTTGAGCTGGTTGCACGACGCGCCGCGGTCGATGATCGTCAGCCCGGAGCTCTGCGCCGTCTTAACGTCCAGCGGCGAGATCGAGAAGGCCGCGTCGACGCCGCCCGACTGCAGGGCCTGCAGGGTGGCCGTCGAGTCGCCGATGGGCTTGAAGGTGACCTGGTCAAGGTGAGCCGCGTTGGCGGCGTCCCAGTAGTTCGGATTCTTGACGATCGTCACGTGGTCGCCGGGAACCCATTCCTTGAAGATGAACGGGCCGGTGCCGACCATGTCCTGGCCCTGGGGCAGCGAGCCCTGAGCGTACTTGTTGGACGAGATCGGCGTCGTGTCGGCATTGCCGGCCTTGAGGGCCGTCGGGCTCTCGATGCCGAAGACGGCAAGGGTCGAGGCCAGCTCGAAGTTGGACTGGGGAGTCTTGAGGGTGATGACGGCGGTCTGCTCGTCCGGGGCGGTCACCGAGGCGATGTTGGAGGCCTTCCCGAAGCCGCCGAAGACCGTGGAGTAGTAGTTGGCGTCGGTCTGAAGATCACCGGCCGGGAAGTTCTGCCAGCGGTTGTAGTTGTAGACGACGGCGTCCGCGTTGAAGTCCGTGCCGTCATGGAACTTGATGCCGGTCCGGAGCTTGAACGTGTAGGTCAGGCCATCCGAGCTGACCGTGGGCAGGGCAGCGGCCAGGACCGGGATGACTGTGCTGATCGTGCCGGGCTGCAGCCCGAGCAGGCCCTGGACGACCTGGGCCTCGACGAACAGCGAGTTGCCGTCGCTGACGAGCGCCGGATCGGCAAGAACCATGTCGCCGTTGAGGGCGTACACCATGCTGCCGCCCTCGACCGCCGTGGACGCGGGGGTCGCCGCCGCGGTCGCTTGCGAAATGGTCGTACCCCCCGGGGCAGGAGTAACCGGCACGGCAGTTGGGGTGCTCGCGCTGCTGCTGCAGGCCGTGGCAACCAGGGCCGCCACGGTCAGCAAAGACGCTAAACGTTTCATCTCCACTCCCTTGTTGGTATTTGCCGATCAGGAAACCGAGGTCGATCGCCCCCCCCGGCGCGAAGGGTTCCCATCCTGGCTGCTGAATGCGGCGTCCTGGGCTTAGGACGCCGATGCGTCGCTCACCGTATAACAGACCGGCCACCTTTGCCAGTCTCTTTGGTTGGCAAGCCTGAAAGGCGGCGCACTAACCCACGTGTTTCCGTTTCCAGCCGAGCCCGTGCAAGCGAGTCCAAGCGGGAGCAGGCGGCTATTCCGCGGCAGTTGCCGTGTCGATGACCGACTGCGCCGCCGCCGACTCCTGCACCGCCTGGGCCGTCACCCGGTCCGAGAAATGGCACGCCACCAGGTGGCCGGGGCCGACGCTCTGAAGAGGCGGCTCGGCCGTGGAGCACTGGTCGGGGTTGCCCAGTCGTTCACGCAGCCAGCAGCGAGTATGGAAGCGGCAGCCGGACGGCGGATTCGCCGGAGACGGAACGTCGCCCCTGAGGACCAGCCGCTTCTTGCGTACTCGCGGATCCGGAACCGGAATAGCCGACAGCAGCGCGACTGAGTAAGGATGCAGAGGGCTCTCGTAAAGAACGTCCGTGGCCGCAACCTCGACGAGCTTGCCGAGGTACATGACCCCGATCCGGTCGCAGAAGTACTGCACTACGGACAGGTTGTGGGCGATGAACAGGTAGGTCAGGTTGAACTGGGACCGCAGGTCCGAGAGCAGATTCAGGATCTGGGATTGGATCGACACGTCGAGGGCGGAGACGGGCTCATCGCATACGACGAACTCCGGATCCAGGGCAAGGGCTCGGGCGATGCCGATGCGCTGCCGCTGGCCGCCGGAGAACTCGTGGGGGTAGCGCCGTGAGTAGTCGCGCCTGAGGCCGACGGCCTCCAGGTAGTCGCCCACCCGATCATCTCGAATGGACCGCTTGCCCCAGCCATTGACCTTGTCGCCCTGGGCCAGGAGGCCCTCGCCGATGATGTCGCTGATCGGCATGCGTGGATTGAGCGAGCCGTACGGATCCTGGAAGATGATCTGCATACGGCGTCGCATCTTCTTGAGGGCGTCGCCGTGCAGCGCCAGGACGTCCTGACCGCCCATCGAGACGGAGCCGGCAGTTGCCTTCTCGAGCCGCAGGATGGTCCGCCCGAAGGTCGTCTTGCCGCAGCCGGACTCCCCTACCAGGCCGAACTTCTCACCACGGTAGATCTGGAGGCTGACGTCGTCGACGGCATACACCTTCCCGATCTCGTGGCGCAGCAGGCCGCCCATGATCGGGAAGTACTTCTTCAAGTGGGCCGTGCCCAAGAGAACCTCGCTCCCAGGCGACGGCGCCGGGGCGGCCGGCACGCCGGAAGTGGTCGGAGCGGCGGGCTGCGCGGTCGAGTCCAACACCTCGCTCATTTCAGCCGGCCACACTTGCCACTGTCTTCACCACCGCCTTCTCGAAGGCTATGCGCCTTCCGGCTCCCTCCGGTGCGTGCAGGAAGCATCGCGAGGTCGCCCCGCTGCCGGCCGTGAGCAACGACGGCTCGGCCTCGCTGCAGCGCTCCCAAGCGTACGGACAGCGCGGCTGGAACTTGCAGCCGGGCGGCAGCCGGAACGGGTTGGGCACGACGCCCGTGATGACCGACAGGGCCTCGCCGCGCTTCTTCACGCCGGGAATCGAGCTGAGCAGACCCTGCGTGTACGGGTGCTGCGGATTGAGGAGAACCTGGTCGACCGTACCCGTCTCGACGATCCGGCCGGCGTACATCACGGCGATGGTTTGCACTGTTTCAGCCACCACCGCCAGGTCGTGGGTGATCAGCAACAGGGCCGTACCGGTCCGGGCCTGGAGCTCCTTGATGAGCTCTAGAATCTGGGCCTGGATGGTGACGTCGAGGGCGGTGGTCGGTTCGTCCGCGATGAGCAGCTTCGGGTTGCAGGACAGGGCCATGGCGATCATCGCCCTCTGCCGCATGCCGCCCGACAGCTCGTGTGGGTACTGCTTTACGCGCCGCTCCGGGGCGGAGACCCCGACGAGGCGGAGCGACTCGATTGCCCGCTCTACCGCCTCCTTCCCGGTCACCTTGTTGTGGAGCCGGATCGCCTCCGTTATCTGATTCCCGATCGTGAAGACCGGGTTGAGGCTGGTCATCGGCTCCTGGAAGACCATGGCGATCTCACCGCCGCGGACGTGCCGCATCTTGTCGTTGGGCAGCTTCAGAAGGTCGACGCCGTCGAACCAGATCTCCCCTGCGGCGATCTCCCCCGGCGGAATGTCGATCAGGCGCATGATCGAGTGGGCAGTCACGCTCTTGCCGCAGCCGGACTCGCCGACCAGGCCCACCGTGCCGCCGCGCGGGATCACGAAGTCGACCCCATCGACGGCTTTGACGGTCCCATCCATGACGTGAAAGTAGGTGCGCAGCCCCCGCACATCCAGGAGCGGACCCTCCTGGGTGCCTGAAACAGGATTGACTGCGCCTGGCGGGTTGCTCACTCGCGGCTCCTCGGATCGAGCGCGTCGCGCAGACCGTCGCCCATGAAGTTGATGCCCAGAACGGTGATCACGATCGCAAGGCCGGGGAACAGGGTCCACCACCAGTTGCCCTGGCCGACGAAGTCAAGGCCGCCCGTCAGGATGTTGCCCCAGGTGGGGGTCACGGCCGGGTTCACGCCGTAGCCGAGGAAGCTCACGAATGCCTCGCCGATGATCACGCCGGCCACGGAGAGCGTCGTGGCGACGATGATCGGACTGACAGCATTCGGGAGGATGTGCCGGAAGATGATCCTCATGTCACTCACCCCGACGGCACGCGCGGCATCGACGAAGACCTCGGTCCGCAGACTGAGGAACAGGCTTCGCACCAGCCGGGCGAGACCCGGCCAGCCCAGGACGGCGAAGACGATAAGGATGACTCTCCAGTCACCATTGCCGATCACCTTGGCGCACCAGATGATCACGAACAGGATCGGGACGCTCAACATGACGTCGACGAAGCGCATCAGCAGGTTGTCGATTATGCCGCCGAAGTAGCCGGCGATGCCGCCGACGATCGTGCCGATCACCGTCGAGAAGACCGATGCTCCTATCCCGATCATCAGCGAGACGCGGGCGCCGTTGACAATAAGCGTCAACAGGTCCAGTCGAAGGCTGCCCGTCGTCCCGAACGGGTGCCCCGGCGAAAGCGGCGGGCAACCGCTGTATGCGATCTGGGTTGTGCTGCCCTCGCAAAATTTCGACGCAAATGACGGCACATACTGCGGATCGTAGGGCAGAAGTATCGGGCCGAAGATAGCGATCAACACCATGCCCAGGAACAATCCGGCCCCGAACAGGGCGAGCCTGTGTCTCTTGAAGCGCCGCCAGGCCAGCTGCCACTGGTTCAAAGAGACCAGGGCAACCTCGTAATCCGCTGCCGGACCGCCGCCTATAGGCGCGTCTACATCCTCAATTCGGGGATCCACAAGCAAGTTCCTCAGTCGTACTTGACGCGGGGATCGACCACCGCGTACATGATGTCGGCCAGGAGATTCGCCAGCACGACGATTACCGAAGAAATCAGAAGGATGCCCATCAAGACCGGGTAGTCGGTGTAACCCACCGACTCAACGAACTGCCGGCCCATTCCCGGCCATGAGAAGACGGTCTCCGTCGCCACAGCTCCGCCGAATATGAATGGAATCTCGAGCGCGATGTTGGTGACCACCGGGAGCAGCGCATTTCGCAGGGCATGCCGAAAGACGACGCCTGTCTCCGAAACGCCCTTGGCGCGTGCGGTCTTGATATAGTCCTGGTTGAGGGAGTCGAGCATGCTCGAGCGAATGAAGCGCGAGTCGCCGGCGATGCTGACCGCGACCAGCGTGAGAACGGGCAACGCCAGGTGCCGTGCCAGGTCCGTGATGGCGTAGAGCGGATTCGAGCCAAAGAAAGCCCAGTACTGGCTCGTCGCAAACGCAGGGACCGTCCGCGCGTCCCACATGCCACTCGCCGGGAACCATTTGAAGGGATCGCCCTCGGAGAGAAAGGTTATCAAGATGAGGCCAAGCCAGAACGTCGGCAGCGAGTAGCCGACGTAGTTAAAGATCGTGAGGACGGAGTCGAATAGACCGTAGCGCCGCACGGCCGCGTAGACGCCCGCCATGAAGGCCAGGGTGATCCAGATCAAGTAAGCCGTGGCGCAGAGCAGGACCGTCGCCGGAAGCCGACTGGCAATTACGTCGGTCACCGGGAGACCGTTATTGATGGAGTAGCCCAGATCGCCGTGGAGGAGGCCGTTATCGCCACCCGGCAGGCTGATGGAGAGGCCGGCTATGTTCAGCGTGCCCCCGGGCAGGAAATTCAGCACGCCCTTGTCGCCGCAAACGCCGAGCCACTTGCAGTACTGCTCCGGCAGGGGGTCGAGGAGGCCCCAGCGATGCTCGAAGGCCGCAATCTGGGCCTGCGTGATCTTGGGGTTCTGGGCGAAGCGATCGGTTGGATTACCCGGCTGCAGGTGCATCAGCACGAAGCACAAGATCGTGATGCCGATCAAGACAGGTATTGCCTGCAGGGCGCGTCTGACGATGTACTTGATCATGTATCAAGCTCGTGTGTGCCGAGAGGGCGACGAACCCGGAGGCCCGTCGCCCTCTCTTGACGACTAACTAAACCGACCGATCGCCAGATCAGCCGGTGGCTTCAGGATCAGCCGACCCACCAATCGCCGATGTTCCATTCAGCGCCGCCGGTGCCCGGGTTGCCCGTGAAGTTGTGAAGCTTCGGGCCGACGAGCCAGACATCCTTGCGGAGGTAGAGCGGAAGCTCGTACGTGTTCTGGTCGGAGGCGTAGATGTCCTGGACGGTGTACATCGCCTGCTGGACCTTCGCGAAGTCGACGGTCGTGAGGACGGTGTTGTACGCAGCGTCGAGCTCCGGAAGGCTGATGCGAGTGACGTTCTGCCCGTCGTGCGGTGGATTATCCGGGATACCCTGGGTCGTGTAGACATTGTAACCGCCCAGCGGATCGAGAGGCGAGACGTAGGCGAACTCGGCCACGTCAAAGGTGCCGTGAACGAGGTTGCACGCCGTGCTGGCCGCGGTCGTGCTCCAGCCACCGAAGAGGGTGCTGGACGGCACCGGGCTGACATCAGCCTTGATGCCGATCGCCTTCAGCTGCGAGGCGATGAGCTTGAGCGTGTCCTCCCGGACCGCGCGTGTCGTGGTGCAGTATTGGACCTCGAGGGTCTTGCCGCCCTTGGTCAGGTAGCCAGCGGAGCCCATGGTCCAGCCGGCGTTGGCCAGCAGAGTGGCTGCGGTGGTCGGGTCCGCCGTGGTCGAGCCGCCTTCGGTCTTGTAGTACCACGTCAGCGGGGAGATGAAGTTGTTGGTGACGGTAACGTTGCCCGCGAGAGGCCCGTTCGCGATGGCCTGACGGTCGGTCGCGAGCTTGATGGCCTTGATGATGGTGGTGTAGTCACCACCGAACTTGGTCTTGAGCTCGGCGTTGTTGAACGCATTGAGCTCGTAGGTCAGCGAGTCGTGGGCCACGACCTGAGACGGGTCGACCGAGGTGAGTGACGGGATGTCGGCATCGTTGAGATCCTGACCGAGGTCGTACTCACCGGCCTTGAAGCCGGCGATCATGGTGTCGGCCGCGCCGTAGTACTTCCAAATCACGGAGGTCAGGTACGGCGCATGGCCGCTGATGGTCGCCCAGTTGGGGTTCGGAACGAGGGTCATCTGGGCGTCGGTGACGACGGTGGTGGGGATGTAGGGGCCGCTGTAGACGCCGCTCGCGAGGTTGTTGAGCGGGTACAGGTCGGTCGCAGCGCTCGCGACCGGGACCTTGGCGAGGTACTCCGCGGGGAGCACCGGCGAGATGAGGCTCAGGTAGCCTTCATACTGCGACTTGAAGTGGATCACGCAGGTGGTGCCAGTGCCACCGTCAATGCCGGTGATCTGGTCCCAACCGACCGTGCCGCCGACGAGGGCGGTGTTGGCCGGGTCCATGTTCCATTTCCACGTGGCCGTGACATCGGCGCAGGTGATCGGCGAGCCGTCGGACCACTTCATCCCGGGCTTGAGATCCCAAGTGACGTCCATGCCGGTGCCGTTGAGGACGACTCCGCCGTTGGCGGTCGTCGGGACGTTCGACGCGAGGTCAGGGACGTACTTCAGGTCGTTCGAGAGGTTGAGCAGGCCGTCGAACATGCTGCCGGAGGCTTCAACGTCGGTCTCGGCCTGGGCGTAGTACGGAACGACCGTGTCGATGAACTGCCACTCGGCAAGAACGATGGAGCCGCCCGTGGTGGTCGGCGTCGTCGGCTTGTAAGTGGAGCCAGTGAGCGCAACCGAGAACGGCGTCGGCGAGGCGGCTGCCGTCGGGACGGCTATCGTCGGGACGGCGGTCGGTGCGGTGGTGGGTGCGGTGGTGGGTGTACTGGTGGATGAGCTGCAGGCGCCCGCGACCAGTACCGCGACTGTGAGAACGCTGATCAGCCTATTGCGCATCTACGCGCCTCCCTAACGAGTCCAACCCGACCGCCGAGGCTAGCGCCTCGGCGTCTCGCCCTCCATCAAGAAAAGCCGCGTATCGACATCACTTGGGTCTGGGCCTGGGGCAATGTCGGGCCTCACTGGACGGTACTATGCCGATGCTCCGGCGCAGTGTCAAACCAACGGCGGTCGATCAATGCATTCGGCGGAGCGGGAAACGGCCCCGCCAAACCGTTAGTCGGACGACCTACCCACAAACGCCGTGATCGGCCCACCCTATCAGTCCAAAACCTCGGCCAAATGGCCCTAGCAATTGGCTCGGGGCGTCACTTCGTTGGCGCTCTTTCAGTCCGGGCAAGGCGTCTGGCTGCCAGTCATGGCCTTCCATCGAAGGTTGGGCTGGCGCGCGGCGGTCGTCTCGTCGAGCCGGCGAACCGGTGACCCGTGCGGCGCCGAATGAAGAAGTTCCGGATCGTCGTGGGCCTCAGCCACGATGCATCGCAAGGCGTCCACGAATGCGTCCATGGTCTCGAGCGATTCGGTTTCGGTCGGCTCGATCAGAAGGGCCTCGTCGACCGTATGCGGGAAGTAGATCGTGGGCGGGTGGAAGCCGTAGTCGATGAGCCGCTTGGCGACATCGAGCGTCTTCACGCCCGTCTCGGCCTTGAGCGTCGCCCCCGAGGCCACGAACTCGTGCATGCAGTGGCGGTCGAACGGGATGTCGAGGACGCCCGAAAGGCGGCTCTTGAGATAGTTGGCCGCCAGCACCGCGTCGTCGCTGACCTCGCCCAAGCCGTCGGCCCCGTGGGCGCGGATATACGCGTAGGCCCGGACCAGCACGCCGGTGTTGCCGGCGAAGGCCCGCATCCGCCCGATGCTTTGCGGCCGTTCCCCGAGCCGCTCCGTCCGGAACGACCCGTCTGCCTCGCGCAGCACGCGCGGCCAGGGCAGGAAGGGCACGAGCTCCTCCCCCACTCCGACCGGGCCGGCGCCGGGGCCGCCACCTCCGTGCGGCGTGCCGAAGGTCTTGTGGACGTTGATGTGCATCACGTCGAAGCCGGCCTCGCCGGGCTTGAAGCGGCCCATGACCGCGTTGAGGTTGGCCCCGTCCATGTAGGCCAGCGCCCCGGCCTCGTGCACAGCATCGAGCAGCTCGCAGAGCCGAGACTCGAACAGCCCGACCGTCGATGGATTGGTGATCATGACCGCGGCCGTGCGAGGTCCGAGGGCAGCTCGAAAAGCCTCGATGTCCACGCCGCCGTCGGATGCGGAGGGAATCTCGACCGTGCGGAAGCCCGCCATCGAAGCCGTAGCAGGGTTCGTGCCGTGTGCGGAGTCCGGGACCAGGACCTCGCTCCGGTCGGTATCGCCCCGGCCGCGGTGGTAGGCCCTGACCATGAGGATGCCGGTGAGCTCACCCTGAGCTCCGGCCGCCGGCTGGAGCGTGACGGCCTTCATGCCGCCGATCTCCGCCAGCGCTTCCTCTAGTTCCCAGAGTAGCTGCAGCGTGCCCTGAGCGACGTCGTCGGGTGCGAATGGATGGAGCGCGGCAAACCCATTGAGGCGAGCGGCCCACTCGTCGATCTTGGGGTTGTACTTCATCGTGCACGAGCCCAGCGGATAGAAGCCCGTGTCCACCGCGTAGTTGAGCTTGCTCAGATTGACGTAGTGACGGGTGAGTTCCGGTTCGGACAGTTCGGGCAGTCGCGGCCCCTCCCGACGCCGCTGGCCGAAGGGAATGCGAGCCAGGGCGTCCTTCGGCGGATGAGGGATCTTGCCCCCGCCGCGGCCGGGCCGGGAGCGCTCGAAGAGTGTGGGTTCCAGGCGATCTCCGGCGGCGGTCATCGAGCGGCCCCCGCCAGCTCCTCGTCGAGGGCCGCCGCGAACGCGGCGATATCCTCGGGCGTCGTGACCTCCGTGGCACAGACCAGGAGAGCGTCGGCGAGTGACGGATCGTCGGGAAGGACCCGCGCCAGCGGCAGTCCGGCCAGGATGCCCCATTCGACGAGACGGGCATGTACCCTGGCGGCGCCCGGGACGCGGACGGCGAACTCGTTCAGGTATGGACCCGGATGCAGCCGCCGGACACCGACGGCGGCGAGAGCCGCTTCGAGTTCGGCGGCGCGGGCGGCGCCGAGGGCGGCGACATCCCGGAGGCCGTGCGGCCCGATGGCAGCCAGGTACATGGCCGCGGCAAGGGCGCAAAGGGCCTGGTTCGTGCAGATGTTGCTGGAGGCCTTCTCGCGCCGGATGTCCTGCTCCCGTGCCCGGAGCGTCATCACGAAGGCTCGCCTGCCGTCCACGTCCGCGGTCATGCCAACGAGCCGGCCCGGGATCTGCCTGACCAACGCCTCACGGCAGGCCAGGATGCCGAGGTAGGGGCCGCCGTAGGAGAGCGGCAGGCCGAGCGGCTGGCCGTCGCCGGCAGCAATGTCGGCATCGTATTCGCGGGGCGGGGCCAGGACGGCCAGGGAGACCGGCTCCACGACCGAAACGAAGAGCGCGCCGGCGGCATGGGCGAGACGCCCGACCTCGGCCATCGGCTCTAGCAGGCCCAGGAAGCTCGGGTTGGCCACCACTACGCCGGCGACAGGGCGGTCCGCGTCGGCGAGCATCCGCTCCAGGGCCACCAGGTCCGTCGTTCCGGCCGCCGGACCGTCCGCGACGAGCGGAATCTCGTCGGCAACGAGAGAGGCCCCCGCGAAGTAGGTGCAGAGCGTTTGACGGTAGTGAGGGTGGACGCTACGGCTGATCAGCACCCGGTCGCGGCGCGAGGCGCGGCAGCTCATGAGCGCGCCCTCGGCCGTGGCCGACGCCCCGTCGTAGTGCGACGCCGAGACAACGTCCAGACCGGTCAACTCGGCCATCATCGATTGGTACTCGTAGATGGTCTGGAGCGTGCCCTGGCTGATCTCGGGTTGATACGGCGTGTATGCCGTGTAGAACTCGCCCCGCAGGAGCAGCTGGTCGACGACGGCCGGAGTGAAGTGGCGGTACGCACCGGCGCCGAGGAAGCTGACGAGATCGACCCGGTTGCGATCCGCCAGAGTGCGAAGGCGAGCCGACAGCTCGACCTCCGATTCGGGAGGGGGGAGATTGAGGCCGGTCGACCGCAGCGACGGCGGGATATCGGCGAACAGGTCGTCGACCGAATCGACGCCGATTGCCTTCAGCATCCGGGCGCGATCTTCTGTCGTGTGCGGGCCGTAGGCCATGGAGTCAGCTCCCTGCGCGAGTGATCAGAGCCCCAACGCGGGTCTTACGCCTCCGAAGTCAGCGCCTCGTAGGCCGCAGGATCGAGCAAACGATCGACCTGAGCGCGATCGGCGACCTTGATCCGCAGCATCCAGCCCTGACCCATTGGATCGCTGTTGAGCAGCTCGGGCTTATCGGCAAGCTCGGCGTTCGTCTCGACCACTTCGCCGCCCACCGGCGCGAAGAGGTCGCTGACTGCCTTGACCGACTCGATCACACCGACCGCAGCGAACTGGGTCACCGACCGCCCGAGGTCCGGCAGCTCGACGAAGACGATGTCCCCGAGCTGCTCGGCCGCGTACTCGGTGATACCCACGGTGGCGAGGTCACCTTCGATGCGGACCCATTCGTGCTCTTTCGTGTAGCGCAGATCATTGGGAACCATCGCCTAGCTTCCTCCTATGCCGGACGTTCCCGGCCCGACGACCGGTCGAGTGGCTCTTTCCTGGCCGGCGCGATGGCGAGCTCGGGCTCAGACCGGCCGCTTGTAGAAGGGCAACGGTACGACCTCGGCCGGGACTCGCTGATCGCGAATGTCGACGTCGATTATCGTACCGGGCTCCGCCTCGGATGGCGTCACGTATGCCATGGCGATCGGCTCGCCGAGCGTTGGGGATTGCGTGCCGCTCGTGACCGTGCCGACCCGGCGGTCTCCGGCGAAGACCTCGTAGCCGTGGCGAGCGATGCCGCGGCCACGGACGACCAGCCCCACGAGCTTCTTGCGAGGACCTTCGGCTCGGGCTCTCTCGAGCGCGGCCCGGCCGACGAAGTCACCTTCCTTGGAGAGGACCACGACACGGCCGAGGCCCGCGTCGAACGGAGTGGTGTCACGGCCGAGCTCGTTGCCGTAGAGCGGCATGCCGGCCTCGAGCCGCAGCGTGTCGCGTGCGCCGAGCCCCACCGGCACGACGCCGTCGGCCTTGCCGGTCTCCAGCAGGGCATCCCAGACCGTCCCCGCGACGGCGACGTCGCAGAAGACCTCGAAGCCGTCCTCGCCCGTGTATCCCGTCCGGGCCACCAGCGCCGGGATCCCGGCGGCGCGCCCATCGGCTATGGCGTAGTAGCGCAGCTCGTCGAGCGCCACGTCGGTGAGCCGCGCCAGGATTCCGGCGGAGCGGGGACCCTGGATCGCCACCAGCGCGGTGGCCAGCGAGCGGTCGTCGAGGACGACACGGAAGCCGTCCAGCCGCGCGGCCAGCGCATCGCTGACGGCCCCGGCGTTCGAAGCGTTGGCCACGACCATGAATCGCTCGTCGCCCAGGCGGTAAACGATCAGGTCGTCGAGAACGCCGCCCTCCGGAAAGCAGATCATCGAGTAGTGGGCCCGGCCCACCTTGAGGCTCGTGGGATCGGTCGTCAGGGCGTAGGAGAGCGCCTTCGCCGCCTCGGGACCCTCGACGAAGAGTTCGCCCATGTGCGAGAGGTCGAACAACCCCGCCCGCGAGCGGACCGCGCGGTGTTCCTCGATGATCCCCGTGTACTGGAGCGGCATCAGCCAGCCGCCAAACTCCACGATCCGCGCCCCGAGAGCCGCGTGTCGGTCGGCGAGTGGCGTCGCCAGCGGCGAGTTCTGAGACTGAGCCATCGAGAGCGACCTCCGGTCGTGGTCATCTGGCGCCCCGGCACCCGGAGCGCGGCTGAAGGGACGCGCAGCTCAAGCGGTGGAATCTGGGAGTCGGGCGCCGGCGAGTCCGACCAGGGCACGCTCGGTTTCGAACGAAAGAAGGCCCGCTGCCTCGCCGAAGGACACCCAGCGGACCTCTTCGAATTCGCGGTCGTGCTCCTGGAGGGCGCCGCCGGTGGGCTTCATCATGAAGTAGTGAACGGTCTTGTGGATGCGCGTGCCACGCTGGACGAAGGTGTACCTGATGGCGTCCAGGGGCGACAGGATTCGGACTGTTAGGCCGGTTTCCTCCCAGACTTCGCGCAGTGCGGTTTGCTCGAGGCTTTCGCCTGCGATCGGCGTGCCCTTCGGCAACGTCCAGGTCGGGCCGTCCCTCTCCCGCTTTCGGCGGCCGATCACCAGCTGCGGAATCGAGCCCTCGTATCGGACGACGATGCCGCCCGCGGAAGTTGCGGTGACGGCGCTCAGCCTCGCCACGGGGCCGCGGCGAGGCTCGACCGGCGGTCTGCTTGCGGCCGTCCGCCTGCCCAATGGATCGTGACGGCGGCCCGAACGAGACCGCTCCGAGGGGCGCTGCCGCGCGCGGTCACGGGGCGCCAGCCGCTGATCTGAAGCCCGCCGTGGGAGGGGCGCAGGATGGTCTGCCGGGTGGACGCCCGCTGGAACGAGAGGCTCGAATGGAGGCCGAGCCGGCGTTCCCACTCGCGACCGGCAGGGCGTACGAAGCGGGCAGCGGGACAGGCCGCGTACTTTGCCGCGATGCTGTGCTGCATGGGATCCATCCTACCCGGTCAGACGACCTTTGCAAGCACGGCCCGGATCCGGCCCAGCTGCTCCGGCGACAGAGAGCCCCGCTCCTCGACAATGAGGAGCTCGCGGCGGGCGGCGGCAAGGTACAGGTCGAGGACGCCCGGGGCCATTCGCCCGAGAACCTCGAGGTGCGCCTCCAGAGTGCCCGCATCGCCGCGCGCGATCGGCCCTGTCAGAGCGGCGCCGACGCCGATCGCTCTGGCGTTGGCGAGGGTCTGCTCGATGAGGCGGCCGTAGATGGCCAGCGAGCCTCCTTCGTCGAGACCGGCTGCGGCTCCCAGAGTGACGATCGCGTCGAGCAGCGCGGCGAGCCCGCCGGACGCCAAGACGGCCGCGGCGTGGTAGGCCGCCTTCGCACCCTTCGGCAGCCGGACCGGCACTCCCCCGATCGCTTCTGCGAGGTCGGCCAGCAGACCCATGATGACCTCGTCGCCCTCGAGAGCGATCGTCGCGCCCTTGAGGCCCGCGACCGACCGCTCCACGTCCGAAGTGAAGGAGACGAGCGGATGGAAGGCCCCGGCGTGGCTGCCGGCGCCCAGTCCCGGCTCGAGCACCTCCGAACCGAGAAGGCCGCTCGTGTGAACGAGTGCCTGGCCGCCGTAGAGGCGCATCGGCGCCGCGACGGCCGCAATGGCGTCGTCCGGGACGGCGAGGATGGCCACTTCGACCTCGTCGAGGATCGCTTCGGGCTCGATGAAGGTCCGGACACCCGGAACCAGGCTTCGGAACCGCTCCCGCCGGTCGGCGTCGCGGCTGGACACGGCCGTAACCGGCCAACCGGCCCGGCTGATGGCCACGCCCAAGGCCGTCCCAACGGGTCCGGCGCCGACGATTCCCACGGTCGGCGAACCGGACGATCGGCGGCCGTGGGGGTGCAATTCGAGGTCGGCGTGGGTTTTTTCGCCGTGGCGGTGGGGGCCGCCGTTCTTGTGGGAATCGCCCGCGAGCCCGGCCTCGTCCGACGCGGCTTCGCCGCCCCCTGTCCTCCGTGAACCGCGGCTTGCATCGTCCCACCATGACTTCACGCGACTTCCCTCCCCGACCGCGAACTGGCGGTATCCTTCGAACCGACTCGAAATGTGGCGGCTGTCGCTATGGGTCGCGCGAGAGCGCGGCGAGACGGCGACTGCCGGCCCGAGTCTACCGTTTCCCTGGCGGCAGAGGCGCACCCCCGCCGGGGTCATGGCGATCAATCGTTCGCTCGGTCCGACGGCCGAGGCCGAGGATAGAGCGAGACTTCGAAGGAGCTGTCGTGGCCCCCAGCGATCCCTTCGGCGCCCGGGCCCCGCTCGGCCCTGGACTGCCGGACTTCTACCGACTCTCCGCTCTGGCCGGATCCGCGACCGCGAAACCCGCCCTCGACCTCGACCGCCTGCCGGTAACGTTGAAGATCCTGCTCGAGAACGTGGTCCGGCACGCCGGCGGCGGCGTCGTGGGCGAGGCCGACGTGTCGGCCCTGGCCGCCTGGAAACCGGCGGCTTCGGCCACGACCGAGGCCGAGATCCCGTTCATGCCCGCCCGGGTCATCCTCCAGGACTTCACCGGCGTCCCTGCAGTCGTTGACCTCGCGGCCATGCGCGACGCCATGGCCGAGCTGGGCGGCGACCCGTCTCGGGTCAACCCGCTCGTGCCCGCCGACCTGGTCATCGACCACTCGGTCCAGGTCGATCGCTACGGCACGGCCGATGCCTTCGCCTACAACGTGGCGCGAGAGTACGAGCGAAACGGCGAGCGGTATCAGCTGCTTCGTTGGGCCCAGACCGCCTTCGACGACCTGCACGTCGTTCCGCCCGGCACGGGCATCGTCCACCAGGTCAACCTGGAGTACCTGGCTTCCGTGGTGGCGCGACGGCCCGATCCCGACGGCCGGGGCGAGGTCGCGTTCCCCGACACCCTGGTCGGGACGGACTCGCACACCACGATGATCAACGGCCTCGGCGTACTGGGCTACGGCGTGGGCGGCATCGAGGCCGAGGCTGTCCTGCTCGGCCAGCCGCTCTACCAGCCGATGCCCAAGGTCGTGGGCGTGCGACTCTCCGGCGAGCTGCCGGAGGGCGCCACGGCCACGGACCTGGTGCTCGTGGTGACCCAGATGCTCCGCTCCTACGGTGTCGTGGGGACGTTCGTCGAGTTCACCGGTGACGGGCTGGCGGGGCTGGCGCTGGCGGACCGGGCCACTATCTCCAACATGTCGCCCGAGTTCGGGGCGACTGCGACTCTCTTCCCGATCGACGACGAGACGCTTGCCTACCTGCGCCTGACCGGCCGGGCAGCCGAGCAGGTCGCTCTCGTCGAGCGCTATGCCAGGGAACAGGGCCTTTGGCGCGTGCCCGGCATCACCCCGGAGTTCGATGCGCTCCTCACCCTGGACCTGGCCTCGGTTGAGCCGAGCCTGGCCGGTCCGCGCAGGCCCCAGGATCGCGTCGCCCTGCGCGACCTCCAGGCCAACTTCCGGATGGCCTACCCCATGGGGCTCGAGGAGAAGGCCGGGGCGGGAGTCGCGGCCGGGCGGTCGAGCTCAGGCGATTCCGCCGGCTCAGCGGCAGCCTCCGCGGAGGCGTCCTATCCGACCGTTCGAGTCGAGGCGGCCGGGCGTTCAGTCGAATTCGGAAGCGGATCGGTCGCGATAGCGGCGATCACGAGTTGCACGAACACCTCGAACCCGACCGTCATGGTCGCGGCCGGACTGCTGGCCCGCAACGCCGTGGCCCGCGGCCTTACGGTTCCACCGACGGTCAAGACCAGCCTGGCACCGGGCTCGCGTGCCGTCACCGCGTACCTGCGAGGCGCAAACCTGCTCGAACCGCTCGAGAGGCTCGGTTTTGCCCTTGCCGGTTATGGCTGCACCACCTGCATCGGCAACAGCGGGCCGCTGGACACGCCGCTTGCCCGGGCGATTGAGGAGAACGATCTCGTCGTTGCCGCCGTGCTGTCGGGCAACCGCAACTTCGAGGGCCGGATACATCCGCTGGTCCGGGCCAGTTACCTGGCCTCGCCGCCGCTGGTCGTTGCCTTCGCGCTGGCCGGGACCGTTGACGTCGACCTGACGAGCCGGCCTCTCGGCATGGACCGGACCGGCGCGCCCGTCTTCCTGCACGAGATCTGGCCTTCGGCCGAGGAGGTTCGCTCGACCGTCGGCTCGGCGGTCAGCGGCGAGCTATTCCGGTCGGCCTACGCCTCCGTCTTCGAGGGCGGTCCGGAGTGGAAGGCCCTCGACATCCCGTCCGGCGATCGCTATCGCTGGGACGGCGCCTCGACGTACGTTGCGCTACCACCGTTCTTCGTCGGCCTCAAGGCCGAAGCGGAGCCCGCGGCGGCAATCTCCGGCGCCCGCGTTCTGGCGGTGCTCGGCGACTCGGTCACCACCGACCACATCTCCCCGGCCGGCTCGATTGCGGCCTCGTCCCCCGCCGGTCAGTGGCTTCAGGCTCACGGCGTGGCGCCGGCCGAGTTCAACAGCTACGGGGCGCGGCGCGGCCACCACGAAGTGATGATGCGCGGAACCTTCGCCAACATCCGGCTGCGCAATGCCCTGGCCGACAGGGAGGGCCCGTTCACGGTCCACCTGCCCGACGGCGAGGCCACGACCATTTTCGACGCGTCGGTGCGCTACGCCGGCGAAGGCATCCCGCTGATGGTCATCGCCGGCAAGGAGTACGGATCGGGGTCGTCACGCGACTGGGCGGCCAAGGGCCCCCGGCTGCTCGGCGTGCGCGCTGTCATCGCCGAGAGCTTCGAGCGGATCCACCGGTCGAACCTGGTGGGCATGGGCATCCTGCCACTGCAATTCCTCCCCGGCGAGAGCGCAGCGAGCCTCGGCCTCACGGGCCGCGAGGCCTACACGGTCGAGCTGCCGGCTGACGGGCCGACGCCACGTTCGCGCGTGGGCGTCGTCGCACGCGGCGACGACGGGACCGAGCGCCGGTTCGAGACGAACGTCCGTCTGGACGGCCCGATCGAGCTCGACTACTACCGACAGGGCGGGATTCTGCCGGCGGTGCTGCGCCGCCTGGCCCGGGACTGAGCCGCTACTGGCTCCACTCGGTCGGCTGGCGGTCCCAGCGGTGGGCCCGAAGCCTGGCGACCAATTCAGGCGAGAGCGGACCGGCGTCGCTGGCGGCCGTGTTCTCCTCGACGTTGCGGGCCCGGCGCATGCCGGGGATGACGGTGCTCACGTCTCGATTCGACAGGATGAAGCGCAGCGCCATCTCGGCCAGCGTCATGCCCGCGGGCAGGAGCGGCTTGAGAGCATCGACGCGGGCCACCGTCTGGGCCAGGTTCTCACGCACGAAGTAGGTGTTGCGCCAGTCGCCCTCAGGCCAGGTCGAACGAATTGTCAGATCCCCGATCAAACTGCCCTCATCGAACGGGACACGGGCGATAACCGCAACGCCCTTCTCGCGGCACGCCGGGAAGAGCTCGTCCTCCGGCGCCTGGTCGAAGATGTTGTAGATCACCTGGACAGAGTCGACGAAGCCCGATCGAACGGCCCGGACGCCGTTCGACGGCTGCCAGCGGTTGAGGCTCAGGCCGAACGCTCGAATCGAACCCTCGCGCTTAAGCTCCGCCACGGTCTGCTGCAGCTCACCGCTGGTCAGCCAATCGTCCTCCCAGACGTGCAGCTGGAGCAGGTCGATCGTATCGACCGTCAGGTTCGAGCGGCTGATGTCGACGTACTCGCGCACGTACGCGCGCGGGAACACCTGTCCAAGGGGCACGTCCGGGCGGCTCGGCCACTGGCGGTTCTTGGGAGGGACCTTGGTCGCGGTGACGATGCGTTTGCCCCTGTGGCCGCCGACGATCCGGGCCAGGAGCTGCTCGCTGCGCCCGTCTCCATACGCCTGGGCGGTATCGAAGAAGTTCACGCCCTTTGAAACGGCAAGCTCCAGCGAGGCAATCGATACCTTGTCG
>Ga0187889_10000737_pt1 | contig 37998 bp, 25 predicted proteins | sample June2016WEW_7_10_2_FD_132992 | JGI IMG/M metagenome (GOLD analysis project Ga0187889, IMG submission 132992) | Peatland microbial communities from SPRUCE experiment site at the Marcell Experimental Forest, Minnesota, USA - June2016WEW_7_100 | ecosystem: Environmental > Terrestrial > Soil >... | reverse complement strand
CGATCGAGGGTTCGCGCTCGACCAGATAAACTCTCTTGCCTGCGTTGCCCAGAGTCAGGGCGGCATGAATGCCGGCGATGCCGCCCCCGAGGACCAGGACATCGGGATGGATGGGGACCTTCTTGACCTCCAGCGCGCGGTGGTAGGCGACCCGGGCAATGGCGGCCCGCGCCAGGGCCTTGGCCTTGGCGGTGGCTTCCTGGCGGTCGGTATGCACCCAGGCATCGTGCTCCCGAATGTTGACCATGTGAAAGAAGAACGGGTTCAACCCGCCCGCCTCGGTCGCTCTCCGAAAGGTGTGCTCGTGCAGCAGCGGGGAGCAGGAGGCGACCACCACCCGGTTGAGCTCGAATTGCCGGATGTCCTTTTGAATGAGCGCCTGGCCGGGGTCCGAGCACATATATTTATAGTCGCGCGACAGGGCTACCCCGGGCAGCCTCTCGACGTACCTGGCCACCTCCGGGCAATCCACCATGGCGGCGATGTTGTGCCCGCAATGGCAGATGTAAAAGCCGATCCGAACTTCTTGACTGCCGTTTCCTGTTTTCATGAGGACTAAGCTTTGACTTGCGCTTGGCGGCTTTGGACTTCCGGCTGCGGACTCGGGACCGTCCCCGGGCGCCATTTGAATGGCACCGCGGCCCGGCCCAAACCCAGCCCCTGTTGTTCCAGGCCGAAGGCCAGGCCCATTAGTTGCGTGAAATACACCGTCGGCGTCATCACCTCCCCGTATTGAGAGGTCACTTGGGCGTGGTAAGCGTCCAGGTTGAACTGGCACAAGGGGCAGACCGTCGCCAGGCAATCGGCGCCGCGCTTCCGGGCTTCGTTCAGGAGGATATAGACCATGCGGATCCCGGCTTCGGGCACCGTGCCCGTCAGGCTGCCCCCGCAGCACTTGGTCTTGAGGGGATACCGGACCACGCTGGCGCCCAGGGCCTCGAGCAAGCGGTCCATGGTCGTCGGGTTGTATTGGTCGTCGAACGTCGCGTATGGCCGCACCATCTGGCAGCCGTAATAAGGCGCCACCTTCAGCCCCGATAACGGACGGCGGACCTTCTGTTTAACCGCCTCCAGGCCCACGTCGTTGAGCAGCACGTCCAGCGGGTGGCGCACCGGCAACTCCCCGGTGAACTTCAACCCGGCCGTGCCCAAGGCGTGGTCCACAGTCGCCTTCATCGCCGGATAGTCATGCAGGTAATGCTGCGCCTTGTTCAAAACCAGGTAACAGGCGGCGCACGGGGCCAGCATCTCCGCCAGGCCGCTCTTCTGCGCCAGCGCCAGGTTGCGCGCTGCCAGCACGCACGCCTTTCCCTCGTCCACCGCCATGTAGGCAGTCGCCCCGCAGCAATTCCAGTCTTCCAACTCTTCCAATTCCACCCCCAGGTGCTTGAGCACCGGCAACAACGACTCTTCGTAGGCCCGGCCCAGCCCCTTGAGTGAACAACCCGGAAAATATGAATACTTCACGCTCAGGCTCCTTTCTTGGCATCAACCGCATCCAGCATCCGGGCCAGCTCCTGCCGCCCCTTGATTTTCTCGGTGGCCAGCGAGAACCGGCCCGTCTTCAGCAGGTCCAGGCCCATTCGCCAATTCCCCATCGCCGCCCAGGGGTTGGTTTTCAGGAAAAGTTTCATCACCAGCAACATCTCCGTTATCCGCCCGTTCTTGCGCACCATCTCGCTGAACTCCCGCGCCAGCACCGGTATGGGGAACCGCTTGGGATAGATCCCCTCCTGGATGGCCCGCTGCTTGAGTTCATATATGATGTCCGTAATCCGGATCTCTTGCGGACACTGGACCGTGCAGGCGTAGCAGGAGGCGCACAGCCAAATCGTGTGGCTCCGCAACACCTCCCTCTTGAAGCCCCCCCGCGTCAGCGCCATCACCTGGCGCGGCGTATAATCCATGTAGATGCTCAGCGGACAAACTCCCGAGCAGGTGCCGCACTGAATGCAGCCCTCCAACTGCTCGCATCCGGGGACCCCCATCACTTCCTTGCCAAACCCCTTCACCCGGTCCGCGTCATATTTGATTGTGCGTTCAATTTCCATCGCTAGTCGTTAGTCCCTCTTACTCATATCGGTTCAAAGAGAAAAATCTCAACATGTCTTGGCCAATACTTTCCCTTTTTTGTGCCCGCCCCCAGTCCTGGCCCGCCCCCAATTTCGCCCCCCAACCCTCTTTTGTTTAACTTATTTTATCAGCCAGATTTGTACAGCTCATATTATGGACTGTTTTTCGGCAAGATGAAGCGGCCTGCCCCTTCAAACGGCAGCCCCGGCTGTTTCCCCCGGTCCCAATCTCCGCCTGGCCGACAAGAGACGCAACCCGGAGGGTTGCCAGAAGGTAGCCAAGGGTCGCGGCGCCGCGCATACGCGTCAGGCTAAGAGGTCGTGAACATAAATGGTGCGCGGCTTCAACCGCAACGCGGTTGTGTAACAAAGGGTCGGACCGAAGGGACAACCCTGGGTAGCGGCGATGAAGGGGCCGTCAACCCCAACGGGGTTGTGGCCGGCGGGGAACGCAGGCGACTGGTTTTCCGGCCACTGTCTTGCAACCCTCCGGGTTGCCCTTTGAACGCCCAGTGTCAGCGCTAGGATTCACCTGAGTCGAACGAAAAATGTCCAAACTCCAAGCACGCTCCGCGGTGCCAAGTTGCCCTGGCCCTTTAAATCGCCGCACTGGCGCCCGGCAAACCTAAAGTCACGCAAGGAAAATCTCCAAACTCCAGTAAGGCCTCAGTGAAGGCGGGAGTGTCACGGGGGCAGACCCCTCACCCCGGCCCTCTCCCCTTCGGAAGGGCCGAGGGAGAAGCGTGGCCAGTCTCTTGAACTTCCAAGCATCTCTGGTTCCTCCAGCGGCTGCGGAGAATTCTCCCTCTCCCCATCCGATGGGGAGAGGGCTGGGGTGAGGGGCCGGCCGGGGACTCTGTTTCCGCCTTCACTGACCGGTTACAAACTCCAGCCACCCGGGGACCGCCTGCCAGAATCCCCTCACCAGCGCGAGTTTAGAGCAGCCTTGCCTTTTACGCCGTCTCCACCCCTTTCAACCCGCCCCCGGGCGCATCCCACCTTTGTCGACCTCCCCCCAAATCTCATTAACCCCCGCGTCAGCGCGGTGTTGCGCGCCGAGCGAGCGAATGTCAGCCGTTTTAACGGTTTTCGCGCTGCCGTATCTGCCACCCTCGACAAGGCCGCGATGCGCCCAAGGTGAAAAAAAAAATCTTGCAATTTGTTGTTGACGGCCCTGGGGCAGGATGGTAAAAGTACACATTGTTTGACGGTGGGTAGTGTGCAACAATGGTGTCCGTTGGTGTCCGAATATGGCAATGCTATGAAAAGAATCGCGATGTTTCTGTCAGGTTTTGTTTGTCTTGGCGCTCTTAGTGGAGTCGCCGGTGATGCTCAAAAAGCCAATCCGTACAGTGAACTCCTCAGCCCAATGGCTCCGGCCGAAATGCCCGCAAAAGCCGCCGAGTTGGTCAAGAAAGCAAAGGCCCGCGATTGGAGCGTCGCTACGGTGAACGTCGTCAAGGCCGCTCTGCAGGTCCGTCCCGCCAGCGCCTGTGCCGTTGTCAACTCTATCTCCAAAGCCGTTCCCGAAATGGCTCCCATTGCCGCCGGAACAGCCGCTGAAGTCCAGCCCAAGCAGGCGGTTGCTATCGCCAAAGCGGCGGCCGCTGCCGCTCCGTCCAAGGCGGCCAAGATCGTTGTGGCTGTGTCCCGAGCGGTTCCCAATAGTTATCGGGTTGTGGCTGTGGCCGTCTGCGACGCCGTTCCGGGGTCCGACCAGGCCATCCTCAGCGGCCTGTCGTTGGCGTTTCCCGAGTTGAAGAAGCACATCGACGATGCCCTGGCCAATACCACCGGCGACCTGCCGTCCGTGGGGGTGATCCTGGACCAGGCTGGTCCCCTGTCGCTGGCCTCTGCCTCCGACCCCACTGACGCCAGGGGCCCTGCCATCGGGCCGCCTTCAGTCCCACTGACCACCACGCCCATCAGTGTGAATCCGGCCAATTCGTCGCCCGTTGCCGCCGGACAGCGCAACTACTCCTCGCCCTGATAAGGGCAAGCTTCAAAGCTGACCTTTCCCGGTTTCCCAGCCCATCTCGAAGAGATGGGCTTTTTTCGTTTGCCAATGCTTGAGATTAGCTGCACTTTCAGTTATGCCCGTTGCGAACATCGAATCCATCTTGCAAGAAGAGCGGCTTTTCCCGCCCCCCAGGAGCTTCTCCAAGCAGGCCCGCATCAAGTCCCTCGCCCAATACCGCCGGCTTTACCGCGAATCCATCGCCTCGCCCGAGGAGTTCTGGGGCCGGCAAGCCAAAGAAGAACTGGTCTGGTTTAAGCCCTGGACCAAGGTGTTGGAGTGGCAGGAACCCTTCGCCAAATGGTTTGTGGGAGGCCAACTCAACGTGGCCGACAACTGCCTGGACCGGCATCTGAACACGGCCACCGCCAACAAAGCCGCCCTGATTTGGGAAGGCGAATCGGCTGGACCCGACAAGCCCGGCGAGGAGCGGACCCTGACCTACCGGCAACTGCACTATGAGGTTTGCCGCTTCGGCAACGTCCTCAAGCGGCTGGGCCTCAGGCCGGGAGACCGCGTTCTGATCTACCTCCCGATGGTCCCGGAGGCTGCCATCGCGATGCTCGCTTGCGCCCGCATCGGCGCCGTCCACTCCGTCGTCTTCGGCGGCTTCAGCGCACAGTCGGTCGCAGACCGCATATACGATTCCCAGGCCAGGCTCGTGATCACGGCCGACGGCGGTTTCCGGCGGGGAACGGTGGTGCCCCTCAAGCAGAATGTGGATGAGGCCCTGACCCTCAAGGGCGGGCAAGGGGACCTGCTGGCCAAGTCGGTCGAGAAGGTCATCGTCCTCCGGCGGGCGCATAATGACATCCAGTTCCAGGATGGGCGCGACCTGTGGTGGCATCGCGAAATGGAAACCGCCTCGCCCGATTGCCCCGCCGAAAAGATGGACAGCGAAGCGCCCCTGTTTATCCTCTACACCAGCGGTTCCACCGGCAAACCCAAGGGCATCCTCCACACGACCGGAGGTTACCTCCTCTACGCCAAGGTCACCGCGAAATACATCTTCGATTTGCGCGACGAGGACGTTTTTTGGTGCACCGCCGACGTCGGCTGGGTCACCGGCCATAGTTATGTCGTTTACGGCCTCCTGGCCAATGGCGCCACCAGCCTCATGTACGAGGGCGCGCCCAATTTCCCGGAACCCGACCGCTTCTGGCGCATCATCCGCAAATACAGCGTCACCATCCTCTACACAGCGCCAACGGCCATCCGGGCCTTCATGAAATGGGGAGACCAATGGCCCAAGAAGCATGACTTGAGTTCGTTGCGCTTGTTGGGAACGGTCGGCGAACCGATCAACCCCGAGGCCTGGATTTGGTATCGTGAAGTCATCGGAGGCAAACGCTGCCCCATTGTCGATACCTGGTGGCAGACCGAGACGGGCGGAATTCTCATTAGCCCGCTGCCCGGCGCCACGCCCACCAAGCCGGGCTCCGCCACCCTGCCCTTCTTCGGAATCACGCCCGAGGTGGTGGACGACAACGGCAACCCGGTTCCCCCCAACAGCGGCGGCAAGCTGGTCATCCGCCGGCCCTGGCCAGGCATGCTGCGGGGCCTCTGGGGAGACCCCAGGCGATATCGGGACGTCTATTGGGGCGAAGTCCCCGCCGCCTACTTCACCGGCGACGGCTGCCGCCGGGACAAGTCCGGGTATTACTGGATAGTGGGTCGTATCGATGACGTTCTCAACGTCGCCGGCCACCGCATCGGCACAGCCGAAGTGGAGAGCGCCCTGGTGAGCCACCCCAAGGTGGCCGAAGCAGCCGTGGTGGGGCGGCCCGATGCGCTCAAGGGCCAGGCGCTCGTGGCCTTTGTCATCCTCAGGAGTAACGTGCAACCGGGCGCCGGCCTGCGCGAGGAGTTGCGCCGCCACGTGGCCCATGAGATTGGTCCCCTGGCAAAGCCCGACGACATCCGCTTGGCGGAAGCCCTGCCCAAGACGCGTTCCGGCAAAATCATGCGCCGCCTCCTCAAGCAGATCGCCGCAGGGGCCGAGATCGTAGGGGACACCACCACCCTCGAGGACCTCGGCGTGCTGGCCCGCTTGAGCCAGGCGGAGGAGGGGTAGGGGAGGGGCAGGGGCGAGTGTCGAGGTGCCGGTGCGCTTCTCATATCCCTCGAAGCGAGTCTTTTTCGGAAGGATCTGATTGAGAATTGACTATTGAGAATTGGTTATTGGTAAATGAACCCGTGCAGCATCGACCCCGGATGCTAATTGCCATTGACCAATTTTCAATTCTCAATTTTCAATAATCCTCAACCCTTCAGGGCACATGCCCATTCGGAAACATCTAAGATGCGGCCGACGCGCCCCCGCCGACACCCGACACTCGCCCCTCGACACTCGCCCCAGGTCTACCGCTTGGAGACAAACCGTTTCAAGCGGGTCATGGCCTCTTTCACATTGGCGATGCTGGTGGCATAAGCGCAGCGGAGGAAGCCCTCGCCGCAGGCACCAAAGGCGCTGCCGGGGATAACGGCCACTTTTTCTTCCGTGAGGAGTTGCAGGGCGAAATCCCTGGAGGAGAGCCCAAACCTGGCGATGCTGGGAAAGGCATAAAAGGCCCCGAGCGGGCGGTGGCAGTCCAGGCCCATGTCGGCGAAGGCGGCGGCTATGAAATTGCGGCGCCGACGATATTCCTGGACCATCTCGCCGATATCGGAGGCGGGACGGGCCAGGGCCTCGATGGCGGCTTTCTGGCTCAGGGAGGAGGCGCAGAGCATCGTGTATTGGTGGATTTTCATCATGGCGTCGATGAGTTCGGCGTGGGCGCAAGCATAGCCCAGCCGAAAGCCTGTCATGGCCCAGGCCTTGGAAAAGCCGTGCAGGAAGATGGTGCGCTCGCGCAGGCCCGGCAGGCTCACCAGGCTGGTGTGAGGGGTGTCGTAAGTCAGTTCGCCGTAGATTTCGTCGGTGATGACGATCAGGTCGCGCTCGCAGGCAAAAGCGGCGATGTCAAGCAGATCGGCCCGGTTCATGACGGCCCCAGTGGGGTTGTTCGGGAAATTGAGCATGAGGACCTTGGTGCGGGGCGTGACCTTGGCCTCGAGCATTTGGCGGGTGATGCGAAAGCCGTTTTCGGGGCGGGTCTCGACGACGACCGGCACGCCGTGGGCAAAGAGGATGGTCGCCCGGTAGGACACGTAGCAGGGCTCGTGGTAAAGCACCTCATCCCCAGGGTTGAGCAGCGCGCGCAACGCCAGGTCCAGGGCCTCGCTCACGCCGACGGTGACCAACACCTCGGTTTGGGGATTGTAGTCGGCGCCAAAGGTCTTCCGGACGTAGGCGGCCAGGGCGCGACGCAGCTCCAGGTAGCCGAGATTGCTGGTGTAGTGGGTCGCGCCCCGTTCCAGGGCAAAGACGGTTGATTCGCGGACATGCCAGGGTGTGTCGAAGTCCGGCTCGCCGATGCCCAGGCTGATCACCTCCTTCATCGTCGTGACGATGTCGAAGAAGTCGCGAATGCCCGAGCGCGGGATGTCCCTGACGGCGGTATTGAGGCGGTTACGGAGTGATGGTGAGCCGTTCATCGGAGTGTTGCTGCTGCATCAGGACCCCATACCGTTTGTAGGTCTTGAGCATGAAATGGGTGGAGGTCGAGAGCACCCCTTCCAGCGGGGCCAGCCGCTCGCTCACAAATCCCGCCACCTCTCTCAGGTTCTTGCCGTCCACAAAGACCAGCAGGTCGTAAGGGCCGCTCATCAGGTAAACCGAACGCACCTCGGGGAAACCACTGATCCGGCGGGCGATGGTGTCGAACCCTCCCTCGCGCTGCGGCGTCACTTTCACTTCAATGACGGCAGTGACCTTGTCCAGCCCGAGTTGGTCTTCGTTGAGGATCGCCTGGTAGCCGCGAATGACCCCGTGTTTTTCGTAATCCGCAACGCGCTGGTTTACCTCCTCCACGGCTAACTCCAGCATCCGGGCGATATTCTCGCGCGGCTCCAAGGCGTTGGCCTGCAATATCTTCAACAGTTCATCCATAATTCACGTCAGGTCAGTTGCGCCGGCAAGATAGCCCTTTCCCTGGCCCTTGGCGAGCAAAATAGATTTGGCCAGCTTCTGACCGATTACTTGGCCAGCGTTATGCTGTGCAGCAGCCATGAAATACACGATCAAGGGCGCCGGCAGCAGGAGCGAATTCATGGCTGCCACTATCGTCCCTGTCCACCATACCGAGCGAGACACCAGATTTCGAGTCATCGAGGGTATTATGGCCCTGGCGTTCATCTGCGGCGCCGTTGCCCTAATGCGGCTGGTCCTGGCAATCCTGGGCGATGGTCCGCAATTCCATTGAGCGGAATCTGCCTGGCGTCCAGAGCGTGGAGCGTCGGAGCGTCGGAGCGTGGAGCGTGGGAGCGTGAGGACCATCGTAGCGCTTTCCACGCTCTACGCTCCACGCTCCACTCAGCGCAGTCTGAAGCCGCCCTGGAAGATGACTTCGGCGAGGGTAACGATCAGGAAGACGGCGCTGACGAGGGCATTGAGGCGGAAGAAAGCCAGTTGAATCCAATTGAGGCTCCGGCGCCGGGCAATCCAGTGTTCGAGGAGCAAGCAGACAAGAATGATGAGCCAGCCGACCAGGTAGGCGATGCGGAACCGGCAGAGCACGCCAAAGGCGAAGAGCAGGCCGCATACGAAAAGGTGCGCCAGGAAGGCGGCCTGGAGGGCGTTCTTGGGTCCCCAGGCGACCACCAGGGAGCGCAGGCCATGCCGGCGGTCAAACTCGTAATCCTGGAGTGCGTAGATAATGTCGAACCCCGCCAGCCAGAGAACCACCACCGCGGCCAGGACGAGCATTTGGACCAGTTCCAGGGCCGAGATGTTGCTGCCTTTGACTGCCAGCCACGCGCCCACCGGCGCCAGGGCAAGGGCCAGGCCAAGGTACAAATGCGTGTAATCCGAGAACCGCTTGGTCAGCGAGTAGAGGCACACCAGCGCCAAGGCCAGGGGAGACAGCCAGAAGCAGAGCCGGTTCAGCAAAAAGCTGGCGCCGACCAGGCCGGCCCCGGAGAGCAGGCATAGAGCAGCGGCGCTGGGCAGGGTAATTTGGCCCGTGGGCAGGTGCCGCCCCGCCGTGCGCGGATTCAGCGCGTCGAATTTGCGGTCCGCAATCCGATTGAACGTCATGGCGCAGGTGCGGGCGCAGACCATGGCGGCAAAAATGAGGCCGAACTTCCGCCACCCGGGCCAACCCCGGTTCTCCCGCGCTGCGATCGCCATCGCGGCCAACCCAAACGGCAGCGCAAAGGCGGTGTGGGGGAATTTCACGAAATCAGCCCATTTGCGCAGAGTGCGGAACATTGGGGTCGGGGGGTGCGTTTCGCTTATTTGGTTAGCCGATCCTAATCCTAATCCTAATCCTGCTCCTAATCTTAATCTTGTTCCTAATCCTAATCCTGCTCTTAATCTCCTTCGTGCAACCCGCATCCGGTTTATCATGGTCGAACAGGCGATTCATCGGGATTAGGATTAGGAGCAGGATTAGGATTAGGAGCCGGAAATTGCCACGCAAAAAAGGGTTTTATTCCTTTTCCTGCCCCCATCTGACCCCCAGCTCGTGCTCGATGCCCAGATGGTCCAGGACCCGCGCCACCACGGTGTCGGCCACCTGCTCGACCGTTTGCGGTCTCGAGTAGAAGGAGGGGTTGGCGGGCAGGATGGTGGCGCCGGCCAGCAACAGCAACTCGAGGTTCTTGAGGTGAACCAGGTTGAGCGGGGTTTCGCGCGGAACCAGGACCAGCTTGCGCTTCTCCTTTAACGCCACATCGGCGGCGCGGAGCAGCAGGTCCTGGCTGCAGCCATGGGCAATTCGCCCCAAAGTGCCCATGCTGCAAGGGATGATTACCATGGCCTCGGGAGCGTTGGAACCGCTGGCAAAAGGGGCCTGCATGCTCCTGAGACTGTGGACTGTGGCGCGCGCCGGCACCCGCAAGCCTCCGGCCAACTCCTCGGTTATGACCGCCTGTGCGTATCGGCTGAGCACGACATGCAACTCGTGCCCGGTAGGAGCCAGGATGTCGAGCAGACGCTGGGCGTAAAGGGCGCCGCTGGCGCCGGTGATAGCAACAAGTATTCTCAAGCGCGACGCACATTATGGCCCAGGGCGAGAGGAGAATTCAAGGAGGAAGCAAAGGTCCGGAACCGGTTTCACTGTCGTTCGTCTGGTTGTTGCCGCCCCCGGGCGGCCTCCTGAAAATGCGGGAGGGCCTCGTTGGTCCGGCCTTGCCGCTCAAGGAGCAGGCCCAGGTTCTGGTGCGCGTCCGGGTTGCCGGGTTGGAGCCACAGTGCGGTGTTGAAACGGGCCAAGGCGGCGTTGAACTGGCCTTGGGCGGCCAGGGATTTTCCGGCCTGGACGCTTTTTTGGGCGAGGCCGGGTTCGAGGCGCAAGGCGGCGGCGAAGGCGGCGGCGGCTTCATTGGTCTTGCCGGCCATCATGAGCGCATTGCCCAGATAAAGACGGAACTCGGCATTGGTGGGGCAGAGCTGCGCGGCTGCCTGGAACGGGGCTTGGGCCTGGTCGAACTTGCCCTGGCCGGCCAGTGCGCGGCCCAGACCGGTCATAGCTTCGAGGTAATCCGGCTTGAGCCGCGCCGCGGTGGCGAACTCGGCCGCGGCGTTGGCAAACCTGCCCTGGGCCGACAAGGCGGTGCCCAGGTTGACATGGGCGAGGGCCATTTGCGGTTGGAGACGGACCGCTTCCGCGTACTGCGCCAGGGCGTCATCGGCGCGGCCCTCGCGCCAGAGGACCCCGCCGAGGTTGATTCGCGTCTCGGCGTTAGTGGGGCAAAGCTGGACGCAATCCCGGTACTTGGCTTCCGCGTCGGCCAGCCGGCCTTGCTTGAGAAAAGACTCCGCGAGGCGCGTCCGGGCCTCAACGTAGTGCGGTTGGAGGCGCGCCGCGGCGGCGAAGCGGCCGATGGCGGCCTCGAGGTCGCCCCGCGCAGACAAGGCGATACCCAGGTTGACGAGCGCCTCCGGAAAGTCCGGGTCGAGCCGGAGGGCCTCGCTGTATTGGGCCTCAGCCTCGGGGCGCCGGCCCATCACCCAGAGGAGCGCCCCATAATCCTCGTGAATCTTGGAGTCCCAGGGCGCCAGCGACAACGCCGTGCGGAATAACCCGGCGGCCTCCTGGTGCTGGCCCAGGAGGTTCTCCGTCACCGCCAACCCATAATAGCCGTCGGCCAGGGATGGGGCCGCTTCGATGACCGCCTTGAAATGAGGGATGGCCTCGGCGCGTTTGCCTCGCAGGCCCAGCCCCACCCCCACGTGGAAATGCGCCGTGGCATTGTCGGCAGTGACCTCGAGGGCGTGTTGGAAGAGCGTGAAATCGTCATGCCAGAATCTGACCTGGTGTTGCGCCACGGCGACCCCGGCGGCAATGGCGGCCAGGCCCGCCGTTGCCAGCGCCGCCCGTCCGGCAGGCCGGCCGTCCAGCGCCTCCGCCGCCGACCAGACCACGGCGATGAAGAGCCCGATCAACGGAATGTAGGTGTAGCGGTCCGCCATCGCCTGTCCGCCTGCCTGAATGAGGCCAATGACGGGCACCAGGGTTCCCAGGAACCAGAACCACCCCACCGCCAGCCAGGGTTGGCGCCTGAGGCGGCGCACGGCAAACCAGGAGACAGCCCCCAAGAGCAGGACGCCCGCAGCAATCCCCCAGGCCGGCCATTGGTGCGAGACGGGGTAACGCGTGTCCGGGTGCGGATAGAAGGCGGCCAGGTGCGCCGGCCAGACTGTCTTGCCGAGGTACTTCAAATAGGAAGCGACCGCGTTGGCCAGGCGCGCGCCCAGGGGAAGCACCGAAGTGGTGGCGTGGCTGGCATGTTGCACCAGGTAAGTCACGATGCAGGAACCGAGCGCCAGGCAAAAGAAAGGGATCTTCTCCAGGACCAACAGGCGCGCCTGGCGCCGCGAAATCCGAAATCCGAAATCCGAAATCCGAGGGAAATCCGAAATCCGAAATCCGAAGTGGCAAATCCGAAGTCCGACATTCGAAATCGGAAGTCTGGACTCGGCACTCGGCACTGGCCCGGAGGGTGGCGCCGGGACGCCGAGCTCTAACCGTCCGAGCGGCCAATAATCAAGCAGCACGAGCAGGAACGGCAGCGTCACCAGCATCGGCTTGCTCATCAGGCCCAGGGCGAAGAGCGCTAGCGAAAGGAGGTAAGCCGCCGCCACAGGAGGGCGGAAATCCGAAATCCGAAATCCGAAGGCCGAAGGCCGAAGGTCGGACTCCAAACTTCCCACTTCGGATTTCGGATTTCGGATTTCCTTCGGATTTCGGATTTCGGATTTCGGATTTCGAGCCGCCTGCATCCCGCGCACATACCTGGCGTACGCCATGAGGCTGAGCAGGAAGAAGAAGGTGCTGAGCACGTCCTTGCGTTCGGCGACCCAGGCGACCGATTCGACGTGCAACGGATGCACGCCGAAGAGGGCTGCCACCATCGCGCTCCGCCAGGGGGCGCCGCTCAGGCGCTCGAGCAACCGGAACAGCAGCAGCGTGTTGGCGGTGTGGAAAAGCAAACTGGTCAAGTGGTGCCAGCCGGGCGCCAGGCCGAACAGTTGCACATCGAGGATATGGGAAAGCCAAGTCAGCGGATGCCAATTGCCGGCCGCGATGCCACCGAAGGCCCAGACCACATTGTCCCAGGTCAACCCGCCCAGCACATGCACATTGGCGGTCACGTACGCCGGATCGTCGTAAAGAACGAAATCATTGCCGGGCAGGCGCCAGAACGCGGCCACCGTGACTACGGCCAGGAGCGCGCACAACAAGGCGGGGCGGGGCGTTTGGTTAAGGCGGTCCATCCAACGAGGCAGAGCCCCAGACCGGGTCTCCAATCGAACTTGCCGGAAAGGGCTCATCCTAAAAATCCGAGGCGCTGCCTCGCCGGAGTGCCCTTCTTGCGGACATTGGGGGGGCGGTTCAACCAGAAAAAAAGGCGCCCTTGCGGGCGCCTTGGTTAACGGGTTACGAATGACAAGTGAGAGCACCAATTACGGAAAGAGCAAGCCGTTGGGGCCGTGAGGGGTCTGGGTCAGGTCGCCGGTGTTGCGGAGTTGGCTGCGCAGGCCGGAGCTGCTGATCTGCTGCACGCTGGCGTCGCACAGGAGGAGGTTGCCTTGGGACTGGTGAATCTTGCTGGTCCAGCACGGGGCTGTGGCGGTGGTATTAAAGTTGGTTCCCATGGCGACAAAGGTGGGGGAACCATGCTGAGCATTGCCGTAGCCGTTGTTGATGGTCAGGTTTTGCACCGGCTCAGCCGTGTTGCCGTAAACGTTACGGTCGCCGGCCAGCAGCATCTGGGGATAGTTCTCGTCCGCGTTCAGGCCGACGAAATAGGAGACGTTAGCGTCAGCGAGGCAGAATTGGTTGCCAGAGGCCGCTCCGGCCGAGACGTTGGCAGTGGCGCCGGCAACCATGACCATGTTCGTATGGGGGACGGTGTCCGAATCCGACGGGCAGGCCAGCAACTTGGCAGTGCTCACCTCGTTGGACATCACACCGAAGATCTGGTACAGGTAGGCCGCTGACGTCGCATTTGGGGTAGCCGCCATTATCTGCGCCTGATTGGGCGGGCCGCCGTTGGCCGTGGTAACGATCATGGGATATGAATCATTGTTGTCCAAACCCCAGGTCTTGAAGGCAATGCCGCATTCCTTGAGGTTGTTGGCGCAACTGGAGCGTTGGGCGCGGGCTTTGGCGCGGGCCAGCGCTGGGAGCAGCATGGCCGCCAGGATGGCGATGATGGCGATGACGACTAACAATTCGATGAGCGTGAACGCCCCGGTTTTCTTACGTTGATTCTTCATAAACTCTGCTGGTTCGTTTGTTATGTTGTGGCAGACAGTGGGCGTACTCTAAGAGGCAACCGCTGATACTGTCAACCAGATTTTGCATTTTTTTAGAGCATTCGCAATGCCATCTCCATACAGAGGCCAAAAGCCGGGGGAATCCCGGATTCGGGTTGCTGGGGGCGCGTGATTTTCACGCATTCTGCGTGAGATTCACGCATCTGTGAACAAGCTGTCATCAAGATTGAACATTTCCGAATTGCCCGGGGGTGGGAAATGTCGTCTTGTGGTGCGATGAATGAATCGGGCTCGAACAACGGTGGGGCGCCGCCCGAAGTGAAAGGGCGGCGCCGCAAAGAACCGGTGGCGGCTGCGGGGGCGCGGGTGGATCGGTTGCCGCCGCATTCGCTGGAGGCCGAACAAGGGGTGCTGGGGTGCATCCTGCTGGCCCCCAACGAATGCATGGGGCTATGCATCGAGCGATTCAAGGCGGGCGGGGAGGTTTTCTACGACCTGCGGCACCAGACCATTTTCAACACGCTGGCCGGGATGTATGACGGGCGGGAGGGGATCGACCTCATCACCCTCCAGCAGCGGCTCAAGAACCGGCAACTCCTGGAGGAAATCGGGGGCATCGCCTACCTCTCGACGCTGCCGGACGCGGTGCCGTCCTCGGCCAACCTGAGCTATTATGCGGATATCGTGCAGGAGAAGTACCTGTTGCGGAGGATGATTCGAACGTGCACGGAGGTGGTGGGACGGGTTTATGATTATGAGGGGGAGGTGGATGCGCTGATGGATGAGGTGGAGCGGGACATTCTGCGGATCAGCGAATCGCGGGTGCAGGGCCAGACCGCCACGATCAAGGAGTTGGTCAAGAAAGCCATCACGACCATCGAGAGCTTCCACCAACGGCAGGGAGCCCTGACGGGCATCGGCACGGGATTTCCGGACCTGGACAGAATGACCAGCGGGATGCACGGCGGGGAGATGATCGTCATCGCGGCGCGGCCGAGCATGGGAAAGACCTCCCTGGCCATGAATATCGCGGAGCACGTGGCGATCGGGCTCAAGCTGGCGGTGGGGGTATTCAGTCTGGAGATGACCTCCGAATCGCTGGTGCTGCGGATGCTCTGCTCCCAATCGCGGGTGAATATGCGGAACGTGCGCGAGGGGTTCCTGGCGGAGCGGGATTTTCCCAAGCTCACGGGCGCTGCCGGCACGCTGGCCAACGCGCCGCTGTTCATCGACGACAGCTCCGGGCTGTCGATTCTCCAGTTGCGGGCCAAGGCGCGGCGAATGCACCAGCAATACGGGATCAAGCTTTTCGTGATTGACTACCTGCAACTGCTCCATTCTACTGCGCGGCGTGCAGAGAACCGGCAGCAAGAAATCGCGGACATTTCCAACGGCATCAAGTCGCTGGCCAAGGAGCTGGGCGTGCCGGTGATGGTGCTCAGCCAGTTGAACCGCGAGTTGGAACGCGAGAAGAACCGCAAGCCGCGGCTCTCCGACCTGCGGGAATCCGGGGCCATTGAACAGGATGCCGACCTGGTGGGTCTGTTGTACAAACCCAGCAGCGAGGATGAAGAGGGCGGCAGCGCCTCGGGTGCGGAGGAGGAGGCGGCGCCGGTGAACCTGCTGATTGCCAAACAGCGCAACGGGCCGACGGGGGATGTCGAACTGACGTTCTTGCGATCTTACACCCGGTTCGAAAGCAAAGCTAAACTCAGCGACGAAGACGTGCCCAACTGACCTTGCAATGATAAGACCCACGCTACGCCTCTGCGTGTTGCTCCTGCTCTGCGCCTGGCTGCCGGCCAGCCCGGCGCAGACCCCCGCCAAAGTCGCCGAGGTAAGGATCGAGCACGTCGGCCCCGCTTCCGTCAGCGACGAGCTTATCCGGGCGCACATTCGCGTCCGGCCCGGCGATGCCTACCTGCCGGGGGCCTCCAGTGACGACATCCACAACCTCTACGCCACGGGCTTTTTCTACAACATCCGCGTGGCCGCCACCAATCCGACGCCACAGGGTTACGTGGTCACCTATTTCGTCCAGGCCAAGCCCCGGCTGGTCGGTATCACGTTTAAGGGCAACAAGAAGTACAGCGTCGCCAAGCTCACCAAAAAGCTCAGCTCCAAGGTTGGGGAGCCGCTGGACGAGCGCAAGCTCTTCACCGACCAGCAGGAAATCCTCAAGCTCTACCAAAAGGCCGGCTATCCCCGGACGCAAGTCAAGTATGTCCCCAATCTCGAGGAAGCGCTGGGGCGGGCAACGGCCACGTTCGAGATTATCGAAAGCCCCAAAGTCAAGATCGCCGATGTGCAATTCGCGGGCGCCAAGGCCTTTAGCCAGCGCAAGCTTCGAGGCGGCTTCCTGGTGGGCGGGGGCGCCTTCAAGAAGACCCGCCGGCACTGGATGTTCTCGTGGATTACGAGCCACGGCTATCTGAAGGAGGAAGAATTTGACGATGATAAAGACCGGCTAATGGAGTTTTATCACGACCACGGCTTCATCGATTTCGAGATCAAGGACGTGCAGTTGGCCAATCCGACGCCGCGGACGATGGTCGTGCGGCTCGCCCTCTATGAAGGCCGCCAGTACAGAATCGGGTCGGTCAAGTTCAGCGGCAACAAGCTTTTCAGCACCCCCCAAATCATCGCCGGCATGCGCCGCTTGCACCAATCCAAGGGGGGCAAGGCCAAGCTGGGCCCCAATGGGCTGCCGATGGACGTGGGCGACATTTTCAAACCGAAGGACTACGCGCGCGACGTCGAGGCGGTCGAGGATTTCTACGCCTCGCGCGGGTATATCGACGTCACGACCACGCCCGGCAGCACCGCCTCCGGCAGTCTCAAGGTCATCCGCATCCCCAATACGGAAACCGGCACGATGGACCTCGAGTTCCAGATCAGCGAGGGCCAGCAATCCACGATCGAGCGCATCGAGATTCGCGGCAACACGGTCACCAAGGACAAGGTCATCCGCCGGGAGCTGGCGGTGGCCCCTGGGGAGGTCTTCGACATGGTGCGGGTGCGGCGCAGCCGCCTGCGGCTGGAGAACATGCAGTATTTCTCCAAGGTGGACGCCCGCCCGGAGCCAACCGAAATCCCGAACATGAAGAACCTGGTCATTGCCGTCGATGAGGGCCATACGGGCCACGTCACGGTAGGGGCGGGCTACAGCTCCATCGAATCGCTGGTGGGGTTTGCGGAGTATTACCAGGGCAACTTTGACCTGTTCAACCCGCCCAAGTTCACGGGCGCCGGCCAGAAATTCCGCCTTCACGTGGCACTGGGCCTGCTGCAGCAGGACTACCTCATGTCCTTCATCGAGCCCTGGTTCCTGGGACGCAAGCTGACGCTGGGGGTGGATCTCTACTATCGCGACCTGGCTTACCAGAGCCTCAACAACATCTATGACGAAGTCCGCGCCGGCGGGCGCGTCAGCGTGTCCCGCACGCTCTTCAACAACGATTTTATCATCGGCAGCGCCAGCTACACGCTCGAGGATGTGGGGATTGTCCTGAACCCGCCTTACCACGGGTTTGTCAACCAAGGAAACACCCCCACACCGATCTCGCCCAACGCGCCCGGAACCATCGGCGGATTGAATTCGCCCGGCGGCCTGCCCGGCGGGGCGGTCAGACCCAATATTCCCAATGCCATTCTGGAGGAGACGGGCTACCATGTGCTCTCGAAGGTCGGTGGGTCCCTGGCCTACGACACTCGCGGCGGCGGTCAGTTGCCCAACAAAGGCCAGCGCACCAGCGTGGCCACCGAGTTCGTCGGGGGGCCGCTGGGTTTTGACAAGGAATTTTACAAGCTTGATTTGAATACCGCGTGGTACTTCAAGGGATTTGCCCCGGGCCACGTCCTGGAGGTTTTGGGCCGCACCGGGGACGCCAAAAGCCTGGAGTCGGGGGACGTGCCGTTCTACGAGCGCTACTACCTGGGCGGGATGTATTCGTTGCGGGGGTTCAACTACCGCACCATCAGCCCCCGCCAGCTCGGCATGAGCGAGCCTATCGGCGGGGACGCCTACTGGTTCGGCTCGGCCGAGTACAGCATCCCGATCATCGAGCAGGAGCACGGTCTGAGCCTCCGCTTTGCCGTGTTCTACGATATCGGCAGCGTGAGCCAGAAGCCGTACAGCTACAGCCTGAGCAACTTCGATGACAACTGGGGTCTGGGCTTCCGCATCAACCTCCCGATTGCCCCCATCCGCCTGGATTACGGCATTCCCATTCACCACGACCAGTTCAACAGCGGCGGCGGCAAATTCCAGTTTGGCGTCGGCTTCACCAGGGAGTATTAGGATGAAGGATGAAGGATGAAGTATGAAACAGGAGAAAACAGAGAGAACGGAGATAAAAGCTCTGTTTCCTCCGTTGCCTCCTGTTAAAAACATGACCACCTGCTTCTTGAACACCACACAAGCGCTCTGCGCCGCGTTGCTTTGCCTGGGGCCGGCCTTCATGGCGCAAGGCGCCGCCGGGGGGTTATGTCCATCCCAGAACTCTGCCGCCCCGCCGCTCGAACTTCCGACTTCGGACTTCGGACCTCGGACTTCCCCGCGTCCATCGCGGGGCCTTGCCGCCCTGCCGCTGGCCTTCGAGCCGCTCGCTGGCCAGAAAGAGTTTCTGGCCCGCGGCCCGAATTACCAATTGCGCATCGCCCCCGCCCGGGCGCAACTCCTCCTGGCCAAGACGGCCGCCGCCCAGGGCGCGCCCTCGAGGGATCGCGCCCGGCCTGTGGCCTCGCATTCGACCAGCACCCGGGCTCTGTGCATGGAGTTCGCCGGAGCCAATCCGCAGGCCCGGACATCCGGGGATGGGAGGATGCCGGGGAGGATCAATTACCTGGTTGGCAGCGACCCGGCGCAGTGGCGGACGGGCATCGCAACGTATGCCAAGGTGCGCGTCCAGGAGCTGTATCCGGGCATCAGTCTTGTCTATTACGGCAATCAGCAGCGGCTGGAGTACGATTTCAGTGTTGCCCCAGGGGCCGATTCCGCGGTGATTGCGATGCATTTTGACGGCGTGGACCGCCTCACGCTGGATGAGGCGGGGGACCTGGTCCTGGGCCTGGGCGCGCAGGAGGTCCGCCAGCCCCGGCCGGTGCTCTACCAGGAGGTCGGCGGACAACGCCGGCCGGTCTCCGGCGGCTACGTGCTCAAGGATGCCCGAACCGTCAGCTTCGCCGCCGGCCAGTATGACCGCTCGCTCCCACTGATCATTGACCCGACCATGATTTACTCGACCTATTTCGGCGGCAACGGGGACGACATTATTTGGTCGGTGAAGGTCAACCCGGCGGATCAGTCGGTCTATATTGCGGGCCAGACGACCTCGACCCAGTTCCCCGTTACGCTGCCTGCGGGCGGGGCGCAACCGGTCAATGCAGGGGGCGTGATCAACGGCGATGCCTTCGTGGCCCGCATCGACAGCACCGGCACCAACCTCCTGTTCTTCACCTTTCTCGGGGGCAGCGGCGACGACGGGGCGCTGGACCTGGCGCTGGACAGCGCAGGCAATGCCTACGTCACCGGGTTTACCGACTCGACCAACTTCCCGTGCGTCCCCGCCGGGGGCGTGCCGGGGCTTCGGAATTCGACCAACATCAGCGGCACCATATACCCCGGCCGTGCTTATTTCACCGACGCGTTCGTTGCGGAACTGGCGAGCGACGGGTCGGCCCTGGTATTCTCGAGCTACCTTGGCGGGAGCGACCGGGACATGGGGGTCGGGATTGCCGTTGATGCGGACAGTTTCGTATATGTGACCGGGTACACCTACTCGAGCGATTTCCCGACCACCAATGCGCTGGTGGTCCGGCCGCTGCACTCTTCGGAGGTCTTGACGTTTACCAGCCTCTGCGGAAGCAATGACGTTTTCGTGACCAAATTCGCTCCGGCTGGAGAGGGCCTGGTCTATTCCACCTACCTGGGCGGCACCAACTTCGATGTGGGCCAGGGCATCGCGGCCGACAGCGACGGCAATGCCTACGTGACGGGTTACACCGCTTCGACCAATTTCCCGGTCACGACCGTGCTGGCCCCGTTGCTGGGCCAGCTCAACGACACGACCAATGCGGTGCGAAAGTATTTCGGCGCCGCCCAGCCGCTATTCGGCGGCTTCGCCGCCGGGGCTAACGTCGGCCGGCTTCGATTCGACGCCTTCGTGGCTAAAATAGCTCCGCTCGGGTCGGACTTGCTCTATTGCGCCTACTTGGGCGGCACCAACAACGATTCCGGCTTTCGCATCCGTTTGGATGCCGCCGGCGGGGTCTATGTGGCCGGTTCCTCCTACTCCGAGGACTTCCCGATCGTGCCGCTTCTGACCACCAACATCGTCCCCCACGGCATGACCAACTTTAACTATATCAACAGCGATGCGTTTCTGACGAAGATCGTGGCGACCGACAACGTGCCGGTCATCCAGTATTCACTGCTCTTGGGCGGGCCGGGGCAGGAGACGGCCTGGGACCTTGCGCTGGACCCGGTCACGACCAACATTTTCATTGCCGGCACCACCACCTCGACCAATTTCCCGGTTTTTCCGCTCTCTTCCACCAATGCGCCCTTCCTGCAGCCCACTAATTACACACGGAGCAACGACGTGTTCGTGGCCGCGTTCACGCCCAGAACCTACGTGGGCACGAACTTTTTCCTGACCAACGAGATCGTCAACGGCCAGACCAAACCGGTTTATGTGGCGGTGGTCGTCACCAACGTGGTGCTCACGAATCTCTATGCCGCAGTTTTCGGGGGCCTGAGGGACGATTTCGGGCTGGGCATCGATGTGGACCGCCTCGGCAATGCTTTCGTTTGCGGCCAGACCCTCTCAGGGGAGTTCCCAGTCTTGGACCCCCTGCAACCGGTGTTGGCCGGCCATAGCGCCGCTTTCCTGGCCAAGATACAATTTGCCGACAGCGTGGCGGCCGTGACGATCGATACCGTGCCGCCGAACCTGCTGTTGGTTGTAGATGGGGCCACCAACCGGGCGCCGGTGTTGACCAACTGGGCTTTTGGGTCGGGGCATATCCTCTCGGCCATCCCGGTGGAAGGCGGCAGTCCGGGCACGGAGTTTGTCTGGGATTCCTGGAGCAATGGGGGTCTCATATCCAACCAGGTAAGCCCCGCCAGCGCCATCACCAACTATATTGCCAGGTTCACAACGCAGTATGCTCTCACGATGGACCGGACCCCCGGCGGCGGCGTGGACCCCGGCAGCAGTTGGTATGATGCCGGCGCGGTCGTCCCGATCACCGCCGCCCCTGCCCTGGGCGCCAGCTTCGTCGGCTGGACGGGCACGGGCGCCGGCGCCTTCTCGGGCTCCAATAATCCGGCCGTGGTGACCATGAACGGGCCGATCACTGAGGTCGCCAGTTTCACCGGGACCAACGGCAGCGGCCTGCGAGTCGTGGTGAACGGCCCCGGCACGGTATCGCCCAATTTGAACGGGCAGACGCTGCAGGTTGGCCGCCTTTACCGCATAACCGCCACACCCAACCCTGGATTCCTGTTCGCAGGCTGGAGCGGCGATGTGGACACCAACTCACCCTCGCTCTCCTTCGTCATGGCCAATGGCCTGGTCCTGGAGGCCAACTTCGTCGCCAGTCCCTTCGCTCCGGCCGCCGGCGCCTACACCGGCCTGTTTTTCGATGCCAATAATCCGGATTTTGAAAGCTCGGGTTCGTTCACCGCCACGCTGTCTGGGAGCGGCGCCTGCAGCGCAAGCCTGCGACCGGGCGCAACGGCCTATTCCATCTCCCGCCAATTCTCGACCAACGGGGGCTTCTACGGCGTCATCACTCGAGGCAAACCGCTGCCCCCGCTCCAGGTTCAGCTCCAACTGGACTTCAGCACAACCAATCGCATGACGGGCCGGGTCAGCGACGGGACCTGGACGGCGGATATCGTGGCCTATCGTCCTGTTTTTTCGGCCACCAACCATGCGCCGGAGGCGGGCCGCAATTACATCCTGCGCATCCCCGGAAGCGGTAATTCGCTGGCCGCGCCGGGCGGGGACGGTTTCGGAACTGTCACGGTCGATGCGCTGGGCAACCTGTCCTTCAGCGGGACCTTGGGCGACGGCACGAAGATCACCCAAAGCAGTTTCGTCTCCAGCTCGGGCCAGTGGCCGCTCTATGCTTCCATCTATTCGGGTCGTGGTTCCATCCTCGGTTGGCTCTCTTTCACCGGTCCGGCGCTGGATAGTATCAGCGGCCAGGCCACCTGGTTCAAGTGGCCCAATCCGGGAAGGAAGCGGCTCTATCCGGGCGGATACTCGTTCCAGACCGAGGCCGTCGGCTCGGTGTATGCCGCCACCAAAGCCACTCGGGCGCTTAACTTCAGCCAGGGTCAGGTCGTCCTCGAGAATGGCGGCCTGACGCGAAACCTGACTAACCAGGTGCTGCTCGCCGCAGACAACAGGGTCACCGACCTGACGCGCACCAACCGCCTGAGCCTGAGCCTCAACGCCGCTACCGGCCTGTTCCAGGGCAGTTTCTACAATTACTCCAACCGCTTGACGGTTCCGTTCTACGGCGCCCTGCTTCCCAGCCTGACAAACGGGACCGGCTATTTCGTGACCACCAATCAGAGCGGCAGGGTGTTTTTTGGACCGTGACGGCGCCTAACCCGGATTTTTTACGGGTTTCGCCAACTGGAAGGCGTAGCGCAGACTTCCAGTCTGCTGTATCGCGGATTTCCAATCCGCAGATGCGACCAAGCAGGTACAGCCTGCCGACTGGAAGTCGGCGATACAGCAGGTTGGAAAGCTGCGCTACGCAGCCTCGGGAGCCCGGGACCGCTGCTAGGCCATGAAATGCACGGGCTAAGTGGTCGCACCGGTCACAGGCGAGGCGGGCGGGTCAGGCCGTGGTGGAGGCTCCGGCAAATCGTGGCCGCTTGCGTAGCCGCGGGGGAGGCGGCAGAAGAGGTCCGGGCGGCGGTTGGCCAGCAGAGCGCAGAGCCAGTGGCGCGTGAAGGCCCGCAGCGCGTCCCGCCCGATGTTGCCGCGCCTGCGCATCAACCGGTGGAACCTGGCGTTGAGCTGGTAAACCAGGTTGGCCCGCTCCTCCAGCTCGGCCTCCCATTGGCGCGGAAACGGCTCGCCGAACCACAGGGAAGCCTCCTCGCACACACTCTCCGCAACGGCGCGCGGAACGATCGGTGTGTCGTCCTCGATTTGGGTGGGCCGACGCCAAGGGGGGCCGTCCGTCTTGCCGGCTTTGTGGCGGCGCATTTGGATTTCTTTCCAGAGCCGAGCAGTCGCATCCCACTCGCCCAACCCGCGCTGCTCGGGCAATGGGAGCAGCGCAGGCCGCTCATGAGGGGGCCGGGCGCTACGAGCGGGACGGAACCGCGGCGGGCGGCCGTGAATCATTTCGTCTGCGATCATGATGCCAGTGGGTAAGTTTTCATGGTTTGTCCATCAACCGCACGAGCTGCTTCAGGCGGCGACGGGCTCGTGCTTCAAAAGAAGGATCTCGTCGCGCTTGAGTTCGCTGAGGGCAAAGGTGTGCCCGGCCGGATCAAGAAACTCGACCTCAAACACGTCCGGGGATAAAACCTCGACGACGGTGCGAACATGGCCGACGGCCAAGCCCTCAGCCGGCTTGTCCATGAGCAGCGCCACAACATCCAACAGCTTGATCGCTGCCGGTCGCATCAGGACTTTCATACCACATAACAGGTGACAAGGCGAGGCACATTTTCAGTTGGCCGGATGTTCCACGCGCTGCGGACTTGCGCCCACTTCACATAGATCCCTCCTAGAGGCCAAACCCAAGCTCACGCAGGCCCTCCAGGACCTGGACGAACGTCGCCTCGATATGCGGTGCCTCAAACGGGATGTATTCCTTATCGGCGAGCAACGCGCCACTGTGCGTGTAACCTTTCTCCTTCAGCAGGAAAAGCGACTTCCCAGAACTCTCCCCAAGCAGTGATTCCTGCACGAGCCAGGTCTTGTCCTCGCCGGCCGTCAGGATCGCGAACACGATCGATTGCTGCGCCATGCGAGCCCTGACCTTCTCTGAAATACTTCGAGGAGCAAACTCCCGCCCGGTCGAGATGGTGAACCGGAGCAACCTCAGGAACCGGCACAGCCTCTCAGCAAGCTCGTGCCCTTGATCATCGAACCGGTAACCAACGAAACATGTTCGCTCGAGCCGTTTGTTCCCGACGGCTGCCTGATCCGGCTCTAGACCCAGAAAAGAGATCACCTTACCGACCACCTCCTCCGCCGACTTCCCGGTGAACTCCACACGTAGCAACTCTTGACCGCTCAGGTTGCTGTAGCGCCAGATGCTCAGCCGCGTGCCCGTCGCGGACCCGGCCAGCGAGATTTCATACTCCTTCGGAGCCCGGTTCGTCTCCACGTCCTTCAAGGCCCCCTCCAACGTTCTATATTCGGCCACCGTCGGGTAGCGCTCGATCCGCACCGTTTTCTCCTTAACCTCAAATCCAAGCTTCGCCAGGCGCGCCGGTAGCTCGGGAACCACCGGCCAGGTGATGTCCTTGGGCTTGCAGTACACCTGCACCTTGCTTGGCAACAGCGACGGCGGCCCGTCCGCCTGCAGAGGACCCTGGCACTCATCCGCCGCTTGCCGCTCCCTGAGTCCAAACCTCGCCTCTAAAAGCACCCAAAACAGGTTGAGGTCCTCGAGACGATCTACATCCACCCACACGTACCAGAACGTCTCGCTGGATCTCACCAGAAGGCTGCATCTCCTCCCATCCGTCCCCTCGACGGTCATTTCCACACTTTCTACATACCGCCCAAGCTCGCTTATCTGCGGCACCTCTTCGAGGCTCTCAACGTGGTGGTGGACGCAGGTTCCATCCGGCGAAGCAGCGCATAAATAAACCCTCGCCCCTTTCACTTGCGGCACGACCTTTTCCACGACAGAGCGCAATACCTCGCCGTACTCTCCCGGCGACCACTTCAGTTTGGCCGGAACAAAGTGGCCACTCTTTGAGAATGACTGCGCGCCCATGGGCCAAGCATAGGAAAGATCCCCCCTGCCGCCAATCCTTTATTCCTCGGTCAGCCGCCACCGCGCTCCCCCGCGCTCAAGTGCGCTGAGCGTCTGTAGGGGTTGGTGGATCGAGCGGACCGCCGAGGTTCTTTGGTTTTCGTGAGAACGGTGAGGTGGGCTACCCCAAAACAGCTTGGTTTATGATGTTGATTTCCTCCTCCGTCAAACCGTACAGGTCATAGACGAGACCGTCGATTCGGGTGTCAGCGGCAGTGATCTGGCGCTCCAGGGCAGTCTTCTCCTGCGGGGTTTTGGCGGTCGAGAGGCGCTGGTGGAGGAGGAGCATCTGCTCAACAAGTTGAACGATTTGTTCGTGGCGGGATTTGTCGTCGAGGTTCTCGGCGCTGATTGCGCGGATGGGGACCCTCTCCATATACTGGTATATCAGGCGGTAGCGGTATTTGCCGGCCCGGATGCCGAAGGGGATGCTGATGTTGCTGATGGCGAACCAGAAGAGGCGGCTGTTCAGGATGCCAAGCAGGTACGGGTCACCGGTGCCGAGGCAGTACGCCGTGTTGGCGAGGTAGTGACCATCGGTGTCGAGGCAGAATCTGGGGCCTTTGCAGATGTCAGGGAAGATGATCTTTGGCCCATCAAACGTAGGAAAATACGCGACATCGTCCTGAATCTCGTACCACTTGTATCGACCGGGCTTCCGTCCGCGCCTGGCGCCCTTGTCTCTTTTTGGTGTCAGGTCTTCCTTCCACTTGGCGAGGTGCTCTCGGATTGCCGGGTAACGGTCGATGTCCACACCGCGGCGTGTGAAGATGAGCCAAAGACCAGTCTCACGATAAGCGTACCGGCGGATGTCTTCTCCGCCAAGCAGGGGGTGAATCAGTTCCGCGTTGCGTTTGTCTTCTGACATGAGCTTCTGTTTCGTCTGGGTGTCGATGATGAACGCCTCGTTCAGGCCACTGGTCACTCCCCGGAAAAACCTTCGTTCAACATATTGCCCCAGGGGCTTACCCGACTGCATGACTTTGGCAAAGACGGCGGCTTCTTCGTCGGACTTGAGGGCCCAGGCCTCGGGCGAGAGGCGGTCGTGGGGAATGGTGAAGTGATGCGCGGTCACGTGCGGGCTCAGCTTGCGGATGGCGGGCGAGTCCACGCGGGACACTTCGATCCGGCGGGGCTGTGCTTCCTTGGCGAGGAGCGGGATGCAGACGTAGGTGTCTTTGGCCTTGGCGAAGACGGGCAGCCCGCCGAAGTCCACGATGCGGAGCACGGCGGCGTTCTTTTTGAGGACCCGGCGGAGTGGTTCGCCGTACGTGGTCCGCAGGAAGCTGCTGGAAACGATGAAACTGAAGCGGCCTCCGGGCGAAAGGAGTTTGACGGCCTTTTCCATGAAATAGGCGAACAGGTCAGCCACGCCGTCAAAGGCTTCGTAGTGGGTCTCGAAATAGGCCTTGAGGCCGGACAGGGACTCCTGGCGCACATAAGGCGGGTTGCCGATGACGGCATCGAAGCCGCCTTCCCATTCGGATTCGCCCGGCGTCGGGGGTGGCGCGGCTTCGTCGGGTTTCTGCTTCTTGTAGCCGTAGCGGCCATGCAGCGGCACGCCGGGCACGGTGTAATCCAACGGCGAGGCGGGGGTTTCACGCAGCTCGCCCGAGGGGGTCCTTCGCCGGAAGATTTGCGGGAATTCAGCGTGCCAGTCGAAGACGTTAACGCGGTATCGTTCTTCATCGTCGAGGAGTGACATTTGCTGCTGCTGGTAGAAGTCCGGGCCGATGAGGGAATTGCCGCATTTGATGTTGTCGCCCAGGTCGGGCAGGGCGCGTTCGTGGAAGAGCCGGAGGACGGGCTGGAGGGTTTGCTGGGTCTCGCCTTCGAGGACTTTGAGGAGGAGCGAGAGCTTGGTGGTCTCGACGGCCTGGCTGTCGATGTCCACGCCGAAAATGTTGTCCAGGAGGATGCGTTTGCGCTCGGCGATGGTGAGTTTCCAGTCGCCGACGCCGACCTGGACGAGAACCGGCTTGGGGCCTTTGGCCCACCTGGCTGGGTCGTGCCCGGTGTAGAAGTCGCGGTGCCACCCGAGGAGGTGCTCGTAGGCGCCGAGCAGAAAGGAGCCGGAACCGCAAGCGGGATCGAGGATCTTAAGTTGGGCGGCCTGCTTGGGGGTCTTGCCTTCGAGCAGGTGGCCGACCGTGGTCTGGACGATGTAATCCACGACGTAGGCGGGGGTGTAGTACACACCGCCCGCCTTTTTGACCTCGGGTTTCTCCTCGACGACGGCACGGTGGCCCTCGGTGACGCGGATGACCTTGCCGAGGAACTGCTCGTACACCTGGCCCAGGATGTCAGCCTTGATGGCGGCGAAGGCGTAGGGCGTCGGGTAATAGAGGCCCTTAAGAATGTCGCGGAGCAGTTTGTCATCCAGATCCAGATTCAGTGTCAGTTCGTCGGGCGCCTCGTGGCGGTCTTTCTCGGGTTGGAAGTGGAAGAGGCCGGAATTGTAACGGGTGTCGGCTTCTTCGAAGAGTTGGCAGAGGCGGGGATAGACACGCTCGCCGTTTACGAGGGCCCGGAGCCGGTCGTGGTCTTCGATGCCGCGGCCTTCGCAGATGCGAAGGAAAATGATGCGGTCGATGATGCGCTGGACGGCAAAGTTCAACTCGCGCGGCGAGAGCTTTGGGTTCCGCAGGGCCAGGTTGCGGGCAACGTCGGTCCGCCAGGTTTCGATGGTCTTGAGAAAATCGTCGTCAAAGTCGGCAGTGCCGCGCTTGGCTTTAATGGATTCGGCGAACTTGTCGAAGGCGCCTGTGAGGACCGCCTCACGCGAGAAAACGCCTGCGATTTCATCCCAGCGGCTGGCGTACTCGGTGTATGGAATGTAAAGGACGCGGGCGATGGCGGCGCTGTCCTGGTGGTGCGGCTTGAAGCGGCCGTCGTACACGGCAAATTCCTCGAAGTCGCTGAGAATGCTCAGGGGAAGGCCGTTGGTCCAGGCATACCGGCGGAGTTGGAAAGCGGGGTGGCCGTCGTTTTTGATGTCAACGGAGGGACGCTTGGCTTCCAGAAAGAACTTGCGAGTGCCGCCGATGCGGAAAGAGTAGTCGGGGGCTTCGGTGGCCTCGCCGACTCTGATGGCGTCCTCGTGAACCACGTCCTTGTAGGGCTCGGCGTACCCATGCTCGTTGTCTATGTCCCAGCCGAGCGCTTTGAAGAACGGGTCGAGGAATTCGCGGCGGAGTTGCGTTTCGTTGTAATGGGGTGAGCGGTAGGCCTCGCGGTTGCGGTCGAACCGCTGGATCAATTCCAGGACCTGGGGCGGTGGTTGCGCCATCGGGAAACAGAGTGTCTAACGTTGGAGGTTCAGGTGTCAAACCGGGATTGGGCGGCGAGGATGTCTTTGGCGATTTGGCGGCGCAGGTCGGCCAGGGAGGGGAAGCGGCGTTCGTCGCGCAATTTCTCGATGAAAGTGATTTCGAGTTCCCGGCTGTACAAGTCGCCCTGGAAGTCGAGCAGATGGGCTTCCAGGCGGAGTTGGGGCTCAGGGTGGGCCAGGCTAGGGCGGGTGCCGATATTCAAAACGGCGCGATAGGTTCGCCCGCCGGCCAGGGCGTGGACAGCATAGACACCTCTGGGCGGGAGGGCCAGGCCGGCGGGGTCGAGGTTGGCGGTCGGGAAGCCCAACTGGCGCCCAAGGCGGTCGCCCCGAATGACCTGGCCGGCCAGGGAGTAGGCGCGACCGAGCATCTGGCTGGCTGCGTCCAGGTGGCCCGCGATGATGGCGGCGCGAATCCGGGTGCTGCTGACGGCCTGGCCATCGAGGGAGACTGAGGCCAGGGCGTGGAGGGTAAACCGCAGGGCAGCGCCCAAGCGTTTCAACAACTGGACATTGCCGCCGCGCTTGTAACCGAAGACAAAACCGGTCCCAACGCAGATGCTCAGAATCTGTCCCAGGTCCCGCGCCAATCCGCGGATGAAGTCCTCGCCGGTTTGGCGGCTGAAGGGCTCGTCAAAGTGGATCAACAACAGGGCGTCCGCCCCGAGCGAGCGGATGGTCCGCAGCTTCTGCGGGAGGGAGTAAATCAAAGGGGGCACTCGAGTGGGGGCGACCACGGCGTTGGGGTGGCGATCGAAGGTAATGACCAACGAGAGGGCTTCATGCTGGCGGGCATCGGTGATGGCCTGGCGGATCGTCTGCTGGTGCCCCAGATGCACGCCGTCGAAGAACCCGATAGCCAGGGACACTTTGCGTGTGCCCGGCTGCAGCTCCTTGGCAGCGTGGATGGTTTTCATTTGGACACACTCAGCCCCCGGCCAGTTTCAAGAAGGGGATGACGAGTTTCTCGAGCTCGCGGGCGGTCAGGGCGAGGACTTGGGCAAGAGGGGCGGCCTGGGCGACATCGAACCGGCCGGAAGTGACCCGGCGGAGGGCGGCCAGGTGGGCGCCGCAACCGAGCTTCTGGCCCAATTCGTGGGCGATGCTCCGCACGTAAGTGCCTTTGGTGCAGGCAAGGCGGAATTGCCCAAGCGGCTCCTGGTAGGCGGCAAAGCGGAAGGTGTAGATGTGAATCAGGCGGGCCTCACGCTCGACCTCGATGCCCTTGCGGGCCAGTTTGTAGAGGGGCACGCCCCCCTTCTTGACGGCCGAGACCATGGGGGGCGTCTGCATCAGGTCGCCGACGAATTGCGCGGCCGCTTCGTTGAGTTGGTCCAAGGTCATCGGCATGACCGGCAGCGAGGCCACCAACCGGCCATCCGCATCGTAGGAATCCGTGCTTTCACCGAACTTGATGGTTCCCTCGTAAACTTTATCGTCGGCCATGAGTTTTTCGGAGAGTTTGGTGCCTCGGCCCAGGAGGAGGACGAGCAACCCGGTAGCGTTGGGGTCGAGTGTGCCGCAATGCCCCACTTTTTTAATGCCAAAATGCCGGCGGACGGCGTCCACGACGTCGTGGGAAGTAGGCCCGGACGGTTTATCGATCAGAATTGCCCCATCCAGGGCGGAGAATTCTTGCATCATGCGTTATTTAATCGCTTTTCGCCATGGTTGCAATTTGGTAGGGTGATGACAAAGCAAAAACTGCATTGCCCCTTGCAGAAGCGACTGGCAAAACCGAATGAAGAATCAAACTCTCTCGTCAGAACTCGGTTCACAAGTGCGCGGACAGATACGGAAATCCGCGCGCCTCGTACAAGTGCTGCTGGGGGCGCTGGCGCTCCTGGCGTGGGTTGGGCCGGTCCGCGGCGCCTCGTTCAGCGACGGTTTTGAGGGCTACGTTCAGGACTTCGTGGACAAGAATTATGTGGGCGGGGCCAACGCGGCGCCCAACGGCTCGGGCAATCCGTGGTGGGGCGCCAACCCCGCCAATTTCGCCGTCGTGGGCGCCGAGAACGGAGTGACTCCCCACAGCGGCGCGCAGATGGCGCGCAACGAGCTCGGTTCGACTTACCAAGTCCCGTTCGATTCCGACTCCGAATACTACAACCTGGCCTTTCGGCTGAATGCGGGGAATCTTTATTACGGGAATGTGGTGCTGGACTGGTGGTTCTATGATCCCTTAGGCGGCGGCACAACGAACCCGCCGAGCCAAGATTACGGCGATTTTGCAGGGCTGTGCAACTATGGAACGGGCATCCCGGGCAATGCGGACTACAACACGGACTCTAGCGGGAGCGTTGCCGCGCCGGGAAGTCCCGTTCAATGCCTCATGCTCGGGGCGGCCTGCGTGTGGGGCGCGGCCGATACGACAAAGTACCAGGCCCAGGTTCTCGGGGCCACTGACGGCCTCAACCGCACCAATCCTGCCTACTTCGATACAGCCACTCCGCGCTCGGCGGGGTGGCACAACGCCCGCATTGTGGCCGGCCCGGCCGCCGCCGCCACGGAGGTGGCGGTCATCAAGTTCTATATCGATGACATGGTCAATCCGACTCTGACCCATGATAATGCCGGTGGTGTCGGCATCAATGGCATCCAACTCAGTTCGCTGCATGATTATGGAACTGAGTTGTCCGTCGGAGGCTATTTCGATGATTTCTACTTTCAGGACGGTGTCGCCGCCCCGGCCATAACCGGCAGACTGGCCAATCGGACCGTCAAGATAGGCGACACCGTGACGTTGGCGGTGAGCGGGATCACGGGCGTGCCGGCCCCCGCTTTCTACTGGCAGAAAGACGGCGAGGCCGTGACCAACTCGAGCGAAATCAGCGGGGCCGGCACGAGCGCCCTGACGATCTCCGAGGTAACGCCCGCCGACCTGGGCACCTATTCTGTCATGGCGAGCAATGTCGCCGGGGCGACAGTGAGCAGTGCGATTGTGGGCCTTACGGCGCTGCCGACCCTCACGGCCACCCTGGCGGGACGCCATGTGGTCGTCATCACCTGGACCGGTTCGAACGTCTTGCAATCGGCGCTCAGCGCCGCCGGTCCCTACCAGGACCTGACCGGCGCCAGCAGCCCTTACACCAACAGTCTCCCGCTGTCGCCGGCCCGGTTTTTCCGGCTGCGGAACTAAGCAGTATGTTTCGCAGCAGGGCGAAGCCGCAACTGAATCGTGGAGCGTGTGGAGCGTGGAGCGTGGGGCAACGGACGCTGGCGGCTGGGTGGGGGCCGGCAGGCGGGTTCGGAGCGGCAATGAAAACGCCGAGACGGGAAGCTCGCGGAGAAGACAAGAATGACGACATTATGAGACAAGGGCTTCCGAGGTTCGAGGTTGCAGCGGATTTCGAGGCGATGAGCCGGCGCGCTGCCGCGCTGATCGAATCGGAGGTCCGCCGCCAACCGAATCTGCTGTTGTGCGCCGCCGCCGGCTCCAGCCCTGCCCGGACCTACGAACTGCTGGGCGAACGGGCCGCCCAGGACAGCGCCCTGTTCAGTCAGTTGCGAGTCATCAAGGTTGATGAGTGGGGCGGGCTGGGCCTGGCGGACCCTGCCACGTGCGAGAGCGACTTGAGAAGGCGCCTCCTGGCCCCGTTGCGGATTGCCCCGGACCGCTATCAAGGCTTCGAGAGCCATCCCTCAGACCCGCCGTTGGAATGCGAGCGGGTCTCTCAGTGGCTGGCCTGCAACGGGCCGATTGACCTCTGCGTTCTGGGCGTCGGCGTCAATGGACACATCGCCATGAACGAGCCGGCCCAGGCGCTGTGTCCCGGACCCCATCTGGCCGAGTTAACGCCCGGTTCGCTGGAGCATCCGATGCTCGCCGCCTCGAATGCCAAACCGGCCTACGGGCTCACCCTCGGGATGGCCAACATCCTTCAATCCAGGACAATTCTCCTGCTGGCCAGTGGAAAGCGCAAACGTGCTGTCCTGGAGCGTCTGCGCCGGCCGCAAGTCACTCCCCAGTTTCCCGTCTCGTTTCTATGGCTGCACCCCAACGTAACGGTGCTCTGCGATCGGGGGGCGCAGGGGACGTGAGCGGGAAAGGAATCATGAACACGAAAGGACGAGTTAAAGTTGGCATTATCGGGTCGCAGTTCGAGGCGGACATCCATGCCGAGTCGTTTCGGATTTTGCCCGACGAGGCGGAAGTGGTGGCCGTGGCGTCGCCCACGCCTGGCAACGCGGAGCAGTTTGGGCGCAAGCACGGCATCGCGCGCATCTTCACCGATTACCGCCAGATGCTGGCGGAGCGGGACATCGAGATGGTCACCATCGCCGCTCCCAATGCCCTGCACGCCCAGATGACCGTGGATGCGGCCAATGCCGGCAAACACGTGGTCTGCGAGAAGCCGTTGTGCATGACGCTGGAAGAGGCGGACCTGATGATCGAGACCTGCCGCCGCCAGGGCGTGCTGCTGCTTTACGCGGAGGAACTCTACTTCACTCCCAAATACGTCAAGGCCAGGCAGATGGCGGACGAAGGGGCCTTTGGGAAGGTCTATTTAGTCAAGCAGACCGAGAAGCATTTTGGTCCGCACGCGCCGTGGTTTTGGGATGTGCAGCGCTCCGGGGGCGGGGTGTTCATGGACATGGGTTGCCACGGCATCGCCTTTTGCTGGTGGTTCCTGGGCCGGCCACGCATCAAGGACGTGCTCTGCCATATGGGAACTTATGTCCATCGGGACAAGACCCAGGGCGAGGACGATTGTGTTTGCCTCATCGAGTTCGAGAACGGCACCAAGGGGATGATCGAGGATAGCTGGGCGCGGCGCGGCGGCATGGATGACCGCATCGAGGTCTATGGCGACGGCGGGGTCACTTACGCGGACTTGCACCGGGGCAACGCCCTGCCCACCTACAGCGAATACGGCTACGGCTACGCCGTTGAAAAGGCCCCTACTACCAAAGGCTGGAGCTGGCCGGTTTTCGAGGAACTCTGGAACTACGGTTTCCCGCAGGAGATGCGTCACTTTGCCCGCTGCGCGCGCGGCAAAGAGGAGCCTCAGGCAACGGGCCAGGACGGGCGCCTGGTGCAGGAAGTCCTCTATGCCGGCTACCAGTCGGCCGGCCTGGGCGCGCGGGTGGCCCTGCCCTTCCGGCCCAAGGGTGTCCGGCGTCCGATAGACCTCTGGCGCAGCCCGGCAGGGCGGACGTGAGGGGCGAAGGACGGCTCCGAAGCTTCGTCGCCGCCTTTGTCGCCACCTTTGTCGAAAAACACCCAATCCGACAAAGTTCACGACAGAGGATGCGACAAAGGATGCGACCAAGCTTTCATTTCAGCGAGTTTTTCGGACAGGCTCCGATGGATCCTCCCACTGTCTGCTCCGAGGCCAGGCGCCTGCCGCTGGCCCGCGTCACGGCATGGTGAGGCGATAGAAGCGGCCGGGGTAATTCGTCCAATCGGGATCGCTGAAATAGGAAGAGCCGCCGACGAGAGTGTTCGTGCCCAGCGGATACCAGGTGGCGTTGGCCAGGTTCGTGCTGGCCTCTACCACGACAACCAGGTTGCTGCTGCCGGTGATGGTGAACCCAAATTGACTATTCCGCACGCCAAAGCTCAAGCCGCCGATCTGCACCTGAGGGTCCCACAAAACCACCAGGTAACCGGCCGTGGGGCCCCACCCGGTGGTCCCCGGCAAGTAATAGATGGTCGCGCTGCTGACGTCGGCGAACAGGTAATAGAGGTCGGGCGGAAGGCGTGGGGCGTTACCGTGGAAGTAAACTCCCATCAGCGTGGGGCAGTCATAGAACGCATAGTCGCCGACGCTGGTAACGCTGCTAGGAATCGTAATGTCGGTCAAGTTGGTGCATCCGGCGAACGCACCGGGCCCGATGTTGGCGACGCTGCTGGGGATCGCTAGACCGGTCAGGCCGCACCCCGAGAACGCAGCCTCGCCGATGCTGGCGACGCTGCCGGGGAGCGTGGCGCCGGCCAGGCTGGAGCAGCCCATGAAGGCACCGTATCCGAGGTTGGTGACGCCGTTGGGGATCGTTACGCCGGCCAGGCTGCTGCAGTCGCGAAACACACTGCCCCCGATGCTGGTGACGTTTGTACTAATGGTGACGCTGGTCAGGCCGCTGCAGGCCGCGAACGCATAGTCCACAATGCTGGTGACGGTATTGGGGATCGTATAGCCTCCGGCTTTCCCCTCCGGGTATGCGATGAGCGTGGCCTGGCTCTTGTCGAACAGTGCGCCAGCCACACTACTGTAGGCGGGGCTGCGCACATCCACCGTTATGCCTGTAAGGCTAGCGCAGTAACCGAACGCCCTATACCCGACGCGGGTGACGCCTTCGGGGATCCTGACGCTGGTCAGGCCCCTGCAGGCCAGGAACGCATAGTCCACAATGCTGGTGACGGTATTGGGGATCGGGTAGCCTCCGGTTTTCCCCTCCGGGTATGCGATGAGCGTGGCCTGGCTCTTGTCGAACAAGACCCCGGCAACACTGCTGTAGGCGGGATTGAGCACATCCACCGTTATCGTGCTTAGGCCGCTGCACCCCTGGAACGTATCACTCCCGATATTGGTGACGCTGCCGGAGAGCGTGACGCCGGTCAGGTTGGTACAGCCATAGAACGCAAGGTCCCCTATGCTCGTGACGCTGTCGCCGACCATGACGTTGGTCAGGCCGGAGCAAAACAGGAACGCACCCCACCCGATATTGGTGACGTTGTCGGGGATCGTCACGCTGGCCAAGCTACCGCACCCCGAGAACGCATAGTCCCCAATGCTGGTGACCGGCAGGCCATTGGTCATGCTGGGGATGGTCACCGACCCGCCAGGGCCGTCGTATCCTGTGATGGTGATCGCGCCGTTATCGGCCGTGAAAATTAGTTGGGCCTGCACCAAGGCAGGCAAGGTTAACAGCAGCAGTGGCAGTAGCCCGCAGGCGGCTCTCAAACGTCTGGTCCTTCTGTCGTGGCGGCTTGTCCTGGCAATGGCGTTCATATTTCTTAGCAATTAACGGTCTTTCTGATTCGCCTTTAGCTCAGGGCAATGTCGTTCCTTCGGCGACGGTTCTGGCCACATGGTATCAGGCGCATCGAGGGTGTCGACCGCCAATTTCGGCTACTGGGATGCAAACGTCTCCTTTCGTAACCGTTCGGGTGTTGGGCAGACCTGCACGCTTACCCCATGCGTTGGCACCAATGCAAATCGGAAACGCCCTCGGGGTCAGAACCAACGCATCCGTGCCCTGTCCCGGAGGGACATCTTGAGAATAGCCCGGCGCTTCAGCGCCGGGTACGACGCCCAAAGCGTCCGCGTCCCAAAGGGACGCTTGAGGCTCAGCCCCACAGTATGACATGCCAGGGGTTCAACCGTCCCTTCGGGACGGACGCAACACTAAACCGCTTTTCCCGGCGCTGAAGCGCCGGGCTATTGTCGGGATGTCCCTCCGGGACAACTACCGACCGCTCAACATTTCGAGAGGCACCTACGATGCGGTGGCAGATGCATGGAGGCGCTGAATAGTTATACCTTCTGGCATCCCTGCGGGATGCGGGCGCGTGCGGTCGCTCAACCGGGGGTCTCGCTGCGCTTCGACCCCCGTACCTTCTGTCACCCCTCCGGGATGAATCCGACCGCTCACGGTTTGGCATGGCTCAGGGCGTAGGCCTGGGTGGTCGTGTAGTATTTGGCGAGCATGCCGGGGACTTCCCAGGCGGGCATTTGGCCTGAGGCCAGGAAGCGGAGGCAACGCTCGGTGACCTGGGCGAAATGGGCTTCGTGGCCGACGGTGTATTCTTCGGGGACGACGATTTCCCAGGAATGGCCGGCCGGTTTGAGGTCCAGGCCGGGCCAGCTTGCGCCGAGGGCGGCGAGGGCGGCGCGGAGGGTGCGTTGGAAGTCGGCGGCGGAGGCCAGGGACTTTTGCTCGACATAGAGAGTCGGGGCGAAGTGCTGCTCGGGGCCCTGCTCGATGCAAAGCCAGGCACGTGTGCCGCGCAGGAGGCAATAATGGGAATCCTGGGTGCCAGCTGGGGCTTCAAAGCGCCAGAGGGCGCGAACTTTGGCATGGACGCCGCGGACTGTATAGCCGACCTCGCCATTTTGGAAGACATCCAGGGCGCCGTCGGGGCGGACATCGGGTTTCAGGTAGTCCGGGTAGTTGTCCAGGCTGGTTGCGCGTTTGAATTGTTTGCGTGAGAGGGTGGTTGGCCAACGGCGGGCGCTTTGCAGGGCGATGTCTTTTTTCCAATCCAGCGCCTGTTCGGGGAAGCACTCCCATTGGACGAGGTCGACGAGATGGGTGCCGACGTCCGGGATGGCCTCGCCTTGCTGGCGGACATCGAAGAACCAGGCGGGCCGGATGAGCGGCTTGCCGGCTACTTCCTTGAAGAAGTGATGGACGCTTTCCATTTCGACGGCGGGGTGGGCGGGGGTGCCGTGTTCGAGGGCGCCGAAGAGTTCGGGCCTGCGGGCCAGTTCGCGCTGCAGGATGGTGGTGATCTCGTAGCGTTCGGTCATGATGTCGTAGAGCAGAACTTGCTTGTCGGCGGCGGCCGAGAAGGCCTTGCGGAGGAGGTCGAACCCGGCGGGTGTGATGGCCATGGGCTTATCGGCCAGGACGTTCAGGCCGGCCTGGACGGCACGGTCGAGGTACTCGGTTTTTCTGGCGTTGTTGCCGGCGAGGACGACGAGGTTGCCGGCCCTTTCCTGCGCCATGCGCTCCAGGAAATCGGGGCCGGCATAGACCTGTTCCTGCCAGTGGGTGGGGTCCTTGGGGCGGGAGTTAAAGCCTGCGATGCGCTTGAGGTGCTCATCCAGGTCCGGACCTGAGGGCGCATAGACATGGACTATGGGGCTGACCTCCGGATACATGAGTTCCTGAACCAGGCCGGCATGGAAATGGCCGGGGTCCAGGGTGATGAGGCGGACGGTGGGGGCGGCGGCGTGCGCGGGCATGGCCAGGAGGAGGGTGAGGAGAAGCGTGGCAAAGCTGGAACCAAGACGTGGAGCGTGTCGAGCGTGCGGAGCCTGGAGCGTCGGAGCGTGGAGCGTGAGGACATCGTGGCACCCGCCACGCTTGACGCTCTCACGCTCCACGCTCCACGCTCTCACGCTCCACGCTCTCACGCTCCACCCCAAGCATTCAGATCTGGGAAGTTGCTTTTGCACGAGTCCTTATCCGGTCTTGACGGTTTTCTTGAGGAGGGCATCGATTCCGTAGGGGGCGCGTTGGGGACGGGAGCGCAAGGCATTGGCCTCCGGGTCGTCGAGGAAGGCCTCCTTGACAGGGTCCCAGCGGAGTCTGCGTCCGAGTTTCATGGCTATCCAGCCGAGTTGGCAGGCGCTCGTGGCGCGGTGGGCCTGTTCGGGAGCGGTGGCGGCAGGCTGGCGGGAGCGGATGCTCTTGAGCCAGTCGAGGTGGTGGTCTTCGCTTTTGTAGAGATGAATCTCGTTGGGGCCGATTGCGGACTGTAGGATTTTGGGGTCGCTGGCAGCGATGGGCTTGTCGGTGGTGACGTTGGGGTCGCTGGAAGTGGCGCGGGCGCCGCCGCGGCTGACGAAGAGCCAGCCTTCGGAGCCTTCGAAGCGGACTCCATTGTCGTAGTGGTTGTCAACGAACAGGGTGACGCCGTTGGCGTATTTGGCCTCGATATGGCAGGGGCCATGGACGTCCCAGAGGCCTTGCTTGGGGAACTCAGCGTGGCCCTCGATTTCAACGGGTCCGGTCAACTCGGTATCCATGACACAATGAGCGATGTCAAGATGAT
>Ga0187889_10000733_pt1 | contig 38181 bp, 39 predicted proteins | sample June2016WEW_7_10_2_FD_132992 | JGI IMG/M metagenome (GOLD analysis project Ga0187889, IMG submission 132992) | Peatland microbial communities from SPRUCE experiment site at the Marcell Experimental Forest, Minnesota, USA - June2016WEW_7_100 | ecosystem: Environmental > Terrestrial > Soil >... | reverse complement strand
CTCTCAGGCTGGTGCAGCCAGCGAACGACCCATCGCCGATGCTGGTGACGCTGTTGGGGATCGTGACGCTGGTCAGGCCGGTGCAGTCAAAGAACGCCCAGTCCCCGATGCTGGTGACGCTGTTGGGGATCGTGATGCTGGTCAGGCCGGTGCAGTAATAGAACGCCCAGTCCCCGATGCTGGTGACATTGGTGCCCATCGTGACGTTGGTCAAGCTGGTGCCGTCGTAGAACGCCCACGCCCCGATGCTGGTGACGCTGTTGGGGATCGTGTAGCTACCTGCTTCGCCCGCCGGGTATTGGATGAGCCTGCTCTGACTCTTGTCGAACAACACCCCAGCCACACTGCTATAGGCGGGATTGTTCGTATCCACCGTGATCGCTCTCAGGCTGGTGCAGCCAGCGAACGGCGCATCGCCGATGCTTATGACGCTGTTGGGGATCGTGACGCTGGTCAGGCTGGTGCACCCATAGAACGCCTCCTCCCCGATGCTGGTGACATTGGTGCCCATCGTGACGTTGGTCAAGCTGGTGCATGCATCGAACGCCTCCTCCCCGATGCTGGTGACGTTGTTGGGGATCGTGACGCTCGTCAGGCTGGTGCACCCATCGAACGCAAGGTCCCCGATGCTGGCGACATTGGTACCAATCGTGACACTGGTCAGGCCCGTGCACCAACCGAACGCCTCCTCCCCGATGCTGGTGACGTTGTTGGGGATCGTGACGCTCGTCAGGCTGGTGCACCCATTGAACGCATTGTCCCCGATGCTGATGACCGGCAGGCCAGTGATCGTGCTCGGGAGGGTCAAAACCGACGGAAGCACACCTGTGTACCCGGTGATGGTAATCGTGTTGTCGGAATTGGTCGCATAATTGTATTGCGCTTGCACCACGGCGGGCAGCAGCAGGAATAGCAGCAGCGGCAGCAGCCTCGTGCCGCAGAAAGTTCTAAAGCGCCCAGCCATCATCTTCGGCCAGCTGGTTGTTGCAAGGGAGATTTTGGTTTTCATGGCTGGACATCAAATCGTGTTTTGGGCGACACGCGCACACCCGCTTCGGCACCATCCTGAAAACCGCCCTAACGGGGGCGACCTCGCAGTTGTATCACCATACAGGAACGCGCTCCTCTTGTCTATCGTCGAATCCACTACAACCCGGCTCCGCCTTGATCCCACCCCCACCTTTCGCACATGGGCCTCGACGGCCCACACCCTCAGCAGGAGTTCCCCAATTGTGTTTCCGTCTCGGCACACCGAATCTTCAAGTAAGAGTGACAACTTTTCGGACCCAACGCGGCGAAGGAACACTCGGGCGGCAGCCGCCCCAGTTTTCCTCTCGACACCTTTCCCCCACCCGAGACGCTTGGCGCAGATGGATCGTCCTGGTCTCCACGCGCCGGGACTCCGTCTTCATCCCTCATCCCTCATCCTTCATCCTTTTCCGATAGCCGCCCCACGCATTCCGACCATTCCGACCAACTGCGCCTAAGACTCAAGACGCTTGCACTTTCCACATTCACTTGTTAGCTTCACGACCACCGTGTGAATTCTGTCCCTAGAAAGCACCACCAATGAAGATCACTCAGGTTCAAATCCGCGACATGTGGAGTTTCGATGCCCAGACCCAGACGTTCGACTCCCTACACAAGGTCACCGTCATCATCGGAAAAAACAATTGCGGCAAATCCAACGTCCTCAAGGCGATTCAGTGGTTTGGTCAAAACCCAGAAGCGCTTGGCAGTCCACGACAAGACTTTAAGCCTAAGGGGACAGAGCTTCACGAGTATGTTCCAGAGCAAGAAGCGAAACCAGCACTCACTTTGAGTTTCACACTCCTCCCTAGCGAAATGGCGCCGGTGCTTGAAGGCTTCAAAGACTCATTTCCGCAAACTGACAGAAACCGGGTAAGCGATTGCCTCGCAGAAGTTGTTTCATTATGTTTCGATCAGAACCTCACCCCCGAGGATAGGGAACGCCTCCAAATAAGCGCCGCTAACGTAGGGCCGCTTTTCGACTTGAAGTTCCCCTTAAACGCCTTACACCCGGCTCTCACGCTAGGCCCCTGGCGGCAACAGCATTTGCCAAGACTTCGCATTATGTTAAGTTCGCTCTTGAAGCAAAAAACAACCTTCCTTGATGGCTGGCGACTTCTTAACCGCCCAATTCCCGGGGGTGGAAACATTGTCACGACGCTACTAGCAATGAAAAACCCCGAGCACGAAAAGCGTGCCGATCGTTTAGCCGCCTCCCGTATCGAGCAGTTGTTCAGGAAACTGACGGGACTCGCTGATGCAACTCTGACGCCACAAAGAGACGGTCAGAAGCTGAACGTCGAGTGGCGTAGCCGTTACTTGCCAATCGAGTCCTTCGGAGATGGAATCCAGCACCTGCTGATGATAGCATTTGATTTTTCACGTCAGATGGATCACGTCTTCTTGATTGAGGAGCCGGAGACCCACCTTCATCCGGAGTTACAGCGTCAGCTGCTCGAAGTAATGAAACACGATGACCGAAGGAATCAGTTCATCGTCACTACCCATTCGCCCGTATTCCTCAATTCCGGTGCGACGGAATGTGTGTTTCGGGTCGACTACGACGGTGACGCCAGCCGTGTTGTCAAATGTGCGGCAACTGCCGATATATACCGCACTCTCGACGACCTAGATGTCAGGGCAGGCGACATATTGCAGGCCAACTGTGTCATTTGGGTTGAAGGTCCTACCGATCGGATGTTTCTGCACAAGTGTCTTGCCCTCAAAAACCAAGACCTTGTAGAGGGTATACACTACCAAGTTGTGTGTTACGGCGGTCGGTTGCGAAGCCACTTCACAATGGACGAGGAGCGCAACGATTTGATTAATCTCTTACGGCTCTCACGGCACGTCGTGTTTGTGTGCGATAGCGACAAGGAAAGCGAAACAGCCCAAATTGATGAGACAAAACAAAGACTCCAACAAGAGTGTAATAACGTCGGCGGACTTTTCTGGATTACCGACGGCCGTGAAATCGAGAACTACATTCCTGACCTCGTATTGACTCGGGCGTACCAAGAACTCTTGCCTAGCCATCAAAAGACGCTAGAACTCCCGCAATTCGAAAAGTTAGACGCTGTGATCAAACGAACTTTTACTGATCTTCCTACAGGCGACAAATGGAAGTCGAATTACGGTGACAACAAAGTTGACCTAATGCCCGCATTTCTAAAGCATCTTACCGCAAGTGATTTACGCCGATTGGCGCTTGATGAGCGGCTTGACCAACTGATCGCGCATATAAACAAGGCTAAGAATACCCCGGCTACTAATCCTTAGCCATCATCTGCATCCCCGCTAAAGATTTCTCTTAACGGGGACGACAATTAAACGCCGGTGTTCGACGATACCCGACCCCACCCCCACCTCCATTTGTGGGCCTCGACGGCCCACACCCTCAGTAGGGGATCCCCAATGCGCATTCCGGCAGCGTCGCGGGCAACCAAATCTCGATGCCATGCGCCTGGTTCACCCATCGCCCGTAATTCACCAGCGCCTCCTGAAAAATCCCGTAGCTTTGCTCACGACTGACTTCGAGAGCAAAATCGCGCCCTGATTCGCAGGGAGCTTTGTATAGCCTGACGTATACAAAACCGTTGATATTTCTGAGCGCCTCGATAATCTTACGACGCTCGTGCGTGCCAAGGTTGGTTGGAAAAGACGGACGAACATTATAGGTGCCAGGGTAGCTCAGTGGTAGAGCAGGGGACTCATAAGCCCTTGGTCGGGAGTTCAACTCTCCCCCCTGGCACCATTTTTTTGTATGGGAGCATACGTATACGTGCTGCGATCTCGGTCCGGGCGGTTCTATTACGGATCGACCACTGATCTGTCCCGCCGTCTGGAGGAGCATCGTCGGTGTCACACCTACACGACGAGCCGCGATGCGCCGTGGACGCTGGTGGTCAGTCGCGAACTGGTTTCACTCACAGAAGCGCGTGCGTTGGAGCGACAGTTCAAGAAGTGGAAGAATCCCCAGCGGGTGTTCGCATGGTTCGGTCGGTAGAGCAGCCCCGACACAGAGTGTCGGGGTTGGTCGGGAGTTCAACTCTCCCCCCTGGCACCAATTTATTACTCGGGAGCATGGGCTGACGAACTTCGTCTCCAGTAGGGCCGAATCACAAGGAATTTCATTGCTCGGACAGTTTCTGATCGAGTTCTCGTTGCATGGTCTGGCAGGCGTCGGCGATTTGCTTTCGCAAGTCTCTCGCCTCCTCCGCCGTTAAACGGCGATGGACCTCGATTTTCAACGCAAAACGAAAATATTCGCTCATGCATTCCTGGCTGATGGCGATCCGGGTTTGACTCATGTCTTTCTCCTTTGCGGGCGCAAGGGCGCGTATCGTGCATCCTAACCAGCTTAGCCGGCTCCGCAAGAACGTTCGGGCTCTGACTGGAAAAGGCCTTGCTTTGCGGCGGGGTGGCTGGTTACGCTGCAGGCCGCCGGCATGAAAAAAACGATCGTCCACGTCCTGTCCACCAGCTACGCCGGCTCCCATTATTTGTCACTGTTGCTGGGCAGTCACTCGAAAACGCTACACGCGGGCGAGTTGTTCCAGTTGAAGCGCGAGAAGGGTATGATGCTGAAGGAAGTCTACTTCACCTCCAGTCCGGTTTTAGAAGGGATCGACTCGCACAACATCCGCGACGTTTACGACATCATTCTCTCTCGCATCGATCCGCACATCGAAGTGTTGGTGGACACCTCCAAAGTTCTCCGTGGCTGGACCGAGATGTTCGTCCGGGACGACCGCCACGAACACAAGTACCTGCACTTGATCCGCGACCCTCGGGCCTTGGTCCGCCGGTGGATGGCACCGCAGGGCCGAACGAACCCGTGGCGGATACGATGGAAGTTGCTGCGTTGCTGGCCGCAGGTCCCCGCTCGGGCCGCTTTCGGAGATGTGGAGTCCATTCTGATGTACCGCTGGCTGCAGCAAAACAGGACGATCACACGGTTTATTGCTCAACATCGGCTCGATGCGAATCTGGTGACTTACCGGGATCTGGCCAAAGACACCGCGGGCGAAGTACGGCGTTTGATGGAGTGGATCGGATTATCGTTTGAACCCGTCCAGCTCGAGTATTGGGATCGCGAACACATCGGCACGCAGAAGCGAAAGTACGATTGGGTTAAAGAACAGAAGACCCACTACTTCGATTTGCGCTGGAAGACGGAGCTGCCGCAAGAGGCTCAGGAGCGGATCGTCGCTGACCGCTGGATCAATGCTTATCTGAACGAGTTGGGGTTGACGTTCACGGAAGAAGGGTTGATGGCCACCAGCAGCTGCAATCCCTATGTCCCGCGGACGTAAGCGGCGGCAGCGTTTTCAGCAGGCGGACGCCGCTATGGCGGACAATGATCCGAATCTGCGCGCTGCTTTTCCCAGAGGAATGCGTACTTGGCAAACGTGCCGACCATGCTCATAAACGAAATGATCCAGCCGCGCCAGCCGTCACGCCAGCCCTGTCTCAATACCAGGTGCTTGAAGAAATCCCACCACGGCCAGACGACCAGATAGTACCAGCGGAATCGTTTCCCGCTGCGCGCGTACGAGTCTGCCATTGTGCGGGAGTTGCTGATGACGTTCTGGAAATGGTCATGCAAATCGGCTAGCGCGTAGTGAAGCAAATCGCCTTCAAGCCGGGCTGTCGGGCCGACAACCGTGAGTTGATCGTGGGGATCGAGTCCTCGCCACTCTGCCTGGTCCTTTCGCACGAGCCGCAGCCGCCATTCGGGATACCAGGCATGCCAAATCCAGCGGCCAAGGTAGAAGGTGCGCCTGTTCACGTAAAAACCCGTCTGCTCAGGTTCACCGTCTGCGAAGAGTTTGCGAATGGAATTGGCCAGTTCGGAGGACACCACTTCGTCGGCGTCCACGCAGAGCACCCACGGCTGGGAGCATTGGCGCAATGCGATATTTTTCTGCGCTACATGCCCTCGCCATGGGTTGAAGCTGAAAGATGCGCCGTACTGTTTGGCGATTTCCCCGGTGCTGTCAGTCGAGCCCGAATCAATCACGACGATTTCAGCCGCCAGTCCCTGCAAGCTTTCCAGGCAACGCGGCAGCTTGTTTTCCTCGTTGAGCGTGATGATCGCTACCGAGAGCGGCAGTGGGTTTTGCGTAGCCACGGCGAATCAGGTCGAGGCGTTGGGTTTCGTCGCAATGAACGCGTAGCGGGCATGCGTCAGCCCATTGACCACTTTATTGAAGAGATACTTTGGGCCGCGGGCAAGGTTGACGCGCTCCGCCTTGACTTTCAGACCTGCTTCGTCAAAAAAGTGGAGGTACTCGGCCAGACTGTAGATATGCTCGTTCACGCCGGCCTCGACGAGTCGGCTTTGGGTTTTCGAGAGTTTCCTGAATTGAATCAGCGGCTGCACCGGCTCGCGAATCGCCACGAACTGGCCCGCGTGACGCAAGACCCGCTTGACCTCCCGGAGCACCGCCACCATGTCCACGGCGTGATGCAACACAGCCGAACAAACCACGAAATCAAAGCGGTTGTCGGGGAAGTCGAGCTTGTGGAAGTCCCCCGGCATTCGCGTGATTTTGCCCGCGTTCGCCCCCAGCATGTCAAACACCTTCGGTGCCAATTCCTGCAGCAGTTTGGGAGAAAAATCCATCGCCACGATTTTCTCCACCGCCGGCAGCTTCGACAGTTCGGCACTGAACCAACACGTGCCGGCGCCGATCTCCAGCAGACTGCCGCGAAACTGCAATCCACATCTCTGGGTCAGGAACGGCAGGAACTTCGGGAAATCCTCGCGCACGCAACGCAGCCACTCGGTTTCACTCCCGAACTCGGTGGCCAGATGCCCCTCGGTTTCCCGAAAGGCCAGTTCGGTATCGTGGGCCAACTCGGAGAGGTAGCTCTGCCTCTCGACATAACGTGATTCTGACATCGGTCGTATGGTAGGGCCGACGGGGAACCCAGACAAGCGGGAAAGCAATCCGATACAGAAGGTCCAGGTTTGGATTTGTGTTTGCTTGCGGGCAAACGTGAAGCTATTTTCGGCGCGTGCGTCAACCCGGTTTGATGGAGACCAACAAACCCTCTGGGCGTTCTGACTGGGAGGAGGTGTGCTGCCCAACCTGCGGCCCTGAGGCCGGCAGCCAGCTCCTGTTCCGGCGGGACGATGGTCATGGGATCCGGTCATGCAACGGTTGCGGACTGATGTTTGTGTCGCCTCGTTTCACCCCCGACAGACTGGCTGCGATCTATGAAAGTGATGATTGCTCCAATGTCTCCGTATTCGAGAATTTCGATTACGAGCAATGGAAACAGCAGACTGGTTTCGTCGTCAACTCCCTGTCCAGTTATAAGGTCAAAGGCATGCTCCTGGACTTGGTGGAGCAATACGTTCCGCCGGGAGCGCGTGTGCTGGATGTCGGTTGCGGTTTTGGGCTGACAGTGCTCGAGGCGAGCAGGCGCGGCTATCGAGCCGAGGGGATCGATATTTCCCAGCGCTTTGTGAACCTGGCGCGAGAAAAACTGGGTCTCTCTCTCCGCCAAGGGCGCTTGGAGGACGCGCACCTGGAAACCGGCGCTTACGAAGGGGTGATTTTCTGGGACGTGCTGGAGCATGTGCATAATCCGTTGGAGATTCTCACAGAAATCGGGCGAGTCAGTCGTCCCGGCGGTTACCTTTTTGGCCAGGTACCCAACTGGCGCGGTTTAACCAACCGCTACAAGACATTCCTGAACCGCCACGGCTTTTCGCGAAAGCAGTTCAAACATTTCGGTATCCCGCATCACGTCTTCAGTTTCGATGAAGGCAGCTTGCGGCGGATGCTGGAGAGATGCGGATTCGAGATCGTGTACTGCCGCTCCTGGTCGAAGTTGAAATACGCGTTGAACCCGTCGCCGTTGTCCCGTTGGTTTCACGAGACGCTGGAGCGTCGCAACCTCGCCGATTATCTGACGTTCGTGGCGCAGCGGTCGTGCTAGCGTTCTGTCCCGATGCTGCCTTGACAGTCGTGACGAGTGCGGCCTCCACTGGTCCGGGGCACGCAGCAGCGTACCACCTGTATAATAGCGACGGGCACACGACACTACGCTGCGAGCCGCCGGTTGACGGTTTTGTGCAGCGCCCCTATGATGGCCGCGTGATCCGGATCAAGCACGCGCAAATGCGATGGGAACTCGCGCCAGAGTTTGAAGCGTTGCTGCCGCAACTGCTGCAGCAATCCGGTGAGCCTGTCAAAATCTCTTCGGCGACGACCGTCATGCGGCATCGGCTGGCGGGCCGCGAGTTTTATCTGAAGCGCTATTTTCACGAGCGGCGTGGACTGGCGCCCGTGGCCTATTTCATCCGCGCGGACAAATGCCTACGGGAATGGACGCATGCTCCGTTGCTCCAACAGCGCGGTGTCGCCGTGGTCCCGCACCTGGCGCATGGCGAACGCTGGAGCGGGCGCGGGCTGATGGAAAGTGCGCTTGTCTCTGAAGGTCCCGCTGGTTATGAATCCTTGACGGCGCTTGCCGATGTCACCGCCGCGGAAATACAGCATCCGCTGGGTGAGTTCGTCCGTCGGATGCACGACGCAGGTGTGCTGTACCTCGACATTTCGCGCCAGAACGTGTTGTACTCGGCGCATGACCGGGCGTTTTGTCTGATCGACGTGGACAAGGTTTCCGTTCATTCATCGCTGACGGATGAACGGCGGCGCGAGAACCTGGCCTTCTTTCAATCCTTCATGCCGTTGACGGCGGCATTCTTTGAAGGATACGGACACGGCTTTGTGGCACACGCTTCCGTGATCGCCCGGCACGCAGAGGCGATCCGGCAAGCGCGGCTGCGCCAATGGGCGCGGCGTTGCCTGGCACACACCAACCGCGTCGGCGTTCATCGTTTGGGCGGACTGAAGTGGCACGTGCGGCTGGAGTTTCTCGACGACCAATTGAGGCGGTTGTTGGCAAGTCCCGATGGTGCCGCCAATGGCTTCGTTGTGCATCGGATGCGTTTTCGATCGGCGAAGGCCGCGTACCGGGAGGCGTATCACCGGGAACTTTGCGGCCAACGGACCGCCCGGCCCGTTGCGGCCGCCGACAAGCGGGTGCTCGGGATCGTCTGGCGCGGTTACTTCATCGCCAAGATGCCGTAGCCTGCGCTAACCCCGATCCTTGACCCGCTCGAACACCGCCAGATGCAGCGTGTGCACGACGGGCAACTGGGCGAAATCCTTCACCAAGCGGAACCCGCATGCCTCAAAGTAACCAGCCACTTCCGCCAGCGGCGTCGCGTAGCGGTGCGACTCGCGGCCCGTGATTTTGCGCTTCAACGAAGTGACCGAGCGCGGACTGAAATACGACAACACCACGAACTGCGCGGCGACGCGGCACAACTCGGAGACGACGCGCTGCCGAATCTCCATGCTTGGAAAATGATGGAAGAGGCGGAAGCACACGACGCTGTCGAACGCGCGATCCGGCAACATCGATCGTTCGAGGTCCTGTTTCTCAACCGGGCAGGCCAAGCCCTCCTGGGCGAGGTTCTGGCGTGCAATTTCGATCATCGAATCGGATAAATCCGCTGCCGTCACGGCGTAGCCCTGCCGCGCCAGGTGAATTGCCACGCGTCCGCCGCCGCACGGCGCATCGAGCACGCGATGCGTCTTCGGAATCAGCGCAAACGCACTATCAATCAGTCGCATCTCGGCGCGATGTTTGCCGGGCTTGCGTTGCTGATATTTCAGCGACTGCTTGTCGTCGTATTGTGTGCGCGCTCGATAGCTGGTGGCGCTGGCAGATTTCATTCAACCTCGCACGCCACACGAAACCCGCGGATGTCTTTGACATCGTGCGGAGATTCGCCATCGCGGAAGGCGCAGCACGGTCGGGTGAGGGCCGTGTTCCAGCCACCGCCCATGTCCACGCGGCAGTGCCCAGTGGGCGGCCCTCGGGGATCGACCGCCGGCTCGTCCGTGAACCACGAAAACCAGTCCACAACCCATTCCCGCGAATTGCCGATCATGTCGTACAGCCCCCACGGATTCGGCGGGTAGGAGCCGACGGGAGCAGTGAATTCGTACCCGTCGTCGCTCCACTTGAAGTGTCGGTCTCGTTGCTCTCGTGAGCCGGGGCCGCCGAGGTTGGCCTTGGTACGGTCGAGAATATTGTCGCCCCAGTAGGTGCGCGTGGTGGTGCCGGCCCGGCAAGCGTACTCCCACTCGGCCTCGGTCGGTAGCCGATAGAGCCGTCCTTCCTTTTCGGAGAGCCAGCGGCAAAATTCCTGCGCCTTCCTCCAAGAGATCGGCTCGACCGGATGGTTGTCGTATTCGGCCCCACGCTGGTAGGAAGCGCGGTGATGAACGTGGCTCGGATCAAACAACTCGTACTGCTTGTCGGTTGTCTCGAACACGGCAAGATAATAACTCCGCGTCAATCGCACCTCGTGCTCGGTGAACTTCCCCTCGTGGTGTTTGACGTCGGGTTCAGCGTAGCCGTATGAGCCCGTCACCCGCATTTGCTGCGCATTGAACTGATCCCGGGTGGGGGGCAGCCCCGGTTCGGCCTCCCGCGCGAGCGAATCAGGCAGACCCATGCGAAACGTGCCCGGCTCGATCCGCACCAACTTCATCCCAATCGAGTTGACGAAATACGCAACGCGCAGCCGCTTCAGCCCCTCCGGCGTGGCGGCTTCGACCTCGACCGTCTCGTTCGTCCACGGCACCGGTGGCTTGGGCCAATGCGAGCGGTCGGCGGGCGGCAAGTCTTGCATGGACGCCACGAAATGCCACCGCTGACGGTACCAGTAGTTCAGGCGGTCGATCAGCAAATACAGTGCGCCTGCGAAGATCAGACCCACGCCGAACGTAACGAGGATTCTAGTGTTTCGTCTCATGGATAAAGCACCACAGAGGGTAGCGGCTCGAAATGGCGCGGGCAAGCGGATTCGCTGCGCGGTCCGACTTCGCCGCATTTTTTCAGATCGCACTGCAGCGGTTCGACTCATTTCGCTTTGTAGGTTCCCAAAGGCTGCTCATGTGTTTCCCATCGCGCGCAGGCTATCGGTTGGACAACAACGCTGCTTTCTTTGTAGTCTATGCGCATGGATTCGTCTGCGAGCGTCGGTTTTGTGCCACTTTGGGCCAAGCGCGTCACGTGGCTGGCGGCGGTGGTGTGGATCGTTGGGCTGGGCATCAGCACCGTGTATCGCGCCGGTCCGTATCAGGTTGGGGCCGACAAATCCGGCCTGCAAGAGTTGAGTCGATTGGAAAAACGTCTTGGATTCAGTCTGGATCAGAATGGCAGCAAGTTCTGGGGGTCGCATGTCCACCGCACTGATTTCTCCATTTATACCGCCGTGGGCCGTGCCATTATCGATGGGACGGACATCTACGAGGCTGAGAACATTCGCGGCTGGCATTACAATAATGCGCCCGTGTTCGGCCTGCTGTTCGTGCCGTTCGCGGTGATGCCGCTGTTCTGGGCCGCACTGATCTGGTATGTGCTCTCCGCGACGATGGTGATTGCTGCCATCATTTTCTGCGTCCGCATGGTGCAACAGGACAGTGTCGCCATGGGCGAACCGTTTTGGCTGTACGTGATCCCGCCCGTTCTGTTGATCTGGCCGTTGATGTCGGCGCTGGCGCGCGGGCAGATGACGCCGTTCATGTTCGCGCTGGTGATGGCGGGCTTGTACTGCCAGTGGCGCGGGCGGGAGTGGCTGGGCGGCAGCGTTTTGGCGGGGGCAATCTTGATGAAGATTTTTCCCGTGCTTCTGCTTCCCTACTTTGTCTGGCGAAAGCGGTGGCGCTTTGTGCTGGCCACACTGCTCGCGGTCGTGCTGGGCGCGCTGGTGGTGCCGGCGGCTGCGTTGGGTTGGAACACCAACGTGAAATATCTGCAAGAATGGGGCAGCATCTTGCAGCGGCCCATGTTCGAGCAAGAGCGCAGTGAGGATTCGCGCTTCGGTGAATTGAGCAGTCCCGATCTGGTTCGCAATCAGTCGCTGCAGGCGGTGCTGAAGCGGATCACGAAGAGTTCCAGTGCGCGCTGGTTTGCTGCCGCCATCGGATTGGCGATGGCCGCGGCCATGATCGCGGTTGCGTTGCAGGTTCGCGAGAAAAACCAATTGCTGATCTCGTCCACGGTCATCGTTTGGGCGGTGCTGATGTCGCCGGTGTCGTGGTCGCATTACTTCATGCTGCTGATGCTGCCTGTGGCCGCGGCGACATGGATGGCGATCCTGGAGCAGGATGTGTCCACGCGGCGCGTGGCAGTGATCACGTTGGTCGGCTTCGGCGTTCTGGCGCTCAGTTCGGCGGGAAGCCGCGCGCTGCAGGTTTATGGCCCCATTTGTTGGGGAACGATGGTGCTGTGGGGAGGGTTGCTGCTGTGCGCGCGTGGGAGCCGCAGTTTTTTGAAGTAGATCGAATAATAAGGAAAATCACCGCGTTCTTCCGAAGGCCGAAACTTCCAACGCTTGTAAAACCACATCCAGTATTCTGGTCGCTCGCGAATCACTTGTTCGCAATAACTGAGACATGACTGACTGATGGAGCGCAGGTCATTCATATGGTTGCCTGTTGGCGTAAAAGGGATTTCGGGGCCGTACGCGAGCTGCACGCGTCCATCCGGCAACGGATAGGCCACGCTCCCCACAATCACTGCGCCGGTGTGCAACGCAAGGGCGGCTGCAGCCGAGTTGTTAAAGACAGGCATCCCAAAGAAATCCAACCAGATTCCTCCACGGCCCTGCGGCGCGTTCAGATCAATCAGCATGGCGGCGCATCCGCCGCGTTTGAGCGCCTTGAACAGTTTGACCACGGCGAACCGCTGCTGAATTGAGCGGTTTCCCGAGTGCCCCCGCAAGCGGCCGAAAACTCTCTCCACGTGCGGATTCCGCGTTTGCTCCGCGACGACGATCATCGGGATTCCGTAATACGCCGTGGCCAGCCCGAGCAATTCCCAGTCACCGTAATGCAGGGTGATGAAAAGGATGCTTTTCCCGCGTGAGTTGATTTCGCGGTAGCGCTCAAGAATTCCCGTGTCAAGCACTACGAGTTTGTCCAGCGTGTCGCGATTCAGCCGCTGCCCCCAAAACAAACCGAGGAAGGCCCTGGCGAAATTCTGAAACGAGGCGCAAGCGATACGCTCCTTTTCCTGGGCGGACTTGCCTTCGCCAAAAGCGATATCAAGATTGGTAAGGGCCACACGCCGCTCCTTGGACAGGACGAGGTAGGCCAGCCAGCCCAGCGCGTTGGCAACGCGGACCATCGCCTTGCGCGAGAGCAGGGGAAGGACGACGGCCAGCGATTCCAAGGCTGCCGCTTCGAGGCGGTAACGGCAGCGTTTCCAAAACGAGGGAGGTTTCCGTTGCATCTTCGCGTCAGGCTTGCGCCGGCTCCCGTTGCGGACGAGCGTTAGCGACACGGCGCAATTGCGTCGCGCGCATCGGTTCAGCCACCCGCAGGACGAGATCAATGAGTTCTTTGTCTTCGTTTGCCAGCGTGGCGTGGCCGCGATAGCGCAGGAAGAAGCGCAGCCGTTCCGTCCGACGAAAGAATCCTGGCGCGGGCGCGTCCAGCATGGCCAGGTCCTTCGCGCGGCTCCGGTTCTCCATCCACGGCTTCCAGCATCGGCCCTTATGCGAGTCGATTAGAAAAAAATACGCCAACGAGCCGTCGCTGAGCAGAATATTCCGCCAAAAGTAATCGTGGTGAACAAACCTATGTTCGTGCATTCTCCGCGTGTAATCCGCCAGCCGTTCGATCATTTCTCTCCGCAATCTCCGTCGCTCGTCGCGCCCCAGGCTAGGCAGATAATCGCGGATGAACAAATCGAGTGGCAACGGTTCCGGCACGCCTTCACTGATCAAGAATGACCGATGCAACCAGCGTCCGCGCCGCTCTTCGCCATAGGCGACGGCCGCCGGTGCATCCAAGCCCCATTGCCGGAACCGCGCCAGGTTCTCGAACTCGCACCGCACTTTCGAGATTCCGAGGAACGTGCCGCGATAAAAACCGCTCCATCGCAGACGGGAAGTCAGGTAGCAGTACTTTTTGACGAAGAGCACACGGCTCCGCCCCGCTTCGGGCAGTTCGACCCGACGCAGTTCGGTGGCGCCCCCGCCCTTGAGGACGGTCCCGCCAGAAAAAGCATAAACTTTTTCCACGCTGTCCAAGCGGTTGGCGCGAAGCAGCGCGCGCCATTCCGGAGCGATAACGACTTTGTTTCGAGCGAGCATAGCGACTGCTGAGTTTCTGGAGCCGGCCTGGATTTGTCCACCTAAAAGTCCGTGCGGCAATGGCGACCGGCTGCGATGCCCACGTCACTTCTTGAACTGGCGCATTGCTTCCATCGCGGCGACCAGTTCGCTCCGATGCGCCGCCAATGCCGCGCGCTGGTTGGGCAGAGGCACGTCGTTGGTGTCGAGAATCGTGATGTCGGCGTTATACGCTTCCAGCCCGAATGAGATGATCGTGTTCGTACTTACGATCGCTGCCGTGCCCCAACTGGAGATGAAAACGGACGGACGCGGCGCGTTGGTCGTCAGCGGCAGCCCCTGCGTGTAATCGGCAAGAGGATTCTCCGCTCCCATGTACGTCAGCACCGTCGCGGGGACATCCTCGTGGCTCGTCACCCGTTGGATGTGCCGCGGCGCCTCGCCCGGGACGTGCGCAACCAAAAGTGTCCGGGTCTGGTAACGATCAAACGTGCTGTCGTGGCCGAACAAACCCAGTTCGCCGAACGCCTCTCCGTGATCGCCCACGATAAAGACAAGCGTGTTGTCCAGCAAACTTCGTTCTTCCAGCGCGTGGAGCGCGCGCCCCAGTTCCGCGTCAACGTAATGCAGGCTGTTGCGGTAGCGATTCTCCACGAGGCCGAAGTCGCCGCCTTGACGGGCGAGTGTGACATAGTTGATCTCCTCGCTCACCGTGCCCGTGTTGAACACGCCGTGCTCGGGGGGATACCGGTACGGCTGGTGGGAGGCATCGTAAAACAGGAACGCGAAGAATGGCGTGCGCTTTTCGCCGACGAACTTGATGAATTCATCGGTCATCAGGCGATCACGATCCACGCGCGGACAATCCCATTTGTCCGTGACGGTATCGAGCACGTCAACAAACGCAGTGCCGCGAAACTCGGGGAAGTTCAGGTCGGTGCAGGAAAGGATGCGGAATTTGTAGCCCAGTTGCTTGAGCGCGCGGATCAACACCGGGCTGTCGTGCCCGGCCCAGGCGCTTTGCCAGTACGATCCGTGGAGGCCGTAGATCAGGCCGAAAAGGCCATAGCGCGTCGTGTTGCCGCTGCTGTAATTCTCGTCGCCGACGAGATGATTCTCGCCCCAGCGGGCCAACTGTGGCATGACGTCCGGCGTCAGCATGTCGAAGCGCGCGCCTTCGATCGCGACGACGACGACGTTTGGCCGCGGGCCGCCTGCGCGGAAACGGATGGGAGATTTCGGATAATCCAGCGAGTCGCCCGCGCTCATTTGCAGCCGAGGTTTTGGCGTCACGTCCATGCCGAGGACGCGGTGGGCGAATCGCTTCATCGTAACCGTCTGGTAAAGCGGCAGCAGACTTCGCAGTCTCACGACTTCCATGTCATCGCGCAGATCGCCGACGTCGTACACCGCCTTGTCGGCGAAGACGAGGAGCACAACCGCGCCGCACGAGAACGCGAACGCCCGCTTGCTGCGGAAGCGCCCGGCGAAGGAGCGCGTTCGCAATCGCGGAAGCGCGCCCCACGCGAAACCGAACTCCAACGCGAAGATCACGCCAATGGCGGTGGCGGCGGAGGCGACCGTGCCTTTGCCGGCAGTGACGGTGTCGCCCGACCCGGGCGTCGTCAACAGGTTCCAGACCATGCCGTTGAAATGAAAATGCCACAGCGCGTAAATGATCGAGTCCGCGTAGATGAACACGTTGAGAAGCCCGAACAGCAGCGGCGCGATTGTCAGCGTCAACCAGCGCCGCCGTACCAGCAACACCGGCAACGACAGAATCGCCGGGGCAAGCGCGAGCATCGCGAAGTTCGCCGTGTACGCCAACACGGCCGCCGCCCAACCCGTCGGGGAGGTCCCGCTCGGGAGGCTCGCCAGATAGCTGCGCCCGACGACCATCAGCAGCAGCACGTTGAACGCGTACAGATACGCCAGCGCCTCGATGTTTGCGCCCCAAGTGGATTGCGTGCGATTGATCGGCTTCACAGTGACCGCTCACCTCTACTCAACACCGGCCTGCAAATCAAGGCTCGGGAAACTGCCGCCACCGGATTGTAGCCGCGAATCTCATTCGCGGCATTCCTCTGCCGCAAAAACGTTTCGCGGCTACAAAAGGCGTTTGTCCTCTGATTTTTGGCGTGGATAACCTTCGTGGCTCTTGTATCATGGTGCCGTGACACGCACAAAATGCACACGCAAGATCGGCATCCTCGGCGGCACGTTCAACCCGATCCACATCGGCCATCTTATCATCGCGCAGGATGCAATGGAGCAGTTCGGGCTCGATTGCGTGAAGTTCATCCCATCGGCCACGCCGCCGCACAAGAAGTACGAGGGCAACGCGACGGCGGCACAGCGACTGGCGATGGTGCGGCTGGCGATCCGCGGCAACGCGCGGTTCGAGGCGGACGATATAGAGATTCGCCGCGGCGGCACGTCGTACAGTGTGGACACGCTCACCTCATTGCGCCGGCGCGATCCGCAGGCGCAATTTTACTTCATCATCGGCGCCGATTCGCTCCAGGAACTGCACCGCTGGCGCGAGGTTGGGCGGCTGGTTCGGCTGTGCACGTTTGTGATCGTGGTGCGGCCTGGATTCGAGCCGCGGCGCGTGGTTGACCCGAAGCTGGACGCGGCGACGCGTCGGCGACTGCGCCAGCACGTGTTGAGGGGGCACGCGTGCGACATCGCGTCGCGCGACATTCGCGCGCGGGTTGCGCGGGGCGAGTCGATACGTTATCTTGTGCCTGATGCCGTGCTTCAGTACATTAACCGCCACAAACTATATCGCTAAAGGAGGCTAACTCACATCGACGCTCGCAAACTGGCCAAACTCTGCCGCGAGATCGCCCTCGACAAGAAGGCTGAAGACGTCGTGATTCTCGACGTGCGGAAGATTTCCTCAGTGGCCGACTATCTTTTCATCTGCTCGGGCAACTCCGAGCCGCACTTGAAAGCCATTTCCGACGAGATCGCGCGGCGGCTGCGCGACGCGGGCGTGCGCCCGCATCACCGCGACGGTTATCCGCCCAGCCGCTGGATCGTGATGGATTACAACGACGTGATGCTGCACATTTTCCATCCCGCTTTGCGCGAGCACTACGGCCTCGAACAACTCTGGGGCGACGCGAAAAGAGTGAGGTAGCCGGCAGCTTTTTGGAGTGCGCCAACTCGATGGCGCCTTGCCGTTTCGCTTACCAAATGCCCAGTAGTTTCTTGCCGGCTTCGGTGATCATGCTCTGGTTCCACGGCGGATCCCAAACGATCTGCACGTCGGCTTCTTCAACGCCGGGAACGGCGAGAAGCCGGTCGCGCGCCTGAGCGGCGATTGCGGGTCCCATGCCGCAGCCCATCGCGGTCAACGTCATCTTCACGTCCACGCGGCTGCGGCCCGTAGAAACGGGAGACAACTTCACGTCATAGACGAGGCCAAGGTCAACGATGTTGACGGGGATTTCCGGGTCGTAGCACGTTTTCAGCATCTCCCAGATTTCTTTCTCATCGGCGGGGCCTTTGTGCTCCGCAGCCGCAGCGGCAGAACCGCCGGGCGCCAGCGGCACGCCGTCCTTGAGAAGCGCGCCCACGTCCTTGTTCATCACCTGCACGAGACCGAACGAAGGGACCTGGAACGTGACGTTGCCGCCGAGCGTCTGGCCGACGTGCGCCTGCGTGCCCTTGGGCACGGTGATCTTGTTGCCGTAGGGAATCTGCGTCGCCTCGCAATCGCGGGCAAACGTGACAACATCGGATTGCCGAAGACTTTCGACAGTATTCATCGCGGTGCTCCTTCTGAAATGGACCCGGTTGACACAACAACTCTAGACGCGGTCGCGTGTCGTGTCGAGTAGGTTTTCGGTGATCATTAACAGTTGGCTTTCGGCTGCGTGGAATGTTGTAGCCGCGAAACCCTTTCGCGGCGGGGATGGCCGCGAATAAGATTCGCGGCTACAATCTCAGCCGGGTCACATCTGCTCGATCACGTCGATGCCGAGAAGGTTCAGGCCGCGCTTCATCACGTCGGCGGTGAGTCGACAGAGTTGGAGACGCGAGGAACGAGTCGGCTCGGCGGATTGGATGACCGAACAATTGTCGTAAAACACGCTGAATTTGCCCGCGAGATCGTAGAGATACGCGGTCAGCCAATTCGGTTTGTCGTCGTCCATCACGGACTGAAGCGTCTCGGCGAACCGGAGAAGATGTTTCGCCAGGTCGAGTTCGGCGGGGTGATCCAAGGTGAATGTGGGAGCGGCCTTTGTGCCGCGATCTTCGGGGCGCTGAGGCCCCTCCCACACTCCTGCCTTCCGGAAGATGCTTTGGACGCGCACGTAGGCGTATTGCATGTACGGCGCGGTGTTGCCTGTCATCGCCAGCATCTTCGGCCAACTGAATACGTAATCGGTCGTCCGATTCTGCGAGAGATCGGCGTACTTTACCGCGCCGATGCCGACGGCGCGTGCGATTTGCTTCCGTGTTTCCATGGGGAGATCGGGATTTTTCTCCGTCACAACCGCCAGTGCGCGTTCTTCGGCCTCATCCAGCAAATCAGTCAGTTTCACGGGAGCACCCTCGCGCGTCTTGAGCGGTTTGCCGTCTTCGCCGAGAATCGAACCGAAATACACGTGCCGCAGGTCGGGGACATCCTTCCACCATTTCCGCGCCGTGGCGAACAACTGCTGGAAGTGAAGTTTCTGGCGGGCATCAGTCACATAGACGATTTCATCAGGATGCCACTGTTCGATGCGATACTTGATCGTCGCCAGATCGGTTGTGCCGTACAGGAACGCGCCGTCGGCTTTCCGAATGAGGAACGGCGCGGTCTTCTTCAGTTCTGGATCGTCCTCGAAGAACGCGCACATCGCGCCTTCGCTTTCGCGCGCGATGCCTAGGCGCGTCAATTCCTCGACAACGCCTGCCAGCATCGGATTGTAAAAGCTTTCGCCGAGCGTGTGGTCGAACGTCACGCCGAGCCGTCGGTACGTTTTCTCGAACTCCTGCATCGAAAGATCAATGATCTTCTGCCAGATCGCTCGGTTCTCCTTGTCACCCTGCTGCAATTTGACCAACTCGGCTTTCGCTTCGTCGCGCAAATCTGTGCGGTCGTTAACAAACTTGTAGAGCCGCTCGAGTTCGGCGATCGGATCGGCGGCGAGCGCCTTGTCGTCACGGAACTTCTTCCAGCCGACGATGAGCATCCCGAATTGTGTCCCCCAGTCGCCGATGTGATTGTCGGTGACGACGCGACGGCCGAGAAACCGCATCACGCGCGCGAGCGAATCGCCGATGATCGTCGAGCGGATGTGGCCGACGTGCATCGGCTTGGCGACATTCGGCGAACTGAAATCGATTACGACGGTCTTGGGGTTGGTGCCGGACGGGACGCCGAGGCGTTCGTCTCGCGCGGCAGCGGCGACCCGTTCGGCGACGAAAGACGGCTTCAGGCGAAAGTTGATGAAACCCGCGCCGGCGACGGTCGGCTTCTCAGAGACGGCATCTACTTTTAATTGCGCGATGATTCTCTCGGCGAGCGCGCGCGGGTTTTCCTTGCGCTGTTTGGCTACGGCCATGACGCCGTTGGCCTGATAGTCGCCGAACTTCGGGTCGGCGCACGGTCGAATCAGCGCAGGCGCGCCGAGAACACGCTCGATGGCGTCGGAAAGGATTTCTGGCGCGGTCGGCATGTGTGATCAGGCGGCAGCGCGGAAGACGGCGAACATTTCCTCGGCGGTCCGGGCGTTCTCCAATTGCTGGCGGCGTTCCTTGTCGCTGAGGAAACGGGCGAATGCGGAAAGCGTCTGGAGGTGGCGTTGGAATTGGCCTTGCGGCGTGAGGAAGAGCACGCAGAGTTGAACGGGCTGGTTGTCCAGCGCCTGGAAATCAATCGTCGGATTCAGCCGCGCGACAATGGCGACGACGTCCTGGATGCAATTGACGCTGGCGTGGGGGAGGGCGACACCGTAGCCGATGCCGGTGCCGTTGTTGGATTCGCGGTCTTTCACCGCTTTGCAGACAGCAGCGCGATCTTCAGGTCGAATCTTCCCCTTGCGGACCAGGAGATCAATCAGCGATTCAATCACTCCCCAACGGTCCCCGGCAGAGATCTGCGGGACAACCTGGTCCAAACTTAAGATTTCCGTGAGGTTCATCCTTTGTGGCTGACGAAAGCTGCTACATACTGCCACAGCGTCACCAGCTTGTCGAGAGTCCAACCGTAGGCGAGGAGACAATTGTGCCCGAAGCTGCCCGCCAGCGCGGCGGTGGTGATACTGCGCGAAAGCAATGTGGCGGTCAGGATAATCGTCAGCAGGTTCATTAAGTAGATCACGACGGCAGAGAACAACACGCCCTGTGACCGGACATCGGGCTGGCGCACGCTCAACAGCATCATCAGCGTGAACGTCACGTGAAAGCTCCAGCCGAGGCCGATCAGAAAGAACAGCACCCACAGGTATTCCGTCAGATTCCAAAGGGCGTGCGCGATGAAGAAGAGAATGATGAACAACATCGCGTAGAACGGGAAAAAATACGGGGCGAGCGTGATGAACCAATTGGTCTTGCTGGTTTTGACCTGACCGCCTGTCTTCTTTACCTTAAGTCCGCTGACCCGCGCCCCCATCATCAGTGCCCAGAGTGCGTGGGTCAGTTCGTGGCCGAGGACATATGTGCGCATGGGTTTCGGCAGCAGGGCGAAGATGGCCAGCCAGACGGCGTAGCCCGCGCCGAAAGCCACGGCGAAAAGATGTGAAGCCGCCGCTTGTGGTCCGAATGCGAACTGGTGTCCGAGTTGCCACGTGCTCATCGTCAGCGCGGCACACGCCGGCAACAGAAGTGTGGCAACCAAGAGCTTAAACCATTTCATCCAGCCAGACCCTGCCCGAAGTTGCGTCCGTTGAGAAGCGCAAAAAGCCCTTGCTGGCACCCGTTGTAGATGCGCTTCTGCGAAGCGCAGCCAGTTGGTTTTCCAAAGACCTTCGGCGCTTCGCAGAAGCGCCGCTACACCATTTTTCGACACCCTGTTATACACTGAGAATAGCAGCGTTTTCGTCCCGGCAAGTAATTCCCGGAGCAGACGAGGAAAGTGTTTTTCACGGTTGACTTTTGGGGGTTGGCCGGTAAGATGTCGCGCCGTTCAACGAACAGGAAAGAAATCAAACAATGCCACGAACACGTTCTGCCGCCAAACAGGCGCGCGCCAGCAAGCGCCGCCAGTCGCACAACAAATCCATCAAGTCGGAGATTCACACGCTGGAACGGAAATTCCTCGCCCTGATCGATGCCAAGAAAGCGGCGGAAGCGACAGCGGCTCTGCGCGATCTGACTTCTGCGCTGGACAAGGCGGCCAAATCGAAGGTTGTTCATCGCAATCTGGCTGCCCGTAAGAAATCGCGGTTGGCGGCACGCATCAAAGCGTTGGCACCGGGAAAAACCGAGCAAGGGAGTGGTGGAGTGGTGAAGTAATCCGCGGTTTGTAGCGGCGGTCTGCGACCGCCGTTCCTGCATGTTCGGCGCTCGTAGAGCGCCGCTACAAAAAACCCCTACCAGCTTTCCACCAGCAGACTGACCACCTGACGTGCCAGATCGTCGGCGATCAAAGGCAGGGCTTGTTCCTCCGCGCTCTGCAAGTCATCCCCGATAAACGTGTCCGCACTGCCAGTGACGACGGTGGGTTGGAGCACCACTTTGCCCGTCATGCGGTCACGAGCTTCGACTTGTGCGTCGATGCTGATGCGAAACTCACGGGGCGTGGCCGCCTCGGTGCGCAGGGCCCGCAAAGCGGAGCGCCGATAACGCAGAATCTGGCCGGTTACGATGATATCAGCGCTCTCCTTGGACTCCACGCGGAGCGTGCCATCGGATTGCAACCGCTTGATGATCCCGTTGGTGACCTGGGCTTCGAGTTGGGGCTTCAACGTCTTGTTCTTGAACATCGGGATGGCGACCGATTTGTAATCGGCCTTCAACACCGGGCCAAGGTGATAGCCCATGCAGCCGAGGCATAGGAGACAGCAGAGAATACTCAGGGCACAGCGGCTCATGGCGTGTTGGTTGACCCGCTGGCTTGAGGCGTAAGCACCGCGACTTTCTTTTCGGCCAGATTCGCCCAGTCTGACTTCGGGTCTTGCTCGATCACTGCGTTGTAGTAGATGATCGCCGCCCTGTAATCTTTCTTCTTCTCGTAAAACTGGCCGATGCTGAACAACCCCTTGGATTGTTCCTGCTTCAGACCGGCGAGCAGCTTCTCAGCCGTAGCGGCCTTGTCGCTGTTCGGGTAGCGGATCAGGAAGTCGTTGACGGCGGCAATCGACTGGTTCGCCGCGTTCTGATCGTATTCGGCACGTTTCGCCTCTTGTTTGTACGCCCAACCGATCTGGAACTGCGCATTCTCGGCCAATGGATGTTGCGGGTAATGCTCCAGCAGTTTCTCGTACGCATGCACCGCGCTGATGTATTCCTTCTGTTTCTCGTAAGCGAGGCCGATGTGGTACTGCGCTTCCGGCCCGACCTTGCTGTACGGGCCGTTCTTGACAATCTTCTCGTAAATCTCAATGGATTTGTCGAGCGCGGGGAAAATCTTGAACACCCACACCTTGTGCTTTTCACCTGCCAGGAACAGATTTGCGATCTCAAACTCGCGCTGGAGCGCCGTGTCGAAGTACGGGCTGTTGGGGTTTTTCTCGATCAGTTCCTGATACGTCTTGTACGCCTTGTAGTAATAACCGAGAGCACTGAGGGATTCTGCGAGTCCGAGGCGTGCCTCTTGCGCGGCGGACGAAGTGGGCCAGCGTCGGATCAGCCTTCGGTAGGACGAGAGGGCGTTACCGTAATCCTTCTTCGCCTGCAGCTTCTTGCCCAACTCAAGTTGCTCCTGCGGATTGTTTGCGTTGGTGACGCCGGCTCGTTCGTACGTCCAACCTTCGCCCTTCCGCCAGATCAGCGGTGCAGGGCAATTGGTCGGCAGCGCCGTGCAGAACAACCCAATCAAACAGGCAAGCAGTGTGATTCTCTGAATTGGCCTCATGAAATCTCGCCGCGCAGACTACTAGATCGCCCGCTGAGCGTCAAGGAATCCGCCGTGCCGGTGGCGTCCCAATTTGGAGGGCCACGCTCCGTCGTGGCCGCATTCCCCGATTCGCATGACGGGCCGCACGGAGCCTTGCATCGGAGCGGTAAGCGCCTCATACTCCGATCAGGAAAGCGACCATGCGTAAACAGAAGCGCGCATATCAACACTGTTATACGTAGTTGAGGATTAGTGATGCCACTTGCGAAAGGTGCGATCCTTGTTGATGAGTTTGTACGAGCACTTAATGAGAGGTCGGGAGTGCGTGTGGCACGCACGTCCATCTCCCAAAATGTTTTCGAGTTCCGCGGCAAGGGCAAGTGTTTGATGTATATCAAAGGCAGAGCCGAAGCGCCTTATCGCTGGGGCATCACAGCCAATGTCGTTGAGCGACTGAAGCGCCAAGCGCAGCCTTGGGCCGTCGTGCTGCTGTTCGACTGCCATGAGAGTGGGTATCTTCTTCCTGCATCTGATGTCACGTACTACATCCAAACCATCTGGCCGCTTGCAGGCGACGGCGATTACAAGCCAGCCACCGGGAGTTATCTAGGAAGGAATGCGCCGCTTTATTCGCTGGAAAAGTTTGTCACTGGCATCGAGAGGCTTGGAAACGTATAACAAGGTCACTGGAGCTAACGGGTGTCCGCTGGCGCGGCCACCCGTAGCTCAATTGCGGCGTTGGCTGGAAGAGGAGACTCACGATGAAACGAAGGATAGGTCTGGCGGCGGTTGCGATGTGCTCATTGGTTGTTGGGTGTGCCACCCCATATCAGGCCAGCTCGTTCCGGGGCGGGTACTCGGAAACGCACTTGGCACCAGACGTATTTCGAGTTTATTTCCGTGGCAATGCGTACACCTCCATGGAGTGCGCTCAAGATTTCGCCCTACTGCGGGCCGCCGAACTCACGACCCAGCATGGGTTCGGTTACTTCGCCGTAATTGACGAAAGCTCTTCCACATCTGTTTCCAGTTTCTCGCCGCCAGCCGGCCATGCAGTCACATCGGGATCTGCGTCCGCCAACGGGGATTCAGCGACATTTTCGGATCAGACGACATACTATCAAGGCCATGCGCACCTGATGTATAAGCCAAGAACTGGGTTGCTGATCAAGTGTTTCGCCACGAAGCCTGAAGACATCTATACATTTGATGCGGCTTTTCTGCTGCAGTCCCTGAGAGGGAAGTACCGAGCGCAATGACGAGATGCTTAATTCGGTGGAGCTAGGGATTCCTCGGAATGAGTCAAATCACACTTTCAACGTTGGCAGGGAAGCCCGACGAATTCTTTGAGATCAATGATGATGAAAAAGCGAAGCGATTGTTGTTAGAATTAGGCATCATTAGCAGATTCAACAAGAATCCGCCTTCGGACAAGCCAACGACTCAGTTTGTTGCATACAACGAAAACCCCACCCACCACATACTCGCACTGTTGTACCTGGGATGCGAAGAACAACGCGGCAATGGGTATCTTGTCCATTGCCTGCCCAAAAGCCGCGTCTCCCAGAAGGAGTTTATCGCATTCATTGAGAAGTTGACTGGAGTGACGCAGGCAACAATTTTAGGCGGGAACATGTTTTGCATTGGCGGGTCGAGCAACTGATTTCAAATTACGACAACGCTGGACTGAGGCTTGCATCGGAGCGGTAAGCGCCTCATACTCCGATTAGGAAAGCGAGCATGCGTAAACAGAAGCACCCATATCAACACTGTGCGCAATGAGCACGGATCAGTTCCAAATCTACATGTTTCATTTTCGATGTCCAATCTGCGCCGCATCCCCTGGCAGAGTTTTACTGAGAGACTACCTACGCGGTTGGAGTGAGACCTCACCGGAACGGTTGTATTCGCTGCTAGGAATTTTCGGAGGTTCGCTGGGCGAGGTACGGACTGGTGAATCGCGTTGGCTGACAAAGAAGTTTGCCGTGGCTGCTGGTCGAGTGCAGGACACGCTAGAAAAGCTTCAGTTCGAGCCGGCGTTAACATTAGATTCCTCACTCCATCGCACCGGAACTGGTTCTCTTCGATTCGATGCACCGTGTCCAGTATGCAAGACTCCGCAAGGCGCACGCCAGCAGGAGAAGTATTTCACAGATTGGAGGCACGCCTGCAAGGTTCAGACCGGTAATCTGCTTTACGAGACCGGCCTCATTCTATGGGCCGTTCTTCTTGGCTTGCCAACGTGGGCACCAGGTAGTTTTCTGGAGCGACTGAACGATCTCCGAGCGGATATTCGGCGTGCAGGCAAAGATATGTCGCTGTTTGAGTGTCCCCAGTGCGGAAGACTTACAACGTGCCTTTACGGTCATCCAAACCCCCAGCAGACCGGTTTCTGTCGCTGGTGCCTCGACATGGGCGGTGGCCTTGGCCTTGGCTTTACCTTAGACTTTGATCCTGACGGTCGGCCCGTCATCAATATGATGAAGACAGACCACTCTGCACCAGGTAGAAATTCATGGGACATTCTGCCACCGGAGATTACACAAATGATGAGAGCCTAACAATTCGTGGGAGCTAAGCGTACGTTTCCAGCGGCAGACAGGAGCAGACGAGATGACGGTCGCCATAGACGTTGTCCACGCGGCCGACGGCGGGCCAGAATTTATGCTCCCGCGTCCACGACGCGGGGAACGCGGCCTGGTCGCGGGTGTACGGACGATCCCATTTTCCCGAAATCAGCGCGTGAGCGGTGTGCGGCGCGTTCCTCAGAGGATTGTTCACCCGATCCATCTGGCCTGATTCGATTGCCTTCATCTCGGCATGAATTGAAACCATGGCGTCGCAGAAGCGGTCGAGTTCGGCTTTCGATTCGCTCTCGGTCGGTTCGACCATCAGCGTGCCCGGCACCGGCCACGACATCGTCGGCGCGTGAAACCCATAATCCATCAGCCGTTTCGCCACGTCTTCGACGTCGATGCCCGCGCGATTCTTCCAGTCGCGCAGATCGAGAATGCATTCGTGCGCGACAAGGTTCCCGTGACCCTTGTAGAGCACGGGGAAATAAGGTTCGAGCTGGCGCGCGATGTAGTTGGCATTCAGAATCGCGACCTTTGTCGCCTGCGTGAGACCCTCCGCTCCCATCAGCGCAATGTACATCCAGGAGATCGTCAGAATGCTTGCACTGCCCCACGGCGCCGCCGAAACCGCCAAAGTGAGACTGACGTCTTGCCCGCTTGAGCCAACCGAAGAAATCAACGGGCGAGACGCCCGCGCTACGGTCACTACCGAATGCCCCGGCAAGAACGACGCGAGGTACTTCGCAACGCCGATCGGTCCCATTCCGGGGCCGCCGCCGCCGTGCGGGATGCAGAATGTCTTGTGCAGGTTCAAGTGGCAAACGTCCGCGCCCATGTCGCCGGGGCGACACAGACCGACCAGCGCGTTCATGTTGGCGCCGTCCATGTGAACCTGTCCGCCGTGGCGATGGATGATGTCGCAGACTTCCTTGATGTTCTCCTCAAAGACACCATGCGTGGATGGATACGTGACCATGAGCGCCGCGAGTTCCCGCGCGTGCGTTTCGGCTTTCGCCCGCAAATCGTCAATGTCGATGTTGCCGTCGGAATCACAAGCGACGGCAACGACCTTCATTCCCGCCATCACGGCGCTGGCGGGGTTCGTGCCGTGAGCGGAGACGGGGATCAGGCAAATGTTGCGATGCGGTTCGCCGCGTCGCTGATGGTACTCGCGAATAACGAGCAACCCCGCGTATTCGCCCTGTGAGCCGGCGTTGGGTTGCAGCGACACCGCCGCGAACCCCGTGATCTCTGCCAGCCACGCTTCGAGTTGTCGGAACAGAGTTTGATAACCCTCGGCTTGTTCGATCGGCACGAACGGATGAATTCGGCACACCTCGGGCCAGGTCAGCGGCATCATCTCGGAGGTGGCGTTCAGTTTCATTGTGCACGAACCAAGCGGAATCATCGACGTCGTCAACGAGAGGTCGCGCGCTTCCAGACGCTTGATGTAGCGCAACATCTCGTGCTCGGTGTGGTAGCTGTTGAAGACCGATGCCTTCAAGAATCCGCTGCCACGATGTAACAAGGCCGGGATGCTCGATGATACGTCAGTATCTGATGTATCCGCCTGTGAGCCGAACAGACGGAGCAAGTCCTGCACGTCCCGTTCCGTGGTCGTCTCGTCCAACGAGACACCGACAGAATTGTCAGGATACAACCTCAAGTTGATCTGCTCTCGCGCCGCTGCCGCAACGATGGCCTTGCCATCGCAGTTCACCCGTAGCGTGTCGAAAAATATTTCGGTGCGCAGCTTCAAGCCGTGTCGTCTGAGCCCCGCCGCGAGCGCGGAAGTGAACGAGTGGACGCGGCGGGCGATGTTCCGCAGCCCTTTGGGACCGTGATAGACGGCGTACATCGACGCCATGACGGCGAGGAGCACCTGTGCTGTGCAGATGTTGCTCGTGGCTTTCTCGCGGCGAATGTGTTGTTCGCGCGTCTGTAGCGCCATCCGCAGGGCAGGGCGGTCCTGCGCATCTTTTGAAACGCCTACCAATCGTCCCGGCATGTGACGCTTGAATGCATCGCGCGTAGCAAAGTAAGCGGCATGCGGCCCGCCGTAGCCCAAGGGCACGCCGAAGCGTTGCGTGTTGCCGACGACAACATCCGCTCCAAATTCGCCGGGCGGTTTGAGCAACGTCAGGCTGAGGATATCAGCCGCGACGACCACCAGCGCCTTGCGTTCGTGCGCTTGCTGAATAAATGGTCCGTAATCGAGAATCGCGCCGTCAGTCGCGGGATACTGCAGCAAGCAGCCGAAGACACTCGCGTCGAACTGGAACTTGCGATGGTCGCCAACGACAATGCGAATTCCCTGAGACGTCGCGCGAGTCTTCACCACATCGATTGTCTGCGGATGGCAATCCTCGGAAACGAAAAACACATTGCGACCTTCGCCGTGCTGAAGGCCGTGGCACATTGTCATCGCTTCCGCTGCCGCGGTCGCTTCGTCCAGCAGGGAAGCGTTGGCGATTTCCATCCCTGTCAAATCCATGACCATAGTTTGAAAATTGAGCAGCGCTTCGAGGCGACCTTGCGAAATCTCGGCTTGATACGGCGTGTAGGCGGTGTACCAGCCGGGGTTCTCCAGGATATTGCGCTGAATGACGGGCGGCATGATGCAATCGTGATAGCCCATCCCGATGTACGAGCGATAGACCTTGTTCTTCGACATGATTGCTTTCAATTCGGCAAGAAGCTCGTGTTCACCGCGAGGCCTTGGAAGCTTGAGCGGTTCGCGAAGTCGAATCTCCGCGGGAATGGCGTCGTCCACCAGCGCATCCAACGAAGGGAAGCCAAGCAGCGCCAGCATCTGCTCAATCTCTTCGGGACTCGGGCCTATGTGCCGCCTGGCAAACGTGTCCAGCGGGGAAAACGGGTCGTGTGGCTCTTGCATTTACGCGCCGATGTGATGGGAATAATCGTCGGGGCTGAGCAATTCGTCGAGTTCGGCGTGGTCACTCATCTTGACCTTAAACAGCCAGCCTTTGCCGTACGGGTCCTCGTTGACCAGTTCGGGCGCGCTGCTGAGTTCTTCATTGGCCGCCACGATCTCGCCTGAAACCGGGGCGTAAATGTCGCTCGCCGCTTTCACGCTCTCGACCACTGCGGACTCTTTGGTCGCTTCAACTTGCGCGCCAACGCTCGGCAGTTCCACGTACACAATGTCCGTCAACTCCTGCTGCGCGTGATCTGTGATGCCCACAACAGCAACGTTTCCATCCACGCGCACCCATTCGTGCGTCTTCGCATACTTCAAGTTTTTAGGAATGCTCATTTGCCCCTCTCCAGCAGTGGTTTCTTTTCAATGGTTGCGGCGTACGTTTTTCCGCGAATCTCAATCCCGATCTTCGAACCGATTGCCGCCGATTTGGTTTCAACGTAGCCCATGCCGATCCCGATCCCCAGCGTGGGCGATTGCGTTCCGCTCGTGACTTCCCCGATCCTCTTAGTGGCGCAGGCGTCCCTGCCTGCGGTCATTATCGGATAATGCGTTCGCGGTGGCGGCGATTTCTCCGTCATTGTGAACGCGATCAACTTGCGCGTCACGCCTTTCTCCTTTTGCTCCGCTAACGCCGCGCGGCCGATGAAATCGCCCTTGCCAAACGCCACGAACTTTCCCAGGTCCGCCTCCAACGGCGTCGTCTCCTCGTTCATCTCATTTCCGTGAAGCGGGTAACACATTTCCAAGCGCAGCGTATCGCGCGCGCCCAAGCCGCACGGCTTGATGCCGAACTCCGCGCCGCGCCTCAGCAATTCCGACCACAACTCGGTCACATCGCCCGCGCCGCACAAAATCTCAAAGCCGTCCTCGCCGGTGTAGCCCGTGCGCGCCACCCAGCATTCCTTGCCAAACACGCTTTGCCGTTCAATATGAAAATGCACGATGCCTCCCTCGTGCCCCAACAGCTTTGCGGCATTCGGCCCCTGCAACGCGAGGCCGGCGGTCTTGTCGCTTTCATTCTCCAGCACGACCGCAGCACTGGCCTGCGCGTTCATCCATGAAAAATCCTTCTCGATATTCGCGGCGTTAATGACCAGCAAATACACGGTCGCCTCGATCCGATACACGATCAGATCGTCAATCACGCCGCCCTGCTCGTTACACAGCAACGTGTACTGCGCCTGACCGACCGCGATCTTGCGAACGTCATTGGTCAGCAGATGATTCAGCACCGCCTCGGCATTCGGTCCCGCCACGAGCACCTCGCCCATGTGGCTGATGTCGAACAGTCCCACGCGCTCGCGGACCGCGGCATGTTCCTCCAGGATGCTGCTGTACACCACCGGCATCTCCCAACCGCCAAACGCGACCATCTTCGCGCCCCATTCAAGATGCGCAGCGTAAAGCGGCGTGCGTTTGATTTTTTCCGTGCTAGACATGAACGCGGGCGCTACGTTAACGAGCGTGGCGGCGCGTGTCAAATTCAGAACGGTACCTCATCGCCGCGCGGCCGCGCCGCCAATTAGACCAACGTTTTGCCTTTACGCTGCAACACAAGATAATGCGTTCTTGGTCACCAAAACCTGCGCGCGGCTCGGCAAGCGGCTGGATTTGTACCGGTTTTGGGTGATGCTGCTGCATCTGAAGGGCGTGCGCTTCAGCGCGTCGTCGCGTTGATCGCTGCGCGGCGATTGCCTTCCGTTGACGTTGCTGTTAGTCTTGTCGTGAACTCCATGAAGGAAACGCTACCAACGCAGCGCGCACAGTTCGATTCCATCGAGGATTGCCTCGAAGATATTCGACAAGGGCGGATGATCGTCGTCACCGACGACGCCGACCGCGAGAATGAAGGCGACCTTGTCATGGCGGCCGAGAAAGTGACACCGGACGCCGTCAACTTCATGGCCAAACACGGGCGCGGACTGATTTGCGTGCCGACGACTGAAGCGCGATTGAAGACGCTCGGGATCGGACGGATGGTGAGCGAGAACCGCGAGAACTTCAAAACCGATTTCATGGTCAGTGTTGACGCACGAGTCGGCATCACGACCGGCATCAGCGCCTTCGACCGCGCGCGCTCGATCCGGGTGTTGGCCGATCCGTATGCCAGCGCCGAAGATTTGGTCTCGCCGGGCCACATTTTTCCGCTCCAGGCGCGCGAGGGCGGCGTGCTGCATCGCGCCGGACACACCGAAGCGTCCATTGATCTGGTGAAGATGGCGGGATTGCCTCCGGTCGCGGTCATTTGCGAAATCCTGCACGAGGACGGCACGATGGCGCGGCTGCCCGAGTTGTTCAAATTCAAGGACAAGTTCGGACTGAAGATTTGCATGATTCGCGACCTCATCGAATACCGCCGCATGCGCGAGAAGCTGGTTGCCAAGGAGCAGGAGGTCGCCATGCCCACGCAGTTTGGCGAGTTCAAGCTGCATCTGTATCGATCGTTGGTGGATGGACAGCACCATGCAGCCCTGACGATGGGGGATGTGCGCGGCAGGGAGGGCATGCTGGTGCGCGTGCATAGCGAGTGTCTGACCGGCGATGTGTTCGGGTCGTTGCGTTGCGACTGCGGACAGCAATTGCATGATGCTCTCAAACGAATCGCCGAAGAGGGCGAGGGAGTGCTGGTGTACATGCGACAGGAAGGCCGTGGCATCGGCTTCGCGAACAAAATCCATGCGTACTCGTTGCAGGAAAAGGGGCTCGACACGGTGGAGGCGAACGAAAAGCTCGGGTTCAAGCCGGACCTGCGTGAATATGGTTTGGGCGCACAAATTTTGGTCGACCTCGGATTGCGCAGGATTCGGTTGCTGACCAACAATCCGAAGAAAGTCGTGGGTCTTGAAGGTTTTGGTCTGGAGATTGTCGAACAGCTTCCCATCCGCGCCGAGCCAACGGCGCACAATAGGAAGTATCTCGAAACGAAGAAGACCAAGCTGGGCCACGCCTTATGAACATTTGTCCCGTAGGAGTGCCATTCCTGGCGCGACCGGTCGGGGCAGGGATGCCCCTCCTACAAGCTGCTTAGCCATGTTGCGCGCACAAAAAAGCAAACTGCAATGCACCGCTTCCGGCCTTCGCTTCGGCATCGCAGCGGCGTGTTACAACGAAGAGCTTGCCGGTCCGCTATTGGCGCATTGCCTCCACGCGTTGACCGAGGCGGGCGCTGCTGCGCGCGACATCAAGGTCGTGCTTGTGCCCGGAAGCTTCGAGGTCAGCGCGGTAGCAGCCAAACTGGCGAAGTCCGGGAAGTACGACTGCGTGATCGGTTTGGGAGTCATTCTGCAAGGTGAGACCAGCCATGCGCATCACATCGCGGATGCGGTGGCGAACGGGTTGACCGCTATTGCGATTCAAACGGATGTGCCGGCCGTGTTCGGCATTGTCACGGCAAACAATCGGAAACAGGCTCGCGTACGATGCCTTGGCAAACAGCACAACCGCGGACGCGAGGCGGCGCAAACCGCAATTGGAATGGCGAGGTTATGGAAAAACCTGTGAAACCGGGCGGCACGCGCCGCCACGCTCGCGAATTGGCGGCGCAATTCCTATACCAGCACGACCTCGGCGGCGGCGGGATCGAGGAGGAGCTGCCTTTTTTCTGGCAAACGCAGCCGGAGGCGGGCGGTGCCGCGCGGAAGTTCGCCGAGGAATTGATCCATGGTTGCGTGGAACATCGCACAGTCGTCGACGAGAAGATTCAAAAGTACACGGAGCACTGGGAATTGTCGCGCATCGCCGCCGTGGACCGCAACATTCTCCGTCTCGCCATTTACGAGATGCTGTTTCGCGACGATATCCCGCCCGTGGTGAGCATCAACGAGGCCGTCGATATCGCCAAGAAATATTCCACGCAGGAGTCCGGCGCGTTCGTCAACGGCATCCTCGACCGCTTGAAGGCTGACCTGACCCGACCCGCGCGGACAACCGCAGGGAAAGCGGAGTAGTGGAGAACTGGAGTATTGGGATGATGGGAGCGTCGAACAACAATACTCCATCGCTCCACCGCTCCAATCCCACTGCCGCTCCCTTCGCCGACTTACATTTGCACACGCAGTACTCCGATGGGGCGTACACACCGGTGGAGCTTGTCCGCGCCGCGGTCCGCGAAGGATTCGCTGCCATTGCGGTGACCGATCACGATACGCTCGACGCGATTCCTGAATCGCTGGCGGCCGGCCGCGAGTCCGGCATTGAAATCATTCCCGGCGTCGAAATCACCTGCCGCGTCGAGGCCAAAGAGATTCACATGCTCGGCTATTTTTTTGGCGACGATTGGAAGAATCCACAACTGCACGCGGTCCTGGAACATTCCAAGCGCATACGGGAACGCCGCATTGGCGAATTCGTCGTCAAGCTGAACGAGTTGGGTATCGCATTGAAGACGGAAGATGTACTGGCTTGCTCCGATTGTGGCACGATCGGCCGCCCGCACGTGGCGATGGCTCTGGTGAAACACGGGTTCGTCAGCAGTGTCGATGAAGCGTTCGACCGGTTTCTCCGACGTGGCAAACCAGCCTACGTCGAACGCCATCGCATGACCGTTGCCGAGACCATCGGCCACATCAAACGCGCCGGCGGGCTTGCTGTCTTGGCCCATCCGGGCCTCAACAAGGTGGATCAGCGCATTCCCAACATGGTTGACCAGGGCCTGGACGGCCTGGAAGTGTGGCATTCGCGTCACACAACGTCGCAATCCGAGCATTATTTGGAGATGGCTGGACGATTCGGTCTGCTTGCCACCGGCGGCAGCGACTGCCACGGCATTGTCGGTGGCAAGATGTTGCTCGGTAGCGTGAAGCTGCCGTACGAACGGGTCGAGGCGTTGAAGCAACGCGCCGCCCAACGATCCTCAAGTTGTCATTCTGAGCTTGCCCCGAAGGCGTTCGGGGCGGGCGAAGAACCTCGCAGCAAGGCGGGAGATGCTTCACTTCGTTCAGCATGACAAAGTGGTTGCATGAACGTCTTTCAAAAACTACGCGACGGTCTGCGCAAGACCTCATCGAAACTGGCCACCGAGATCAAATGCATTGTCACTCGGGCGCCCAAGCTCGATGAGGAAGCGTTGGAAGAACTTGAAGCCGCGCTCATCGCCTGCGACATCGGCGTCGGCACAGCCACGCGCATCATCGAGCAGGTCAAGGAAGCCAGCCGGGAACCGGGCACGGCGGACGTTTTTGCCATCGCCCGCGCCGAGATCGAACGTGAACTCTCAATCCCCTTTGGTGGCGCAGGCGTCCCTGCCTGCGGATTATCCAAAGCTCTTCAACCACCCACGGTCGTCCTTCTCGCCGGAGTCAACGGCACCGGCAAGACCACTTCGGCCGCCAAGCTCGCGCATTGGCTGAAAGGGCAGGGGAACACCGTGCTGCTCGCCGCGTGCGACACGTTTCGCGCCGCAGCCATCGAACAACTCAAAATCTGGGGACAACGCGTCGGCTGTGACGTGATTGCCGGTCAGTACGGCGCTGATTCCGCGGCCATCGCGTACGACGCGCTCGAAGCAGCGATGAAACGCGGCGTTGATTATTTGCTCATCGACACGGCGGGCCGATTGCACACGAAGAAAAACCTGATGGAAGAGATGAAGAAGATGCGCCGCTCGCTCCAGAAGCGGTTGCCGACCGCTCCGCATGAAGTCTTGCTGGTGCTGGATGCGACGACGGGTTCAAACGCGTTGGCCCAAGCGCGCGAGTTTCACGATGCGCTCGGCGTCACCGGGCTTATCGTCGCCAAACTCGATGGCACTGCCAAGGGCGGTATCGTCGTCGCCATCGCCCGCGAACTGAAGATCCCCGTCAAATTCATCGGCCTCGGCGAACAAGTGGATGATCTACAGCCGTTCGACCCGAAACAGTTCGCCGAGGCGCTGTTTGGGGAGGTGGAGGCTTAACATAAAAGCTCAGCGCCCGCCGCCGAGCGGGACGCCGAAATACAACTATGACTGGCGAATTTCACGCAGCCGTCCGAATGCAAAGGCGGGTGGCGGCTCGCTGCAGTGCTCTGGTCAGGCGGCATCTAATAAATCAATGGGATGAGCCGTTTGGTCCGGCACATGTAGTCCCGGTAAGCCTGGCCCAAAGCACCCGTCAGGGCTTGTTCTTCAACGTGAATGCGCCACAGGGTGACCGCGCAGCAGGGCGCAAAAATGATCAGGAGGGACGCCCAGTTACCAATGCTCAGACTAAAGCCGAACACGAGCAGCAAGCTGCCAGCGTAGCTCGGATGCCGGATCAGGCGGTACGGGCCAGTATCAATGACGCGATGATCGGTGGCGATGGCGACATTCGTCGTAAAGAAGCGACCGAGATAGATAACCGCGTACCATCGCAGCGCCAGACCGAGCACAAACAGGCAGTATCCAATCTCACGAGCGGTTGTCGGCCACGGTAAGCGGCACGAGCGAAGCCGGTAGGCGGCAATAATGCCCACTGTGACCGCCGCGGACTTCACCAGCCAGAGCAGTCCCAAGGAATGCCGGTCCCTGGAGATAGCATTGGATTTCGCACGCTTCAAGAGCGTCAGCAATAACTCGGAGAAAACCCAAAGTAACAAGGCGATTGACTGCTGCGGCCATCGCTTCGGAGAAAATCGCGAAGTGGGCCGCAGCGGTGGAACTCCTTTTGCGTTGTCCACCACTTCGGTCTCTGCTCCGGGTTGTGCCGTCGCCCAATAGTGTTTTGCGTAGAGCACCGCTGCCTCGACAGGGACGTTATCGAAATATTCGTGGCTCACCAGAACGGCATGGCCCAGCACCTGGTATAGGCGCCGGTCCAGCACCGACATCTCGATCCACTCGAAGTTGAGATACTTTCGTTCGGGCCGGGATTCGTCGATGGCTCCATTCACGTATCCGCTGAACCGGTCGGACCCCAGGTTGATCACAAACAGCGCTGTGTTGATGAGCCGTTGCATCTGCACCCGGTTCGCTCCGAGATTCGCTTGGTAAGCGCGCATGACAAACATGTCGTAACCGGAATGGCCGCAATCTTCCTGGTGCCGGTCAATCTCTTCTCCGAGGGTGTATCCCCAGTCGTAAGTGTTGTTCCCGTTAACGCTCACTAGCCGGGAGGTCGAAAAGAACCAGTCAGCGGCATCGCCGGTGATTTTTTCGTAATAGGCAACATTGGTGTTGCCGTCGTTGAGGAGACGATGGCATTGGGCCAGGCGAAGCAAACCGCCCACGACGCACTGTTGCTGGTTCCAAGGCAGCGGACCGGTTTCCTTGTAGAACTTCACGTAGGCCGGCGACTCAGGACGATAGAGACGATAGCCAGCCTTGGTGTTCCTGACATACCATGGAACGATGGTCGTTTCGGCGCTGTGCTGACATTCTCGAACGTATGTCTTAGCTCGATCGAGATAGGTGGCGCCGAAGCCATATCGGTCGGTCGGGGCTGTCTGCGCCCAGATCGAAGGCTCCTCCAGAATCAACTTCGCCGTGTTGACGATGTGTTCAATCACGTCACCGTTCTCGGCGCCGCTATACAAAGCGAGGACATCGTTGGTCGCCTTGTTGGGCCAGCAGAGTTCGCGTTTTCCGGTCCACACGATGCGCCCGTTGACCGGATCGTTTCGGGCATGGAGGAACGCATCGGACCAAACGATGGCCATGTCCAAGACCCGCCGGTCCTTCGTGAACGAATAAAACGTCTGCATCCCGTGGAGCCGCGTGCCGTCCTTTTCATACACCATGAGGTTGCCAATGTTGTTGCTCGGCGGTGGTGGCAGGTTGTTGATCTTGTCAATGAATGACGCATATTCGTTGGTGGTCACATCGCCGTTCAATCCTTCAAGAACCATGTTCCTGGCACTGGCGACATTCCCCACCATCAGCAAGACGACGCAAATACCCGCTCCAAAAATGTGACCACACGAAGGGCAAAGAAAACTGAGCCGGGAAAGAACGCGGTGGCCAGCGCCTTGCCGTCGCGTGTAATCGAACGCACAGGGGACAACGGCCATAGCCGCAATCGCCAAGACTACGAGTATCACTTCTTGGATCATCACGGCGCGACTGCTACCGCCTAACGGTGTTGTTAGCACAAACTGACTTTGTCATATCACCACTATAGCTGTGAAAAGACAAACTGGAAGTTCGGGCTTCGTCACCTGGACTGCATCATCTCTCGGATTATCCTTACGATCAACGGGATCACAGTAAGACACAGTATGCCAGTAGCGTAAACCTTCCAGCCAATCTTGACTCTATTCGTCGGCTTAAAGTCCCAGATGTCCGGCTCGGTGCCTATCTTGAACGGCAGCGCAGAGAGAACTTCTTTCGCCTTATCTGCCAGTTGCACCGGGACGAGTACAGACCACCAAACGCCCGGACCAGTGGCGGGCGCTGCTGGCATGGCAAGTCGAAGTCCGGACACCGTCTCCTCTCGGGTGAAATAAGGAATGCCCGCCTCTTTCAGCGAGTTGGACACCCAATCGACCTGGAACAGTTGTCCGGTTCGAAACACGACAACATAATCCGTATGATCAGCCGCCATGTTTTACTCCGGAGGCGATGGTAAGACGCGGACCGCGACCCGTCAATTGCATTTGCGGATGCTTTTGGACGGCGAGAGATTCTTCGCTGCGCTCAGAATGACAACATGGTAAAGTCTGCGGCATGAGTTTCACTGCTGAGGACGAACGGTACATGCGGAGGGCGTTGGCGCTGGCACGGCGCGGAGTGGGGAAGACCAGTCCGAATCCGGCGGTCGGCGCGGTGCTGGTACTTGCCCCGCTCGGAGCGGGGCGCGGCGGCAAGATTATCGGTGAAGGCTGGCACAAGCGAGCGGGCGGACCGCATGCGGAGGTGGTTGCACTTGGCAAGGCAGGAGTCAGAAGTCAGGAGTCAGAAGTCAGAAGACAGCATAGCCGCACACCAATCACGAATCACGGATCACGAGTCACCACTTTGTACATCACGCTGGAACCTTGCTCCACTTGGGGAAGGACGCCGCCGTGCACGGACGTGATCATTGCAGCGGGTGTGAAACGTGTCGTCGTCGCGGCGCGCGACCCGAATCCGAAGCACAACGGACGCGGGCTGCGGATGCTCCGGCGGGCGGGCATTCGCGTCGAAGCAGACTTGCTGGCAGAGGAAGCGGCACGGCTGAATGAATCGTTCAACAAATGGATCGCGACGGGATTGCCGTTTGTGATTGCCAAAGCCGCGATGAGTCTCGACGGCAAGATCGCCACGCGCACCGGCGACTCGAAGTGGATCACGAGTGCGACGGCGCGGCGCGTTGCCCATCAATTGCGGGGGAACATCGATGCAATCATGGTCGGCGCGAACACAGTGATTCGAGACAATCCGCAACTGACGTTGCGGCACGGCGTGCAGGGCAGGCAGCCGTTGCGCGTCGTCGTGGACGCGCGCGGTCGCACGCCCAAGAGCGCAAGGCTGTTTTGGGACAAACATCGTGGACACACCTTGGTTCTGACAACAACACTGTCT
>Ga0187889_10000729_pt1 | contig 38297 bp, 32 predicted proteins | sample June2016WEW_7_10_2_FD_132992 | JGI IMG/M metagenome (GOLD analysis project Ga0187889, IMG submission 132992) | Peatland microbial communities from SPRUCE experiment site at the Marcell Experimental Forest, Minnesota, USA - June2016WEW_7_100 | ecosystem: Environmental > Terrestrial > Soil >... | reverse complement strand
TGGCATCGAGCAGGTGGCCGAGTCGGTGATAATCACAGACGCTGACGCGCGGATCACCTACGTCAATCCCGCCTTCGAGCGGGTGAGCGGCTATGCCCGCGACGAGGTCATCGGCCAGAACCCGAGGCTCCTTCAGAGCGGCCTCCAGCCGGCCTCGTTCTACGAGGCAATGTGGGCCGCGATCACGAACGGCGTGCCCTGGCGGGCCGACTTCGTCAATCGGCGTAAGGACGGCACGCTCTTCACCGATGAGGCTGTAATCTCGCCGGTCCGCGACTCCACGGGCGCGATCACGAGCTACGTGGCCGTCCAGCGCGACGTCACGCACGAGCGGGCGCTGATGGAACGCTCGACCCAGCTCGCCCGGGAACGGGCGCTCATCGCGGAGACGATCCGCGGCCTGAGCCGGGGCGACACGCCGCAGGCCACCGCGCAGGCGATCTGCCGCCAGGTCGTGAGCCTCACCGGCGTCAGGACCGCAGGTCTCTTCCTCTTCGAGCTCGATGGACGCGCGTGGCCGATCGGCTTCGTCGTAGAGGGCCAGCCCGACCCGCCGCTGCGACGGCTCCCGTTCCAGCGCAGCCGGCACCTCCTCGAGCGGGCCGCCGAAGGCCCCTGGATCGAGCCGTGGGTGAACCGGCCCTGGCACCCGTACAACCAGCTCCTGAACGACCTCGGCGTCCACGCGGTTGCGTACGCGCCCGTGCGACACGACGGGCGGCTCATCGGACTGCTCATGGTCGATGCAGGGACATCTGCCCAGGAGATCGCCGTCGCCGAAGTCGTGCCGCCCCTCGTCGAGTTCGCCGACCTGGCCGGGGCGCTCATCGGCCGCGAGGTGGCCGAGCGGACCGAGGCGAGACGGGGCCGCGATCACATCTTGGGCATCATCGGTAACCGCGCCTTCGGGTCGGTCTTCCAGCCGATCGTCGAGCTCAAGCGCAATGCGATCGTCGGCTACGAGGCGCTCACGCGCTTCAACGACGGTGCCAATCCGGAGCTCACGTTCGCCCAGGCGGCCGCGGTCGGCCTCGGGCTTGAGCTGGAGACCGTCACGATCGGGGCCGCCCTCGCGGCCGCGAAGACCTTGCCAAAGTCGGCCTGGCTCGACCTGAACGCGTCGCCCGATCTCATCCTCGCGGGAGAGCCGCTTCGCACCCTCCTCGCTGGAAGCCGCCGACGCCTCGTGCTCGAGGTCACCGAACACGCGGCCATCGCCGACTACCCAGCGTTCCGCGCGGCGATGGCCGCGCTCGGACCAAAGGTGGAGCTAGCCGTGGATGACGCGGGTGTCGGTTTCGCCAGCCTTCGTCACATCCTCGAGCTGCGCCCGGCCTTTGTGAAGCTCGATCGGTGGCTCGTCGCCGACCTCGAGTCCGATGAGGCCCGTCAGGCGATGATCGTCGGCCTGCGTCACTTCGCTCACGTGACCGGCTGCCGGCTGATCGCCGAGGGCATCGAGACCGACCGTGAGCTCGCCGTCTTGCGTCTCCTTGCCATCCCGCTGGGCCAGGGCTTCCAGCTGGGTCGACCCCTGCCGGTTGGGGGCGCCTGAACGCGTCTCGCGCGACAGACTCGTCCGGCCGCATCCAACCGGACGCCTGTTCGCCGCCCTGGTGCGCTCACTCCAAGAGCCGACCGCCCGAGGTCACGCCGCGGCTTGGCGCAAGCGCCGGGGACAGAATGGCCGCCATCCTGGGAACGGCATCAGCGGGGCGGTAGCCGCCTTGGCCCCCGCTCCGCTGATTCGACGCTGTGGCAATGCAGTAGGTCACGCTGGCGGCTGAGGTTACTGTTTGATCCAAGGGCCACAACTGCTCGATGAGAACCCCTTGTCCGACGCGGAGATCGTGACGATCGCTCCGGCATCTGTGTTGTCGTTAGCGATGATTTGCTCATTGGTACCGCCGAAACCGCTGAGCCTTCCCCAATAGCAGCCGGGGCTCGCCGCCGAGCGGTAGGTTCCCGCTGTCAGATCTGTTCCGACGATGTACGTCCCGTCAGGGATTGGAGTCCCGGGCGAGATGATGACGGACAGGTCAGTAGTCCAGGTTCCGCACCCGCTGGACTGAAACCCCTCGTCCGACGTGGCAATCGTGACGACTGCCGGCCCATCCGTGTTGTCGTTAGTGATGATGTCGTCAATGGTCCCGCTGAACCCCCTCAGCCTCTCCCAGTAGCAGCCGGGGGATGCCACTCGGGTCCGGTAGGTCCCCGCCTTGATGTCCGTGCCGACGTTGAAAGTGCCGTCACCGAATGTAAGGAACGCGCTCGTGGGAGCAGCCGTCGGCGTGACGAGTGGCGTCGGCGCAGGCGTGCCGGCCGGCACGGCATGAATCGGCGCTAACTGACCCGGCGCGGCCTGACCCGATGCCGACTGAGTCGGCGCAGCCTGAGTCGGCGCGGCCGGGGCAGTCGGGATCATCAGGACGGTGGTGCTTGTCGCCTGAGTGGAGCAGCCTGCCACCGCCAGCATCGCCGCCAAAGCGAACACAATCCTCTTGGTCATGGCTCCCTGCCTTTTCGGTTGACCACGGGACGCTCGGCAACTGTACGCCCCCTGCGTGCCGTCTCGGTCACCGAGTAAGGCGCAAACGGAAGGCGGTAAGGGATCGGTAAGGGATTTCGCCCAAACAGAAGGCCCCCGGGTAGTCGTCCGGGGGCCTTCTCACGAGGGATTTCTGGTCGGGGCGGAGCGATTCGAACGCTCGGCCTCCTGAACCCCATTCAGGTGCGCTACCAGGCTGCGCCACGCCCCGACGATGGACAGAATACCAGACTCGTATACGGCCACTACCCGTCGACGCTGTGCCCGACGCAGCTAGCCCTGGGGATTCCGCCGCCCGCCGGTGCTCCGCTTGGACCCGCTGGTCCCCTTGCGCAAGGGCCTGGCCGCCGCGGCACGCGAGCCGGCTTTTCCCGGACCGGCCGCTCGCGGCCTGGAGACGCCACTTCCCCCGCGCCCGCGCCCGCGCCCGTCGCCTTGAACCGAGCGACCGCTGGCTCGCTCACGGAATACGAGTCGAACCGGCGTCCCATCGAAGCCGAACTCGGCCCTGATCTGGTTTTCCAGGAAGCGCCGATAGCTGAAGTGGACCTGGGCGGCGTGACGTGCGAAGAAGACGAAAGTAGGCGGCGCCACTGAAACCTGGGTTGCATAGAAGATCTTCGGCGGGCCAAGTTTGCCGGCCGGAGGCGCCTGACGAAGGGATGCCGCCCGGATGACTCGGTTGAGTTCCGGCGTCGGGATGCGCTTGCGACGCTCGCCCCACACGTCGACGGCGAGCTCAAGAACTCGGGCGACGCGCTGGCCGGTCCTGGCACTGATCGACACGAACGGGGCGAAGTCGAGGAACGGCACTTCCGCGCGCATGGCGGAGACGTACTCGTCGAAGGTGCGACCCGTCTTCTCGGCGACCAGATCCCACTTGTTGAGGGCAATGACGAGGCCTCGGCCCTCCTCCGCCACGAACCCCGCGACATGGGCATCCTGAGCCGTCAGGCCTTCGAAGGCATCGACGACAAGGACGGCAACGTCGGCACGTTCGACTGCCTTGAGAGCACGCAAGGTCGAATAACGCTCGGCGGCCATGCCGCTGGCCACCTTCCCGGGCCTCTTGATGCCGGCCGTGTCGATCAGGACGAGATCGCTTCGGCCCCAGGCCAGGTGCGTGTCTATTGCGTCACGAGTAGTGCCTGGTGTTTCGCTGACGATCGCCCGGTCCTCGCCCAGCAACGCGTTCAGGAGGCTCGACTTGCCCACGTTCGGGCGCCCAACCAGAGCGATCGATACCGACTGCTCCTCCTCCTCGAACTCGATCGGCAGGTCCGAGCCGCCCTCCGCCGCCAGCTCGATTGCCTCCTCGTCACCTTCCATGACGCGGGACAGCCGACCGGCGGCCATGTCGCGAGCCCATTCGTCGGCCTCGGCCAGACGCCGTTTGCGGACTATCTCCTGCTCGCTCTCCGGCGGCAGCGACCACACGATCGCGTCCAGCAAATCTGCAACGCCACGTCCATGAGCCGCGCTGATCGGATGTGTCTCCTCCCAGCCGAGGGAGTAGAACTCCGCGGCTTCGAGCTCGCGCTTGTCGTTGTCGGACTTGTTGGCAGCCACCAGAACAGGGGCCTTTGCCGTCCGAAGGAGATCGGCCGCTTCCAGGTCCGCCGGTGTCAGGCCTGCGATCGTGTCGACCACCAGGACGATGACATCGGCCTCGCCGATGGCCAGTCGTGCTTGCTCCTGGACCTTCTCTTCGATCGGGTCGCCGGGACGAATCTCCAGGCCGCCGGTATCGACCACGATGAAGCGGCGACCGTTCCAGTCGGCGTCGCCGTAGATACGGTCGCGTGTCGTCCGGGCTCGATCTTCGACGATGGCGGCCCGGTGGCCGACGATTCGATTGAACAGCGTGCTCTTGCCGACGTTCGGACGGCCGACCACGGCAACGATGGGGAGTGGGTTCACCCGCGGATTATGGACGATCGCGCCGCCACGCCCGCGCTGGAGGGCAATTGGAGCACTCGCGCCTGCGAATCCGGGGTCCGACGACCCTAAACGGCCACCGTCTCCGGCAGAGACGTCGTACGGCCGGCCGGGGTCGCCGCCGCTGCGAGGGCGGCCGTGGCCAGATCCTCGGCACGCGCCACGGCTTCCGGCGTTCCGGCCATTGTCAGGATCCTCTCAGCGACGCAGCGCAAATCCTCGATCGGAGTGGATGTCCCGCCCGTGACTCCGACCACCGACGCACCGGCGAAGACGCCGGGATCCCTCAGGTCCTCCTCGCCCTCGATTTGGATCGCCCTCGTGCCGACGATGCCGCAGAGGCGGGTCAGCTCCTTCGTGTTCGCGCTCGATCGCCCGCCCACCACGACCATGAGATCGACCTCGCGGGCCGTCTCGACGGTGTCGTCCTGACGCCGGATCGTGACCGGGCACACCGTGTTGACGATCTTCAGCTCGTGGCATCGGCCAACCATGAACGCGGCCAGCTTCTCGAACTTCCAGGGCGGCTGGGTGCTCTGGCTGAGGAGGGCCATCTTCTTGCGTCGAGGGATGGCGTCCCAGTCCTCTTCCTCGTCGACGACGATCGAGTCGGGAGCGAAGCCGAGCAGGCCCACGACCTCGGGGTGACGCGGCGTGCCGAGCAACACGATCGTGTAGCCCTCCTCGACGAGCCGCGTGATCTCGCGCTGTTCCTGGATCACCCACGTGCATGTGCCGTCGATGACCTCGAGCCCGCGCGCCTCCGCTCGAGCCAGTACCTCGGGCCGAACGCCGTGAGCGCGTATGACGACTGCCGCGCCTTCGTTGACCTGGTCGAGCGTGTCGACGGTCTGGATGCCCTGGGCCTGGAGCGCCGTTATGACGCCTTCGTTGTGGACGACCTGACCGAGCGTGTGCGTGGGCTTGCCCGCGGCAGCGGCTTCCTTGGCCTTGTCGATCGCCTCCCGCACGCCATAGCAGAATCCGGTGCGACGCGCGATTCGGACCTCTCGAACGTTACCCATTGCGCTTCAGTATCCCACGAGAGGCGATCACGAACGACCGGCCGCCTCCACCGTCTCACCGTAGACACCTCGCTGCTCGGGCGGGAGCAACTCGGCGAGATGCCGCATCAACTCGGCAGTGGCCAGCCGCAGCGACTCGTGGCGATCACCGCCCTTGGGCATCGACAGCGTGAATGTCTCCCCCACTCTGACCGTCATCCGCCGGCCCAGCCGGGGCAGCAGCTTGCCCTTGGGCCAGAAGCGGTGCGAGCCCACGATCGCGATCGGCAGAATGGGTGCCCCGCTTCGAACGGCGAGGACGGTGGCCCCTTCCTTTGCTTCCTGAAGCGCCCCGTTGGGCGATCGAGTGCCCTCGGGAAAGATAGCGAGCACACGTCCGTCGTCGAGAACGCCCCTGGCCAGCTTGAAGGCCTCCAGGTCGCCGGCGCCGCGGCGGATGCCGAACACTCCGTTCTGGCGCATGGCCCAGCCGAGAAACGGCCAGCGCAGGGCTTCTTCCTTGCCCAGCCACCCCATCGGCCGACCCATCGCCGGGACGATGAAGGCCATCAGCAGCATCCCGTCCGCATTGGAGCTGTGGTTGCCGATGACCAGGGCCGGACCGGACGCGGGGAGGTTCTCAAGGCCCTCGACCCTGACCCGTGTGGTGCAGGCGGCTACCGCACGCAGGAAGGCGCCGGTAAACCTGGGGAAGAACGGCAGCCTCTTACCGGCCACGCTCGCCTCTTTGGACCTCGCGGATAGCTCGCAAGACGGCCCCGACCGTTTGCTCGAAGCTGTTGCCGTCGGTCTTGATGATGCAGGCGTCCGGAGCGGTTCGCAGGGGTGCGGTCTCTCGACTCGAGTCGATCGAATCCCTGCGGCGCAACTCCTCGAGGATCTGGCCGACCTTGCTCTCGTCGGCCGTCCTGCGTTGAGCGGCTCGCCGGCGCGCCCGCTCTTCGGCCGATGCGTCGAGGTAGATCTTCACGTCGGCGTCCGGAAGGATGACCGTCCCAATATCGCGGCCGGCCATGATGATCCCGCCATCGCCGGCTATCGCTCGCTGCCGCGGCACCAGTGCCGTACGCAACTCCGAAACCTTCGAGTAATCCGACACGGCCCGGTCGACGACCGCGCCGCGGACCTCGGCGGTAACATCGCGGCCGCCGGTTTCCACGCGGCGCAGCCTGCCTCGCGAGTCGGCTACGAGCCTGACCTCTTCCGCCAGCGGCACGACATTGGCGACGTCGGCCGGGGAGATTCCTCGTGTCAGGGCCAGCCACGTAACCGCCCGATAGAGCAGCCCCGTATCGCAGAAGCGGTAGCGGAGCCGCCTGGCGGCCTCGGCGCCGACGGTGCTCTTGCCACTGGAGCTGGGACCGTCGATCGCAACAACGAGGCCTCGAGCGCGGCCCGATAGTGGGTGGGATCCCCGGCTTTCGGTCACGGCTCGCAGGATACCGCCGCCGGGCAAGGGCGACGGCCCTGAGCCGTGGCCTGGGCCCCCAAGCCGCTACTCGTCGAGCGCGCCATCCCCTGCCGGCGTCGGTGCTCGAGCCGGCCTCCCGGCCCGGCTGGTCTTCTCCGATCGCGCGCGGGACGCCAGCAGCGCAACCTCTTGGCGGGTCAGACGCCGGGCCTCTCCGGCCTTCAGGTCGGTCAACTTCAGCGTTCCCACCCTCACGCGGACGAGCCGCCGGACAGGCATGCCGACGGCATCGAACATCCGCCTGATCTGCCGCTTCCAGCCTTGAGCCAGCACGGCTCGATACCACCGCAGCTCGGGATGTGGTGGGTCGAGCAGCGCCATCAGGTCGCGTACGTGTGCCGGCGTCGCGTCGTCCAGGTGGTCGATGCGGGCCAGGCCCTCGTCCATCTCGATACCGTCGCGAAGCGCGGCCTTCTGGACCTTCGTCACCGAGCGATCCAGTCCAACAAGATATTCCCGCTCGACGCCGTATCGCGGGTGCAGCAGCAAGTCGGCCCAGGCACCGTCGTCGGTGAAGAGGAGAAGGCCTTCCGATGCCTCGTCGAGGCGACCGACCGGGTAAAGGCGAGTGCCGCGTCGAGCTTCGGGCGGCAGGAGTTCCATGACCGTGCGCTCGGCATGACGGTCACGAACCGTCGAGACAACTCCTGGCGGTTTGTTGAGGGCCCAGTAGGACCTCGGCCCCACCGAAGCAGGGAGCGCGATGCCGTCCACTGCGATCTGCTGAAGCTCGCGATCGACCTGCTCGCCGATGAGCGCGGGGCGGCCGTCCACCGTCACCCTTCCGGCTCGAACCAGATCCTCTCCCCCGCGCCGCGAGGCGATGCCGGCTGAGGCGATGACCTTCTGGATACGCTCGCGGGCCATCAGAGGGCCTCGGGCGTTGACCCATCGGCCTCGGCGATCGTTTTGCGGGTCGCCGCCGGATTATCGGCCTCCGCGAACAGGCGCTCGGCGACCTCCGGTTCGAGGGCCGGCAGTTGGTCGAGGCTGGTTAGACCGAACCTCTCGAGGAAATCGAAGCCAGTGCCGAGGAGGATCGGCCGACCGGGCGATTCGGAACGCCCCAGCTCCACGACCAGGCGGCGATGGAGCAACGTGCGAATGGTGTAGTCCGAGTCGACTCCACGGATACGCTCGATCGTGGCGCGAGTGCAGGGTTGGCGGTACGCGACGATGGCCAACGTCTCCAGCGACGGCATGGACAACCGCGGCGAATCCGCACCAACGTACCGAGCAATGAGTCGCCCTGCGTCGGGGGAAGTAGCGAGTTCGACGCGCTCGCCCGACTCCACGAGCCTGAGGCCGCGCTCGGCCAGCCTGACCTGAAGGTCGCCGATCCGAGCGTCCACGGTCTCGCGGTCCACACCAGCCAGCTGTGCGATCTCGACCCGCGCCAGCGGCCGTTCGGCAACGAACAGAAGCGCCTCAAGTTGGGCTTCAGTCAGCTCTCCCGGCAATACGTCGGGCGAAGCGCCTGCGGCGCTCCCGTCCGCGTCCTCGGGACTCGCCTCCGCGCTATCGGCGCCGTCCGGAAACGGCGCCGCGCGCGCCGTGCCCTGGTCCGCGTCATCAATCTCCCGTGGCATCGATGCGTTGGCGATGCTTCCGGCCGTCTTTCGGTTCAAGCGAACGACTCCAGGCTCTCGTCTGTCGCCGACTCGCCGGCGGCGGCTTCGGCTAGGCGACGGGCAACGATCGGGCCCCACGGTTCGGCCTGTTCCAGCGTGATCTCCCGCAGCTTCGACAACTCGAGCATCGCCAGGAAGGTTACCGCGACGACAACCCGATCCCGCACGCCCCCGAGCAGCTCCTGCAGCACGATCGTATCGGTGTACCTCAGGGCCTCCCTGATCACGGCCACGCGCTCGGCCATGCTGATCGTTCGCGAGACAATCTCGGCGGGCGGCGCGACCACCGGCACAACGGTCGCCAGTCGTTGCAGGGCCTGCGCCAGGGCCTCAGGCGGCAGTGGCGGCCGCTCAGGCGGCCTCGCGCCCGCGCGACTCGCGCTCGTCGCTGCCTCAGCGTCTCGCCGGTAGAGGCGGCGAACATCGAACCAGTCCCCCAGGGCGGCACCGGCGTCGCGGAAGCGGCGGTACACGAGGAGCCTCGCCCGCAACTCGGCCTCGGGATCAGGCTCCATGTCGAGCGGCGTCGCCGGCGTCATCGGGGGCCGTGGCAGGATGGCCCGGCTCTTGATCAGGATCAGCTGGGCGGCCACGGCCACGAACGCCGACACGTTGCCCAGCCGATCCCCTTCCAACGTCGCCAGAGCATCCAGGTACGCCTCGGCCAGCGCGCCGAGCGGCACGGTCAGCACGTCGAGCTGGCGCGCCTCGATCAAGGCGAGCAGGAGCGCCAGCGGCCCGTCGAAGGCCTCCAGGCGGACGTGGGTGACGCTCTCGTCCTGGCCCACGGCGAATGCCACTTCTGGCGCGGGCCGAATGATGGCCCCGATGCCGCGCTTCCTCGCCGACGTATTGTGGGCAGCCGCCATCGGCCCCATCAGCTGACCTCATCCGCAGCGAGCAGAAGCCGACCGGCGTCGTCCGTGGGAGCCTCCTGGTTGCGTATCAGCTCGATCGTCCGGTGGCTGCAGCCGGCCTCGGCCGCCAGCTCCGCGGAATGCGCTGAATGGTCGCGCAATCTGGCCAGGCCCGTTCGAACGGTCGGCAGGTAGCTGCTTGCCCGCCAGATCCACGCCCCGTAGCGCCCCCCGAGCGACCAGGCCACACGATGCACGAGCCGCACGCGCCGGCCCTTGCCGCAGTCGTGCAGCAACCCCGCCACCAGCAGGTCCGGGTCGGCCGCGCCAGCGGCGCGCAGGTACGCCGCAACGTCGAGGCCGTGGCGGCGGTCGGCTGCGGGCATGGCATCGAACACGGCCAGCTGTTCAGGAGTCAACCAGTTCTCCAGCCCCGCACGCTCGGCGCCGGCCACCCCGGCGTGAAGGTAGGTCCACGTCCGGCGGATCTTGGCCGACCACCAACCTCTTGCCAACGTCCTCAATTGACCAGTATCGGCACGCCGGCGAGGAAGTTGACGATCGGCACCAGCACCGGAACGACTATCTGCCCCGCAAAGAGCACGACGAGGACCAGCAGGATAAGCCCGTACTGGTTCATGAAGTTGCGCACCTCGTGGGCCGTCCTCGGATCCAGGAGGTCGAACAGAACGTGCGACCCGTCAAGCGGCTGGATGGGGATAAGGTTGAACAACATCAGGACCACGTTCAGCTCGATCCCCACCAGGAAGACGAGCAGCACCATGTTCGCCACCGAGGTGTTGTCCGGGTAGGCCCCGCTCGCCCACAGCAGACGAAAGCCGACGGCGCAGACCGCGGCCAGGGCCAGGTTCGAGAGCGGACCCGCGACCGCCACCATCGTGTCGGCATGGCGGCCCCGCAGGTTTAGTGCATTCACGGGCGTCGGCTTCGCCCAGCCGAAGCCGATCGGCGAGCCACCGACGGCGTTGAGCATGACGCTGACTATCAGAAGAGTCCCACCGACCGGGTCGAAATGCCTGAAAGGATCGAGGCTGACACGCCCGAAGAGCTTGGCCGTTCCATCGCCCAGCTTCCAGGCCGTAAATGCATGGGCACACTCATGGACCGGACCGCTGATGAGCAGGAACATGCCGATCCAGATGACCGCCTGTGCCACCGCCAGTGAATTCAACTGACTCCTCAATTCGTTGATGCGCCTGGTAGGCGGGTGCTACGAGGGGCGCGGTAACCGCCCGGCTGAACCAGGCTAGATGCGGCCGAGCAGCTCGGCCTTCTTCTGGTCGTACTCGGCCGGGGTGATGGCGCCCTTGTCGCGAAGCTCGGCCAGCTTGGAGAGCGTCGCCGTGATGTCATCTGAGCTCGACGGCCGGGTTGCAGCCACCGCGACCGGTGCGGGAGCGCCGGGCCCGCGATAGCCATCTTCCAGCTGGTTCTTGGCGTCCAACATGGCCTTCTTGAAGTCGACCACGTGGGCCAGCATCTCGTAGCGATCGATGGCGTCTTCGTTCGCGGTCAGGACCTCCAGATCGCCATAGTGAAGCATTCTGGCCAGGAGACCCTGCTTGAGGACGGCGTCGTTGATCTTGTCGAGAGAGCTATCACCACTCTTCTTGTCCAGAAGACCCTCGACCTTGAGGACCCGCCGGGTCGTGATGATGTACTCCTCGGCCCGCCAGGTGAGGTAGACGATGCCGAACCAAACCAGTCCGACAAGCAAGACGATCGCCCCGAGGGCCGTCCAGACTGTCGAGACCGTGCCCGACGGACCAGCTTGACTCTGGAGGAAGAACAGGACTATGGCGACCAGGATCAAAACGATCGGCCTGAGGCCGTCGGAAAGTGGCGCCAGCCAGTGCTGTCGGCCCTCGTAGATGATCCGCTCATCCTTCGCCAGCAACGTTTCCGCGTAGCTCATCCTCGTCTCCTTCGGCGCCCGTCCACCTGCGGGCATCTCCTTCTCCATTCAAGCCCGTGGGTGGGCACGAGCATATACGTCTTTGATCCGTTCGCCAGTCAAGTGTGTGTACAGCTGTGTCGTGTTGATGCTCGCATGCCCGAGCAACTCCTGGACGATGCGCAGGTCGGCGCCACCCTCGAGAAGGTGCGTCGCGAACGAATGACGCAGCGTGTGCGGGCTGATCCCGTCTCGGAAGCCGGCCGACCGAGCGGCCCCAACCAGCATCTCCCAGGCCCGACGCCTGTCCAGGCGCCGACCGCGCACCGACAGGAAGAGCGGGCCACCGTGCCCGCCCTCGCCGTGCCAGCCCGTCAGCCAGCCCGGCCTGACTTCGGCCGAGTATCGGCGCAGCCAGGCGACGGCAACCTCCCCAACGGGTACCTGCCGCTCTCGATCGCCTTTGCCGACAATGCGGACGAGTCCGGACTCGAGATCGATGTCATCCCGGTCCAGGCCGACGGCTTCCGATATGCGCAGGCCGGAGGCGTACAGGAGTTCGAGCAAGGCCCGGTCTCGGATCCCTGCCGGCGATTCGCCGCCTCGTGTTCGCAGCAGCCGGTCCACCTCATCGACGGTCAGCACCTCCGGAAGGAGCCGGGGCTGCCGTGGCAGGTCGAAGCGGCCCGCCAGGTCCGTATTGATCAAACCCTCCGAGTAGCAGAAGCGGTAGAAGCCGCGCAATGAAGCAGCGCGGCGCCGAAGCGTGGTCGGGCGCAGAGCCGACCGGCGGCCACGACCCGGTGCACCGAGCACACTCAAATAGTGGACGGGGGTCTCGGCCGACGCGTCCCAGGACTCGGACGCGCCACGACTCGCCTCGAAGTCGAGCAGGTCGGCCCGGTAAGCGCTCAGAGTGGCTTTGGCCAGGCCCCGCTCCACGCGCAAGTACATCAGGAATGATTCGATCGCGGCCCCGAGTCGGTCCGGCGCGCCGGCCGGACCGTCTGCCGTCGAGCCGCCCACTTCATCCGCCCCCCGACGTCCGCCGCCATGAGTCCGCCCGTTCCAGCAGCTCCTGGGCGCTGGCCTTCGCCGCGGCACCACCCTCCGCGCCGGCCAACATCTGGGCCAGTTCGTCTACGCGCTCGGTCCCCTCAACCCGCCGGACGTCGGTCACCGTGCGGCCATCGCGCTGCCGCTTCTCGATCCGGAACTGAGCGTCGGCATATGCAGCGATCTGCCCGAGGTGCGTCACGCACAGAACCTGGTGCGTCCGAGCGAGCTCCCACAGGGAGCGCGCCACCGGTTCCGCGCTGCGCCCTCCGATGCCGGCGTCGATCTCGTCGAACACAAGAGTCGGGGTGCGGTCGGCCTCGGCCAGAATCTGCTTTACAGCCAGAGCCACGCGCGACAGCTCTCCCCCAGAGGCAATGCGCGCCAGCGGCCGTGCCGGCTCGCCCGGGTTCGGGGCGATCAGGAAGGCCACGGCATCCACGCCGCTCGCGTCGAAGGCGACGCGCTCGCCGTCCAGTTCGACCGACGGCTCAACGCCCCCAGGGCTTCGGCGCATGACCGACACACTAAACGCCGTTTGGCGGAATCCCAACCCGACCATGGCGGCCTCCACCGATTCTGCGAGCCGCCCTGCGACCGCGGTCCGGCTGCGCGAGAGCTCCCCCCCAGCCCGGGCGACCTCGAGGAGGAGGCGCGCGGCCTGCAGCTGCCGAGTCTCACGAGACGCCTCCAGGACGCGCAGTCGATCCGCTTCGGCGGCGGCCCGCTCGCCATAAGCGATCACGGCCGCCTCGTTCTCGCCGTACTTGCGTTCGAGCGAGTAGATCAGCGACAGCCTCTCTTCCATGGCTGCGAGGGCCCCGAGGTCATGCTCCACGCTTTCGGCCAGGTCCCGTGCCTCGGCTGCAGCATCCTCCAATTCCGCCGCCAGGCCCATCAGCCGCTCGGCCACCGGACCGTAGCGGTCGTCCAGACGAGCCAGCTCTCGGGCCCTCCGGGCGGCGACGGCCGTGCCTTCCCGGGCGCTGCTCCCCTCCCCGGCCAGGGCCTCGTACATCTCGGCGCTGCCGCGAGCGATGGCCTCGGCGTGCTGGGCCGCGGTCAGCTTCGCCCTGATCTCGCCCGCCTCTCCGAGACGCAGCCCCGCTCCGGCAATCTCGCCGGCCTGATGCTCGTGCAGCTCGAGGCGCCTGGCCAGCTCGCGGGGATCGAGGGCAAGCTCGGCCAGTGCCGCCTGATTGGCCCGCCAGGCTTCCACAGCCCCGGCCACGGCCGAGCGCTCACGCTCCAGCCGACCGAAGGCATCCAGCAGCTCGCGCTGCCAGCGCTCGTCCAGCAGGCGCTGCTGGTCGTGCTGTCCGTGGATCTCGACCAGACGCCCTGCCACATCGGCGAGTCGGGCCGCCGTGACCGTATCGTCGTCCATCCGAGCAGTCGATCGACCGGCCGCGGAAATCTCTCGCACGCAGATCAGCGGCTCCGGAAGTCGGTCGAACAGTGCCTCTACGCGTGCCGTCTCAGACCCGTGGCGGACCAGCGACGTGTCGGCCCGAAAGCCGACCGCGAGACCGAGCGCGTCGATCAGCAAGCTCTTCCCCGCTCCCGTCTCGCCCGTCAGCACGTTGAGGCCGGGCTCGAATGCTATGCGCAGCCTTTCGATCAGGGCCAGGTCGCGAACGCTCAGCTCGGCCAGCCTGCCGGCAGCCATGGGCGCGGCTTCCGGCTCGGTTTCGGGCTCGGGTGCCGCTGGCCCGGTGGACTCAGCCTCGGCCGCCTCGGTCATGACGGCAGCAGCTCGGACTTCTGGCGAAGCAGATCCCAGAAGGGCACGGCGCCGGAGGGCTCGATGAGCCGGATCGGTCGGCCCATCTCGCATACGGAAACGACGTCCCCGATCGATAGCCGCCGGTCCTCGCGCCCGTCTACGCTCATGAGCACGTCGTAGGCATCGACCACGCGGCAACGGACGGTGTGGCGAGGGCTCACGACCACCGACCGAATGGCCGACAGATAGCCGGCAATTGGCGTAACGACCAGGTTCCTGCTCGTCGGATCGACGATCGGGCCGCCTGCAGAGAACGAGTAGCCGGTGGAACCAGTGGGGCTCGAGACGAGCAGACCGTCGGCCGTAAATGTGGCCAGGTGCGACGGCCCGATCTCAACCTCGATCCTGCAGACTCGCGCCATGGAGCCCCTCGCCACGACGATCTCGTTGAGGGCGAAGAAGGTCTCGCCGGCTTCGTCACGGCCACCCGGGTGGATCGTCGCCTGAAGAGCCATTCGGTCCTCCAGTCGGAAATCGCCCTCGACCAGCCGGGCGAGGACCACCTCCAGGTCCTGAGCCTCGACCTTGGACAGGAAGCCGATCTTGCCCAGGTTGACTCCGAGCAGCGGCACGTCCACTTCGGCCACCGCACGCGCCGCCCGCAGAAAGGTGCCGTCGCCGCCCAGAACAACGAGCGCGTCGGTATCTGGAAGGTGCTCGACGAGAGCCTTCAGCTCGCCGGCAGGCGCCGCCCAATGGGAGATTCCACGCAACTGGCACCAGCCCTCAGCTCGCTCGCGAAGGTCCAGCGCCGCCTCTTTTGTCGGGTTGTAGGCGAACCCGATGCGCTCAAGCCTCATGCCCCAGCCAGCTCTCCGAACTTGCTCGCCCACTCCTCCGGCAGCTCCGGCGGCTCGCCGTCCCGGGCAACGAATCCGGCCGGCACTTCGAGTTCCAGGAAGAATTCGCGGTTGCCGGCCGGCCCGGTGAGCGGCGACGCGACCGCGCTACGGAGCTTCAGCCCGATGCCGAGAGCGTAGCGAGCGACCGTCTCCAGAGTCTGCCGGTGAACCTTCGGATCGCGGACAACGCCGTCGCGGACCTGCTTTCGCCCGGCCTCGAACTGCGGCTTTACAAGAGCCACGATCTTCCCGCCCAGCGGGCCGAAGCACGTCGCCACCGGACGCAGGATGCGATCGAGTGAGATGAACGACACGTCGACCACGGCGAGGTCCACGGCCGTGGGTAGCATGCCGGGTCCGAGAGCGCGGGCGTTGGTACGTTCCATGGATACGACTCTGGGATCGTGTCTGAGGGCCTCGGCCAGCTGGCCACGGCCCACATCGACCGCATACACCCGGGACGCATCACGCTGCAGCAGCAGATCCGTGAACCCACCCGTGGACGACCCGACGTCCAGGCAGACCAGCCCGACCGGTTCGACACCAAAGACGTCCAGGGCGGCGCGGAGCTTCAAGCCACCCCGCGAAACGAACGGCGGCGGAGCCTCCACTTCGAGGGCGATCGTGGTTTCGACGAGGTCGCCGGGCTTGCGGTCCGTCCGAGAAGCGGCGCCCTCGCCGACGCGCACATGTCCACCCATGACCAGCGCCTGGGCGCGCGTGCGAGTCTCGGCGAGACCTCGCTCGACGAGCAGCTGGTCGAGTCGCTGTCGGGTTCGTCGGACCCTGGCTGAACTCATGCCATCAATCGTGGCACACCGGGCTCATCTCGTGCTGCGCTGGGGCGCGGACCGGGCGGCCGTCTATCAAGAACGGGGCTTCGATCGCATGACGGCAGGTACCGAGATGGCCGAGCCACCGGCGGGAAGTGCCCTCAGCCGGCTCAGGGTCTCGCTGATCTGCCCGGCGATGCCGGCGGAATCGAGCCTCAGGAGCCGGCGGAGCTGATCGACCGAGCCATGCTCAACGAAACGTTCGGCCGGAATGCCGACGATCCGGACAGCAACCTCTCGATAGGCAGGGTCGGCCAGACGGGCCTCCTCGATAAGGTCAAGAACGCCCGACCCGAAGCCGCCGGTCACGACGCTCTCCTCGAGAGTGACCACGAGTGTCTTGCCGCGGGCCGCGTCGAGGATCAACTGGCGGTCGAGCGGCTTGGCGAAGCGGGCGTTGATCAGCCCGACCGACCATCCTTCCGCCTCGAGGAGGTCCGCGGCCTGTCGACCCCGCTCGACAATGGGCCCGAAGCCGACGATGAGAACCTGTCGCCCCTCTCGAAGTACCTCGCCGATGCCAACGGGAAGAACCGCCGGCTCGCGAACCGGAACGCCGAACCCGGGATCGCGCGGGTAGTGCAGGGCGAACGGGTGATCCTGGGCGAAGGCCGTCCGCACGAGCGATCGAAGCTCCTGCTCGTCCTTCGGACTGGCGATGACCATTCGCGGCAGCTGGCGCTGAGTCGGGATCGTGAACATGCCCTGGTGGCTGGTGCCATCCTCACCGACGAGTCCGGCCCGATCCACCGCGATCAATACCGGCAGGTCGTTCTGGCAGACGTCGTGGACCTCCTGGTCGAAGGCGCGTTGAAGGAAGGTGGAGTACACGGCCACGACCGGGCGCTCGCCGGCCAGGGCCATGCCCGCCGAGAGGGCCACGGCATGTTGCTCGGCAATGCCCACATCGATGAATCGGTCTGGAAACTCGGCCTGGAATAGATGCAGGCCGGTGCCGGTGGGCATACCGGCGGTAACGGCCACGATCCGGCGGTCCTCGCGAGCCAGATCGATGAGCTCAAGCGCGAAGTAATGGGTGTAGTTGGGCGGTCGTTTGGAAGCGGCAGCGCGCGCCGCGTCGGAGGGCGTCCCCATGTCCGCCGACCCGGCCGCGGCGTTGCCATTGCCGTTGCCGTTGCCGGATGGCTCAACGGGAGCCTCGTCGATGCGGCCCGGCTCCGGCATGGCGCTCTCCTTACGGGCCAGCGCCGGGCCGGTCAGCAAGGTGTGAGCCACCAGGGCCGGGTACTCCGGTGTGGGGCGCGCGCCGCCAAGGTCCGGCATGGGCGGCAGCGCCGCGCCGTGGAAGCCGACCTGATCGCGCTCGGCGGGACGGTATCCATGGCCTTTGCGTGTGCGAACGTGCACGAGGACGGGACCCGGCACTTCAAGCGCGGCACGGAAGATATGCTCAAGCCCTCGCCTGTTGTGGCCCGAGATGACGCCCAAATAGGTGATGCCGAGATCCTCGAAGAGCTGGCCGGGCTGGGCAAAGCTCACGACCATGCGTCGGATGCGGCGTGACAACGACAGGGCCGGCCGGCCTACCACCGGCAGCGACTCGACGATTCGGTCGTAGGCGGTCTTGCTCTGCTTCCACGCGGTCGACAGCTTCAGCGTCGAGAAGTACTGGCTGAAGGCGCCGACCGTAGGGCTGATCGACATGGCGTTGTCGTTCAGGACGATCAGCAGCTGGGTCTGGCGGTGGCCGATATCGTTGAGAGCCTCGAGAGACAGACCGCTGATCAGCGCCGCGTCGCCCACAACGACGGCGATCCGCTCCATCGAATGGCGCAGGTCGCGGGCAGTGGCCAGGCCCTGGGCGATCGATAGGCCCGTTCCGGCATGCCCCCCGTCGAAGACGTCGTGCTCGGACTCCTCGCGCCGCGGGAACCCGCCGATGCCGCCCAGCTGACGCAACGTCCCGAAGCGCGAGTAGCGCCCTGTCAGGAGCTTGTGGGCGTACGCCTGATGGCCGGTATCCCACACTATCTTGTCGCGCGGAGACTCCAGGACCCGGTGCAGCGCCAGTGTCAGCTCGACAACTCCGAGCGAAGAGCCAAGGTGACCTCCGGTCTTGGCGACGGTCGAGACGATGTACTCACGAATCTCATCGACCAACGAGTCGAGTTGGTCGTCGGTCAGACCGCGCAGGTCGCTGGGGCCCCGCAGCGTGGGCAAGATTGCCAAGTTCGATTGCTCCTGGGCGGATCCGATGTCGGCGCCCTGCTGTTCGAGTCTTACCTGTGAGTAGCCGGGTCCGGTCTGGCCCGGTTCTCGCCTGTCTGCCGGGCAGTCTACCGCGCCTGCTCCTGGGCGCTTTGCGCCCTCAGGCCGCCTGCGGCCTGAGGGCGAACCGGCTAATCCTCGACCGCCGCATCTGCGGCGCGAATCTCGGCGGCTTCCAGGGCCCCCGAAGAGCGCTCCAGCAGCCTCTGCACCCGCAGCTCGGCGTCACCGAGCAACCTCGCGCAGCGCTCATGGAGGGCTACACCGCGTTCGTAGAGGGCGATCGAACGCTCGAGCGGCGATCCGCCCAGCTCGAGCTCGGCGACAGTCCGCTGCAGCTCGAGGAGCGCCTCGTCGAACGACAGCGCAGAAACGTCGGCCGCAGCCCCCAGATTCGGCTGGTCACTCACCGCGCTACTCCTCCAGGCCATCAACGTCGACTGATATCGGATTCTGAAGTGCCGCCGCCGGCTCGGACGGAGGCCTGGATCTCGACGCCTCGAGTTCCTCGTCGCCACCCGCCGAGGCGCGGGGCTCGAGCGCCAGGTCCAGGCGCCGTCCCAGGAGCATACCAAGGCGGACCGAAACCACGAACGCGACTACGCCAAGAGCGACGAACGCGAGGGCCATGGCGAGTTCGATCATCACGGCCGCGGACCTCGTTCTGCATCCTCTTCCACACGGGCTGCCAGCTCACCGCGAGCGACCGTGATGGCGAGCAGCTCTCCGGGTGGTGCTTCGTCAGGATCGCGGATCACCGCGCCGTCGCTGCGACGAACGATGGCATAGCCGCGGTCGAGCGTAGCCTGCGGCCCGAGGGCAACCAGTGCCGCGGCGTTCCTCTCGAGAGCCACGCGGGCGGCCGCTATCCGGCTGTCCACGATGGGACCGAGGCGTGCGGAGAGCCCCGCCTCCGCGGCGCGGCGTTGGCCTACGCCCTCGCGTATGGAGCGAGTGGCGCGGTCGAGGAGATAACCGGCCCGTTCGCGCGCCCCGGCCAGCTGAGCCGCCGGCCGCAACCGATCCAGGGCCCGGCCTTCAGCAGCGACCTCGTTGCGGGCGGCCAGCAGGCTGGCTACAGCTCGCGCGCGCCCGCGGCGCGCCACGTCGGCAATGCCGGCGGCCACTTCGACTCGATCAGGCACGACCAGCTCCGCCGCCGCCGAAGGAGTGGGAGCCCTGACGTCCGCGGCAAAATCCGCGAGCGTCACGTCCACCTCGTGACCGACGCCACAAACGACCGGAACGGGATGGCCCGCCACGGCCCTCACCACGCTCTCGTCGTTGAACGGCCACAAGTCCTCCAGCGAGCCGCCGCCCCGAGCAAGGATTACCACCGCTGGAGCGTCTTCGGGCCGTCCGTCGGCCCGGCACTGCGCTCCCCACCGCGCGAGGCGATCGAGGGCGGTCACGACGCTGGCGGCCGCTCCGTCGCCCTGCACCTGGCACGGGGCCAGGACGAGCCGTGCCAGCGGCCAGCGCCGACCGACGACCTGGCAGATGTCGTGCCAGACCGCTCCGCTAGCGCTGGTGGCAACACCGATTACCGCCGGCCGGTATGGCAGCGCCCGCTTACGGGCAGTTTCGAACAAGCCTTCGGCCGCCAGACGAGCCTTCAACGCTTCGAACCGGAGGGCCAGATCGCCGAAGCCGGCAGGCTGAATCGCAGACACATACAGCTGAAAGACGCCCTGGGCCTCGAATACGTCCACCCGTCCGTGGACCACCACACGCAGTCCCGTCCGAGCTTCGAAGGGCGAGGCGAGGCGGTCGTCGCGAAAGAAGACGCAGGCAAGCTGGCTGTGCTCGTCCTTCAGGATGAAATAGCAATGGCCGGCCGACGAGACCGTTACCCGCCCTACCTCGCCCTCGACCCAGACGTCGCGCAGTCCGCCATCGGCGCGCACGGCGTCCCGGACGGCGCGCGTGACTTCGCTTACGCCGAGGATCCTCAGGGCGAATCCGGGCTCTGAAATCCCCGGCGCTGGCGTCGAAAGTGGCGCGGCGAGAGCAGGGGCTGGTGGGTCCGGCGACGCCGGTTTCACCACGTCCCGACGCGTCGCGGCGGTTGAGTCGGCGTCGTCGACAGAGTCCCAAGCGGGCAGCGCCCAGTCGGGCGGTTCGGTGTGGCGAGTGCGGCGGGTGCGGGATTCCAGGGGCAGATCCCCCCATAGACGATCACTCTCGGGTGGCCCGGTGCGACTCAACGCCCTGCCCTCCTGGGCTCGACTGCTGCAGTCACCTGACGGAGGTCGCTCAGAGTCGGGTCTGATACTCCCCGGTTCTGGTATCGACTCGGATAAGGTCGCCTTCGTTCACGAAGATCGGAACCTGAATGGTGAGTCCCGTTTCCATGGTGGCCGGCTTCCGGGCGCCGCTCTGGGTGTCCCCGGCGAAGCCCGGCTCGGTCTCGATGACCTTCAGATCGACCGTGACCGGCAGCTCGACTCCGATCGTCTCGCCCTCGTAGCTGGTTCTATCGAGCAGCATGCTTTCCTTGAGGTAGTTGACGGCGTCGTCTAGCTGCTCGGCCGTCAGGCTGAACTGCTCGTAGCTCTCGGTCTCCATGAAGTAGTAGTCGCTGCCGTCCTTGTATAGGAACTGGATCTGGCGGTGGTCCATCTGGGCGCGCGGCCACTTCTCGCCGGCTTGGAAGCTGCGCTCGACCGTCTGCCCGCGCTTGATGTTACGGAGCTTGATGCGGACCTGGGCCGAGCCTCGCCCCATCTTGATGTGGTGGTAGTCGAGGATCTGCCACAGCTCGCCATCGAGCTCGATGGCGACACCCTTGCGCAGATCGCTTGTCGAAATCATGGTGGCGAAGGGCTCCTCAGGATGATGGCGGAACGAATGCGACCGTCTCTGCCGAAGCCCGATTGTAGCGGAGGCAGGCGCAACGCCGTCCCACGATCCTCGCAGCCAGCGCCGCATGAGGCTCAGACACCGACGACGAGCACGTCCCCCGGGAATCCCGTCAGCCGCTCGAGATCGGTACGGGTTCGATCGAATAGAACCAGGTCCTCGATGCGGACACCGGTCTCGCCGTCGAGGTAGATCCCGGGTTCGACGCTGAAGACCGTTGGGCTGGGCAGCGGTTCGTCCGATGCGGCACGGCTCAGCGACGGCTGCTCATGGGTTGCCAGGCCGATGCCATGGCCTGTGCCATGGCCGAAGTGTTCGCCGTAGCCCGCCGCCGCGATGACCCGACGGGCTGCCGCGTCCACGTCTCGGCCGCTCGGCGCAGGTCGGCCGGCGCGGAGCGCAGCCCTCAGGAAGTCCATGGACGCAGACTGCGCGGCGGCCACAGTCTCGTAGATGGCCAGATCGCCCGCGCCGGGCTCGCCAACGAACAGGGTTCGCGTCATGTCGCTGCGATACCCGTCGACCGTGGCGCCGAAGTCGAAGAGAAGGACCTGCCCGAGGGCTACCTCGCGACTCGACGGCGAGCCGTGCGGCATCGCCGCGTTCGGACCGGCCAGGCAGGCGATCCCGAAAGCGAGCGAGTCGGCACCTCCTGTCCGCATCTCCCATTCCAGGGCCATGGCCAACTCCCGCTCTGTTTGGCCCGGTCTGATCCGACGCAGAATGGCGGCCAGAGACCGGTCTGAAACCGTGCACGCGGATTTGATGCGCTCAACCTCTGCCGGCTCCTTGATCGCTCGGTGAGCTTCGACCCAGCCGAAGGCCCCGACCAACTCCACCTCCGGAGCCGCGGCCTGAAGCTGCTGCCAGAGCTCGTGGCTGATCACGGCCGACTCCACGGCCACGCGCCGTGCTCCGAGGCTCTTGACGAGCCCCGGCCAGGTCGCCGCCAGGTCGTAGGTCGTGGCCTCGAGCCGCGCACTGGGGGCTTGAGCCGCCGCCTGGAGCCGGTAACGACTGTCGGCCAGCACGACGACCTCATCGGCCGAAACGACAAATCGACCGGAGTTGCCGGCGACTCGATCCTCACCGTCGTCAAGGGCAAACCCGGTGAGGTACCGCATGTGCTCGGGCCGAAGGCCGAAGTAGGCGTCCACGCCGTCCGCTGCCAGGCGCGCCCGCAGACGATCCAGGCGCCGGGGCCTGGCCGAAACGTCGGCCGCGGCCCAGCGGGCTCGGTCGGTCTCGCTCGGTGGTGCGGGGAAGTCGGCCGGATGGGGCAGCGCTCGAACTGGATTCGTCATCTCTTCATGGTAACCGCGCCACCGCGCGATTCCAGACCGGCGAGGCCACTAGAACATCGGCCGACGATCGACTTCGGCCGGCGGACCCCCCTCCCGGTTCGGCCTAACTCGTGTAGCCGTACTTCTTCAGGTTCGCGTCCTGCTCCGCTTGGGTCTTGGCGAAAGCATGAGTTCCGCTGCCGTCGTTCTTGGCCAGGAAGTAAAGGTATCCGTCTGCAGTGTCGGGGGCCATCGCCGCCGCCAGAGAGGGGGCACTGGGAGAGCAGATCGGAGTCGGCGGCAGACCGGCGTGGTGGTAAGTGTTGTACGCCGCCAGGCTGCCCGGAAACACCACCTGGCTGTAAGCGCCGGTTGTCTTGATTGGATCCCAGAACGTGTAGTCGACCCAGGTAGAGATCGGGTGCGACTGCAGCCAGACGGAGTCGTTGGCGTAGTTGAGCGTCGGGTCGGCGTCGAGCAGGCCCGTCGGCCACAGTTTCGGATTCAGGCGGTTCAGGTACACGCCGGCGATCAGAGGCCGCTCCGAATCCACCTTGGCCTCGGTCTCGACCAGCGACGCAAGTTGGACCTTCTGGTAGATCTGGTCCGGCGGCAATTGCAGAAGGCCCGGCGGGGCGAGGCTGACGAAAGCATCGAGCAACATCTCCATCAGCTCGATCGGCGTCGTGTCGGGTGCGACCTGGTAGGTGGCGGGGAACAAGAATCCCTCGAGAGAAGCGCCCGCCGGCAGCTTGAGCCACGGGTATTGCGCGAGCAGGTCGGCCGGCGGATGGATGGCCAGGTCGTAGAACTGGGCGACGTTCATGGTCAGTGGCGCGGTCGGGTCGACCGGATTGGCTTCCAGGTACTCGAGCTCGGCGACCATCTGCTCGATCCGCAGGCCTTCTCGGAAGGTGATCCGCACGGTCGGGGGTGCGACCGGCGCCGATGTCAGATCGACGATGATCTGGTCGACGGTCATCGCCTTGGTGAGTACGTGGCGACCGAGCTGGAAATTCTGCGTGGCGCCGCGCTCGATGGCCTCGAAGACGAACGCCCGAGCGTCGCGAATCACGCCCGCCTCAACGAGCTGATCGCCGATTTGCGCCGGCGTGGCGCCGGCGTCTATGACGACGACTACGGCTGTGGTATCCGTGGCGTCGACCGGCTGGCTGAGGCTGGCCCCGAGACCGCCTCGGACGATCTGAGATACGAAGGGAAGCTGCAGGGCCGTGGAATTCTCGGCGGCCCAGTCGACGATTGCGTTCACGACGATCGGTCGGGCAACGAAGTACAGGCCGCCGACGACTACACTGCCGATGATCGCCGCGAACAGCGCGAATTGGACGAGGCTGGCGGGTCCGCCGGACCGGCTCTTGCGGTAATCCCGATTCGCCTCCGACGGCAGCGGCCGGCGCCCGGCCTCGAGCTCCGCAGGATCCGGCGGAATATAGTCGTCCCAGCCCGTGTCCACAACCGGAGGCCTTGCACCGTCCTGGCGCGCGCCGCCGGTTCGGCCCGCCCTCGGCTTGCCCCCGCCCCTGATCGTCATCGGGACTTCCGCTCCACGTTCTCGCCTGCCATCGCGTCCATCTCATCTTGCAGGATCAGGGCCGCGGCCTCTCTGTCGACGCGGGCTCGGTAGGCGTCACGCTGAGCGGCGCTGGGCGGGCCGCCGGACCGCCCTCGGCCGGGCGGCCCGATGCGGCGCTCGGCTCGCTCGCTGGTCAAGCGTTCATCGCGGAAACGGAGCGTCAGGCCTGTGGCTTCGCCCACTGCTTCCGCCCACTGCCTGGTCCGAGTTGCCTGCAGACCTTCGCCTCCATCCATGTCGAGAGGCAATCCTACGACCAGAACGTCGGCTCCCTGTTCCACGGCCAGTCGCGAGAGGACGCCGGCATCATCCGCGACATCCTTGCCACGGGCCAACGTCGAGAAGGGCGCGGCCGTCCCCATTTCCAGATCGCCGAGAGCGACGCCGATGCGACGCTCGCCAAGATCGATACCGACAACGCGTCCCGACTTGCGCCCGACCGGCTCTCCGGGCACGGCTACGCGCTCGTAGACGGGCTCGGCGTCGGGCTGGCCGAGGGAGTGCCGGAAGGCGCCGTCGAGGGCGATTCAGATACCCCGGCCGGCGGTGATCCGGTGACGCCGGGCGTCGGCGAACCGGCCACCGATCCAGAGGGCGACGCCAGGTCCGTCGGTGGAGCCGCGCGAGTGGCAGGCGGCACGACAGGACCCCTGGTGGACCCGGAGCCGAGGCTCGGGGAGGCGCCGGGGCTCGGCTGAGTCGATGGGACGACGAGCTGGAAGTTGATCCTGAAGTCGAAGCTCGGCATCGTAGACGCCCACCCCGGCGAAACAGCGATGTCGACCTGACCATACTGGGACAACAGCGATCGAGCATCGGCGACCGACTTGCCCAGGATGCTGGAACGAAGCTGATTGACGTCGAGCGTCGGCACCTGGGAGCCGCTGACGGTCACCGGAACGACGACCGTCGTCCCCTGTGCGATCGGCACGCCGGTGCTCGTGGTGATGGAGTTCTCCACGAGCGAATACCCGGTCCGGACCGCTGCGCGGACTCGCCGCTCCGCGAGGCTCCTGACGGTCGTCATGTCCGCCGTGGTCGCGGTTCCGCTGGCCTGGCAGTCGACCTGGAACGACGCCACGTTCTGGCTGAGCAGCCCTGCGGGATCCGGGGTGCAGGTGGCCACCCCCAGCTGCGCCGAATCGGCAAAAAGCGTGGACCCGGACGGCACCGCAGCGGGAGCCTTCAATGCCTGCTTGAAGTTCGCGTTGAGCTGAGCCAGAAGGCTGGCCTCCGCGCCGTCTATGTCCGATTGCTGGATCTGCGGCGTGACGGTGTGAGTCCCGCCGGTGGTGGCGCTCTTGTTGGTGACCGGATGGCTGCCGACCAGGGCGGAAGCGAGCGAGGCAGGAGCGTTGATGATCGCGCCGGCCGCCACGTTGCCTGACAGGCCTTTGTTGACCGCGGCTACTGCCACGTCCCTGGTGCCCGGTGTGATCCTTTGGCCGGATACGGTCGCCGTGGGCACGGTAACGGTCGATGTGGTTACGAACGCTATACCGCTCGCGGTCGTCACCTGAGTACCCGCAAGAATGGGCACGGCAAGGTACGTGTTGAAACTCGAGAACGTCACGGTGCCGCTGGCTGCCGTATCGACGACGTTCTGGCCGGTCGCGTCGAACGTACCCGATGCCTCGACCGGGAACGACTTGCTCAGGCCCGGCACGGTGCCGGCCTGATCGTTGGGGGCGGAAACGTTCGGATCGACCTTGACACTGACCGTCATCGGCCCTAAAGGCTCCTCGCGCAGGGTCAGAGCCACGGTGGCACTCGGGTAGAAGAAGAAGCCCGCGGCCGCGATCAGAACCACCACAAGCGCCGCGATCCCGGCCACAAGGGAGCGGGGAATCCGTCTTCGGCCCTTTCGCGCTCCGTTTGCCGAAGGGCCAGCGGGCACCCGCGTGGCGCCGGCCCGGCCGGCCTGACCAGCCCCCGCCGTCGACCCGACAGTCAGCGCAAGCTCATCGAGCGCGTCCGAAACCTCGGTGGATGACCGGCCCTCGATGCCGCGCGCAAAGGCAGCTTCAGCCCTCTCGTAATCGCCGACCGTCGCGTAAACGGGCAGCTCAGCGGACCCGGCCACGGACTGGACGGACGGATCGGCGGCGATGATCGCAAGCCGCTTGCCGCGGTGTTTGGCTTCTCGGGCCAGCAGCCGGAAATTGATCCTGGAGGTCGCCACGCGCGAGCCACCGGACAGCACCAGGGCGATACGATCGTCCGAGGAGTCCCGGATTCGAGCCGCGGCGGAGGTGATCTCGTCGTCGATGTCCAGGTAGTAGATCGCCATCGGCTACATCTTCATTGCTCGCAGGACGCGCCGCAAAGCGACATCCAGCGGATCTTCGTTGATCTGGAGCTCGATGGCCTGGTAGGCCAGGCCGAGCGGCGTAACGTCCTGCTGGTCGACCAGGAGGTGGGTGCCGTCCTTGATTCGTTCGACCTGCCCTGGAGCCATGACGATTACTTCCGGCGGTCGACTGAATGGCAAATGCCTCCAGAACGCCTCGCCGCACAGGGTCGGCTCGATCTCCGGCAGATGCGAACCGCCGCCGCACAGGTAGACGCGCCCCGGCAGCAGATCGCCTTCGGCCAGCTCGTCCAGCACCAGCTCCACCCCGGTGGCCCAGATGGCCACGTCGTCGGCGACGATCTTCGCCAGTTCGTCGCGATGATCGGTTGGCATGCCGCGGGCGTAGTCGATCTTCATCTCCTCGGCTCGCGGGAACGGCAGGTCGAGGCGATCGGCAATGGACTTGGTGAACGCCCGGCCACCGAGGGCGAACATCCGAGTCCCTTCGATGCCACCGTGACGGACCAGGGCCACGTCGGTGGTCCCGCCGCCCATGTCGATGAAAAGGGCGCCGGATTGCTGGACCTGCTCGCTGGCAAGAACGCGGGCCACGGCATACGGTTCGGCGACGATTTCGAGCAGCTCGAGCTCGAGCTGCTGGGCTACGCTCTGCAGGGCGCCCAGGTGAACCAGCGGAGCAAACGCGTTGAAGACGCTGATCTTGACGTTGCGGCCCTGGAACCCGACCGGATTGGTGACCGGATAGCCGTCGATCTGAGCGCCGGTGATGGCCGCGTGGACCAGCCTCACGTCGACCTGCGGGAGGCCCGTTTCCCAGGTGATGGCTCGTTCGGCTTCGCGAAGGGCTTCGCGCTGGACGCCTTCGATCAGCTTCTGCAGCTCGTCATCCGTGATGGCGATGTCGGCCCGCTTGCGGGCCTGCTGATGGGTCGTGGTGAAGCCTTTGACGAGTTCGCCGGCGATGCCGATGACGCACTGTGTCGGCCGGAAACCGGCCATCTCCTCGGCCTCCTGAAGGGCGACCGAGCAGTTGTCGACGACGGCGTTGATGTCGGTGACCGTGCCGGACTGCATGTGAGCGAGGCCCTGCCGCTTGCGGCCGACGCCACGAACCGTGCCCAGGCCGGCGTCGTCAATCTCGAAGACGAGGGCCTTCACGAACTCTGTGCCGATGTCCAGCGCAGTGCAGACGGCGAGGGCCGATTCTTCCTCGCGGCCCCAGATCCTGCGCCAGAACGCCACGGCGGCTCCCCTAGCTGTGGGCTACGTCTCCTGCCGACTTAAGTGTAGCCGCGATGGCGGACATGGCCGAACCTATCCCAGCCCGCCGGGTTCCCATTCCCTGAGCCATCTCCGGACGGCCACCGCCGCGGCCTTCCATGGACTTCATGGCGACCTTGACGAGTTCCCCCGCTGAAATGCCACGGTCGACCAGGTCCGGACTCACGGTGACGAAGATCTGGGGTGACTCGGCGTCGAAGGCTACGGCGATCACGCCCGATCCAAGCGACGCCCGAATCTCCTTCACGAAGCCCTTCCACTGTTCCGGTGATTCGAAGGCGCCGGCGTGGGCAACGAGTCTCACGCCGGGCGAGACCTCCTCCGCCCGCTCGACCAGATCCGCGGCCTTCGGCAGGCCGCTGCCACCGGCACGCAGCCGGCGACGTGTCTCACGCAACTCTTCCTGGAGAGCCGCCACGCGCTCCGGAGCGGCCTCGACCGACGTGGCGCCCAGGGACTCCGCGACTCGATCGAGCAGTGCGAGTCGCTCGCGAACCAGCGCGTCAGCCCCATCGCCTGTGACCGCCTCGAGACGGCGCATGCCGGCGCCGATGCTTCGATCTGCGGTGATGACGAAGCCTCCTATCTGGCCGGACGCGGAGCAGTGGGTACCGCCGCAGAGTTCGAGCGAGTAGCCCTCGACTCGAACCGTTCGGACATGCTCGCCGTACTTTTCGTCGAAGAATGCGTCCGCGCCGGCGGCAATGGCCTCGGCCATCGGCCGAACCACCGTTGTGACCGGGTGGTTCTCGCGCACGATTCGGCGGACCTCGTCCTCGATGGACCGCCTCTCTTCGGGCGTCAGGGCACGATCCAGCGGGTAGTCGAAGCGGAGGTAGTCCGGCGCCACTAGCGAGCCGGCCTGGTGAGCCTCCGGCCCGACGACGTTGCGAAGGGCACGATGGAGCAGATGGGTGGCAGTGTGGTTGCGCATTGTCCGGGCCCGCCGCTCGGCATCGACCCGGGCCGTGACCGTCTCTCCGACCTTGAGCCTGCCGTGAAGCCTCCCCCGATGGACGGCCAGGCCGGCAATCGGCTTCTGCGTGTCCTCGACGCTGAAGAGAGTGCTGCCTCCGCCGGCCTCGAGCAGCGCGCCGCTATCGCCGACCTGCCCTCCGCCCTCGCCGTAGAAGGGAGTGGCATCGAGCATCACTTCCGCGTCGCCATGGCCGGTCAGCTCCCCATACTCGATGCCGTCGCGCAGGATGGCGACGACCCGGCCCTCGGCCTCCGTACCTTCGTAGCCGAGGAACTTCGTCTCGCCGACCCGCCGCAGGATGGCCTGGTAGAGATCGCCGAGCTCGGCATGGCGGGCCAGATCGGCCTTGGTCCCCTTTCGGCTTCGTTCCTTCTGCTCGGCCATGGCCGTGACGAATCTCTCGCGATCTACGCGAACCCCATGCTCCGCGGCCATGTCAACGGTCAGATCGACCGGGAACCCGTACGTGTCGTGGAGTCGGAAGGCAACCTCGCCGGGCAGGACCGGGGCGTCCTCAGGCAGACTCTCGGGCCGCCGGCCGACTACTCGTTCACTGGTCGTCAGGCCCGCCAGGGCCGCCTCAAGCTGGCCCGTGCCGGCCTCAAGCGTCCTTGCGAACTGCGACTCTTCCCGGCGAACGACCTTGAGGATTCTCTCCCGCTGCTCGGCCAGGTATGGGTAGGCTTCCTTCATGACGTCGATGACGACATCGGTGGTCACGTCCATGAAGGGCCCGGGCCGCCCGAGTAGACGGCCGTGACGCACCGCGCGACGGAGGATCCGCCTCAGGACGTAGCCGCGCCCTTCGTTTGACGGCGCCACACCGTCGGCCACGAGAAACGTGACCGCCCGCGAATGATCGGCGATGACCTGATAGCTGAATCGTTCGGCCTCGAAGGCCTCCGGATCGTGGCCCAGCAGGTCTCGCATGGCGGCGTGGATCGGCGTGAAGAGGTCCGTGTCGTAGTTCGTGGGCACCCCCTGGATGACGCTGGTGAGGCGCTCCAGGCCCATGCCAGTGTCGACCGACTTCATCGGCAGCGGCACGCGCGTGCCATCGGCGCGCTGCTCGAACTCCATGAAGACCAGGTTCCAGACCTCAAGCCAGCGTGGGCAATGCTCCGAATGGTCCGGCACGCAGTGCGGCCCTTCACTGAACTGGGCTCCTCGGTCGAAATGGATCTCAGAGCACCGCCCGCACGGGCCGGTCTCGGCCATCCTCCAGAAGTTGGCGTCGTTGCCCTCTTCTACGTTGCCCCAGCGGGCGATCCTTTCGGGCGGCAGCCCGATCTCATCGTGCCAGACGTTGTAGGCCTCGTCATCGTCGCTGTAGACGGTGGCGGCCAGTCGATCGCCCGGGATCCCAAAGACCTCCGTCAGCAACTCCCAGGCCCACTGGATCGCCTCGCGCTTGAAGTAGTCGCCGAAGCTCCAGTTGCCGAGCATCTCGAAGAAGGTGTGATGGCGCGGAGTGCGGCCCACCTCCTCGAAATCGTTGTGCTTGCCGGCGACACGGAGGCAACGCTGGTAGTCGGTCGCCCTTACGTAGCTGCGCTTCTCACGCCCCGTCAACACGTCCTTGAACTGGACCATCCCCGAGTTCGTGAACAACAGCGTCTGGTCCCCGGCCGGCACAAGCGACGCGCTAGCTACCTCCGTGTGGCCGCGCTGGGCGAAGAATTCGACATAGCGGCGGCGCACTTGGGCCGCGGTAAGGTAGGGGATCGGCAGGTCTTCCATCGCCGCTAACGGTACCAAACCGAGCCGGGGCGCGGCCACTCGTCCCAGGGCGATACCGATCCAATGCATAACCGGTCGGCCGGGGACCAGCGGCGTGCCGACTCTTGCCCATCACGATCCGTTCCGATTCTTCCCGCTTGATCCCAGGGGTCGACCGCGCCTGGCGCGCCAGATACGTCGAGCCAACTCGCAAGATCCTGAATCGGGGTATCTTTCAGCTTCTTCTCAGGTTTCGAGGACAGCATTCGAGCCGGTTGGACGTGTTTCTGGAGCCCGGACCCGCGAACTGCCAATGACGTGCCGGTTGCATCTACGGCCCACGTCTTGGAGGGCGAGCAAGAGGAGACACCGCTGGCCGGCGGCAGCGAACATTCTGCCAGATAGACCATGACGGCCTTCCGTGGGCCCGGTCAGGCAAGCCCAGATGGCCAGACCGAAGAGATCGCGACACGGTTGCCGGCTCACCGCGGAAGACGCCCCACTGGAGTTTTCACGACTTGGACACGACCGAACAGCCACGCCTATCTCAGCCGGTGCTCCCTGGCCGCCTCGCGTCGCCATTGCAGGGCACCGCTCCGTACGCTCTGCCGGCACTCGGCCAGCTCGTGCGGCTTTCCACTGCGTTCGCGGTCTTTGTCGCTGTGTTCCTGCTCGCAGGGCGGTCCGAGCATCCACTAAGCATCATGCGACCCGGGTTGTTCGTGACCTTCGTGTCGGTCGCAGTGCCCACCGTGGCCGCTCTCGTGGCGTCGTTTGCGCTGTACCGCCCTTGGCAGGCGCTGCTCCTCGTGCTGGCCCTGATCCCGTTCTGGAATGCCGCGTACGTTTGGCTGCAGGTTGGACCTGTGCAGGTGATCTTGCAGACGGTCTTCGTCGTCACCCTGGCCATAGGTGCCGCCACGACCCGACCCAACCGAGGAGCCTTTCTCTGGTCGGCCGGCGACCTCAGGGCGATTGGCCGGACCAAAGGCTTCGCTGCGTTCCGCCTCGCCGAGGTCGCGGTCGCAGGCCTTGTTGGGCTGGCTGTCGTCTCCACCATGGCTTCGCCAAATGTCACATTGAGCGCCACGGTCCTTCTTCACGGCATCCTGGAGCCGATCGCACTGGCGGCCATCCTGGTGTTCCTGCGCCCGTCCCGGCGCGACCTGGTGATGGTCGGGGTGGCCCTCGGCATCTCGGTTGGACTCGCCACCGCTTTCAACGTCGCCGAAACGCTTCCCACGATCAGCTCGTTCGCGTCTTTGGAGGCGCACCGCCTTCAGTTCGCCTACGCATCCTTCTACAACGTCGGCATCTTCGCGGCGGTTGTCGCAATGATCGTGCCGCTCATCGTTGCGGCGCTGGCATCTCGCCGTGCGCTGTCTCTGCCGCGATGGGCGACCGCCCTGATGATTGCCACTCTGGTTCTAGGTCTTGTCGGCCTGTTCTTCTCGCTCTCCAAGAGCGCCTGGATCGCCGCCGGCGGCGGCACGGTCCTGCTCCTGCTTCTCGTCGTGCAGAGCTGGCGCCGTCGCCTGACGCTTGTGCTGGCCGCTGCGGCCGTATCGACCCTGTTCATCCCGTGGCCGGCGTTCTTCCTGCAGGTCGCCCCGAGCATCGACAGCGAATACCGAACGGTCATGGTCGCACTGGTGGGCGAAAGCAGATTCGACTCCTGGAATCCGGCCACGATCGCCGGCCGCGGCTCGATGCTCGAGCGCTTCTACGCCGCCGACGCGGGAGTGAGGATGGCCATTGCCAACCCGATCCTTGGCGTGGGCCTGGATCAGTTCGGGCCCAACTACTTGAACCCGATATACAGGCCGGCCCAGGCGCTCGACACGCTCGACCACGCCCACTCCTTCTTCCCTGAGATCAGCGCGGAGCTGGGCGTCGCAGCCGCAGCACTCGTCTTTGTGATCTACGCAGCCACGCTATGGGCCGTCTGGCGGGTGTACCGGAATGCCCGCGATCAGCTGACGAAATTCCTCTCCGCCGGCCTCATCGCCTCGATCATGGCCTGGTTGGTGGTTGCGACGATATACGGCTGCGACATCTACCGGCCCGACCGCGCCCTTTCGTCCGACGTCGTGGTTTCGGCCATCGTGCTCGGGGCGGCTATTGCGCTGGTCCGAACGGTCCGCGCCGAAAAGCCCTGGATACCCTCGGATCCGAGCGGCGGCGCCCTGGCTTAGGTTCGACCCCGCCGCTTCCAGATACTGGACCCGGCGATCGCGGCTCCCACCAGGGAACCGAGGGCCAGGCCGCGAGCGAAGGCAAGCAGCCGGGGATCCGGACCGCCGGAACCCGTCCGGGTCGCCAAAAGGCGTCGCAGAAGAGAGCCGATCACGGACGCCGATCCGTCGAGTTCGCCGGGCCGAGGATCGATAGCACCTCCACGAAGGCGAGGCCCGCCCAGGCGACGATCGACGCCGAGATCACGTGGAAGTCCCCAATTCGAAAGGGGTCGATGCCCATCCGCCCGCCTATCGCATCGCCCGCCCACGCCCCCAGCGCTGCCGCCGTCAACAAGATCAGCATCTGGGCGCCGCCGCGGCCGCGCAGGAACATGAACAGCGCGGTGTGAAAACCGCCGACGAGCAGAGCGAGAACCGGAGCGGGGCCAATCGACACCCAGCGAGTATAGGGAGCCGGCTCAGTCCCCGGAATCCTCCGATCGAGCGATCCGGCCGCCGCCCAGCACGACCTCGCCCCGGTAGAAGACGGCAGCCTGGCCCGGAGCCGCCGCCCAAACCGACTCGTCGGCATCGACTTCCCATCGGCCGGAACTCAGCCGGCGAACCGATGCGGAGGCCACACGGCCCCGATGCCTGATCTGGACCTCGGCGCGGAAGTCACCGCCGGAGCCGGCGGTCTCCTTCCCGGCGACAAAACTCACTTCCTCAACTTCGAACCGTCGCGTCTCGAGGTCCTGCCTCCGGCCGAGCTTGATGACGTTGGCGGCCGAATCGATCTTCCACACGTAGCGTGGCTCGCCCACCGCCACGCCCGTTCCCTGCCGCTGGCCAACTGTGTAGGCGGCAGCGCCGAAATGCTCGCCCACCTGCCGTCCATCGACGTCGAACACGCGCCCGGGCTCGGCTCGCCATCCGGCTCGCTCCCGGAGCACGTCCCGATAGTTGCCCCGGGGCACAAAGCAGATCTCCTGGCTGTCGCGTTTGTCGGCCGTTGCCAGTCCCAGAGCACGGGCCGCATCGCGGACCTGCGGCTTGCTCATGTCCCCGAGCGGGAAACGGGCATGGGACAGCTCGTGCTGGCCCAAGCCGTAGAGGAAGTAACTCTGGTCTTTGTCTTGATCGCGGCCGCGAAGGAGCCGGTACCCGGCGCGCTCGGAATCGGCATTCTCGCCGGCCGAACCCGCCTCTGAGCCCTCGTCCGGAGCCGCAATCCGGGCATAGTGGCCGGTGGCCACGGCGTCGCATTCGTACATGAGCCGGGCCCGGCCCAGCAGAGCACCGAACTTGACGACGGTGTTGCAGTCGACGCAGGGACTGGGAGTGCGACCCTCCAGGTATGCCTTCAGAAACGGTTGCAGCACGCCCTCGTCGAACTCGCGCTCGAGGTTCAGGATGTAGAACGGTATGTCGAGCTGTGATGCCACGCGCCGGGCGTCCTCGGCCGCGTCCAGAGAGCAACAACTTCGCTTGAACTCGCTGGAGCTGTCGGCTACATCGCTGAGGCGCATCCAGACGCCGATCGCCTCGTCGCCTCCGGCCTTGACGAGCGCCGCCGCAACCGACGAGTCCACGCCGCCGGACATCGCCACGAGAACGCGGGCCCTGGCCGGATTTCGTTCCGTCACCCGGCCGACACCTTGGCCCCTGCTTGATCTGCCGCAACGACAGGTGCCGCGGTGGGTGCCACTGCCCGCCCCAGGGCTGCCGCTTTCTGATCCTTGAGCCTTGCCGCGGCTTCCGCCTGGTGGGCGAGCGTCCGGACTACGAGCTCGGCAGCCTCGGTGATCTCGGCGGCAGTCGTCGCTCGACCAAGAGAGAACCGCAGCGCTCCCCTTGCCTCTTCCTCCGGATAGCCCATAGCTCTGAGAACGTGGCTGACCTCGTTCGACCCGCTCACGCACGCCGACCCCGTCGAACAGGCGAGCCCCGCCAGATCGAGCGCCATCGTTACGACACTGCCGTCCTGGCCCGCCGCCACGAACGAGGCCAGACCCGGCAGCCGCTCGATCGGGTGGCCCGTCTCCTGGACGCCGCCCGCGGAACGAAGGAGCGCGGCGAAGGACTCCCGCAGCTGACGAATGCGCGTGACCGTCTCCGCCCGCTCGGCAACGGCCAGCTCCAACGCCACGCCCATGCCAACAGCCCCGGCCACGTTCTCGGTCCCGGCCCGGCGATACCTCTCCTGAGCGCCGCCCTGTTGCTGGGCCAGGATGTTCGTGCCATGGCGGACGTAGAGGGCACCCACACCCTTCGGCCCCTCGAATTTGTGAGCAGCAATCGTCAGCAGATCGACGTCAAGGGCGGCCAGATCGATCGCCAGGTAGGGCGCCGCCTGGACTGCGTCGGTGTGGAAAAGGAGCCCCTTGTGGCGCCGGACCCGGGCGGCGATGTCCGCGACAGGCTGGATCGTGCCGACTTCATTGTTGGCAAGCATCACGCTGACGAGGATCGTTCCGGGCGTGATAGCGGCCTCGACATCGTCCGGGTCCACCCGGCCGTAACGGTCCACAGGCAGCTCCACGACTTCGAAGCCGAACTTCTCGAGGTACCGGACGGCATGCCCCACCGAATGGTGCTCGACCGAGCTGGTGATGATCCGATGCCCCCGAGCTTTACCCGCCCAGGCTCCGCCCTTGAGCGCCAGGTTGTTGGCCTCGGTGCCGCCTGAGGTGAAGACGACCTCGCGCGGCGTGGCGCCCAGGGCGCGTGCGACCTTTTCGTGCGCTTCATCGAGGCCGGCGCGCGAGCGCCGCCCGAAGCTATGCAGCGAAGAGGCGTTGCCGAACTGCTCGGTCAGGTACGGCAGCATTGCCTCGAGGGCTTCGCGCCGCAACGGGGTGGTGGCGGCGTGGTCGAGGTAGATCGGCATCGCCCAGATTGTACGCCGACCCACCCGCTGGTCCTCCACCCGACCCGCCCCGACCGAAGCCGAGAACTCGCTCGGGCAGGGCGCCCACACCGCGGAGCGGCGTTACCGCCCGTCGCGCTCAGAGGCGACCCGCTGCTCGTATTCCCTGCCGGCAATGCGGCGGCGGTCGTGCTGCGAGAGGACGCGTTTACGCAGCCTGATCGACTTTGGTGTCACCTCGACCAGCTCGTCGACGCCGATGAACTCGATGGCCGACTCGAGTGTCAGCTCGCGCGGCGGCGTCAGCCGGAGCGCCTCGTCGTGCGAGTGGGTCCGCATGTTCGTCAGCTTCTTCTCTTTGGTGGCGTTGACGTCCATGTCCTCGCCGCGAGCGTTCTCGCCGATGATCATGCCCTCGTACACGTCCACCCCCGAGCCGATGAACAGCTCCGAGCGCTCCTGCACTCCGAAGAGGGCGTAGGCGTTGGACAGGCCGGGCCTGTCGGCCACCACCACGCCGGTGGTCCGGTGCGTGACCTCGCCGGCCCATGGACCGTAGCCCTCCCCGATCTGGTGCATGAGGGCGGTGCCGCGCGTCTCGGTCAGCAGCTGTCCGCGAAAACCGATCAGGCCGCGTACGGGAATGACGTACTCCATTCGAACTCGTCCATCGGCGTCGGTGCTCATCTGCTCCAGGCGAGCCTTTCGGTCCGCCAGAGCCGCCTGAACCGGCCCGATGAAGTCGGGCGGGATGTCGACCGTGATGCGCTCGTATGGTTCGTGCGTCTCGCCGCCGATCGTGCGCAGGATGACCTCGGGTCGGCTAGCCTGGAGCTCGTAGCCCTCCCGACGCATCTGTTCGATCAGGATCGCTAGCTGGAGCTCGCCACGGCCGCGGACCTCGTACGTGTCGGCGGAGTCCGTCGGCTCGAATTCGATCGAGACGTTGCCGAGGACCTCCCTGTCCAGCCGCTGCCTGATGTGCCGGCTTGTGACGTAACGGCCTTCGCGTCCAGAGAGCGGCGACGTGTTGGCCCCGAACGTCATCCGTAACGTGGGGGCGTCCAGGTCCAGGCGGGGCATCGGCCGGGGGTCGCTCGGGTCGGTGATCGTGTCGCCGATGGTCACGTCGGGTATGCCGGCTACGGCCACGATGTCGCCGGGGCCTGCCTCGTCGATGTCGACGCGCTCGATGCCGTGCGCCGTCGTCAGGCTCGTCACGATACCGCTCAGCATGACGGTCCGACCCGGCTCGATCGAGCCCGAGGCGTCCTCTACCTCGTCGCGGACGATCGCGATCCGCCCGCCCATCCGGATATTGCCGTTCCAGACGCGTCCGACTGCCATCCGACCGACGTAGTCGTTGGCCGACAGGTTGGTAACCAGCAGCTGGAGCGGGTGATCGGGCACGAAGCGCGGTGCCGGCGTGTGCTCGATCAGAAGCTCGAAGAGCGGCCTCAGGTTCGCGCCTGGCTTGCTCGGATCGAGCGTTGCCGTGCCGGCCTTCGCATTCGTGTAAACCACGGGGAAGTCGATCTGATGCTCGTCCGCCCCGAGGTCGATGAAGAGCTCGTACACGTCGTCGAGGACCTCGGCCGAACGCGCGTCCGACCGGTCGATCTTGTTGATGGCCACGACCACGGGCAGGTGGTGCGACATGGCCTTCTGCAGGACATAGCGCGTCTGCGGCAACGGTCCTTCGGCTGCATCGACGAGCAGCAGAACGGAGTCGACCATGTTCAGACTGCGCTCGACCTCTCCCCCGAAGTCGGCGTGGCCGGGGGTGTCGACAATATTCAGCCGGATACCGTCGTATTCGACCGAGGTCTGCTTCGCGAGGATCGTGATCCCCTTCTCCCGCTCCAGGTCGCCGGAATCCATGACTCGCTCGACCACGACCTGGTTGGCACGAAAGGCGCCTGCCTGGCGAAGCATCCCGTCGACCAGCGTTGTCTTGCCGTGGTCAACATGGGCCACGATGGCGACATTCCGGATATCGTCGCGCACCGATTGGCCGACGTCGACGGCGGGGCCGCCTCGGGTCGGATCGAGGGGCGTGGCGGAACGAGGTGAGTCACTCATGGGCTCTGGAATTGTCGCATACGCGACGCGGCACGGTCGGCAGGACCACCCCTGAGAGCGCCGAACTGGCAGGCGCTACACTCGCCTTAAGCCGCAAGGAGGCCCGAATGACCGTAGCAGCGATCGTCCTCGTACCGGACACGGCCGCCGCTCTCAGCGATGCGGACGGCGAGCCCGCCATTCGCCGCGTGGCTCACGCAGCCTGGTCCGGGGGCGCGATACCGATCGTCTTCGTCTCCGAGGAAGTTGCCGGGCCTCTCGCCGACGCCGTGGCCGACTTGCCCGTCACGATTGCCCGCCCGGCCGCCGGTGAGCCGCCCGGGATCGCCTGGTTCGTGTGCGGGCAGCGCGCCGCCCTAGCGGCAGTAGCAGAGACGACGGCCGGGCTGCTGTGGCCGTTCCGCCACGCCTGGATCGATCCCGAGACCGTCACTTCGCTCGTCGAGGCGCACGGCGCCACTCCGGACATCGTCGTTCGGCCGGCCTACGCAGGACAGGCCGGCTTCCCGATCCTCTTGCCGATCGGCCTCACCGAACGCCTGGCGGCGCAGGCGGGCCTGGACGGGGCGGAGGCGGTGGCTGCAGTCATCGCCCAGGGAGTGCCAGTCAGGCTCTTCGAGCTCGGCGACCCCGGGATCGTCTACGACCTCGGTTCGGCACGGTCGAGCATGCCCGGCTATCAAGGGCCGCCCGGGCCCGCTGCCGGTCCGCCACCGGAGTGGAACGCGGACCTCGCGGCACACGCTCAGAGTTCAGGCGATACCTCGGGATAGCAGGTCCGAGCATGCAGGGGAAGCCCCGCATGGCGGCCTCCGGTCGCCATGCTTTCTAAGGCGCCATCGCGACATCTGTGCCTACGCGGCGGTCTGCGTAAGGCCTGGGCCTAGGTGTGATTCCCGGACACGTTGTTGACCAGAACGGCCATGGGTGTCTGGCCGTTTAGGGAGCCGTGGGGTCTGTGCTCGTTGTAGTGGGCAACGAAGACAGGCAGAGCGTCTAGGCGAGC
>Ga0187889_10000726_pt1 | contig 38339 bp, 42 predicted proteins | sample June2016WEW_7_10_2_FD_132992 | JGI IMG/M metagenome (GOLD analysis project Ga0187889, IMG submission 132992) | Peatland microbial communities from SPRUCE experiment site at the Marcell Experimental Forest, Minnesota, USA - June2016WEW_7_100 | ecosystem: Environmental > Terrestrial > Soil >... | reverse complement strand
CAATAAGATTTTGACTTCGGACGAGTTAAGAAATTTTTCCCATATGTCCAAACCCCTTCAAAACGTCATACGGAGTATGACAAATAAACACCTACCATAAATTTAATAATCCAAGTATAATGAGATTATACTATTTATGTTTGCATTTAAAATTTATCCAAAGAGCGTCAATAATCAGGTTCGTTCCGAAGATAAAATAAAAGAAAAATTTTTTGAAGAAAACGGTATCATAGATCTTGACAAGTACAGGCCAGATGGCTTCAAAAACCAAATATGGTATGAAATAAAGATAGGTTCAGAGATGCCCCTTGAGAAGGATTGGGGGAGGGGAAGGTATTCCAAACGAACTGGACAGAGAAGAGCTGGTTAGATTTCTTTTTTGGTTTTTTTAAACCGTTTTGTTTATATTTTACCCTTTATTATAGTAAAGCGGTTAATATGAAAAGGTTAGATGAGCTTGATTTAAAAATTTTGGATGAATTAAATGAGAATGCCGGATCATCTATCCCCAAGCTTTCCAAGAAGCTTGGAGTGAAGCAGTCCAAGGTGTACAGCAGGGTGAAGAGGCTTATGAGGAAAGGTGTCATACAGCGGATGACGATAGAAGTGAACGATGAGAGCCTAGGTTTCAACGTGAAAGCCTTCGTTGGAATTAACGTCGAGTCATTGGAAAGAGATAAGGCCGTTGAAGAAATCGCAAAGATACCAGAGGTCATTCTCGTCTCCGAGGTCACCGGAAGGTTTGATATGCTAATTGAGGTGCACGTTAGAAGCCTAGAAGACCTGTACAGCGTTGTGTCAAAGAAGATAGCCATTTTGCCAGGTGTCAGTCACACCGAGACCTTTATCCAGCTTAAAAAAAGGAGCACTCTAAGGAAATTCACCATGATCAAATAGTAACATTAAAGATCATTGAGGGTTCGATGGGATAATAAAGGAAATTAGGGAACTCACGACATCTTTTATATAATTTTATAGACGTGTCCTCTTATAGTGCTTGATGGAAAGGAATGAATAGGCTGTTCAGGTTCGAGGACCCTAAGATAAGGGAATTGTTTGACGGCAGATTTCTTAAATCCATTTACAAAAGGGTTGAAGTCCTCGACTCCTGCGTCAAAGAAGTCGAAGTATGCGCCAACTTAAAGTATCCAGATTATTATATCGAGCCTATTCTTCCAATATATACGGGAAGCTCTAGCGGAATAGCTGTTTACTATGCTAGAACCCTTCCCTATTCGACCCCTTCAGGCTTAGATATTGTCATCCAGTTGACCGCAGCGTTAATAAGCTATGGCTCAAAGAGTTCTCTTAAAACTGTTCTAGCCCACGAATTCCTCCATTACCTCGACTTGGTCAGAAGAATGTCGAAATTCGAAATCTTATCAGATGAAATCAGTGCAAGCACATTCGAAGCGATGTATTCTGACCTCGAGAGAACTGTTAAACCGGAGTACGTTTACTCTGATAAAAACCTTATTAGAAGTATAAAGAAAAAATTTGTCGACGGTTTCGAAGACAAAAGTTTGAAGGAGAAGACCTTAGACCGCTGGATAAATAAACGAAAACCGGTTGTAGAACTTCCTCCAGAGGAGAACGTAGTTAGAATACCTGTTAACATGGTACTAACCGTCAAGTTTGATCCGATACTGCTTTTAAGAATCCGTGATTTAGAGAAGAAATCCGGTTTAGTGTGAATTACATGAGCACTTCGAGCACCGTTAAAAAAGAAATTCTAGGAACCCTTTATAGAAAGTATGGAGAGGAGAACGTGCTTGCTTCATGCATCTATGGATCATTTGCAGCAGGATACGCAAGAGCGGACAGCGACTACGATATAATAGTTGTGCTCAAAAAATACATGCCTAAGATAGGATACAAGTATGTTAAGGAACCATTAGTATGCTCGATCCTCGCAATAGAGGAGCAGATGATTCTTGAAGACGCCAAAAAGTCCGGCCTAGGGGAATTCGTGGCAGGAAGGCTTCTTAACATATACGAGCCCCTTGTAGGAGAAGACCTTTTAAGAGAAATAGAAGTAGAATACAAGAAAAGGACGTTAATAGAAATCTTGATGGAATTCAACGGCAAATATCAACCTATAGTCGGAACAATCAAATTCCCTCTCGAATATTTTCTCTTTGAGAAGCTAAAAAGGAGAGCTCTCTTCTATCCCCCAGCTCTTTACAGTTACTCCAGAACATACAATGAACCTAATCGAAAAAGGAACCTTGAATTCACTTTATCCGGGTTCAGAGAAGCCGCCGTGGAAATTGCTAGCGAAAATAATAGCGTGCGCTTTAACGAAGACAGACTTTGGATAACTGATGTTAAAACATTTAGCAAGATTGGGAAGCTGAAAGCCGTGGCCGAAGAAACTAGACGGGACATCACATCATATGCTACACATCTCTATGCGGGAAGGGTGGGGGTAAACATAATACTTGACGAGCTCAAATCCAAGATTAAAAGACAGATGAAGCTTGAGCCCTTAGAAGATCTTAAACATACATCTAAGTACTTGGAGCTACCAGAAGGAAGCCTTATAGTCAACGAAAAACACTGGATGGCTAAGATAGCAGAATATTTAGGTATTCCAGAAGGTTACAACTGCAGATCACAAAATTTAGGTGGTGACGAGCTGCACAAAATATTTAACGTAGCAAGAAAGTTGGTGTTCGATAAGGATGGGGAGACATATGAAGTCATCGTTAAAAAGTTCAAGGAATCACGAAACATAAAATGGGCGATTCTAGCGCTGGTTACACTAACGGATGGGCGCTTTGAATTTGTACCTTTGAAGAGACTAGCGAATGAGTATCTTATGAATTTAGCTTTCCGGGAAGCAGGCTTTAACACACCCAAAGTTTACTTCTTAGATCTTGACAGAGTACAACTTATCACAGAATACATCGAAGGAGAAAATTTTGGCAGCGTTCTCCAAAAAGAAGAAGGGGTGAAGGTTATGAAACAGGTTGGTGAAGAAATCGGTAAAATACACGAGAAAGGATTTACTCTCGGCGACGCTAAACCGGATAACATAATATGCACAAAGCAGGGTCTGTTCATAACAGACCTTGAGCAGGCCAAAATTGGCGGCGACAGGACATGGGATATCGCAGAATTCCTAAACTTCGCCCTATCGTTCTCATTTGACAGAGAAAAAGCGAAGGCTATGGCATGCTCCTTCGCTAGAGGCTACATCAAATTTGGCGATGGTAAAATTCTTGAGAAGATTAAGGAACGAAAATATAACTTAATCTTTAGGTCTATGGTTGCACCGAACGTTTCCAAAATGATAGATTCTGGAATTGAAGAAGTAGTAAGGGAATTTAAGCTTTAAACTTGGTGTACCCACATCTTCCACATGTGAACCTATCGTTATGCTCAGCCAAGAAAACACCGTGTCCACATTTTGGACAATCTGTTCTCCTAAACGTGATCTTACCCTCCTCAACCTTGTAGAGCTTCCAGACACCGTTTGAATGCTTGTCTGAACTCTTTTTGCTCACGGTTACTTACCTCCCTTTGCTGCAGCCTGTTTCTTTTCAGCCTTCTTGCTAGAACGTTCTTTGTTGATCTTGTCACGTTCTTCTTTGCTTAGCATTCGCACAAAAAAATGTTTTGGAAGCTGTTTCCTTGCATCATCCAGATTTTTATAGATAAAAGCGTGAATGACTGCGTCACGATTTCCAGATGAAGTCTGAATATTAACAGGAAATACGAGCTTTTCTTCGACACCAAACTCTTTTGCTAGCATTTCAGAAGCTTTTTTCCTGCTCAGCGTTGAAGCTGCATGCTTAACTACTGCTGATACTTCAGTGCGTCCCAGAAGAAGGTTTTCAATTTTGCTGATTGATCCTAGTTCAGACATAATCGTCTGACATGAGGGTCGTAACAGGAGGTAAATTAAGCTTTTTTTATGGCGTGTCAAGCTTGATCATTGAGTCAAAGATTTCCTGGCAATATGATTTAATGCTGTTTTCGACTTTGACCAAGACTAGGCCTTCCTGAGGCTGACCATAGAATAAGCAAGAATTCACAGGGGACAGTATTATGGCTATAAGAGCTAAAAGGTCTTCCTCACCATCAACAATTAAACGAACAGGCTTTGTTGAAGAAAGAGCTTTAGTGAATGCGCTGATACTTTCCTGAGAGATCGTTCCACGGGGATTCTTCACATTTAATGTAGTCAAGTGGGCGGTTTTAGGAAGCGCGCGTGGAACCCTTCTTTCCCTTGAGTCGACGATCTGAATATCAGGCGTTACGTTTATTGATAAAAGAAAGTCTAAAGTAGCGTCTCCGACAGAAACGATAAGCCCACACTCTGGAAGATTTAACTCAACTTCTGAAGCCTTATCTTCATCGTTGTGTATAAGTCTACCTAAGGGTGCCTTTAGTTTCTTAGAAATTTCTTCTGTTAGGAGCCAAATGAGCACAATTAGCTCACTTCTATAGCGTACCTGCCTTTAGCCTTAAGATTCAGCATTTGTGCGACCTTAGATTTTTCGGGATCTAGTACTATAATCAGCCCTGACCACCTAGAAGAAAGATCTGTGGAACTGCACACGGGACAAATTTTACCTGATGTTAACGCCTTACATTTTCTACAAGCTAATTCTTTTGGCATCTGTTCACACTTCTGTCTTTGCCGCCTTCTTTACGTCTTCTTCAATCCATTCTAGAGCACCAAGATACTGCTGTCTACAGGTGATGCCTATCTTGCCGATTGACTCTCCGCGTGCCAGGCTTATTGCGGTAATTCTTGCACGGATTTTTGAGCCGACCTTCAGAACGCGCTTAGTCTGGGAAGCTGTTATTACACCTCTTTTGGTGTCACTTGTCACGTAATCATCTATAATCTGAGATATGTGTAAAAGAGAATCCGTAGGACCGATCCTGACAAAGGCGCCAAAGTCTGTAACTTCAACGACTTCACCTTCTACAACTTCTTGAATCTTAGGATAGAATGTTAAAACATCGAACATAACGTGATGGAAGGATGCGCCATCTCCGGGGACGACCTTCCCAACTGGGTCAGGTTTAACATCGCTGAGCCAGATTATGTATCCAAGCTCAGGGATAATCATACTTTCATACTTCTTCTTTAGGATATCTTGCGTAACCTCCTTTAGCTCTCTGCCGAACTGGTCAGGTGGTATCCTAACAACATCTTGGAGCTCAACTTTCATGAACAAATCTTAATCACCTAAATCTGACGCCCACGCACCACATCATAGAATATGTTATTAATTTTTCCAAATTTTCACTCAAAAAGTTATACTTTAGCATAAGATTAACTTATCATTAGAGAGGGTTACACATTTAAGGTTTTCCCTCATAAGCCTTTTTTTTAGTTCATAATCCAAGGTCGCTATAAAGACGCTTTCTTTACCCCTCGCGTAAGAAATTATTTTATCATCTACCGAGCCTTCTTTAGAGACTTCGATAACCTTCATATGGGATTTTACGATCTCAAGCGATAAGGCTGCGATCTTAGATTTCTTAACATGCCTCGAGGACGAAATACGAATAAGTTCGTCTATGACGCAAGAAGGTACTTCTAAGACGGCAGGGTTCAAGACCCTGTAAACACTCTCTATAATATTGGATGGTTTTTCTACCAGCATCATAAGAAAGTTGGTATCTAAAACAACTTCATTCAATCCATACAGCCTACTGAATTATGCCTGAACCTATAAGCCGCCACCTATCGCCGATTCTTCTGCCGATGGCTACCCGAACTCCGGGTTGAGCTGCTGCAGGGCGGCGAAGCTTAATTTCAACCCTGTCGGATAACGAGGACGACACCACACCCACTGTAACAGCCGTCCAGACATTAAGCCTAAGAACCTCATTATTGGAGACCTTTTCCACTGGAACATCTTCGGTAAGACCGACAACCTTCTTGAAGAGATTTAACTTGAGAGAAAAAGAATCGTATACTGGAGTAGTACTATCAACAGAGCTCACAACTGACCCTACAAGAGAATCGCTCTTTGTCAAAGACGGATCAAGGTGCGTTCCTATTGCTACTAGACCACCACTCGTAACATAGTCTATAATTCCCGCGCTTGTGCTCAATGACGATATTGTAGTGTTCAATTGAATATACTTGTTCTTCTCCTTATCTAGGATCCCTGGAAGTATGGCAATTTCATCGTTGGTCTTGAACCTTCCTTGAATAAGTGAGCCGCCTAAGACGCCGCCTTTAAGATTCATAAAATCAACGCCGGGCCTGTTTACATCGAAGGAGCGAAGAACCTGCATAAGGGGGGAGGCGTTGACATCCTTCTTTGGTGTGGGAATATTCTTTTCCATGGCTTCGATTAACGCGTCGATATTCAGCTTGTACGCTGCGGATACGGGGATTATTGGCGCATTCTCAGCAATAGTTCCTTTCACGAAATTCCTTATCGCTTTATAATTGTCCTTAGCTTCAGAGTCAGTTAAAAGATCCACCTTATTTTGTACGATCACAATATTCTTCTTACCTAGCATGTCTAGAGCTGCCAAATGTTCTGCTGTCTGAGGCTGTGGAACCTTTTCGTTAGCAGCTATCACAAGAAGAGAACCATCCATTAACGCAGCACCGGAAAGCATGTTAGCCATAAGGCTTTCGTGGCCAGGGCAGTCAACAAAACTTATTACTCTAGCAAGCTCTGCTTCAGAACTGCATACCGGACAGACCGGGGCAATGTTATAGTTTGCTGGAGGTTTACATTTAGGACAACGATATATCGCCGCATCAGCATACCCTACGCGTATTGTGATCCCGCGCTTTAACTCTTCACTATGAGTACTGGCCCATTTGCCGGTTAAAGCCTGCACTAAGGTTGTTTTACCGTGGTCGACATGCCCAGCGGTACCAATATTAACTTCAGGTTGCCGCGGGATCTTATACAATAGATTCCACCCTTTAACTCTTTACTGTAGTGTCCGATGTTTTAGGCTCTTCCTTTTTAGGCTCTTCCTTTTTAGGCTCTTCCTTTTTAGGCTCTTCCTTTTTAGGCTCTTCCTTTTTAGGCTCTTCCTTTTTAGGCTCTTCCTTTAATATGAGTAAGGCATTTATCTGATAAATATCTTCGGTAATCGTGTTCCCTCTAACTAGCTTTCTTCTCCTTACACCTTTCCTAGCATTCTTTAATCCTACACCCTTTGTAAGGAGTGCGTATTTCTTTATACCCCCTGGTATATCATATCGCATGGGGAAGCCAGCTTTGTCAGAGCCGCCTCTTATCTTTATTTCTCCCTCCACACCCAAGATCGAGCCACTAACTACATCATTTATTTTTAAGCCGATGAAGGCTGCGGCTTGTCTATCCTTAACTTCGTAGACAGTAGACTTTCCTGATTTAGCATCAGAAAGCACTATCTTGTAATTGGCCAATTTTGTCGCTCACTGCACAAAGCAGAACAGAGCTATGTTATAAATTTAAGAAAACGAAGTTACAGGAATATGAAGGAAGGATCCTTAGCCTTTTTTATCTTTAAAATCTCATCAAAGATCTTCTTTTCATCGTCATCTAGTCTTTCGAAATATTTTTCCTTCAAAATCTTGAAATCGTTATACGAAGGAGAAGAGTATATAACATCTCCTTCGTCAAAGCTTCTTCCGACGACCGCTTCCTTAATCGATACAGCAACCTGATTTCCCCTGTAAGCTATAGTAATACTCTTTCCCTTATCCTCTATGCTGCTTATGGTTCCAACGACTTCACCATCATTCTTCATCATTCTATATTTCTGCATTAGCCTACCCCCAAGAACTTCGACACCGAATATAGCCGGATTACTTCGTCTAAAGATGAAACCCTTCATTACCTGAACCTTACATGGCAATATAAGTGAACCGAACTCCATTGATTCGATTCTCTGGCGCTCACTTTCAACCCAGTACAGGTATCCCTCAATGATGTTAAATATTACGGGGTCATTAAATAATTTAACCTTCTTAGCCTCTAAAAGCTCTTCAGCATCAGGATAAATCTTAACATGGAAGGAGAGTATGACGCCTAGGAAAGGGTCTTTCTCCGCGACCGTTATAGCTTCTATCACATCTCTTCTTGAAACAGGCCCTATGTCGGCCAGACGTATTGGAACATTATTCTTCTTGAGAGAGTTAACTATAGCTTCTAAAGAACCTAGAGCATCAGCCTTAACGATTAATCCCAGTTCGTCCTTGGAGAACAGAAGACCTTTAACTTCTCCCTCAATCTGTGACCGCACTACTTCAAATTTTGATACATCATCGAATCCGAGGAACCTCGAACCAGGAAGAACGCCATCAAGTTCGGGTGAAACAAGTTTGACACCAGCTGCAGCGTAGACTTCTTCAACGTGTGAGAATTTGTCTTTCGGATCCCTCATTTCATCAAGAGGCTTGGGCATAAGAATAGCTCGAACCTTCACAGTAGAGGCGCCTTCCTTCTTCATCATTGCAAGCATGTCGCCAACTCTTAAAACACCGTCGATGAGTATGACATCTGCCGAGACTCCTAATCCAACCTCTTCTTTGACTTCAAGGATTATACCAGAAGGTGAACCTAGTTCAAAGGTAAGATTAGCCATCATAAATTGCTGGGTCAGACCCACAATAATCGATAGAAGCTCCGGAATACCTTCACCAGTTTTGGCACTTGTAGGAACAATTGCAACCTCCTTAGTGAAGCTTTTAACTCTGGAGTAAAGCTCCGATCTAAAACCAAGTCTTGAGAGACTGCCTACGACCGTATAGAGCTGATGGTCTAAGATTTCTATAACAGACTCAGGTTGATGTTTAATAGATTCAGTTACAAACGAATTTAAACCAGGCTTCCATCCGCTGATCGTGTCAACTTTATTTAAAGCTATAACGAAAGGTACACGCCTCTGTTTTAGAATCTCTAAACTTTCAACTGTCTGAGCTTCAACACCCTTCATGACGTCTGTTACTATTATCGAAAAATCCGCGGCAGAGCCGCCACGAATCCTAAGGTTGGAAAACACTTCATGACCTGGGGTGTCTATGACTAGCACGCCGGGGACCTTGATGTCTCCACCAACCTTAGATAGGAGAGGGCCACAGATTTCCATAAGAGTCTCCTTTGGAAAGATACTGGCGCCGATGTGCTGAGTTATTCCCCCACTTTCCCTAGCCTGTACTGCCGTTTTCCTGATCTTATCCAGTAGAGATGTCTTACCTGAGTCAACATGCCCCAAGACAACAACTATAGGCTGTCTATATCTTATCACTTTTAACTCACCTCAGCACATATTTAAGAGAAGTCTAACCGGTGCCCCCTAATCAGACTATCAGAAAGGGGGGAATAAATCCGTTTACTGAAAAATGTCCTTTTATTTACCTTCTACGGCCGTATCTGCAGACATTAAATGTTAACGATGACTGCCTAAATCGCGCCTGAGAAGAGTTCTATTTCTTCTGAGTAAGACGTTTAGGATGCTTTTCAGTCCATTTCAGCTTTCTAGGATCTCTTTTTAATTTGAGCATGCTCTTTCTGCATTTAGATGAGCAGAACCATAACATTGAACCATCGTTTCTAACATATGCAGTGCCTGAACCAGGAAGTATTTCTCCACCGCAAAAAGAGCATCTTTTCTGAGACGACATAGTTATTACCTTATCTTCTTAGCTTCAAGCTCAGTGTCCCTTAATGTTATAATATCCCCAAGCCTAACGGGGCCTTTAACGTTGCGTGTAAGAATCCTGTTCTTGTCTCTTCCTTCTAGAACCTTAGCTCTGACCTGTGTAACTTCTCCGGCAACACCAGTTCGCCCAATAACCTGCACTATTTCAGCTGGTGTTGGCTTTTCTTCACCCTTCGACGATGACATCTATAACACCCTACTTTGGGGACTGTATTTTAGCTATAGATTTTAGAAGATCTTCGAATACCGATGCCGCATCACCGGGTTCAACGATACACGCGGAGGCGGAAGCAACGTCTATACCTATAGATGCGCCGAGTTGATTTTTACTTGTTACAAACACGTACGGAATCTTCTTTTCTTCGCACAGTATCGGAAGATGCGCAACAATTTCTGGGGGATCAACATCTTCAGCTATTACTACGAGCTTTGCGACACCGCGTTCTATTACCTTTGTAACTTCGTTAGTACCCTTCTTTATCTTGCCAGACTCTGAAGCTCTCTTCATAACTTCATATACAGAGTCCACAGTCTCCTTAGGAGTTTCAAATTTAACGTAATACGCCTTCCGACCAGACTCATCCCTTTTTTCCGACATCGTCATCAAGTCCGTAGAACCTCAATTTTGGTACGATATAAATCTAACCTTATACTATCACATTTTATCATCTGGTGAAAAGGAGCAGTGACACTTTAATGCCCGATTATTGGTTGACTACTTAGAAGAAAAGTAAAGTGCAACGACGTTTTTTTCTTTAGAGTCGATTCTAGCAAATCCCTCGCGTTCCATTTGAACAATAGTGTTTACTGGTTCGTCGAACAGACCTTTCTCTCCAAAACCTTCGAGAACTTGTCCGTTCTGGTCGATCAACCTGACTCTAACGTTACTGTCTACAGGAACCCAGTGTATGAAGGGAGCGCTGACGCTCTTTGCAGTGTCCATTCCATAGCTATGTATAACGCCCTCAAGATGGTCTCCTACCGTTTTGAGATCGTAGACGTTTGCGAAACCCATAAGTCTGAAGAGGGGGTGAGCTTGGATCTTCACTAAGTCATCCTTCCTGATGTAGACCTTTAGAATGCCATCTTCTGCAGGTTTTAAAACTATCTTCCTGTAACCCATAGATTCAACCTCAGGATGTTTCTTCAGAGATATCTCCTTCCTACCTGTGAGACCTTTAACTGAAAGAACAACAGGATTTATCACAACAAAGTATCTTGGAGAGGATTTATCAATTATCTTCTTGTTTATAGAATAGAGCGTCGCCCAACTTATGGTAGCATCAATAGGTCTTATGCCCACCTCATAGATTATTGTTCTTATGGTTTTAGGTAGAACACCACGTTTTCTAAGGGCCTGGAACGTCGCAAGACGGGGATCGTCAAAGCCGGTGTAAAGCCCCTCCGCAATACCCTGAGTTATCTTTGACTTACTAAGAACGCCTCCTTCGATCTTAAGTCGGCCATAGTGTATGGCTGTAGGATAAACCCACCCCAGGTGTTCGTACATGTACCTTTGTCGAATCATATTAGTATAGTGCTCCTTACCCCTTATTATGTGCGTTATTCCCATAAGGTGGTCGTCGAGGCCTGAAGCCAGGTTATAAAGAGGCCAGACACGGAACTTTGCACCTACACGGGGGTGAGGATGCTTCTTTGTATCGATGATTCGTAGGGCAGGCCAGTCTCTTACAGCAGGGTTTGGATGATCCATGTCAGTTTTGATTCTGAGTACGGCTTTACCCTCTTTGTAGGTGCCGTCTAGCATTTTATTGAAACGTTCGATATGCTCTTTGGGTGATAAGCTTCTGCACGGACAAGGCTTCTTCTTTATAAGTTTCCTCCTGAAACTGTCAACTTCACATGTACACACATAGGCTCCTCCAACTTCTATAAGCCTGCGCGTGTAATCATAGTATATCAGTAGACGATCACTTTGAATGTACTCTTCATCCCACATGCATTCTAACCACTTCAGGTCTTCCTTTATTGTGTTGTAAAACTGCAGAGCAGCCTTCTTCAAGCGAGGGTCTGTGTCCTCGAACCTCAGGATGAATTTGCCGGCGTACAATCTTGCATAATCGTGCGATAGGATGATTGCACGGGCCGACCCCAAGTGTAAGACGGAATCAGGATTTGGGGCGAACCTTGTTACAATCTGTTTATACCTGTCCGCTTCAGGTAAAGGAGGTAACCCCTTCTCTTTCTGTTGAGGGCGAACGGCCTCCTTTACAATATTGTACTTTGAGACGGCTTTCTCCTGTTCCTCTAAGCTCATCTGGTTCACCTGCTTTGATACGTCATTTACAAGTCGAATAACTGCCTTAATATTTTCCTTTAGCGGAGGCCTTTCAGCGAGAACCTTTCCGAGCACAGCTTGTGGGTTACATTTTCCCTCGTGTGCAACTGCGTTCACAAGAGAATTTCTTTTAATCAGCTCTTCTAATTCTTCACCTGAGGACAAAGCTACTTACTCCGCGTAGATGCTTCAGATGTCAAGTTTATCAGCATGTCTCTTGCATGGGAACCCCTGAAACCCTCTAGAATATCGATTGCTTTATCGGATAGCAATTTAGCTTCAGTCCTTACAATATCGGGAGCCTTTGATTTAGAAACAACAGAAAGGGCGTACTGTATCTCCTCCTCCGGTGCCGATCTATTGCCCAAGATAGAAAGCAGCTTATGTCTATCACTTTCAGGAGCGTTGTCAAGCACGTAACGCATGACAAGAGTCTTTTTCCCTTCGCGTATGTCGTTACCAACAGGCTTTCCGGTCAGAGATCTATCTCCCGTGACGCCCAGCACATCGTCTACCAGCTGAAAGCATAGGCCGTAGAGATGGCCAAATTCTTTCATTTTATTCACTGAGCTATCATCAGCTCCTCCCAAAGTTGAGCCGATGACAGAGCAAGCTTTAAACAGAGAAGACGTTTTAAGCGAAATTAAACGATAATATTCTTCTTTGGAGGGGAATTCCTTAGAGTTGGCAAAATTTAGATCTAAAGCTTGGCCTTCACAGACCTCCACAGATGCGTTTACAAGAGCATCAGAAACCTTTAAAACTTGTTCGGGTGAAAAATCGTTTGCCGTAAGTTTTAGCGCAGAGTAAAAGGCTATGGCAAACAGTAGGTCACCGGCAAGTATTGCCATTGGAACCCCATATTTTACGTGAACAGTTGGGGCGCCTCTCCTTTCTTCATCGTTATCCATTATGTCATCGTGAACCAAGGTAAAATTGTGTAAGAATTCTATTGCAGAAGCAGCAGGAAGTATCTTCTCAAAGGAGCTACAAAACATGAGAGCCGAGTTTATAACAATAAAAGGTCTCTGCCTTTTGCCCCCCTGCAAAATAAGATATTTTGAAGCGTTGTAGAGAGACTTTGGCTCTCTGTCAAAATATTTTGTGACATATTCGTCGACCTTCAAAGAAAAGTACTTCATCTCATCGTATAAAGACAATGAGTTCACCTAGAAATCCAAGTGTGAAGATAGTAATCTATAAAATATCTTACTCTATGAAGCTCGTTAACCTTCTTGCAACCAGTTAAGAACATAGCTGTCTTGAATTCATTATAAATCTGATCAACATATGACGAAAGACTCGATTTAGATTTTTTAGCTAGCTTTAAAAGAGGAAGAGCTATCGAACCGTACTTAGCGCCAAGCACCAGTGCTTTAGCTAGGTCCAGTCCATTTCTAAGCCCGCCAGAGGCTATAAGAGGAATCTTTACAGTTGAAGCGCATTCAATCAATGAAACCACCGTCGGAATACCCCAACCCGAATAAGTGACACCTAGACTGCTTTTTGACTTATCACCCAGCATCTTAGAGCGAATCGCCTCAACAGTCGCCCAATTGGTACCTCCTAACCCAGATATGTTGATACAGGATACTCCAGCGAGTTCAAGTTTTGCAGCTGTTTCTTTAGAGATGCCGGTTCCGACCTCTTTAACAACGACCGGAACACCTATATTTTTAACAAGGAATTCAATTTTTCCATACACACCTTTGAAGTTGGGCTCCCCTTCGACCTGAATAACCTCTTGCAAGGGGTTTAGGTGCACGGAAATCGCGTTCGCCTTAGTGTCTGAAACAAGTGATTTGAGTTTGTCGATGTCGAGCCCTTTAGACAGTTGTGCTGCTCCAATATTTAAGGCAAGAAAGATATTGGGGGCAACATCCCTTACAATAGTATAAGTATCTTTTACTGAGGGGTCTTCCAATGCTGCTCTCACGCTGCCAAGAAACATTCCTAATCCCTTTTCTTCAGCCACCTGAGCAAAAGTCTGGTTCAGCAGCTTTGCTTCTTCGGGACCTCCAGTTAGTGAATCAAATAATAACGGGTACTTTAAAGTCTTTCCAAAAATGTCAGTTGAAGCGTCTAACTCTTCAAAATTTATCTCGGGCATCGCGTTATGTACCAGATGAATATATTCGAAACCCGGTGAAACGCCTTTAGATTCAACATCTTCTTTAAGGCATATGGAGATGTGATCAGCTTTACGTCCGCGTATTTTTTCGCTCATCGTCTTCCCCTCATACATGTTCCCATGCCGATAACGCCATTTAAAGCTTTGAACACTACATCAGGTTTGAGACCGTTAACAAAGAACACGTCTGTTCCAAGTTTAGAAATTTTGAGGGCGATCTTCAACTTTCTTGTTATGCCGCCTGTAACGTCATATTTCTTGCTGGTTCCAACAAAATTCTTTACACTCCTAGAATCTAGTTCACATATGGCATCACCCTCCATCTTCGAAGAAGGGTAGACACCATCAACATCCATACAGAAAATCATGCGATTAGGCTTAATCATGGAGCAGATACTATACGCAATATCATCACCGGAGAGTATCTTGAAACCGCCATGGCAAGGTATAACATCACCAAAGAGAACAGGTGTAAGACCCTGGTTCAAAAGATCTAAAAAAAATGATTTCATTATAATAGAATTTTCCCCGGCAAAAAAAGGGGTTATAGTGTATGGTTTAATACCTCTTGAGCTCAGCGATCTGACAATTTTCTGATGTAGATCAAACATGCTTTTCCTAGTCAAATACACGCCCTCAATATCGCCGATTTCTTTACATTCGGTAGAGAGCCCTGCTTTCTTAGCATAATAGTGGCCGAATGATCCACCGCCGTGTATGATAATTTTTCTAGAACGATGTTGCGTTATCACCTTTGATAACTGATCTAGGGCTTTAATTCTTAAAGTCAGAGGACGATCTTTGTGGGTTATAACAGAACCTCCAAGTTTTATGACCACAGTCTCTATTCTGTCCAAGTTTTAAGACCTCCGGAGGGGATGGTCGTGACAAATACATCAAAGGCCTCGAGCTTCCTTATTACATTCCCAAATGAAGACTGATCAGGCAGTACTATTACACATCCGCCTCCTCCGGCACCGGTCAACTTCGCGCCCAAGGCTCCGCCTTCAATAGATAGATTTACTAAATTGTCTAAAGGCTTGCATGATACGCCGAAGAAAGATAGGATAGCATGCTGATAGTTTAGGAGGAGACCAAATTCGTTTAACATACCCTTACTCAAGTAATCTGAGCCCAAAACGGCGATATGTGAGGATGCTTTAACGACTCCATCAAAATATGATGGAAAAATATTCCTGTAAGATGCAAATTTTGAAACCAGATAAGAAGTTGAGCGCCTAATTCCCGTGTTCACGACAATTATTTTCACGGGAGCCAATAAATTCACCTTTTTTTTTGATCCATCTCTTTTATAGAGATGCACTCCACCTTCAACCCCGACAAAGACGTCTACACCAGATGGATTACCGTGCGTTACACGCTCAGACTCCATGGCGATATCAAATATCCTGCCAGAATCAGCATCACTATCTAAGAGCTTTAAGACTGATGCGACGTAGGAGACTGAAGTAGAACTGGATGAGCCCAGTCCGGCAGAAAGAGGTAGTGTTGTGCTGATCGAAGATCTTATCTTCTTCGATACCGGAAACTCACTTCTAATCCTTTCTAGAGCCTTCTTATAGGGAAGAAGTGCCTTAGGGACGGGGTCACCTTGCCTCCATCTAAGGTTAAGGTTTTCACTCACTATTTCGTCTACGTCGGAAAGTGACGACTTAGTTGTAGACCCCTGCTCGATCGCGGCGACAAGTGCACAGGCGCCATGGACGACAAAGTGTTCACCAAGCAGTATGACTTTTCCAGGAGAAAAAGCGCACGCGTACAAAACTACCACTTTCCAAGCGCTATCGAAGCATAGCCTACAACTTGGTCGTATTCGCCGATGATCTCACCACTTGTCATATAGACTAGAAGCTTTCCACCGGAAGCGCCGATCTTCTTCGAAAGTGTCATAAGAGTGGCGATGGGCCCAAAACCGCAGACCGATATCTTATTTTCATCTATGCAGTCATAGAAGCCTTCAACATCAAGCTTTTCAATGTACGTTATGAGTTTTTTATCTTTCCTTAGGGCAACATTGTGCGGTTCATAGTGGGTAAAGTCAGAGGAAGCAACCAAGATATCTCTACCGGGGACAAATAAATCTGCTATAACGCTACCGAGTTCTGTTGCAAAGTGTTTGTCCTGGACCATCATGCAGATTGGAAGGAGCTTAAAGGTGTTCCCGTACGTGTACTGAAGAAGTGGAAGTTGAACTTCAATAGAATGTTCATATTCATGTGCCAGATCATCCAGATCCACTAACTTGGAAAGGTTCGATAGTTTTCTAACCCCTTCAAGGTCGACAGGAACTGTTCCTAAGGGTGTCTGCCAGCCTTCTTTTGTAGAGGAAGCGATTATGCTCCCCAGTCCCTGATGGTTAGGGCCAAGAATAAAAACACGCTCAGGAGAAGGGATATACGTCTTTAAAAGGGAATAGCCTTTTGCGGCAACATATCCCGAATACTGATAGCCTGCATGAGGAGAAACTATACCGAAAACCTCTTTCATGTTAGGAGGAGTGTATTTACTTAAATTGTCCGGAGGAAAGTTAAAAAGCCGGTCCAGAATTTCTTTCAGACTTCTTTCACTGCCGGGGTAAAAGGTTCCGGCCGCGGCAGGTCTTCGATTAACACCCAAATTTGATCAAATATATGGTCTTTGAAGGAAGTTTATAAGTTTAAGAAGATTCTTCTTCAGTCTTGGTTTCAAAATCGTCAATAGAATACTTCATAGATTCGTTCGGTGGAAGTGCCTTTGTAGCTGACAGAACACTTCTGGCAAGAAGCCAGTAGACCGCTGCCAGAGCCTTGCGCCCGTTGTTGTTTGCGGGTATAATCACATCCACATCAGAAATGATGTTGTCCGTGTTGCATATGGCAATTATTGGGATGCTCATACTTGATGCTTCATCTATAGCCTGCTTGTCATAAAAAGGATCCGAGACGATCACCAATTCAGGTTCGAAATAATTTTTGAGCAGAGGGTTTGTTATGGTGCCGGGAAGGAACCTCTTTATTACCGGAGTAGCGCCGGTCAGCTCGCAGAACTTTTCAACAGGAGTTTCAGCATAAGGTTTACGGGAGTACACAATAACGTTCTTAGGGTTAGAACGGGATATCATTTTAGAAGCAACGTCAATTCGTTCAAGGGTCTTGTTGATGTCTATGATATTTAGACCGGACTGTTTTGTTGCTGCAATAAACTTTTTCATGTACGCTGTCTTCGCAACGCTACCTATTCTAATACCTGACGAAAACAAGTCTTTTTCACTAATCCCTGTAGTTACCATCTTTTCGGAGGAACCTTCCTCATCTACTGCTTCTTTCTCTTGTGTCACACATATCACCAATTAACATCCATCATCTTAAAGGGTCCATAAGCTTCATCAATTCTGATGAGCTCGTTAAGCTTCGCTATCCGTTCTCCGCCGACAACACCAGACTTCATGATTTCTGCGGAAACGCCGAGAGCGATGTGAGCCAAATGTGAGTCAACTCCTTCCCCAGACCGGTGTGATGCTGTTATAATATATTTCTTCGCTTTGGCAGTGTTAGCAAAGTCGATCGCTTCACCGAGAGGACCGATTTGGTTAACCTTCAATATTACACCGTTACCGGCTCCAATCTTAGCGCCTTCGAGCAGCCTTTTACTGTTTGTCACGAACAGATCGTCGCCGACTATGAACGTGTGCTTCACCCGTTTTGTCAGAGCGGCAAAACCCTCATAGTCGTCTTCGAACATCGGATCTTCCACGTAAGCTGGAGAAAATCTGTCTATTACCGAGAGAACAAAGTCGATCTGCTCCTCTCTCGTTAGTCTCACACCTCTGCGTTCATAGTTGTATGTGCCAGACTTAGGATCGAAGATCGACCCCGAGGCGAAATCTATTCCCATTTTCACCTTGAAACCCACTTTATCGCTTATATTATTCACTGCGGCGCTAACGACATCCAATGCCTCCAAATCGTTGAGATGAGGGGCCCATGCGCCTTCATCACCCTTACCTCCCGTGAACGTGGGATCTTTCTTCTCGATAAGCCTACGAACTTCTTTGTGGACTAAAACGTTAGCATAAATAGCATCGAAAATCTTCCTGGCACCAACAGGCAGCGAAAGGAATTCCTGAATATCGGGAGAACCTTGACCGGCATGTTTACCCCCGCCAAGGACGTTACCCAATGGAAACGGATGAGCGAAATTTATTCTACCGCCGATGAGCTTGAACATTGGAATGCCGAGAGACTTTGATACGGCATCAGCTGAAGCTAATGTTATAGCAAATGCGGCGGAGCCACCGATATTCTCAAAGAAAGGGGATGTGTCAATTTCGCGTAATAGCTTTGCTAGTCCTTTGATGTCGCCCGCATCAAATCCGACAATTTTCTTAGAATACTGTTTGAAAGCTTGAACCGCACCTTCCGGGCCTGAAGCTGGGAAGGCGACAGCTTCGCCTCCTCCGGTACTTGCACCGGCTGGAGCAGAAGACCGTCCAACAACATTTCCAACTATAACATCAACTTCTATCGTCTTTTCCCCTCTGCTGTTAAAGATTATTCGAGACTTTAGATCCCGGATCTTCGTGCCCATGATCTACTTCACCGTCTGATACTCCTTACCTTTTCTTGTTACAGATTCCTCGTAAGGCAGTATCTGGTCAACAACATCAACGTTGGAAACGAACATGCGCCTACAGCAATACCTCTTAACTCCAAGCTCGTCCAAAACCTTACCCGAATCTTCTCCTGCATCAACCCTTTTCTTGTATTCTTCGTACTTGTCAGCTATTAGGGAACCGCAGGTGAAACATCTGACAGGAATCATCATACAACATCACCTGTAAGACTTCTGTTTCCTCCTTCTAGGGCCTGGACCACCAAACTTTTTCGGCTCTGTCTGTCTAGGATCGCCCACCAGAAGGAAACGATCGTATTCCATGAATCGTTTTTTGACATCTTCTGAACCACTCCATCCAACGATAGCTCTAGATATGGCCATAGCACTTGCTTCAGCCCTACCCATGTAGCCTCCACCTTTAACTTTAACTGCGATATTGACCTTATTAGACACTTCTTTAGCAAGAGCTAAAGCGGTCATAATCCTCAATCTAGCAAACTCCGGCTGCATAATCTCAACTGGCACATTGTTTATCCAGACGCGACCCTGACCTGAAGATACCACTGCCTGTGCGTATGAAGTCTTCCTCCAACCATCAAACTGTCGGGCTTTTTTCACCATCAGCTAGCAACCCCTTTACCGAGAACTTCAGCTATTTCCTCTACTTTAGTGTAAAACGATAAAGGTTTTGTCGCTTGTGCCTTAAAAAAGGTTGTCCTAGCAACTTTTTCAAATTTTGCTGGGATCCCGACAAAAACCCTTAAGCGATCGAAAGCGATCGCACCCTTGCTCTTTCTCATGGGCAACATACCTCTAATCGTTCTAGAGACAATATTTTCCGGCCGCCTTGCATGATAAGGTCCATAGATAGGATTGGTCCTACTGCTTATTTCAAGCTTTAACAGGTAATTTTTAAGATTAGACTTCCTGTTACCGGAAAGCAGAATTTTCTCCGCATTAATAACAACAACCCTATTACCTTTCAAAAGTAGTTTAGAAACCTCGGAGGCTAAGCGACCAAGGATCTGATTTTCGCCGTCGATAACGATTGATTTCCGAGCAGACATATTCAACCACCCATTACTATGATTTTGGAACCGTCAGGATACTTTTCAGCGAAATCCACTAAATTAAGGACGGAGCCGCCTGCGGCTGAGATCTTTTTACCAGCACTCTTGGACTTAAATAGGGCGCCCACCGTTATCGCGTGGTCGACTAAACCGTCACCCAAGATCTTGCCTGGAATTAGTACTATATCGTTTTCTTTTGTAAGCAGGGAGACCTTGCCCACGTTAACTGTCGTCCTTCTTGAGTTGGGACGGGAAACCATCTCTATTACACTGGTCCAAAAAGTTTTGTTTTGTCCTTTTGACAACTTTTCCAACTTCTCCAACGTTTCGGTTATAATCGGATTACTGCTTCTCTTTTTCAACAGTGATCACCTCACCCGAAAATTTTCCAATAACTTCATCGATTTGGGACATGACTTCCTTAATAGATTGGAGTAGAATATCTCTTGCAGACATGCTACCAACACTTTCTATTACAAGGATGAATTTATCCTCTGACTCGCTAACACTAATACCCTTAGGCTCAGTATGGCATTCCTTTAGACATTCAAGGCAGAGGTTACAGCTAAGTTGATTGTCGATATTAAGCAGACCATCACGCATAAGAAAGACGTTCCTTGGGCACGCGTCAACGCATGCGCCACAATTATTGCAACTCTTATTCTGAACTATCACAGGATACGATTCTAAAACTGATACCGATGCCACCTGCCATTTGGCATGTGACTTACCTCTACCAAGTTTAGCATACGCTTCTAACTTAATCTTCTGCCCAGGTGCAAGCTTTAAGATGGGTATGTTCTGGGAGACGGGTTTAACTTCTTCATCTTCTGAGACGAGCTCAGCAGAGTACACTTCTCTGACCCTATCAGTCGCTTCAGCATCTAATACAAACAAAACCCTGCATTTAGGACAGCCAAGGGCACTCTTACAGTCACATTCTGAAGAAAGAAGATACTTGTCAACAGGAGTTTTCAGCGGAATAAGTCCTAGACGATGAGATATTACTTCATCATAGAAAGAAGAAGTGTTCTCTAATATTACAACATCGTCTATCGCCATAACGGGAACAAGTGACATAGCCGCACGTCGTATAGAGTTAACGTGCATCCTTGAAAAACCGTCAAAAAGAACCTTTATCCTATCAAAGGACTCCTCTAAAACTTGAACAGGCATCTAAGCTCTCCTACCTCTTCTTCCGCCGGCCTTTCTTGTGGTATCATGTGGTAAAGGAGTTACATCTTCGATTCTAGCAATCTTGAAACCAGCTCTCGCAAGGGCTCTGAGGGCCGCATTTAAACCAGGTCCAGGCACCCTAGGCCCTGTGCCTCCTACTGCCCGAACCTTAATTATTATCGAAGTTATACCTTTGTTCTTCGCTTCCTCAGATGTAGCCATAGCTGATTTAATTGCAGCGTACGGTGAGGACTCGTATCTGTCCGCTTTAACATGTCTACCTCCAGAACTTATTGAAATAGTCTCAGCCCCTGATAGGTCTGTAAAGTGAAGGATGGTATTATTATAGGAACTGTAAACGTGGACAATAGCCCATTTTTCTTCCTCAGCACCAGCTGGCTTAGACATTATTTACCAGCCTCCGGTTGAGCTCCGATTAGAGCCTTCAGAGGGCTATCATCTCTAAGCTTGACGGATTCTTCATCCTGTGCTCTTACGAGCATACTCGGACGCCTAACGACATGATCCCCTGCAGAAACATGGCCATGAACAATAAACTGACGGGCCTGAGTTGGTGTCTTAGCTAAGCCCTTCCTCCAAATAAAAGTCTGAAGTCTTCTTTCCAAAATGTCTTCAACTGTCAGGCTCAGCACATCATCTATAGTAGAATTTTTATCGATTAAAGCGTAATTTAAAAGCTTGTTTAAAAGAAACTTTTCCTTTACATTACGCTCAGTCTCAGGCATAGCCAAAAGAAGCCTTGCCTGTTCTCTTGTATTGGAGAGAAGGGTTTTTGCCTTCCATAACTCGCGTTTGTTCCTAAGCCCATACGTTCCCACCAGTTGGAGTTCTCCAACAAGAACGTCACTCCTCCAAGGCATTCGGGGAGTACTATATGTTTTCCTAGGTTTCTTAGGATCTCCCATAACTATCCCCTAAAAGCACACCTGCGTCCGCATAACCATAAAATTAAGTTATAAACGTTTGCATTTGAAGAGCGCATTAAACAGACACTCTACTTTTTAGCTTCTTCGGGTGCGTGTGTGGCCGAGGACGCTGGGGCCGCCTGTCCAGCGACTGCAGCAGGTCTAGCAACCCCTTTTCTCACACCAACTGTCAGCCCTTTCCTACCCGTCGTTCTAGTCCTCTGCCCCCTAACTTTTAATCCAAGAGAGTGTCTTATACCCTTCCAGCTCATCGTATCCCTCTCCCTTCGAATATCATCTTTTATGATAAAATCCAGGTCGGAGCCTATTAGATGTATGTTGGAACCAGAAGATGGATCTTTCCTTCTGTTCAGAAGGTATGCGAGATCCAACTTGCTTTGAAGATTTTTTGTATATTCATCTATCCTATTTAGGTCAGCTTCGGAAAGCGAACCCAACCTCGTATCAGTGTCAATATTTAGCTTGTTTAAAATGGCGTTTGCAGTGTTAAAACCTATACCTTTAATATCCGCTAGAGCGGGTAAAATCTTCTTTTTACCGTTAAGGTCTTTCCCACCTAACCTGATTATTTGTCTAAACTCCGATGATGACGTATTCTCCTCGCCTTACAAACTCCCTAAATTACTCCTTATTAAATAGTTTTTTGTTAAAACAAGAAAATATAATCAAAACTTTTGATATTTCCATTCTACGACATCGTCAGCTGAAAGGACAGTCTTAAGCGGGCCCGAATTGGATGCGACGCCGTTAACGTACAAGGACCAGTAACGTGAGGAGCCTACATCGTTTGAAATGCCAAAGAAGCTAGAAATAGCGAAATCTCCGTACTCGGCGGAGTAATTATAGTCTACGACATCACCAAAAGCCAACAGTGTAGCATTAAATGCTGAAAAACCGTTTCCTGCGATAAAATGAACTGCCTTTGCTTACATGGTTCCGTTATTAAAATTTACGACGACTAATCATGGAGATGGGAGATTTTTAGTATTTTCGAAATACCATGCAACGATGTCGTTATTCTTTAAGCTATAAGCATCCGCCCCTACCGATCCAAGTGTCCAAGAGTGTGAAGCGCTATTCCAGACCCACCAAATCCAATAATAAGACACTGTGCTTGACACCCCATTTATTGCAGTGATAAACGAAGGCCCATAGACAGACGAGTAGTTAACATTCCCATTTGTTACTTTGACGGTTGCATTATAGAGCGACCACCCTATGGGTATTAGCGTTTGGTTGTACCATGTTTTTGTCCCGTTATTATCTAATAATATGTTTACAGTATATGAAACAACTCCCAACTTTGCAAGTTCCTCATTGTATTGTCTCTTCATGGTCACGTATTCTTGGTGATAGTATATTGTTGTTGCTGCAGTGATCATCGAAACAAGTAGGAAAACAATTAGCCCTATAGTCAGTATTCTTTCGTGTTGACTCATGCCTTGCCACCTCCTGTAAAAGTTCTTATGACTTTAGTTAACGGATAGACTGCAGAAAAGAATAGGATAAAGTTACTCGCCTCATGCAGGATTCCAAAAAAGGGAGGAATAAACCATCCAACCACAATTGCGGTTACTAGTGGCACATCGAAGACGACTGCGAAAACAATGTTCGTGAACAGGTCGTAGATTATGGTGAGGACTAGACCCCATAGACCTATCTCAAGGCTGAATCTGAAGACGTTAAAGGTTTTTTCTGTGGTTTTATAGCTTATTCTTCCTAAGATTCCGCCCACAATTCCAAAGGCAGCTTCGCCAACCATGGTCGACATCAATACGGGGAAACTGAAGCCAAAAGGGTTTATAGCACCATACACTATCCACACCAATGCTCCAGTAGTTGCGCCTATGGATGCGCCAAATACAAAGCCGGTGATGAAGACCACTAGATCCATGATTTTTATGTTTGGTAACCCTATGAGGGCGTAGTTCCCACCGACGCACAGGGCTGTGAGTACCGTGATTAGGCTTATGTCTCTGACCGTTAAGTGAGGGAATAAGATGTTCATAGGATGTTCATAACCATTGTAACGCTACGGCAGTAGCAGTTATGCTTGATATTAGCGCTATTTTTTTTATTCTATTTTCCATCATGGTTGGATTATCCAACCAGCTTAATAAAGTATTAAACATCTAAACCCTAAAATGAAAGATGGGTTGATTTATAAGATTAGAAGGGTTCGGGATGAATTGTAACCACGCATTCTCCGGTGTATTTCTTGATCATGTTTTCGATAACATTAATTTCTTTATGGACTTCTTCAATAGAATCTATGCCATTGAATGAGCATGTGATGTCCACATATTTGTTGCCCTTACTCTTGTAAATCTTTATTGAGGAAACCTTCTTTATCTTTTGATCAGAGGCCAGTATCTTGGTAATGCCGCTGATATCTTCCTCTTCATAAATGATTTCTCCTCTGCTTGTGTCAGAGGAAGCTTCTATGTGAACTGTCGTCTTTTGAACGTTAGGGAAAAAGAGTTTAATATCTTTTTCAATCTTTTCGGAAATCTGATGAGCCTCTGACAATGGAAGATTGGGATTAACTTCAATGTGGAGGGTTAAGAATGTCCCTTCCTCTGTTTTTGTCGAAATTATCTGATGAACGTCTTTAACATTTTTGTTCTTCATAACAACTTTTTCGACTTGATCTGAAAAAGGCAATTCTTCCTCTGCTGGTTCGTAATGAACCATAATCGTAGCGTTTTTAATTAAACTTTTGATCCTCTCTTCTACGGTTGACGAAATATTGTGGGCGCTCTCTATGTTGATCGTAGAAGACAATAATATTGTAACATCAATGAAATATTTTGTTCCAACCTTCCTCATCCTAAGCGACCTAAATCCCTTAAGTCCATCGATATTCTCCAGTAAGGATTCAACAGCTTTATACTCTCTAGCAGGGGCTATATCGCTCAATTCTAGGGAAGCGTTATAGATCAGCTTTAAACTTAGAAAACCGAGCATACAACTAATGAACAGTGAGCCAAGTGTGTCAGTGAAAACAAAGCCGAAGAATGAAAGAGTTAGACCCAATAATGCCACTATAGTTGAAGAAAAATCCGAAAGGGCATTAAAAAAGTTTGCTCTGGCAGAGATTGAGCCTTTGATATTTCTTAGAATCATAATTCTGAAAACATCTGTACACAGGGTGTAGAACACAGCGACAAAAGCGAAAGCCGCAAACTCTTTGGATAGATGCACACTTTGGGAGAACCTAATTATTGATTCATAAAACAGTAGGGACGCGATTCCAAAAAGCGCAATACCTCCAAATTGTCCGCCGAGCGTTTCGATCTTCTCATGACCGTATGTATGGTCGATGTCAGGAGGCTGCAATGAGATTTTCGTAGCGTAGAGCAACCACGCTGTTGTTACGGCGTCAAGGGCAGCGTGAGCTGCGTCGGTAATTACAACCAAACTATTAGCTAGGAAGCCTGCTGCGAATTCGAAAAGAACTACTGATAAAATAGCGTAGAGAGACCATTTGATCGCTCTAACTTTATCAAAATCGCTCATGCGACCCTTTCTTCTCCTAAATCAGGAGTTTTAGGTGAGAGATTTAAGGATATTTTATAAGTTCAGTGTTAATGCAGCCGCAAAACATCCTAGGTACGCCTGCTGAGTGCTTCCGGCACCACAGATTATTATGATATCTCCATTATTAGGGGATATCGAAATCCTGATCTTCTCCCACGTCTCTTGTGGGTACAGAGCTTCGCAGTCTTCCCCACTTGGAAATTTAAAGTGCTCATTTTCATATTCCAATGTTATGGCACCCTTAGCGCCATACCTTATGGATTCGTCCCTTTGTTCAATTCCGTAGGACACTCTCCCTCTACCCTTATCAACTCTAACTATAACACTAAACTCACCTAAAGAAAGCGAACCAAAGGATCCTTCTTTGAGCGTTGGGAATACAGACTTTAGCTTAGAAAAAAATGTTAAACCGCTTTCACTTAATAGGACACCTTCCCTAGTTATGTTAATTATGCCTTTCTCCTTTAACCTTCTAAGCATAGTCCTAACAGAGCCTTCACCAAGTCCAAGGAAATCAGAAATTTCAGAACGGCTCTTTGGAGAAAGTTCACCCAACCAATAAATAAGAAGGCCCATGTATACGTGGTCAAAGGATTCCATAGGACCAGTGTACTTTTTTTGGGAAATATCTTGAAGCTCGCTTGTTATGGTCATGACGTTTTAAGAATGGCGATTCGTAAGTTTATAAGGCTTAGTGTTTTTTCTTTCCAATTAAAAAGAATTTTCCTATTTCTGCGTTAGACCAGACCTGTGATCGCTAAATTATTTGTTTTTATCAAAATACACTTAAACATAAAAGTTTTAAAAAAGAGCGAAGTATCTAAGATTGTATGTTGGCATCGACAATTGGGAAACATCGGTTTTAGCTAATTATTAGGTCTATACTAGGCTTATTGGTCATCGATTATTACATAATCATTTGGGTTAGGAGTGGAGTAGCTAAGTATGGTCAATGGTTCACTAGAGGAAATCTTGTGCTTTTTAAGGGGAAGGATGTGGACTACATCTCCTTCGCTGACCTTGACCTTTTCGTCATCCAGATCGAGGTACCCTTCACCCGAAATAATATGGATTGTCTCATCCCTTTCCATATGATAATGCATGGGAATGGAGCATTCTTTCATAACATAGTACTGCGTTGTCATATACTTGTCCGAAATCGCTATACTTTTTTCGTACCCCCAAGGCTTGTCTATTCTGTTAACGAACTCCTTTTTAACTATCTCAAGATCCTTTTGGGAGTCAACTGATTGCCAGAATGCACCTTCTTCCATATAGTAGTTGAGCAGACCTTCTTTAGCGAGAGACGGAAACACTGCCTTTTCAACAGCGCCTTCATCAAAAGCCAGAAACCGATCTTTTATGCTACAGTCTATAATATAAATGCCTGCGTTAATATAATATGGTAAAGTAGGCTTTTCTTTGAAACCGCTTATCTTACCATTAGAAAGTTCAACTATACCGTAAGGGGAAACAAGTTTTGTCACTGCAATGCTTGCAGTGTTAATAGTAAAATGATCAAGCATCTGTCTGATGTTCATGTCGGTTACAATATCACCGTTCATTACAAGATAACGTTGGAAGTCATATTCCTTAAGGAGGCTATTTATCGCATATAATGTGCCACCTGGCTTCTCCTCTATTGAGTATGTGATTTTCATGCCATTCCAGCTTTTTCCGTATTTTTCTTCTATCTTCTCATGAAGATAACCAGAAAGAAGGCAGACCTGCCCGATCCCAGCATATTTCATTTGGAAGAGTTGTCTGTCCAAAATAGAATAATTTTCTTTTATCTCAATCAGTGACTTGGGAGTATAATCGGTAATGGGTCTTAGCCTCTTGCCCAGCCCTCCACAAAGTATTCCACCTATTATATTATTAGACATCGCGTGTACACTTTTATGTAATTCATTTTACTACTTTTTTTCGAGAAGCTCTTTTACAGCCTTATTGATTCTGGCTACACCCTCCTGTATAGCTTCTGAGCTCGATGCAAAAGATAATCTGATGAACTCGTATCCAGCTTTATCCGGAAATACAGAACCAGGCAAAGTTACAACGTAATATTTGTTTATCAGGCGCTCAACAAGATCTTCCGATGAAATTCCTGTCTCTCTAGTAAACTTGGATACGTTCGGAAACATATAGAATGCACCTTTACTGGGCCAGACCTCAAAGCTTGGGACCTGCCTAAGCAACTTTGCCATTAGATCCCTGCGTTTTTGGAAAAGCTGTATCATGCTCTTAACAGGTTCCCACGTGCCTGTGATTGCTGCAACCGCGCCCTTCTGTGCGAAGCTTGTAGGGCAGGAGTATATATTCACGGCGAGCCTTGTTAGCTTTCTTGCGACATCTTCTTTAACGACCGTGTACCCTAAACGCCAACCTGTCATTGAGAACGTCTTGCTAAATCCATTTAAATAAACGACATAATCTTTCCAGTCGCTTTCTGTAAGAATACTTTTAAACTCTGCATTATCGTATATGAAGTTATCGTATATTTCATCGACCAATAAAACTAAATTATTTTCCTTCACTATTTCATAAACTTTTTTCACTTCGGAAGGTTTGAACAAAGCTCCGGTAGGATTTTGGGGGCTGTTCAAAACGATCATCTTCGTTTTCTTTGTTACCGATGAGCGAATCTTCTCTACATCAAGACCGAAGCCCATTTCTGGCCCCAACCACCTGAGAGGCACAAACACCGGCTTAGCACCTACAAAGTACGCTACTTCAGAGTACGCTGGGAAAGCTGGTTCAGGGATGATGATTTCTTCACCGGGATTAAGATATGAAGCAACGCTTAGAAATATAGAAGCTTTGCCACCAGGTGTGACTATGATTTCCGAGGGTTTAACACCAGCCGCATACCGCCCATTAAGATATGACGCTATGCCGTCTCTTAGTTCTGGAATCCCAGCTGTTTCAGTGTAACCAGTAAAGCCTTCATCTAAAGCCTTCTTTGCTGCTTCAACAATATGAGGAAAAGTTGGAAGGTCAGGCTGGCCTACGCCAAATGTGATCACGGGGAGCCCTCTGTTTGCAAGCTCTCTGGTTTTGCCTACGTAGATAAAGGCAGCTTCACCTATTAATTTTGGAACAATCGGCTTAATATTTTCGGTTGGAGATTTCAATCCAATACGCCTCTTTCTATGATGAATTTTAAGTTAATAAATTTTTGCAAAAAAGATGCAAGAAAAACTATTTTTAATACTACATTGTCACATAATCTTTAGCAACATCCAAAACGGCTCGCAAGAGATTCTGTAGTTCGTCTCCTATCATGTAAGTCATAGGCTCTAAGCCGAAGGCTCCTTCATCAAAGACAACAAACAAGGGTTCATTTTTTGATTTGATTATGTTCTTCACGCCTTCTATGACACCATTCTCACTAGGCTTTCCACTATGTTCGGTCTTAGCGTAGGGAAGCTTTATTGATTGAACAACAGACTTCAGCTTTTCATCGAACTTTACATTGATCACGGCTTTATAGTTTGGGTTCGTTCGTTGAATTTCAAGTAAAAGTTTTGCTATATGACTCTGAATTCCGAATTCAGGGGATGAAGTAGCTTTAGCTAGATTTCTAACCCGCACGATTCTTCCCGGTACCGTTGCGATATCGTCGATGGTTTCTGCTGAGCCCGATGATGCCGCAATGTTAACGTAAACCTCAGGTATTATCGCAGCAAAGTAAGGAGACGTTTCAATTGAAGAAATAGCTCTTATCATGGATTTTATGAGCTCTCCCTTTTCCTCATTATATCTGGTGAATGAAAAGAGCTTCACACATGCTGTACAATCTTTTACGGCAGATACTTTCTTTCTGTGTAAAGCGCAGACCTGTCCACCTATTACAAGTTCACGCCAGATGGCGTGCAACGTTTCAACTGATCGAGGAATGTTTGATACGACATCATCCGCTAACATTTCTATATCTCTGTCCATCGACTTCTCGTTCAAACCTATTTCCACCAACTTCTTTCTAAAGTAAGAAGGATTTTTTCCAAGGTAATAGCTTATAGATGGCTGAGTGATTCCAAGTGACTGTGATATCTGAGTCTGCGAGTATCCCCTGCCTTTCAGCTTATGGGCTACGAGGCCTCGCATGTTCGGAAGGAAATCCTTTGACATAATTTCACAAAACGAGAACATTCAATAATCTACTTATAAAGTGGGTTATAAAAACTTAGCTTAAGAAGAATACGTTTAAGGTTGCTGGTTAAACTTCTAAAAAAGCAGAATTATATTAGAAGAGTTCGAGATTTGCAATGGTTCTTTTAAGATAGGAAGTTTAGATTCCTATAATATAAAACCTATCCATCCAGACCGCACGAAAAGATTATATTTGAATAGGATTCTGAGAAAAAGTTAATGCTCTACGTCATCCACACAACGGGGCAGTGCAACCTAAAATGTGCCTATTGCGGTGGAAGTTTTCCAAAACAATTCGTGCCATGGGAGATAAAGTATAGCATCAGCTCCCTTAAAGAAATCGCTAAACGAGAAGAAATAGACATCTGCTTCTATGGAGGAGAACCTCTATTAAACGGGGAGTTCATAAAAGAAGTGATCAAGTGTGTTCCTGCCAAGAGATTTATTGTACAGACGAATGGCCTTCTAGTAAAGGAATTTGATCCAAAATTCTGGGAAAACTTCGATACAATTCTTCTTTCAATAGATGGCGTTAGGGACGTCACAGATTTCTATCGTGGTGAAGGCATCTACGATAGAGTAGTTGAAGCAGCGCACATTCTCAAGGAAAGTGGGTATAGGGGCGATGTTGTTGCGAGAATGGCACTGGCCGAAGAAGGAGATATTTTTAGAGACGTAACCCATCTCCTTTCTCTAAACCTTTTCAATCACGTACATTGGCAATTGAATGTGGTTTGGAGCCAAGCTTGGAAAAATTTCGAAAAATGGGTTGAAACTAATTACATGCCAGGCATAAAAAAGCTGGTCTATTATTGGATAAATAACATGCAAGAGGGAAGAGTGTTGGGGATCGCGCCTTTCCAGGGCGTTTTAAGGAGGATGATCTATGGGGGAGTGGCGCCACCGTGCGGTGCGGCTACTGACATGCTTTCAATATCAACTGATGGGCGAATTCTAGCATGTCCGATAGCTTTCGAAGAAAGATGGGCCGAACTTTCCACTTTAAATGAGAATAAGAAGGATTTCAGAACTTGCTTTATCAAAGAACCGTGTACTGACTGCGATGTCTTCAAAGAATGTGGAGGGAGATGTCTTTACGCCTACATGGAAAGGTTTTGGGGGGAAGATGGATTCAATAAGATCTGCGAATTCACTAAGGAACTAATATTTATGATCAGAAGTGAAAGGAACAAAATACTTGATTTAGTGAGCAGAGGAAAAATCAGGGAGGAAGAACTCTTTTACCCCAGCTATAACAATTCAATAGAAATAATACCTTAGACAAAATTTCTTTTATAATTTCTAATTGAACCGCTGAGGATTCCCGTCTCCTTTCCGCTAAAGTTTCATCCGGGTCTAATATATGCAGTGCACAAAAAAGGTTGATAAAATCAAAATAGGCCTAAGGTTGAAACATAATGCGTTGACAAAAATTTGGCTATTTTGCTGGATTGGTCAGGGGTAGGGATTCGATTCTCATATGTTCGGCCTGCGATTTCGTCCGAGGAGAACCCAAATCCCCAGAAGGCCAACATTGGCAATGACGATTGCGGTACCAAGGTATAGAAGCAATTTCCCCAGACCTTGGTTGGGATAATCGACCGCTGATTGACGGACATAGACAACGGCGACGGTGAGGGGGACACCGGTTGGATTTGAAATCGTGTAATTCACAAATCTGGTCCCCATTGGAATCGAATAGTCAGTCTCAGCGTAATTTGATTGAGTGCTGTATATTGTGCCGTTGACAGCTCCGATTGAGGTGATTTGGAACTCTGGCGGTATCGGAGAGGCGACTCCAAAGTAGACAAGATGCATGACACCGTGAATGTCCAATCCCCCCTCTCCGAACCAGAACATCGTCCCTCCCGGTGGCAGTGTGAAATTGGTGGGTGAAGTGCTGCTCCATTCCCCAATTAGCTGCGACTGCGAAGCGAGGATAGGACCTGTCACTATCATCAAAATGCCGAGTACGATCACAAGTGTTACCAGAACGCCAAATCCTTTCCTGACGACCTTCGAACCTCCAAGGTGCCCTTGTTCCGACCGAGATCTTTGGCTGAGCCGTTCAGTGGCTTCCACGACCCTGATGGCCTCTCTTCCCTCGTCAGTCAAGCCGTAGTTGCCTTCAGAATCAGGTTTGACCAGTGGACCCAACTTGTTCAAGTGAAAGGAGAGGTTTCCGCTACTTTCGATGTTAGTCGCCCGTTTGAGCTCAGAGAACCCCATCGGGTGATCAGACAACGTCTGTAGGATCAAGATTCTCGTCGGGTGTGCCAGAGTTTCATAAAGTTCTGCCTTGTCTGAATTGAACTCATTAGCTGATTCACTTTGGGTCACAATGATCCCTCCGCGAACGGATATGTAGGACTTCGATTTAATACCTCTCTCGTTGACAGACCAAGAGGCCCTAGCGGATTAGTGGTCTTCAATTGTTGACTGGCGTCCATACACCCGTTAAAAGAGCTCGTCTCCTTGGATGTAGGTGACGTCGATTGGGCGGGGATTAATGTTTAATTACGCTTTCGACAATTATTTTGCGGTTGCTGATTTGATGGCAGATGACCAAGAGATTCTGTCTCTCGGCGTTGACGACGTTTTAGCTCGGCTGAAGACATCCCGGTCTGGGCTTTCCTCACAGGAAGTTCAGAGCCGCATTGCAACGTACGGACCGAACGAGCTGGCTAAGAAGCAGAAACGCACCGGGCTTATTGAGATTCTGTACCACCTGAGAAATCCACTCGTGTTGATCCTCCTGATTGCGGGTTTAGTCTCCGGGTTTGTAGGAGACATAACAGACGCGGTCATAATTTTCACAATCGTGCTTCTCAGCATCGTTCTTGACGTGTATCAAGAATCCAAAGCTCAAAACGCCGCCGACGCACTCAAAGAAAGGGTCACCACAAAAGCAACAGTTCTCAGAAACGGCACCAAACAAGAAGTGAAACTTTCCGAAATCGTACCAGGTGACATAGTCTATCTCATCGCAGGAGACCTCGTTCCCGCCGATTCCAGATTAATCGACGCAAAGGACTTGAACCTCAACCAGTCAGCATTAACAGGAGAAGCCTTTCCAGTAGAAAAGAACGCTGCCCCGCTTTCAGCTAGCACGTCCGAACTGACCAGCTGGAACAACTACGTATTCATGGGAACCTCAGTGGTCAGCGGAACCGGAACCGCCGTCGTGGCAAAGACCGGAAGCTTAACGGAATACGGAAAAATCGCCAAAGACCTCGTGGCCAAGACGCCTGAAACCGAATTCGAAAAAGGGCTTCGCCGATTCGGAGCCTTAATGACCGAAGTCACTCTTTTCCTCGTAGTTTTCGTCTTTTTTGTAAACGCATTTTTCTTTTCAGGCAGCCGCAGCATTCTGCAATCCCTGCTTTTCTCAGTGGCTCTTGCCGTGGGCTTAACGCCGGAGCTTCTGCCCATGATAATGTCCATCAACCTATCCAGAGGCGCCGTGGCAATGTCTAAAAAAGGCGTAATCGTGAAACGGCTGGCCTCAATTTCAAACTTCGGCAACATGGACGTTTTATGCACGGACAAAACCGGCACGCTCACAGAGAACAAGCTCACACTAAGCGAATACGAGGACCTGGAAGGAAAAGAAGCCCCAAAAGTGCTCATGTACGCTTACTTTAACAGCGTTTTTGAAGCAGGACTGAAAAGCTCTCTAGACGACGCCATGATTCAGTATAAGCAGTTCGACGTCACTGGCGTCCAGAAAATTGACGAAGTGCCCTTTGACTTCATCCGAAAACGCGTTTCAGTAGTGGCCGAGTACGAAGGACAAAGACTCCTAATCTCCAAAGGAGCCCCTGAAGAAATCCTCAAAATCTGCACCTACTGCGAAACTGACGAAAACCTAACCGATCTAACAAACGTTTACCAAGCCAAGTTTGAGCAAAAATACAACGCACTCAGCGCTGAAGGATACAGGGTTCTAGCCGTCGCATACAAGAAAGTCAAAGACGACAAAACACACTACACAATCACCGACGAAACCGACATGATCTTTCTAGGTTTCCTGTCTTTCCTTGACCCACCTAAAGAAAGCGCGAAAGAATCCATCCGTTTACTGGCCAGAGACGGCGTAGAACTCAAAATCGTCACCGGCGACAACGAACTAGTCACAAAAACAACCTGCGAACAACTGGGCTTCAACATAACAGGAGTCATCCTCGGAAACGACATCGCCCAACTCCAAAACGACGCCCTAGCCCGAGTCGTAGAGGAAAACAACATTTTCGCCCGCGTAAACCCCGCTCAAAAAGACAGAGTAATCAACGCCCTAAGAACCAACGGACACGTAGTAGGCTACATGGGAGACGGCATCAACGACGCCCCCTCCCTGAAAACGGCAGACGTAAGCATATCAGTAGAAAACGCCGTTGACGTCGCCAAAGAATCCGCCGACCTCATACTCCTGCAGCCTGACTTAACCGTGCTCGATCAAGGCGTTCTGGAAGGCCGCAAAACCTTTGGCAACACCATGAAATACATCATGATGGGCGTCAGCTCAAACTTCGGCACAATGTTCAGCGTAGCCGGAGCCTCCCTGTTCCTAAACTTCCTACCCATGACAGCTATCCAAATTCTCCTAAACAACCTCCTATACGATCTTTCCGAAGCAACCATACCAACAGACAACGTAGACGAAGAATACATCGAAAAACCCAAAAAACTAGACATCTCATACATAAGAAGGTTCATGATGACCATGGGCCCCGTAAGCTCTATATTTGACTTCCTGACCTTCTTTTTGATGCTGGAAATCTTCAAAGCAGCAGTTCCCGTTTTCCAAACCGCATGGTTCGTAGAATCTCTTGTAACACAAACACTTGTGGTTTTCGTGTTAAGAACCAGAAAAACTCCATTCTACAAGAGCAAACCCGGGAAATTTTTGACGATAAGCAGCCTATCCGTCGCGGCGGTCGCCTTCATAATTCCCTACACGCCCCTTGCCACCATATTCAATTTTTCGCCTCCCCCACTAGCGTTCTACCCAGCCCTAGCAGGACTAATAGTCGCCTACCTTCTCCTAGTTGAGGTCGTCAAGAAATGGTTCCAAAAACATAACGCTTACCGCCTGGAACAAATCTATGCCCCGAAAAAAACAAAACCGGCCGACCAAACAACCAATAAGCTTTAACCATTTTAGGGCGTTTGCAACAACGGGTTTCGAAGAAAGCCCTTTTCTGTGGTCAATCAACCAATCTCTCGTATCAGTAGTGAAAGATTATTTTGAAATGATGTGGATTACATCTTTTGCGACATTGAACGAATCTAATTTATTCCGTGTTCCTAAGTGCTATGAATACTGATAGCTTTGTGAAAGGTGGAGACAAAGAAGCTATTTTTAATGACTGTTATGCTATATGCTCATGAAGTAAATCTTGGTTTGAGTTATGCTTAGTAGGTCCTTTGGTGGAGCTCCTTTGATAAAGGCAAGTCGCCTTATCTGATTTAATTTGAAGAAGGGCGGATTTTTAGCAGAATGTCTCAAACCTCTAAATCAAGACCTCCTACTTTTTCATGCCATTTTTAATTTTCCAGATATTCTTTAAGGATTTCATCCTTTGGCTCTAGGCCTAGTCCAGGCTGTTCGGTGAGAGTGACCCAACCCTTATCCGGTCCAGGAGGATTCTTGAAGATAATTTCTCCTACTTTCCACATTAAGTAATGGAACTCCACTCGCCAACCATTGGCCATAGCCGCTTGCAGATGCATGTTGTGGTGTGGCCAGCCACCTCCGTTGGCTATAAGGATATTGAAGGCTTGGGCCATAGCTGCCACTTTTAAGGCTTCGGTGTAGCCACCTACATAGCATACGTTGGGCTGAAGAATGTCTACCGCTCCATTTAATAGGAGTTCACGATGACGAAAGCGAGAGCCTTCATTCTGACCGGCTGCAATGGGTATTATTGTTCTTCTTCGTAGGTCTGCTAGGAGCCTAGTGTCATTTCCATAGACCGGCTCTTCAAACCAAGTTATGTTATATGCCTCTATTTTTTTGGCTAATTCTAATGCCTTGTTGAGGGAGAAGAGGTAGTTGGCATCAATCATTAGTTGGGTTTTGTCTCCTATAGAGTCGCGCACCATCTTAACTCGGGCAGCATCTTCAGTAGGGTCTTCGGCGTTGTTTATCGCCACTACCATCTTTAGCTTATCCTGTCCTTCACGGATATAGCGGCAAGCCATTTCAACCAGTTGCTCGCGATTAAACTCTAAAAGGCCAAAGGTAATGTAGGCAGGAACTTTCTTCTTTGCTCCGCCTAGGAGTCTCCATACCGGTTCTCTGTAATGTTTACCTTTTATGTCCCAGAGGGCTATATCTACTGCGCTCACTGCTGAACTCCAAACTCCCGTCTGGGATCGCGGGTTGTGTGTGAGGTACATTTGATTCCATAAGGCTTCGGTTTCCAAAGGATTTTTACCTTTTAAGAAAGGCGCCAGTTCCCTGTTTATGAACTCTCTGACTCCGAAACGCTGCCCTCCACCAGTTAGGCCAAATCCAGTTATGTCCTCATCGGTATCTATATGTACAAAGACGATAGGCCGATTCATATTCTTTTCCAATAGTGGAACGTACACTGGTATAGTATGTACTGTGGCTAGAATAGAAGTAATTTTCATAGTTTACCCCATTCTAAAACTTCTTAATAAGTAGTATTCTTAATAAGTAGCATCTTTGGGTTGATTAGGAATCAAACTCCATAACGCAGCGATTCTATTAATTTCGTGGTCTCCTATTTGTGGCTCACCCAAATTATTCCTAGTCATTGTAATAAGTTCTTTGAGCAATGAAGGAATCGTTGAATGACAATGACTAATGGAGTGGGACAGAGAAACTTGTAAGAAAATTAAGTAGAAAAATGATGGCAGATCTGGAATTTTTGCCTTTTTTAATTCAATTTAATAATTAAACTTTAATAGAAAAGGACTATGTGTGTTCCCTATGGAAATTCCATATAGATCTTTACGCATTGCCGATATGATGGATGTTTCTAGGGATATCCTTGAGAGAATATGTTTAGTAAAACCAAAGGAGAAGGTTGTTATTATAGGGGATCTAACTAGTAGTTTAAACATAATAGAAAGCCTCGCTGGCGCATGCGAATATATCGGTGCGGAACCTATTGTAATGATTATTAAAAATCCTCCTTATCCTGGAAAGTACGATATACCTTCGCCAGTTTTGGGGGCAATAAGAGAAGCGGACTGTACAATTCAAACTACAACGAATTCTATGGCTCATACAGAAGCAAGTGAATTAGCTATGATAAAAACGGCAACTCGCCCCAATGGAGGAGTATGGGTAAGTATGAACGGTGTTACTGAAACAAATCTAATAAAAGGTGGAATCAAAGCAACTGGAACAAATAGGTTAAAGAAAATAACACAGAAAGCTACATACGCCATTACCGGGAAAACATGCAAGATAACAAGTAAAATGGGAACTAATCTAACCTTTGAACTCAGTGGTAAAACCTTCTCACTTTGGGGTGAATCCACTCAACGCCCAGTATACCATATGATTCCCGATGGAGAATCTGGAAATGCACCGGTTCCAGACTCAGTAAATGGCACAGTAGTTGTGGATGGCATACAGGAGGGGGTCATACCTTTGAGGTGGCCATACGATGGACCTATAAAATATGAATTAAAGGATGGCAGGGTAACAAAAATCTATGGAAGCACCGCTGCTAGGATATTCAAGAAACTAATCTTCGATATTGGCGATGAAGGCGCAAAATACATAGGTGAATTCGCTGTTGGAACCAACCCAGAGGCAATTATTACTGGAGCTCTACAAGAAGACAAGCATGTTTTAGGAACCATACATCTATCTCTGGGAGATGGCCTTGTAAATAGAAGTATACTGCACTTGGATGGTGTTCAGTTAGAACCTACAGTCGAGATTGATGGAAGAGTCATAATAGATGAGGGAGAGCCCATTTTCCTCAAGTGATATTTGGATTGCGTTTGCTATGTCAAATCTTGAAATCTAAATCTAAATTAGGTACACTCAAAGCTTAATTTGTTGGCTTACAATACTGTAAGAATATTAAATCATGAGATTTTTCTGGTTCAGTCATAGCACGCGCACATTCTCAACACTTAATCAGAACAGAAAACAAAAAAAGAAAGATATGGGAGCTTTCGGTCAAGCCCCTATGCTTACTCGCTGCTTAACTTGTTGGAGGCTGGAACAGAGAGTCCGGAAGCGAAGGATTAACAAGGACGTTGTAGACCACGATCGTGCCTTCTCCATTTGCTTCGGTATAAGTGTAACTTCCTCCGATGCCAGTCAAGTATATAGCCATCTTTTGGTATCCTACAATTGCTGTGTTAGTCTGGTTAAATATAGTTGTGAACTCGGCAGATAGGTTCGTCCAAGTTCCGCCAGTATATACCCACGCCTTCTGCTGGACTCCGTTTACAATGTAAATTAGGTTGCCTTTCGTCCCATTCGTATCTAGCCGTAGCATTTCGTTAGACGTCCCTCTATTCTTTGCGTAATACGTAGATGTCTGAATTACTGCCCCTGAACTATCAATATCCTTCACACTGAACTGCACGCTGCTTGCATTAGCAACATTTGGAAAGCTGGATGTTACAGTAGTTGTTGAAGAAGTAGTTGAACTAGAAGTAGTCGGTACAGAAGTTGAACTAGAAGTAGTCGGTACAGAAGTTGAACTAGAAGTAGTCGGTACAGAAGTTGAACTAGAAGTAGTCGGTACAGAAGTTGAACTAGAAGT
>Ga0187889_10000724_pt1 | contig 38432 bp, 39 predicted proteins | sample June2016WEW_7_10_2_FD_132992 | JGI IMG/M metagenome (GOLD analysis project Ga0187889, IMG submission 132992) | Peatland microbial communities from SPRUCE experiment site at the Marcell Experimental Forest, Minnesota, USA - June2016WEW_7_100 | ecosystem: Environmental > Terrestrial > Soil >... | reverse complement strand
TAGGAACCGTAAGACGATTCTTACTTGGAAGCGTCAGCGATGACGTCAGCCAAAAAGCTAGAACTTCTGTCCTGATAGTTCCATGGAGAAAATAGATCCAAGGAGTAGCCACCTTCGTGAATATCCTTTGAAGTGTGTTTTAAAGGTATTTTTGAATGTATTGTCAAATAGCTAATAAAATGTTTCTATACTAAACGTTTATGTGCTCTCCAAACATATCAGCTCTAAGATGCCCATTTATGGAGTACAAAGATTTTGGTAGGGCGAAGGTCAAAGTTTCTGCAATAGGAATGGGTACGTTCTTTGACGCAAAAGGTATAATGGAATCATGGATCCTTGGTCATTATGGGAACGAAAAGGAAAAGATTGATGCATTGAAGAAAGGAATAGAACTTGGCATCAATTTTATAGATACAGCGGAAGTATATCGCACAGAGAAATATATTGGTAAAGTCGTCAAAGCCTATAAAAGGGAGGACCTATTCATCGCGACAAAGGTTTATTCATGGCATCTAAGGTATGAACAGGTCTTAAAAGCAGCCAAACGGAGCCTAAGCAGGCTCCAGACTTCTTACATCGACCTCTACCAGATACATATGCCAAATTCTAGAGTTCCCATTAAGGAAACCATGAGTGCGATGAAGCAACTTATTAAGGAAGGAAAGATAAGATATGTTGGAGTAAGTAACTTCTCACTTGACCAAGTTAAGGAGGCGGACAGCGAATTTTCGAACTCTGAACTGGTTTCCGTCCAAAACAAATACAATCTAGTGGACCGAGGTTTAGAAGTCGACATACTACCATACTGCATTAAGAATAACATAGTTGTAATACCATATTTCCCGCTGGCACACGGCAAACTTACAAAACCTTCTCGGAAGCAGAAAGAAGTTTTAGACCATATCTCCGAGAAGTATGGAGGAAAGACACCGGCTCAAATAGCCTTGAACTGGTTCCTTTCCAAGAGTAAAATAGTCTTTCCAATCCCAAGAGCTTCTAAACCAAGTAGGATCATAGAAAATGTTGGAGCAATAGGTTGGACAATGGAAAAAGATGACATCATCACGTTAGAAAATACTTTCCAATGATAATTAAATGATATAACATCTCAAGCGGAATTCGAATTTTCCTTCGTTTTTTTGTCAAAACATTTTTTCAAAGGATTCCAGTAATAGTCGATCCAGCCTTGCCTATAATATTCCGCTTGTTCTGTGGGAACTTTAGAATGCGTCATATTAACTACTGTGCCACTTTTGGTCTTCTTGAACGTGAGCTTGAAGATCGAAGGTGGATAACCCGACGGCCATTCTGACGTCTTCCATTCCTGCACTATCTTCTTTCCTTTCACAAGTTCTAAATTCTTTCCAGATATATAACCATCGCCTGCAGTAAATTTCTGTCCAACCTCAGGCACCCCCGTAGCCTTGTCACCAGTAAAAGCCGAGTGCACTTCAGGGTTCATAAAGGCTTCATAAAGCTCCTCAGGAGATGCTATTACAATTATCTTCTGCTTCAAGGTTGATGTCTTAAATTCCATGAAATCCACGTAAAATATGTTACGTATAAGCAATAAATAAATTTTACCCGTATATGTTCGGGTTATTTTTTCGCCCGGTGTTATAATTCTTTTCTAAAAAAGCGATAGATATTTACATAAGCGTTCCTCTAATATGTTTGTGAGTACATCTGACTGACAATAAACAGGCTGAGCCCTACCACATAACTATTGAGATAGAGAACAAACAGTGCAAGATACTGAAAATGTTGGAACATCTTAATATACAGCATTTTGAAATGACCGATATCAGGAGTTACGCCCAACGTTCGACCGGACATCTTGTTAAGATGTCCAGGGAACAATTCAACAAATTGCCTAGAAATTTCGTTGGAACTCAGACGGGTAACGTATCTGAGGGAGAAGCATCGGTATGGCTCAATAGTAAAGGTTGTGATGTCTGTGGAACAATATTATCTAATGAATCATTCCTCGTGTCTGGAAGAAACATAGAGGGGTACACAATTGTCTACAGCTTTATAACGCCTAATTTTGACGCTTTCAAGAACATTATATCAACTTTAGAAGATAAGGGTTTTAAACCAAAGATAATGGAAGTTGGAAAATACACACCGAAGGGTAAGATCTTGACGAAAAAGCAGGAGAGCGTGCTATGGTTTGCATTTAACATGGGCTTCTTTGACTATCCTAGGAAGATCAATTCGATAGAGCTTTCAAAAAAACTGGGAATAGGTGTTTCCACGTTTTCTGAAGTCACTAGAAGAGGTATACATAGATTGTTAGAGCACCATCTTGAGACCTTGGACTCCAGTTAAAATCTAGAAAAAGCAATCCAAAGTCTCAGCTAAGTCGATTTAATAGAGGAAGCGATCTTTTTGTATGCTATCTTCTAGTGAGAATTGTTATAACATATATTCCTATCACTATAACTAATATGCCCATGATTATGAAAATAGAGGATAGCAGAAACCATATTCCAAAGCCTTTGACAACTTGTAAATAGAACGCTAAACCTAACAGAACTAAGATTATACCTCCGATTAAGGGACCAATGAACTTGAACCTCCCTCCGCCATATCTGTTCCATCTCTCGTCCCTCATTCTTCTTCTTTCTTCCCTCCATTCCCTTTTCGCGTCCCTAATTTCCGCTTTAGCACGGTCTCTTATGTCTTCATATTGTGAGCCTTTAAGAGAAGTGCCGCACTTCGAACAAAATGCCATTGTTTCATCCACTTCTGAACCACACTTTGGACAATAAGGCATCAAATTACCCCTTTATATCAGAGTCAATATTAACAAGCAGAATATTTAAAGTTGTCAGCGTAAAATAAAAAAATTAAATAGAGGGTGAAAATCACGTACTACGATAAATATTTGAATGACGATAATACTTTGGTTAGGTCAAAGCATTTTGAATATGTGATCGGTATTGTCTCTTTCGGAAGTTTCATAATATTAATTGGGGTCATATCGGTTTTAACTCCGAGCTTATTTGGAAAAATTGAAGATTTCTTTCGAGATTTCCACTTAACTAAGCTTCCCCATACCCAAAATGTCTTTCTTCCAGCGCCGGCAGATCCTGGCGCTCATTTAGCCCTCTACAACGCAGTCGGTCTGTTCTGTCTGTTATGGGGATCCTTCCAAATTTTGGTTTTAGTGTTTAGGCTTCTGCTGAACTTGTCAACAGTTAGCAAGGCTAGAACTGTTTCCGATATAATCTTCTGGCTGGGTTCTTACTACCTAATCAGTGTTTTCCTAAATGGAACCTTAACTTTAACCTCTTGGTTCGCATTTTGGGCAACGATAATAATACTTTTGGGCATCTCACTATTAGCTAGAGCAATTCTTCTAGCTTTCAGCTCACATATATGACAGAACCGATCAGTCTTTAATGCATGTTGCAAAAGAAAATAGAGTCAAGTGTACAAAAAAATTGCCTTGAAGAATTATAATGGATATACTCTTATTATTAATAAATGAACAAGAAGAACGAAATCATGAAACTAAAAAGAGCCAGAAAACTTGGGCTTAGGCTTGAAGAAATATTGAAGGAACGAATATATAGAACAGGAACAAAATTGCTAGAACTACAGCACGAGAGAAGAAAAATGGAAGAAAGAATCATAAAGTTGGAAAGTAAAACAAGTCGTAGGGTTAAAAATTCAACAAATTCTTAATCTAACAATAGGTCTCGCATCCAAAAAATTCTAAATGTTCATTTTTGGCACTTGTTGACCAGAGACAACGTACACAACAGAATCACCTATGTAAGTAGCATGGTCGGCTATTCTCTCGAGATATCGAAGAATAAGGATAGATGATATCGAACATTTAATGTCGGCATTGGACTGCGTAGACACCTGCCTTAAAGCATCTACATATATTTTGTCAATAACGTCGTCCATCTCTCTAACCTCCTTCGCAACTGTTACATTTTTTTCAACAAAGGCTTGGATGCTGAGTTTTATCATTTCCTTCGCCTGCTCACCCGCTTTTAACACTTCAGTTTTATCGCATGTCGAAAGGTTGCCAACGATTCTTAACACCTGTGATATGTCAAACGCATATCTTCCAAATCGTGAGAAGCCATAGCTTATCTCCATGCATGACTTCAAAAACCTAACGTCAGATGCCACTGGCTGATATCTAGATATTATTTCGACTGCCAGCTCGTTTACATCATCCTCCATCTTTCGCAGTTGAAGAGATCGCGCATAGATCATATCCGCCAGGTCTTGTCCCTCACTGTAAGAGTTGATCGCCGTGAACACGGTTGCCTCCGAATAGTCCGCCATTTCCATGATCATACTCTTCAACCTTTCAAGCCCCATATCCATTAATCTGACCATTTCTTTTCACCTTTTAGCCAAACTTCCCAGTTATATACCTCTCCGTCAGTTCTTCCCGTGGAGTACTAAAAAGCGTAGTCGTTTCAGTGTATTCGATAAGTTTTCCCAGATAGAGGAAGGCTGTATAGTCTGAAACCCTAGCTGCCTGCTGCATATTATGCGTCACTATTACGACAGTATATTCTCTTTTAAGGGCTATTATTAACTCTTCAATCTTAGCTGTGGCAACAGGGTCAAGGGCTGAACAGGGCTCATCCATAAGGATAACCTCTGGTTCAACTGCAAGAGCCCGCGCAATACACAGTCTCTGCTGCTGTCCACCCGACAAAGCGGTCCCAGTTTTCTTAAGCTCATCCTTGACTTCGTCCCACAATCCTGCCTGCTCGAGACCCTTCCTGACAACTTCGTTCAACTTCTTTTTATCTTTTATTCCATTCAATTTAAGACCTGCGGCAACGTTGTCGAAGATAGACATAGTTGGGAATGGATTGGGTTTCTGGAACACCATACCAACTCTTCTCCTAACAGCAACGGGGTCGATGTCCTTAGAGTATACGTCAACACCGTCTAGAAAAACCTTACCTGAAACTGTTGCTGAAGGAACCAGTTCATGCATTCTATTAAAACATCTTATCAGTGTAGATTTTCCGCAGCCGGAAGGCCCTATGATTGCGGTTACAGCATTAGATTTTATTTCCATAGAGATGTCTTTGATAGCGTTCTTATTTCCATACCAAGCACTAAGGTTTTCTGTCCTGATCTTGTAGACTTCAGTTATTCCATTTAGTTTAGGTAAGTTAACGCTTCTTGAATCCATCCTCTGTTCTTCTAGCAGAACCTTAAATTCTACTTTTATACTTTCCTCTTGCAGCAAATCTGTTATTACCCTTTCGCCTTTCATAACTTTATAGTATCATGTCAATATTGATTCAACAGTTAGATTGAGTACGATTTCGGCAATGTCAGTGGCATACTCTGCGGTTCTGCGAATGCTTTCAATAATCAATCGAATATACGATGCTTCTTCAACCTCCATCTTTTGAGACGAAATAACAGCTTCTTTTTCTATAGAAATAACATCCTTTGTTTTCTCGAATATGCTTTCCGCGAGATTGAAATCCTGTTTGAAAAGGGTTTCCATGGCTGTTTCAAACATTGAAATCGCTGTATTGCTCATGGTTTCTAGCTTTAGGATTATTTCCGGTTCCAACTGTTTTCTTAGTTGTAGGACGTTTTCTGCGATTTTAGCAGCGTGATCAGCAGTTCTTTCAACCGACTTTGTTACGAGACGATAGCCTAAACAATCACGGGCATTTTGCAAGCCTATTTCTCTTATTAATTTAGGATTTTGAATCGCAGTCTTGAGCTGTCTGACTACATAGAGGTTGAATCTGTCCACTTCATTGTCTGTGGTTATGACCTCTTTGGCCAGCTGAGGATCTAATCCTTTTAGGGCAGTTATTGCGTCCCTGTGCATTGAAGCAGCTATTATGCTTGTTCGTCTGAGGGCGCTTTGAACAGAAAGTTCAGGATAACTCAATAAAACCTGCAACGTTAGCTCTTGTGGTGTGTCCGTGACTATTTCGGTTCCAACAAGCATGATGCGAGAAAAATCTTTTAAGTCATGTCTTTGATTTGCGGATAACTGTCTTTGGCTTTCAGCTTTTATATGTATTATGTTATAGCCCACGAGGTAGGCGGAGACAGTTTTTCTGATTATCGAGTCTGAAGAATCTTTAGGTGTCACTTTGATTGTAGCTTCGTCTAGTCTCTTTTGTTGCATGTTTGTGTCTGTTGGTATGATTGATAATAGACCGCCTTCTTCTTCACGTAGTTTTATCGAGCTCCCTCTTTTAAGATCGTTTTGCCTGATCCAACTTATGGGTAATGAGATTATGAAGGTTGATCCTCCAGTAAACTGAAGTTTTCTCGTTTCTTCATTAAGTCTAGTTTCAAGCATCTAAATACCCCTCCGTAATTATTATAGTTAGCTATTAATATATATTTTATCTATATAGTTTTTAAATAGGAGGACACAAATTATGCTTTGGTTTTTGATACTTTAGTTAATATTATTTGGCAAATAAAACATATAAAAGTATGGTAGAAGGTGGAGGATCGTCAAAACATTTTTATCGATGTCTCATTACTTTTGTTTTTAAACAGAAATCCTACGAGTAGTGTAACAGATAACTAGATGGGTTGTCTTTATAGTCTATATAGTTTATAGAGAGAATATATATATAATAATGTTTGGCAACCACGCAAATAGAGAAAAAATGAAAAATACGTACCTAATCGCCGTAGTAATAGTGGCGATAGTCATAATCGTAGCAGCAACTGCTGGCTACGCATACATCAGCTCCTCAACAAAAACTTCAACAACAACAATTCCAACAACAGTAACATCGACTTTTACAAGTGCAATAACAACCACTTCGGTCATCACCTCGACCATCACACCGACCAGTAATACTACAAGTCCAACAGGAGCACCAGTATCGGTTACCGGAGCAGGGGGAACTCTGATCTACCCGCTCATGTCTGCTTGGGAGTTCACCTATAACCAACTTAATCCAAACGTTCAAGTCAATTATGCAAGCGTCGGCAGTGGCGCAGGAATCCAACAAATCACAGCACAGACAGTCGACTTCGGCGGCTCAGACGCACCATTGACAGCAGCACAATATGCTGCACTTCCCTCAGGTAAAGTTCTCCTCACCATACCAGAATCTGCCAGTGCAGTTGTTCCAGCATATAACTTGCCAGGAATTAGCAATGGCCTAAATTTCACTGGAAATGTCTTAGCTCAAATCTTCCTTGGTAATATAACGAACTGGAACGACCCTGCCATTGCAGCTCTTAACCCCGGTAAAACCCTGCCGAACCATGCCATCGTAGTGATCCACAGATCCGATGGTAGCGGAACCATGTACGCCTTCACCAACTATCTCTCTGATTCGAGCACCCAGTGGGCAACCAAAGTTGGCAAAGGAACTTCAGTAAATTGGCCTGTTGGTCTCGGAGAAAAAGGTAATGAAGGTGTGGCGGCAACCATTATAAACACGCAATATTCGATGGGTCCTATTGAAATCGCATACGAAATCAATAACAAGGGTCTGATTTCATATGGAGCAGTGCAAAACGCAGCAGGTAACTTCATACTAGCGAACCTAACTAATATAGGAGAAGCAATTAATGCAGGCGCTACAAGTCTTCCGGCAGGAAACGCCCATTGGACGAACGTATCTATAATCGACAACATATTTAATGATAAGGCAGCAACTTACGCTTATCCAGTCTCAACGCTAACTTACCTACTGGTCTATCAGCAGCAGACTAATCTAGCAATAGGCACAGCTGTGGTGAACTTCATCTGGTGGATCGTAAACTCTGCGCAATCAGCCGGATCGAGTTTGGGTTACATACCATTGCCAGCAAACATTGTCTTAATCGATGATGCAACCCTCAATTCAATCACGTACAACGGTGTAGCAATACACTAGGGAACCTAATTGTTTATTAGGTTCTTTTTTACCACTTTTTTTTATAATTTCGTGAATAAAAAATGCGAGGTCTAAATTAAGATTGCACCGTGAAGCTTTGAAAGGTGACATAATCTTAAAGGCAGTTGTCGCCATGGCAGCTGTCTTCATCGTATGCTTACTTGGGTCACTCGCATTGGAGTTGTTTTCAGGTTCAAATCTTTCCATCGCCAAGTTTGGCCTATCCTTTGTTATAGGTAGAACTTGGGATCCAGTGCATGAAATTTTTGGTGCATTACCTTTTATTTACGGAACGTTATTGACTTCTGCCATTGCTCTTCTTATAGGACTACCCATTAGTATAGGAGTGGCGATATTTCTCACAGAGAAGCTCAAAACCAAAAAAGGAATTGCTTATGTGCTTGGAACTTTGGTAGAGCTTCTCGCGGCAGTGCCGAGTGTTATTTACGGGTTATGGGGGCTGTTATTCTTAAGTCCTATCCTTCGAGACTATGTCGAGACGCCTTTACATAGTTACCTCAGCTTTGTTCCTCTCTTTTCTGAAACGCCGTTCGGTCTCGATTTCTTTACCGCTGGAATCATACTTGCCATAATGATAATTCCAACGATCTCTGCGGTCTCTAAGGATATCCTGAACGCAGTTCCAAATAGCCAAAGGGAAGCCATGTACTCACTTGGTGCCACAGACTGGGAAGTTACACAAAAGAGCGTTCTCCCTTATGCGAGGTCAGGCATTTTTGGAGCAACAATCCTTGGTTTAGGGAGAGCCGTGGGTGAAACTATGGCGGTGACGATGGTGATTGGCAACGCGCCTAGAATTACGGCGGACCTATTTTCCGGCGGATACACATTGGCTGCTGCGATAGCGAATGAGTTCACAGAGGCATCTTCCCCACTCTATCTTTCTGCTCTCATCGAACTTGGCCTGATACTATTTTTTGTAGCTTTAATTATCAATGTTTTCGCCAGATTTTTGCTTTGGAGGATGATGCGGGGTGTACGATTCAGAGCCTGAGAAAGATAAAGATACAGTGAAGAGGATTAGCCTCGCTACTGGTACAGGTCGCAGGCGGAGGGTAGTTGACAAAGCGATGACGGGCCTTGTCTTGTTAGCTGTAGCCCTTGCGGTAACTCCCTTGGTGCTAATACTAGGCGTAGTCGTCTTGCGGGGGGCTCCCGTCATGAGTTTATCGTTTCTAACTAATCTTCCTAGGCCTGTGGGTGTTCCTGGAGGGGGGATAGCTAATGCGCTGTTTGGCAGTTTCATAATGGTGGGGATAGCTGCGTTGATAGCTGTGCCCATCGGTGTTGGGGCGGGAATTTTCTTTTCGGAGTGGCCAGAGTCTCGGCTTTCCACGGTTTCAAGTTTTACGAATGATGTGCTAGCGGAGTTTCCTTCGATTGTGATTGGGATTTTTGTTTATGTTATAATTGTTTTATCAACTAAGACCTTCTCTGCGTTGGCTGGGGCTGTTGCGCTTAGTATCATAATGATGCCGATAATTGCGAGGACTACTGAGGAGTCTCTTAAGCTTGTTCCTATGACGTTGAGGGAGGCTTCGATGGCACTTGGAGTTTCGAGATGGAGAACTGTAATTAAGGTGGTCATAGGCACGGGGAAGAGCGGGCTGATTACTGGTATACTTCTAGCTGTCGCTCGTGCTGCAGGTGAGACAGCGCCTTTGATTTTAACTGCTCTGGGTAGTGTCTATTTTCCGACTAGCCTTAATCAGCCCACTGCGGCTTTGCCGCTTTTAATTTATACGTACGCGATCTCTCCGTTTAAAGATTGGCAGGCGCAGGCGTGGGGTGCGGCTTTGATTCTTATAGCGATCATGTTTGTATTGAATCTCTCCATCAAGCTTTTTATCGGGAGGAGATCTGTGGTGAGGGCAGAAACTTGATTATTATGAATGGGCATCTATCGTTTTGCTGCTAAATGTAATAATAGAGTTACAAAATCCATATTGACATAAAAATTAAGGTTAACTTTATATTTTTTAATATGATGAACACATTTTAGAATATCGACTTGTACGTAGCAAAAATAGGGAGCTCATCTTTGGAAAAGGCAAGACTAGTTAATTGTGTAACTACATTGAACGTTGTCTTTATCGTTAGGTTTTCGCCTGTAACTCCGATTATCAGCGTGTATGTTCCAGGCGTAACGTCAACTTTGAAGTGTGGGTCTTTACTTGCTTGCCAGTAGAGGGTACCTATCTGTCCCTGAGGACCAGGCAGAGGAGCTTGGGTCGAGTGCCCAAGCTGATACGCTAACCCCCAAACTTGCTGGTTTTGGGAATTAAATACGTCTAATTCCACTTGTGAGGCGTTGACCTCCTGCGCCCCTGTCAGATTGAAGCGTATCCAGAGGTAGTCGTTAGGATTCACGGACGTACTTGAAAGTGTAACCTCCAGTTTCAGCCCTGAGGTTTCGTTAGTCAGCGTCGGACCAAGGAACTCGGTAGGTGGCGAAGTTGCGGTGGTCATCGAAGTAGTCGTGGGTGAAGAAGTTGAAGTTGTTGAAGTAGCTGTTGTAGTAATTATTAGAGGAGCCTGTAGCTCTACCTGTTCAATCTCGTTAAGGTCAATGTTGTAGTAAACACCTTCAACAATGATGGTATAATTACCAGGGGTTTGTTTGTGAGGTGGGTTTCCTGGGCCCAGCTGGTTTGGTAAGTTTGTGCCCGTATCCCACGTGTCACTGAGAGCCCAGCTATAACCTTTGATGAAGTTCGGTGGCGGAGGACCTGTGGGGCCTGTAGCGTAAGGAGACCACTCCCAGTATACAGCGTTACCTTTTTCGTTGTAAATTGTTATGTTAAACTTGCCATAGTATTCGAGTAGTGAAAGGTGTGAGGAGTTGTTTACATTTGTCATGGAAACGAAATATTTGAAGGTGCCGCCAACATTAAATGAAGGAGTGTATGTTAGATTAAGTAAAATACCCCGCTCTTCGACCCACACTGAAACCAAAACACCACCAGCTTGTTCAGAGAAGTTGTTGTTAAAGGGAAACGATGTCGTGAACGGAGTCGTGAGAGAAATGGTGCGAGAGAACTGTGTTGCGGTAGTAGTTGTATTTGAATGGAGCTGTGCTGTTGTTGAAGTTGTATTAGGAGGACTTGTTGAGCCTTTGAATGATGTTGGGTTAAAGTAGATGACGCTTCCAACAACTACAGCCGTAACTATAAGGGCGACAAAAACTATCTTATAGGAGGATTTATCGACCGATTGTTTCATCATATCACTACACCTTTAGATCAGCTGGTTTGAATTGCTACAAAATATATTGTGTTCGATGATAGTGGAGAACTGAAGTTTAGGTTGATAGTTAGAGATGTTCCTGCTGTCACTTTGATAGGTAGGATTGGGTTTGATGTGCCTCCGTTCACGCTTGACAGGGGGTTTCCGTTTACGAGTATGCCTTTAATGGTCTGGTCTGTGCTCCCAGTGTTCATGACGCTAACAAGCACCTGAGTCGGGCTGACGGCTGTCACGTTTGTTACTTCAAGCCTTTCTATGCTCGTAACTGTAGTTGTTAAGGTTACAGTTGTCGTTAAACCCTGCGTCTCAGTTGTTGTTACGGTCGCAGTCGCAGTGCCAACTTGCTGTGTCACAGTAACAGTTACAGGAGGTCCGGACGTTATAGTGGGAGAACCAGTTGCAGTAGATGTAATAGTTGTAACTGTTATAGGTGTTGTAGACGTCGTACCAGACGAAGTCGTACTAAACGAAGTTAACTGTGTAGTAGTAGTACTTGGACCACTGTAGGTTGTTGTGGCTGTGCTTGTAGCTGTAGTGATAGAAGTCGTAGTTGTAGTTGTAGAACTGGGTATTGTGGAAGTCGTCTGCGTCGGCTGCAGTGGAAGAAGGTAGAATGCTGCCCCTGCCAGAACCAACGCTAATACGGTGGCTACGAAAACTCCTACAACTATCTGTCTTTTATATTCCGACATTATGCTCGTCAACCAGTACCTCTGAACCGGATATATTGCTATTAATAGAAAGACAGGAAAGTAGAGTTTTCTAATTTTAGAAAACGTCTTTCTAATTTTAGAAATTGATAAGGCTTAATACTTTATAGTTTATCGTTAAATTGAAAACTGTTGAGTGCTGAAGAAGAAGATGAAGCAAAGGTTTTGAGGGGTACAACTCTTAGAGTTTACCGTTTCATATTCAAGGCGGGAAAGCCTGTTGGAATCAGCGAATTGCAGGAGGGTCTTGGTTTCAGCTCCTCGTCCGTCGCATCATATCACGTCAGCAAGCTTCTTGAGGCTGGGCTAATCAGAGAGCAGGACAAAGGCTACGTCATGGACAAGGTTGTTTTTGACAACATGGTCAGAGTGAGAAGGACGCTCATACCCTTCCAGACGGCGTATATGGCGTTCTTCGCTGTAGCATTCCTGATTCTGTTAACTTATCTGAGGCCGCCTCAGATAACGTCTACATATGGTTTCGCTTTAGTGGTGTGCTTGGTAGGGGTTGCAACATCGCTGTATGAAGTGGTTAGGGCGTTGAAGAAGGTGTGAGATAATGTCGTCTTCGAAGATAAGAAACAAGTTGTTGATCATGTTTATAGTTCTTACTTTGATATTCGGTTCCCTGTTTGCCTTCGAATTTGTACAGGTAAACAATTTGGAGAAGGAAGTGGGCGAGTTAAAGGGCTCCAACTCTACCACTGTCCCAGAGGAGGGCCTAATCTACTTCTACAAGATGGGCGATTTCTCTTATAAAATGGTGAGCGAGATGAACGAGGGTGAATCCATCACATTCAATGGCGTCACGTTCACAAACCTTCCCCTTAATCTCACCTACACCGGATGTGCTGTCCAGTTCTTCAAGTTCTCCTTCGCAGACGGTTCTTCCGAGATTGCGCAGATTAACCTATGCCCAATGGCCTTCGAGCCAGGTATGTACTTTACAAACCATATGAACCCGAGGGCGGGAGTGATTGTTTCACTTGGAGATTCACCTATTGCCAGAGGAATCTACCTCCTCGTCCAAAACTAAAGGTACTTACTTCCATATATGATAATCTAAAGATGCGGCGTCCGGGATTATAAATCCTACGGTAATAATCGCACATAATAATCGTCTAAAAAAGTTTACCTTTTAAAATCCAAGTAAATCAATTAAAATTTTAATAGATGTAAAGAGGAAAATTGAAGCCAGTGGGCTTCATACCCAAATGGGTTCTAAGCCATTTCCAAGAACGATCTTCCTTGGATAAAATTTTTTCGAGCCAGTCCAGTGGCTCATATTAGTCGGATTCAAACATCTTATGTCGACAACCACCGTCTTTCTTTGGCTTGCCTAATGACCTCAGCAAAAAGCTTGTCAGGGTAGAAAGTCGCGAACTGGCCCAACATCCACCCCTTCCCTCTGTTCGCCCAATAGCAAGCACGGTATTCGACACTCTTATCCTCATCAAAAACGCACTGTTCCAACCCTTTCCAATACTCAAGCCCATTGTGACTAGGCTGATGAACAAAAATGAGATGCTTTATCGTTCCTTTGCGTTTTCCTTCCATCCCGAATACCCAATTCCGATTCTTGTACCGGAGCTTAATTTCCTCCGGGAATCTATCTGGAAAGCAGCTCTCGCACATGCCTAACAAGATTCTATTGATAATCTCATATTAATAAAATTTGTCTATCTAACTGTAGATTCTGTGAGAAATATATTCATTGACATATTAAGACTTAAATGCTCAATTTAATTTTAAACCTTATTATTTAATGGAAATAGAATATGATACCTGCTTAACTGAAATACTTGTCAATCTTGCTATACCCTTTACCGTTCACTTTCCTTATACCTCTAGTTCTGAAGGCATATCTTCTTTCTTTTCTTGAGAACTTTTCTAATTTTCCACAAATCCATTCATCATAGGATTTTCTTATAGGATGGGGTAGTGAAGTAATATCAAATCCAATTTTTTTAAATGTATAGAGTGCTTCCATAATCCACTGTTTCTTGGCTTGAATTGTTTCTGAGTCTATATTACGCCATCCTGGGAAAAGAGACTTCATATTATTATAGATAGCATCTATTTGCAAATCTACAGCCGTACCTTTAGGAAGATTTGAGGAGTATGATGGAAAAACGTGCATTAATAATACTTTCATGGTATATTGGATAGGTGGTTTTTGTACAACGAACAAAAATTTAGAACGCAAATATTGCAATACATCAGCAGGAACAGGTATTCCTCCTGGCTCATTTACAAACTTCTCCAACTCATTATTCTTTGTTTTACCATACTCACAATTTAACCTCATCTCGTCACTAAAGTCCTTGCTTGTTTTCTTTTTCTTAATAAATGCCCAGCTCCAAACTGCAAGATTATCTGGCTTCAAGAAATCGTTATCAGGAGAGCTCGTCAATTCTTTAATTGAATTGACTACAATTTTAGTGTCTTCGACATGGCATATAAGTATAACATCATTATGCTCCAATACGGTAGAAGACACATTTAATTTACAATTGACACTGAAATAACGTTTAAGGTCAAGCAGTTCGTCTTTAATTGTTCTTTGAGAGACCGCCCACTTTAGTTCAAAAAAAATACAATTACGTTCATCATCGTACGTTGCAATGAGGTCTGGAGTAATCTTTTCGTTTGTTAAAGTTGTAATTGTTCTTTCTATCCCAAAGAATTTACCAACACTTGGATTTTTGATCAAAATTTCTCTAATAGCTGCTAAAACGATGACAGCATCAGAATATTTAGCAGAGTCTTCAAGGCATTTTGTAATTATTATGCTTTCAGACAACCTAAATTACCGTTATATTACCTTCCCCTAATAAATCTTGAACTTTTCCAGCTAGTTTCCATAATGCTGGATTTGTAGTCCTAAGCATTGGTGTGATAGTAACTGTATTATCTAACACAGTTAAGCCAAATGATGAACCGTCATAATAGTCTAAGAGATCTGCTGAGAAATAGGGGTTTCCACTATGCGAAATCGATACCATATAGTCAGATCTAAGTTCTTGTGCAATATTTTTTAAATCTTCGATACTAAAAGGCTTAGGATAAGTAATTACGCAAGGATGCAACTCAACTTCTTCCTCAACGACTTTTCTTCTTACTTGTTCATATTTTCTATTTAACTCTATCGAGAGGTTAATAACTTCTAGCAAGACATTTTGGAAATAGCTTGTAAAATTTCCATAGACCAGTTCCGAGAAACCTCTATTAGTTATTATAGCATCTAGCAAAGTCATTTTTTCTTGATTTATTACTTTAAAACGAAGTTTCTTTACCCAAATAGATTTTTCTCTTGCTTCCTTTAATAGTCTATCTCCAGCCTTCTCTCCACGTAATATCATATACTCGACTTCTGGACCATTTCTGTAACCTATGGAAAAACGTGTAATAAATTTCTGTCCTTGATACAAACTCTTTGCTTTTTCAAGAAGATCTAGTATTTGTGAGTAATTTAGATAAATCCTAGTTATTTTTGGGTAAAGACCATCAATTAAACTTCCAAATACTTTATCAGCCAAATAGTGCTTAGCCATCGTGGACATAATCCAGAATGAGGATTTGACATCTAATAGAACCGTTCCCTTCACTATTTTATTTTTTGATATTTGTTTCTCTATGGATAATCTATAAAAATTGTGTTCTAGCTTATTCAAATCCAGAGAAAATTTTTTCCTAAGCTTGCTATCATCCTGAACAAGTCTCCCTATCTGCTCTGGATTCAGATCGGTAAGGACAATCATGTTTTTCAAGAGGGGCCTGAGCTCCCGCTTAGTGTAGATATTATTAAGTAAATCGTCCATATCTTCACGGTTGCTTATCTTGAGGAGCAGGTCTTGCATGTTCTATCATATATCCTTACTACCTTTTAATTAATCTTTTTTTATTGTTTCCATAATACGGTCCTAACTGTTGCTTATGCTGCATCAGCTCTGGCTCTGGGAGACGTTGGAAATATAGGATATGTTGGCGTTGGGAGGGGTGGTTAAATAATAGTAGTATAATGATAATAAATGATTAATTATGGCTACATGTTTAATGTAATGTTAAAATAAATTTGAGGTATTTTCAGCTTCCAGAGAACTTCTTCTATTAATAAAAGTTCTAAAGTGATTGGTATTTCTGTTGATATTCTTTGGATCGGATATTATTTAATTTTTTTGTTGTATTGATTATTGAGTCAACAATACCCGAGTAGTTCATTGGGAAATTCAGATACAAAGTCATATTAGCTTTTGGAGCATAAGGACGTGAGTCTCTCATCTCTAGCTCTAGCGACATTAGTTGAGTGATAAGATAATTATCTAAATCTACATCTATTCCCTTGATAACTGTATTCGAGATGGATAAGCTGAAGTTTCTTAGTTGTTCTAAGTACACATAACCTTGTGTATCCACATTATTGCCCAACTTCAAAGTGTCATTTGTTAAAGTAGAATTGTTTGCAATATGATTTCTTAGAGCTTCTATGGCAATGAGCAAGTTGTTGGCAGAAGCAGTAAGAGGAACAAAATCTGTCATATATGAAAGCCTGGATTGATTCTTATTATAAGCCTTCAATGAAAAAAAATACCCAAGAAATGCGCCGACCAATATGCCAACCAATGTTCCTATTACGCCAATAAGAGCAGATGTATCAAATGAACTTTCCATTTGATACCCGCTGTTCGTAGTCTTTATGTTAGAAGACGCTAGAGCAATGTATGAATTATTGGAGTGTAGTGTTCCAAATACAAATATTAGTAATAGTATAAGAAGAACAGAGATTACTGTATTTTGTTTGGTTATGTTTTACACTTGATTTGGAATAAGTTCAATAAGCAAGATATAAAGCTTATTAAAACGCAGATTCATGCTTCAATATCTTTAATAACTTTTGGTGAACCGTATTCGCTTAATCTACAGATTCCATTTAGTGAGATACTTTTAATTGATTTTCATTTGGTTATCTTTGTGTAATTAGTCTTCCAAAACTATTGAATATTACCTAAAGTTGTAACTTTCTTAATTCTCTTATACTGGGATCTGTTTTAAATTGTTTTCTAATCCAAGAATTATATCTTCCATTTTTTAAAATCATCTTAGAAAAGGATTATTAGCAGATTATACTGTCGTCTCTCCATCATTTTTCACTCTGATTACTTCAAAAACTTTTAAAGGCCGGGGCTGATTTTTATTAATGATGTAGGAAAGGATTGTTAAAATGATGCCTGAAGAAAAAGCAAGAGTAAAGATCGACCAACTCCTCGAGGCTGCAGGATGGAAAGTTCAAGACATTAAGGAATTGAACTTTAGTGTTTCCTTGGGAGTTGCTGTACGAAATTTTTCTTTAGAATCAGGCATCGCTGATTATCTGATCTTTGTTGACAGGAAAGCCGTTGGTGTTATTGAAGCGAAGCCTGAAGGCACAACACTAAGTGGTGTATCTGAGCAGACTGAAAAGTATTTGCTGGGCGTCCCTGACAATGTTCCGCATGTTCAAGAGCCACTTCCCTTCGCTTATGAGAGCACAGGTGTTGAAACTTTTTTCAGGGATACGCGTGATCCAGAACCACGTTCTAGGAGAATATTCGCCTTTCATAAACCAGAGACACTCTACGAATGGCTTTCACAAAGCAGAACTCTTAGGGAAGGACTTAGAAGCATGCCTCCTCTGATGACTGAAGGTTTAAGAGACTGCCAAATCCAAGCGATAAAGAACCTTGAAAGGTCATTTGCTGAAGCAAGACCTAGAGCACTTATCCAGATGGCGACAGGTAGCGGAAAAACATACACCGCAGTGAACTTCTCTTACAGGTTAATCAAGTTCGCAGGAGCAAAAAGAATCCTGTTCCTGGTTGATAGGAGAACCCTTGGCAGACAAACGTTTATGGAGTTTGGGCAATTTGTGACTCCTGACGATGGTAGAAAGTTCACAGAACTCTATAACGTGCAACATCTCACGTCAAACAAACTAGATACAGTCAGCCGAGTGTGTATTACCACAATTCAAAGACTGTATGCCATGCTAACAGGAAAGGAAATAGATGAAGAAATTGAAGAATACTCCCTTTTTGATAAGGCTCCAATAGATGAAAAACCGAGGGAAGTATCATATAATCCTAATATTCCGATTGACACTTTTGATTTTATTATTACTGATGAATGCCATCGTTCTATTTACCATCTTTGGAGACAAGTTCTCGAATACTTCGATGCTTTCATCATAGGTCTTACTGCCACGCCGTCTAAGCAGACGCTTGGTTTCTTTGACCAAAATCTTGTAATGGAATACAGCCATGAACGAGCTGTTGCAGATGGAGTTAACGTTGGATACGAGGTTTATCGGATAAAGACGGATATTACAGAGAAGGGTAGCAGGATTGAGGCTGGATATTATGTGGATAAAAGGGACAAGCTTACAAGAAAGAAGCGTTGGGAGCAACTTGATGAAGATGTAGAGTACAGTCCAACCCAGTTGGATAGAGATGTTGTATCCCCTGACCAGATTAGGACGATCATTGGAACCTTTAAGGAAAAGTTGTTCACTGAAATATTTCCAGGCAGGAGGGACGTTCCCAAAACTCTTGTCTTTGCTAAGGATGATTCTCACGCAGAGGATATAGTTCAGATTGTTAGAGAGGAGTTTGGTAAAGGTAACGAGTTTGCGAAGAAGATAACATATAGGACTACGGGTGAAAGGACAGAGGATCTGATAGCGAGCTTCCGCAACTCATACAATCCACGTGTGGCTGTCACAGTTGACATGATCTCAACAGGCACAGACATCAGACCTTTAGAGTGCCTGCTGTTTATGAGAGATGTTAAATCGAGGGTTTACTTTGAACAGATGAAGGGACGAGGTACTCGAATAATTTCCCCTACGGACTTGAACGCTGTCACCCCAGACGCTCTAAATAAGACTAATTTTGTTATCGTCGATGCTATAGGGGTTTGTGAGAACGATAAGACCGACTCCCAGCCTCTGGAAAGAAAGAGGAGTGTTCCCTTTGACAAGCTCATTCTGTCAGTTGCCTTCGGCAACAGAGACGAAGATACATTGAGTTCTCTTGCTGGACGGCTTGCTAGGTTGGATAGGGAAATAGGCCAAGAAGAAAAGCAGGAGATTATGAAGGCTACGGGCGGATTAACATTGAAGCAGATCGTCAACAAGCTTCTTGATGTAACCGATGTCGACAAGCAGTTGGAAAAGGCAAAGGAGATCTTTAAGACTGAGACACCTACGGAGGAGCAGGTGAACAAAGCCTATGAGGAATTGGCTAAAGAAGCATGTATACTATTTGATAACCCAGACATTAGGAACAAGATTATAGACCTTCAAAAGTTTAGTGAGCAGATTATAGATACTGTTAGCAAAGATCAGACAATCTTCGCAGGCTTTGATGAGCAGGCAAAAGAGAAGGCTAGAACCATCGTCGATACATTTAAGACTTTTATCAAAGACAACAAAGACGAATTAACAGCCTTACAAATCATCTACAGCAAATCTTACGCTAAACGCCATCTAACTTATGAAGACATTAAACAGCTTGCCGAAGCGATAAAAAAGCCTCCATATGGTCTAACTACAGAATTGATTTGGCAAGCGTACGAGCAATTGGAAAAATCAAAGGTAAAAGGGGCAGGCCCACAGAAACTCTTAACAAATATAATTTCTTTAATTCGTTTCACTATAGGAGAAAGCCAAATTCTAGAGCCTTTCTCCCAAACTATAGATAATCGGTTCAATGGTTGGTTAAGTCAGCAAGAGGATATTGGGAGAAAGTTCACACCTGAGCAAAAGGAATGGCTCATTATGATAAAGGACCATATTGCTACATCATTGAATATCCAAATAGAAGACCTTGAATATGCGCCATTCTACGAAAGAGGTGGTCCCTTGAAAGCATCTCAAATATTTGGAAATGAACTAAATGAGCTATTAGAAGATTTGAATAAGGCGCTTAATAAATGATGAATAAATCATCAAATATACCAGAACTCCCTACCGGATGGTCTTGGACAAATGTAGGAGAGATTTCTAAAAAGATACATTATGGGTATACTGCAAGTTCCAAGATTGAACCTGTAGGTCCGAAGATGCTAAGAATCACAGATATTCAAGAAAATGTAGTAAATTGGGATTCCGTACCATATTGCGATATAGATCCAAGAGAAAAAAGGAAATATCTTTTAGGCGAAGGCGATTTAGTTTTTGCAAGAACTGGAGCTACTGTTGGAAAAAGTTATCTAATTAGAGGAAGGATTCCTGAGGCAGTTTTCGCTTCATATTTAATAAGGATCATTCTTTCAGAAAATGTACAAAAGGAATTTGTATATTATTTTTTTCAAACTAATAGATATTGGCAACAGATTCGTAGAGGACAAATTGGAATTGGGCAGCCAAATGTAAACTCACAAACTCTGTCTAAAATTATACTTCCACTTCCACCCCTTAATGAGCAGCATCGTATTGTTTCTAGGATTGAGGAGCTTTTCACCCGATTGGATGCTGGAGTAGAGTCTTTGAAGAAAGTTAAGGTTCAGCTAAAGCGTTATCATCAAGCAGTTCTAAAATATGCCTACGAAGGGAAACTGACAGAAAAATGGAGAGAAGAACATAAACGTGAAATCGAAATGGCTTCTGCACTTCTAGAAAAAATAAAAGAAAAACGGAGAAGTGACCTGAAGACTCAACAATATGAAATGAAACTAATAGACAAAGATAATTTGTTTCGACTGCCAAATAGCTGGTTATGGAGTAGAATAGGTGAAATAGCAGAAATTAACCCACGATTGTCAAGTAGTAGTTTGCCCGATGAATTAGAAGTTTCTTTCTTGCCAATGAGTGCCCTTCAAGAGAAGACTGGGAAGTATGATTTGTCAATTGTAAAGAAATACTCGGAAGTAAAGAGAGGATATACCTCCTTCCAAAATGGCGATGTTCTTTTTGCAAAAATAACACCCTGCATGGAAAACGGTAAAATTGCAATAGTAAATGATCTAAAGAATGGAATCGGTTTTGGTTCTACAGAATTTCATGTCTTAAGACCTGTATTAGGCAATTTCCCAAGAGAATTTCTCTTTTTTTATTTATTACAAGATAGTCTTAGGAGAGATGCAAAGAGAAATATGACCGGAGCAGTAGGGCAATTACGAGTGTCAGTTAAATATATGAGTGACATTGCTATTCCTTTGCCTCCGCTGGAAGAGCTGAGTATCATAGTTAGAGAAATCATGAGTAGATTTTCTGCAACCGATAAAGCTGGAGAAATAGTCGAAATAAACCTCAAAAAGGCAGAACAATTAAAACAAAGCATTTTAAAACAAGCTTTCGTAGGAAAGCTAGTGCAACAGGACCCAACCGATGAATCTGCAGAAAGGTCGCTTGAACGAATAAGAGAGGAGAAATTTTCACATAGTATAGAAGAAAAGGATATTACAGGATCAAAGACCTTAGGACAAATGGAGTTAGATCGTTTTGTCAAGTGATTCTTCTGCGATTGTCCAGAGGGTTTGGAACTACTGCAATGTGCTAAGAGATGAAGGAATAAGCTATGGTGACTATGTTGAGCAACTCACCTATCTACTATTCTTGAAGATGGCTGATGAGCAGACAAAAGCACCATTTAACAAACCTTCAATTATTCCAAAAGGTTTTGACTGGCAAAGTCTTCTTGAAAAGGATGGTGTAGCACTTGAACAGCATTATCGTGCTATTCTTGATTCTTTAGGTAAGGAAAAAGGGATGCTTGGTATAATCTTTAGGAAAGCACAGAATAAGATACAAGATCCAGCTAAACTCAAACGCCTGCTTGAACTCATCAACGACGAAACTTGGGTGGGAATGGACATAGATGTGAAAGGAGAAATTTATGAAGGTCTATTGCAGAAGAACGCTGAAGATATTAAGGGTGGTGCAGGTCAATACTTCACTCCGAGACCGCTTATCAAAGCCATAGTAGAAGTGATGAAACCAGAACCTATGATGACTATTTACGATCCAGCATGTGGGACAGGAGGATTCCTTCTAGCAGCACATGATTATATCTCTAAGAACTATCAGTTGGACATAGAACAGAAACGTTTTCTCAAATACAACACTCTGAAGGGGAAAGATATTGTAGATAATGTGGCAAGGTTGTGCGTCATGAACCTTTACCTTCATGGAATAGGGGGAGAGGAAAGCCCAATTGAAGTTGGGGATTCTCTTATCTCTGATCCAGGTGAACGCTTCGACTTTATTCTTACTAATCCACCATTTGGCAGAAAAAGTAGTATTACGATATTTAATGAGGAGGGTGGATCAGGAAAAGAATCACTGCCATACGAGAGAACTGATTTTTGGGCAACAACCTCCAATAAGCAGTTAAACTTCCTCCAACATGTAAAAACGCTCCTAAAAATCAATGGGAAAGCAGCTATCGTTGTGCCTGATAATGTCCTCTTTGAAGGAGGAGCAGGAGAAACTGTTAGAAAGAAACTGCTTGCGAATTGCGATGTTCACACATTGTTAAGGTTACCTACTGGAGTCTTTTATGCTCAAGGGGTAAAAGCAAACGTCCTATTTTTTGATAGAAAGCCTGCAAGCGAAAAGCCTTGGACAGAAAAATTATGGATATATGACCTGAGAACAAATCAACACTTCACGTTAAAGACAAATCCTCTAAGTTACGAAGACCTTAAAGACTTCATTAAATGCTATAACTTGGAAAATCGTCGCAACAGAGAGGAAACAGAAAGGTTCAAAGCCTTTACTTACGAAGAACTTGTCAAACGTGATAAGGCGAACCTTGACATCTTCTGGCTTAAAGACGAAAGCTTGGAAGATACCGAAAACCTTCCAGATCCAGACATATTAGCAAGGGATATAGCCGAAAACCTCCAATCTGCACTGGAGCAATTCAATAGTATTTATGGAGACTTAGAGAATAGATAGAATATATCAGAATTTCCTTACAACATCCAAGAACACTACCTAATTTTTTATGCATGAACTGACAGTTTACACCAACAAAAGTCAGGGATAAGTTGACAGAAACTAAGAAAGAGTAGTTTTATATCAGTGAAACCCATCGTATTTATTGTTTGCGTGACCGTGCTCATCTTCGCTACGATGTTTCAGCCTGCATTGCCAACCACCTCTGGCATGTCAAATACCATGGTACATCTTATTTCCTTCGGGGTAGGTCTGGCTGTAGGGTTTGTCTATTTCGATAGTAAAAAGGTGATGCGGCTAAGCACTAGCATGTAAGGCAAAAAGCCTTCAAGACTACCCTATGTTGCTGCTCTCGTTAACAAATACTGCAAGGAGAATTATTGATCGTTTATAATCACCAACTAAATAAAATTTGCTTTGTATACTTTGTCATAGGCCCTGTTCATAGGCCATCAGATGGTTTCTAATTCTAGCGAGCATCACAGCAGAAGACGACTTAACTCTTACATCTCGCTTTGGTCTTTTTACCCCACCAATTGTCTGTTGTCGATGCATCTTCCAGTATCTTCTTAACATCTTCGTAGGAGCGAGACCCTTCTTTAAGTATATAGTAAACTGCGCAACGACTAGGCATCTTTCTTTCATCAATGCCCAGATATATCAGCAAATCCCGAATTGTATCAAAGATGTCGTAGATCTTGTTCCTGATGCGATCATTATCGGTTGGAACTATGAATACAAGCAAATCAACAGACCCGCATAGACAAGATTGAATTGAGTCAGCAATTATTGCATTTGTATCATTCAGTTCACTGTCAAGAACTTCAAATATGATTCTGTTCTTGTTTTTCTTCATAAAATATAAGTCGGGAAAGTATTGTATAGGTAAGATTCTCCTTCGTGTCGCTTGTGGGTGCAAAATGTACAATGGATCTGTACGCCCGTCTCTGACTTCAATACATTTTTGGTTGTTCTCACCCCCGAATTTTCTTATAAACTCTATTACCTTCTTATGATAATCTGATTCGCCCAATTCAACTACCTTTTTTTCTTTTGCTTTTTAGGTCTGGCATAGAAAGTAACTCTTTTTCTCCTCTTTCCTAAACTCTCCGCCAAAAAAGAAACCTTCTTCCTCCTAACTTTAACCATATCTTTTCTCTTGGGTTTTCTTAGTGTGACTTACATAAAACCTTTTTTTCGCAACCTTATAAAATATATCTGCATCTGAATAAATCAACTCTGCCGTCGTCTTAGCCAGATTATAAATAATACCCGAAAAAAAAAGTTAATGTGGACTCCTAACTATCTTCAGGAGCCTTTCGATGTTGGAAATGTTAAGATTTGTATCCTGCACTTTGTAGGAGTGAATGGTAACAGTCTCCTTCTTTATCTGTTTAAGTCTCCTTTCCTGCTTCTCAGTTATCTTGCCGTAAACTGCTAGGTTGCACGCTGGACAGATACCGTGAGAGAATAGTTCTACATCAGTCCACTGCTTACACCTTGGACATTTCCTTGACAATTTTACCCGAAGTGGCTAAACTAGAGGTATAAGTCTATCGAAGTTTCTCATACTATCACCCGAAAAAAAGTGTTAGTCTATTGCGATCAGCAGTGCTTTCAGCTCTGGACTCAGGTTCAGTTTTTCTAGATCGCTTTTCGGAAGCGGTTGTTCCACCCTGCGTTCTGGTTGGGCAGGCCCCTGTGCCTGCTGCTCTATTGCACGTTGAATATGCTTGCAGTAGTCTCTTGACCATATGTCAAGTCCCTTATTCTGTCTACCTTTAACGAAGTGTGGACAGTTACAGGTCCATCTGCCGTTATCGAACTTTACTACATCATAGAACTTGTCTGGAACAGAGTCACTAAGTATGCGGACAGTTTTAACAGCGTAAGTCATCCCATTCATTGTCTGAATACCATAGGTCATGGGTACCCGAAAAAAATAAGGCTAAAATATTAGGAGATGGCGGTTATAAGTGCTTTTATCTCTGTACTGGAAACAGGCAGTTCTCCTTCATCGTATATTTCCACGCTTTTAGGCTCCAAGTCGATCTTAATCTCCTCTCCTGTAACCTTTGTCACCTGCAGGGTTTCCTGAGCTTTAACAAGGAGGTATTCTGTCCTGAAATCTCGGTAACGGATATATCCTGAAGGTATATGATATTTGCTGAGAGCCTGTACCTTCGCCTGCAGGATTGTGGCAGGTATTGGTTCAGACTTGAACAGCGTCATATCACATCTATATCTCGCATCTAGTTCTCTGAAGTCAACCAAGTAGTAGTTACACTCATTTTCCATGGACCACTGCTTGTCTGTAATCGCGGTGTAGACTTCTCCTTCCATCTTTGTTTCTATAATGTTGTATTTTGCTTCCATGTTTATAGCCTGCGTCAACTGTGACGCAATAACGTTATCCTGTGGCAGCGCGTCCCTATAGTGTGTTCTCGTCCACAAGACGACGTAATCAGGAACAGCAAATGAGAAGTAAGGTTTAGGACTTGTCTCCGTTAACGTGATGACTCTGTCCTCGCCCTCGCAGTGTCCGAAAGCTCCCCTTGCAGAGATGCTGGGTGTTGTGCCCAGCACTAACGCTTTACTTAACCAGTTCATTTAACCCGAAAAAAAAAGTTAGCCACAGTAGACTACTTTCTCCTTGAAGTCTAAGCCTAGATCTCTAAGTTTCTTGACCAGCTTTCTGACATCAGTTGTCTTATGCTGGATGAATACTATATCCCCTTCTATTATGAACTCGTTATCGTTTCCGCGGCAGCTGACAGCAGGCTTAGGCATGTACTGTCGCCTTGGTTAATGTGCTGGTAGCATTCATTTCCGTTGTTGGTACAACCTTCTGTACGTCAAGGTCTACGCCGAGCTTTGCTAGCTGTTTAGCGAGCTTCTCTGCTTCAGCGAGACATGTTTTGCCAGAGAAACCGCTGTAAGTCATTTGAATGGTTCCATCTTTGTTTACGGTTGCTGCAATGTTTTTAGGCATATGCTTTAATCACCGTTTTATCCTCAACTTTCTTGGTCTCTGTTCTGTATCCGAGCCCTGAAAGAGCCTTGTTTAATGCATGTGCAGTATAGGTCTGTGTTATGAGGTTCTCGAAGTCAAGTACGTCATGTTCGTACTGGTAGAAGTCTCCTCTTATCTTAACCTTGCCGTCTTCTTCAACGTCTATTCCTATGCCTCTGTGCATGGTTGAAGTTTTTATTCCTATGATGAAGTCTGAGTGTTTGTTGCCGTAGTAATCCTCGATTTGAGTGCATATTTCTCCCTCGTTCTCTGCTGCAAGCTCTTGAATGACCTGTTTTAAGAGGTTGATATCAGGGTTCTTCAGCATACATTTCATTAATGAATATTGGCTCATATTACCCGACGCCGTTACTTTCGTTCTATCTTGACACTAAGGTTGGGCTGGTCACCTGCAAGTGGCGGCAAAAGATGTGACAACAGTTGCTCTGCACTGAGGCATCTCACTATACCCGTTGGAGCAGTTTGTGTCCAACTATCAACCCCTTTGACGTATTTCCATGTTCTGCCATGTTTGGTCGAGATATAGATTACATAGTCAGCGTTCTTCAAGTGAATAACACCAAAGGAAAAAAAGGTTGACGCTTGCCATATGTACCCGAAAGAAAAAAGAGGATTTAAAGGCTTGTTACGCTTGGTGTTCCATCTAGTCCGTCTAATAGTGCTTTCATTGACGCGTTTTGGTCGGTTGAATATCCTTGCCTTATCATTCTGAGGAAGTACGGATCCTGATTCTCGAGCGTGCCGTATATTCTCACATAGTCTTTGATCTTGTCAGCCCTATTTTTTTACGTCTGGTTTAGTGGTGTTCATCGCTTTCAGTACAACGTCGGTGGTTATCTTTGAGCTGTCTTCGCTATTCTTTACCTCAAACTTAAATTTTTTACAGGCAACATATTAGAAAGGAATTCAAGTGTAAAGTATAAAAAGTGTAATATCTTAGATGCCTTTTCTGTTTTTGGGAGCTTACCAAGGAGCTTCATTATTCTCTTGATAATAAGTATTGAAGTTTTTAGCTGAGCTGTATGCATCGAAAATTTGCCAATAGAAGCCTATGATCTCAAGTGCTATAAGTACAGCGACTATTGCGATAGACCCAAAACCAGCTGATGAAGTCATATTGCTAAAAGGAGGGTATATTAACCTGAATGCAGTTAATAATCCTAACGAATAAGACATATAAGCCAAGGACATGATTAAAAGCAGTCCTACGATTAACCATATTATTCCTCTTAGCACTTTTCCAACATAGAAATGTCCGAAACCCCATATTCCAACTAACCCAAAAATAGCAGAAATCAATGCAGCAAATCCAGGGTTCTTCAATTCCCTCAACTTTGACATAGCTGCAAGAGTAAGAGGGCTAAATTCAGCTGGTGCCATGGACATTCTTTCTCCGCAATAAGGACAAAGTATTGCATCTTTTGGAGCCTCTCTTCCACACTTAGGACACGATACCATAGGTTAATCATTATATGATGAACTTCTTCAATATTAAGTCTTTCTATTAATTGATCTCTAACTTTTTTTGTTTAATGATATTTCAGTAGAATTATACTGTTCCCGTAAGTAACTGTAAAAGACTTACATATTTAGTATGTTCTACAGTTCCATTTACTATCATTTGCTGCTGCCAAGTAATTGATGCAGTCGCATTAAAAATCTTACGAGGAGGAGGAGGAACAAAGCCAAGATACGCAGGATCGGCTTGGTTAGCTATGACAAAATATAGATTACCTTGACAATTAGAACCTGTTGTAAATGATATTCTCATATTTGACCCTACATCATAATGTGATGCATTAGAAAGTGTTCCTTGTTTATAGGAGGTAAAATCACTCTGATTTAAAACGTAAGCATATAAAGTATCTCTTATTATTACTGTAGTTTGGATAGCTATTGTTGTAGTTTGGTTAGCTGAAACATCAAAGACAATTGTTCTTCCTGATGGAACATTAACAAGCCACCAAGTATAATTTTTAGGGGATATAACAAAGTCCTTATCACTTAAAATTACTTCTGAATTTGTTTTTGTTACTTGATGTAATCCTTTTACAGAGTAAGTTTGTGGTATTATCGGAATAAAAATTATAGTTAATACAATAAGAACGATAATGAGAGAAACAACAACATACTTAACAACATTTCTCTTTTGAACTTTTTTGGTAATTCGCGAAGTTCCTTCTTCTATTATAATGCCACAATAAGGACAAAGCAAGGCATTCTTGGGAATTTCTCTCTTACATTTTGGACATAGGAATTTACCCATTAAACTGGTTGGCAATTTTGTTCCACAATATGGACAAAGTAAAGCGTCAATCGGGACTACTTTTCTACATTCAGGGCAAAATTTTATATTGGTTGAACTTCTGATCAATGTTGTTCCACAATATGGACAAAGTTTAGAGTCGTCGGGAATTTCTCTTCCACAATTGGAACAGTTTGCCATCTATTTTTCAATTTATTAAGTAGGTGCGGAATATTAAGTTTTCCTATTAGTTAACCTCTAACCTTAACCCATTTTCTGTCCTACACATCTTAGAAAAATCTGTTGAGAACATTTGTTCTATTACAGTATAATCTTCCATTGTTTTACAAGACCTTAATTTGAATAACCGTTATTTAATAAACGTTTATTTGTTCTCTGATTGTTGCGATAGGAAAGCTTGGAACTGAATTGTGCAACCGCTTCAATTTTCTCAGGTATAGATTGATAGGTCGGCGATAGCGTTACCTTAATTTTTTTAACACCTCGACTTCCTGAGAGAGCTGTTGTCGCCAATTTGACAAAACAAAATCAGTTACTTTGGGTGAACTTTCCCCTAAAATCCCCAACGCCTGTCTGCATGAAAGGGATTTGCTCTTTTAGCGGTCAAATCAGGCGTTTTTGATAGCTCAAAAGTCGCCGACACAAGAGGGGGGCTTGTCTTTTTCTAGCCTTTTTAGGGGGAGCCCGTGCGTGTATAATTAATTATAATAGGCACGCAATTTTACGGTCAATAGTGGATTGCTGTTCGCAAGCCTAACGATATTAACAATAAAGAATATTGTTAAAACGATTTACCTAATGATTTGGTCGTTGGCCGCAGGGCTTTAAATGTCGGGAAGAACATTTATTATCGACTATGCACCTATCAACTTGGAAGAACGATGTCATCCTTTAAGGTTAATAATACGATTTTTTGATAGCATCAAACCTATAAATTTAGGCATACTCTAACCACTACATAAATATGGAACGTTAAGGTCTTTCAGATAACTGATATACTTGGTCACTTGAACAAGAATAAAAACTTACTAAGAGATTTTGTTTTACTTAGTTAGAATTTAACTTTTACTTGTGGTGTAATAATTAATTTAACTTTTACTCTTAGAGTAATAATTATGTTCAAATGTTCAAATGTCTGTTCACCAAACGGAAAAAACATTTTCCCCTATATATAGAGGGACACGGTTGTTTTCCTAAGGAATGTTGGGCTTTATCGGGGGGAACCGCTATATAGGGACGAACGGTTTTTCTGTTTGGCGTTCGCATTAGCGATTATAAAGATGCTTAGGTAATTAATTTATACACTGAGTGTAAAAGTTTTCAGAGCAGTGTTCAGCGTGCTTCTTTATCGCTTCAAAGCTGTCTAAAAGTTCGACTACCAAGTTTAATCACTTTTACGGAAATCTCTGAATCCTGAGGCGCTTGGGTTCCAGTAGTTTAAGAAAGCGTCCATCAGGTTCTTTAAGGTATCTCGGTCCTTGCCGTAGATCAGCCTTATCGGGAGATGGAGGACCTTAATCCCATGGTTATTCCAGAGCCCGTCCTCCTTCACACGGTTAAAGACGATCTTCTTGTCAACCTGGACGCCGATGTTTCCTATCAGAAAGTCTACTGTGTAGGGTTTCTGCTTTTTCTTTGGCAGCAGCACTTCTTCAGGGCCCGGCTGGAATGTAACCGACTTCTCAGGGTAGACCTTGATCTCGGAAAGCATCGAAGTGAAATCTGCTACAGGGTTACTTTCAGTTTTAGGAGTTTTCGATCCCTGTCCTGAGGACTTCTTTGGGGTTATGTTTTCTATAGCCTCTGTTGTACCCTCTGCTACACTCTGTGTAGCACCATTTTGTTTCGTTATATCCTTATGTAAAACACCTTTGCGTGATTTTGCTTTACCTCCTTTTGAACCCCGACCTTGCATTACCTCGTCTTTATACTGGGGATCTAAAAGTTCCACTATCCTGCCGTAGGAGACTTCAAGGAGCTCCGCCAGTCTTTTAGCGACCTTACCTCTCTCGGTCTTTTCTTTGGCAACGAGCGCTTGGGCGGTGTCGTTTATCTGAGTATGCCACCAGGCTTCGTCCTTCGCTGCATGTACGTTATCGCTAATCTTCTTGAGATGGAAGTCAACGTCGTCCTCAACGACAATAACCTTCTCAGGCCAGTTTGGAACAGCCTTCTTCCTGGTTTCACCCGAGATAATACGTCCGTTCTGATCCCTGATAACGCTGTGAAGGGATCCACGTTTAAGGTAACTTTGCCGGAGCTGTAAGAGGATATTGTCCTCAGGTCTAATTTCTTCTTTATTTTCTTCAGTCAATCAAATGCACCTTTCCCTTTTATTTCTTCTTTCTTCTCTAAGCCCGCGCTAGGAGGCACGTAACTCGCAGAGCTTTGCATACCTTGTTGGAATGTTGTCACAATTAGTTCTTCATGAATCTCTGAAAGAGGCATTATCTCCTTAGCATAATCAGCCGCAGCTGACTCAACAGCTGTAAATTCATTTTTACTCATTTTTTTTATCGCCATCATAGTTAAGCAGAACGTACATTTTATATACTAATATTATACCACTATACCAGTTATGGACCACCTTTCTATAGATAGGATATCAGACAAGATTTTAGAAATCGTGAGAAAAGAGCCAGGCATCTCATCTAATGAACTCGTGAGGCAGATGGAAGAAGAGGCAAGTAGAGTAAGTATCTTCAAGAAATTAAAAATTCTCGAAGAATCTGGACTAGTGAAGATAATCAAACGTAGAAAAGGTCAAAAATCATTCATTTACGAAGGAGAAACCTTCAAAATATTTGAACGTATAAAGGAAATTAGTAATGAAGTTTTAGAAATTTACAGAGACATTTCAAGAGTGTATGGAGGGGAACTGATGAATAAGGAAAAGAGTAAAGAAGAATTAACTCAAGAGCTGCAAAGAGCTAATGCACTTGCTAATAAGGTTCTATTTCCGCTTAGATTTTTTCCTTCGGGTAGTTTGGGAATGGTGATCAATAATTTGATTTCAGAAATTGAAAAAGAAATATTCGTTGAATCAGTGACAGCTCTTGACTTTAAAGAAGAAGCGGTTCGAATTCCTGAACTTGTAGGACCATCTTTAACAGAACTTAGAGAACTCCATAGAGAAGTTTTGAAGGGAAACAATAGTAACAGGGAAAAATAGATTATGTCAAGAGTTATTAATTATCCCATAAAAGTTTAAAACTTTAGTCTAAATAATATTTGTATGGATGCTAAATACGAATCTGTTAAGGACTTGTTCAAGTTGGATGGAAAGAAAGCTATCATAACAGGAGCAGGAAGCGGAATCGGCAGATCTATTGCATTTGGTTTAGCAGAATATGGAGTCGACGTCGCACTGTTTGGGCGCACTTCTGAAAAACTGATAAAGGTGCAGCAAGAAATAGAAGAAAAGTTCCCCACAAAAACACTGGTAGTTAACATGGACGTGCTGGACTCAAGGCGGATAGGTGAATCTGTGCGGGAAGTGATTGAAGAGTTTGGTAAAATAGACATCCTAGTAAACAGTCACGGTATCGGACAATGGGTCAAAGCTGAGGAGATGACGGAGAAAGATTGGGATACGATGATTGACACAAATTTGAAGGGAGTTTTCTTCATGTGCCAAGCTGTCGCTCAACAGATGATAAAGCAAAAGGGAGGAAAAATAATAACAATCTCATCTATTTCTGGTATGATTGCCAACAGGCCACAAAGTCAAGCACACTATAATACAGCTAAGGCTGGTGTCCTAAATTTGACAAAATGTCTGGCTGTAGAATGGGCTAAGTATAACATAAACGTGAACTGTATCAGCCCTGGATATACGCTGACAGCGATGATTGAGAGAAGGTTCAAGACTAATCCGGAGATGGAAGGTATTTGGAAATCATACGTGCCTCTAGGGCGTGTAGCTGAGCCAATAGAAATGGTTGGTGCGGCGATCTTCTTAGCTTCAAAGGCTTCAAGTTATATTACAGGAACCAACATAGTGGTAGACGGTGGATACACTGCTTGGTAATAAGAAAAGGGTCTGTCCGAAAGAACGTTCATAGAATAAATAGGTCTTCCCTTGCGTTTAAGAAAAATAAAGGTTAGCAGATATCTTAAAAATCTTGTTCATATATATATTAGAACAAGAAGTCACTAAATAAGATAATAACGTTCTTTCTTCAACTAGAGTTTTTGCAAAAATATTACAAAGTAAGGGATCTACCGCTACGCACGTGTAAGTTAGAGATAACTCACATTTTCTAAGTGCTGCTTGATCCTATTTTCAATTTCGTCAAGTTGTGTCTCCCAGGTATTTGTTAAATATTCTATGTCCTCTTCAACGGTTCCTATGTATTTTTCTGGTGAGAGCAAAACTGTTCTATCAGCAATACTTAGACTTGTGAGCATGTCGCTGATTAGACTATCATCTTTTATTATAGAAAGAAAGTTTATATTTTCATTTACAGCCCTGTCTGACAATTTTCTAACGTATTCATGTGTGTCAATATCAAGGTTCTTCTTGATGCAATAGACCTGCAACGCCAGTTGAACCGGTTCAGCCGATATGAGACCCTTAGTCATGCTAAGGTTCTCCATCATTTTCTCTCTTCTTATCGTCATATTTTTGGCGATCTTTGCAGATCTACGTAACATATGATATGTGATAAATGGAATTTCACTTCCATAGTATCTTAGATTTGATGAGGATCTTAAATCCCTCTGGAAGTCGGTAACGAAATCTTCATACACGCTGATAATTTTTGGTAAAATTTGCCTCCAGTGGCCCCCAATATTTTCCGAGTCGATCGGATTTCTTTTGTGGGCCCCGGTGGAGGAACCAACCTGCTCCGACAGTCTCTGTTCACATATTTCGCTTACTTCTGTCTGCTGAAAGTTTCTTATATCCTCACCGAACTTCGCCAGATTGCCAGCTATCCCTATCAAGTTACTAAAATACGGCATATAGTATGTTTGATGGACCACTTGACCGGTTAAAGGGTCAGGCAGTAAATGCATTAAAGACAATGTCTCCTTCTCCAATTTCCGAGGGTGAACTTTTTCACCGAAGAGGAGTTTTTGAGCTGCCGATGTTCCGACGAACCCTGAAACTTTTCCCCTAAGGTTGTCTGAAAGATTAAGCTGTTCCCCAAGCAGCGGCATTACACCGCCAAGTATTTCTAAAAGCCAGTGTCCGACGGTCGTGGGGGCAGCATGCTGCTTATGCGTTCGCCCGACAAGAATAGTTTTTTTCTCTTCTCGCGCTCTCTTTATTAGAATCCGAGATAATTCTACTCCCTTTGGCACGATTACTTCGTATGAGACATCCCTCAAAGCCGCGCTCCACGCAGAATTGACGACATCGTAACTTGTGAGACCAAGATATATGTAATATCTTGCTTCCCTACTTAAAACCTCCTGGCTAGCCCTGATAAGACCCCTTATATCATGTCTTAACTTATCCTCCCATTCCTGCTGTCGCCTATAAGGCACGTTCTTTCCGTTAAGCTTTTGAACTATTTCAGCCGTAATTCTACTCGGAATAACCCCATATTTACCCAACACGTTGACATACGATTTTATGAAGATCAGCTGGTACTCGTAAATAGCTCGGGGAGAAAGGTACTGTACAATTTCAGGTTCCTCTAATTTTTCCCAATCAATATACCTTGCATAGGAAGAAGGCAAGTACTCCTCGAATTCGGTTACGCTACGACCTTTCGATTTTAGCTCTTCAAGAGATATTGGTGCGGGCAAACACTAACCTCCACGTCCTGATTCAGGGTTAGTTCTAGACAAATATAACTTCTCTACCTCCTCTAAATTTTTCAAATCCAATCTTTCAATACTTACATTATTGACGAACACCTGATAGACGCCGTCAAGTCTTTTCTTTATTTCAGCCACGACTGCAGCCGGTATCTCAGGTAGTGGATTAGGAGGGTTACCGGGGTCGATATATGAATCTAAAAGGAACTGTCTGTAAAACTCCTTGTCCAAACACCATCCTTCCTGCCTTTTCCCAATGTTATTTTTCCAGAGTTCTTGAACCCAGATCCTAGCCGAATCATGATTTGGTGCTTCATCAATTTGAATGAATTCTCCCTTGTATCTTCCGAACTCTATTTTAAAGTCTGGAATCAGAAGCCTCCTCTGCTTAGCTGTTTTCGAGTAGAACTCGTAGAGCTTAAAAGATGCTTCTGAAAGAGCATCCCATTCATAAGATTTTATTAAGCCGATGCCCACTGCTTTCTGTCTGTCGATGGGAACATCGTGACCGACGTCGGCTTTCGTGGTTGGAGTTAGCATAGGTTCATCCAATTCTTCTGCAAGATGGAGGCCATTCCGGAGCTTATATCCATATAGAACTCTCTCTCCCTTGGAGTAATCCCGAAACATAGAGCCGTAAAGGTGACTTCTTACAACCCATTCTATGTCTATTCTTTTCGCTCTGTAGGCCAGCATCATTGTTAAATCAGGAGTGTCTATGAAGTGGTTGGGAAAAATGTTCTTGGTTCTTCTAAACCACCACGCGGATAAAAGATTCAGGGAAGCCCCTTTTCCCTCTATTTCAGTTAGAGAATTAACGTCAAAGGCCGATATTCTGTCGCTAGAGTTTATAAGCAGTTTATCTCCGAGCTCGTAAACGTCTCTAACCTTCCCTTTCTTGAAAAGGGGCAATCCAAGAGGCGAGCTGAGACCCTTATCCTGGTTGTCTGTCAGATATGTTTCCACGATTTTCATCTTTCTTTCTGATAATTCCCTTTCAGAGTAGACCGGTTTCGAAGTTTCCTTCAGTAACTGCAGTATTTCTTCACGTTCTTTTATTAGCACTACTCTTATACCGGATGGAAGTTTAGTGCTCGAAAAGACTTTACTTTCACCGTACTTTCCTAGGTCAGGTGGAAAAGCATAAACGGGTTTTGTGGTGTTAGCCGCAACAGATCCCGACAGTGCATCTGAAAGCCCGGCTACTGTAATGAACGCCGATACATCGTCAGATCTGTTATATTCTTCTATAATTTTCTGAAGATGACATGGAGTTCTGTGGGCAGAAGCAGTCCTCTGTATTACGTGCACTCCTTTATCTTCCAGATAGGCGCCTAGACTTCGGCAGAATTCCTTATCGGAGCGCGAACCTTTGATGATTACAACGTTAAGTTTAGCCATTTGCTGTATCCTCCACTCATTAGAGATCTGATATATTCTTTCCCCGCATTTTAAAGTTTCACCACATTTTTGCTGAACGGTGATTCAATTCTTATGACCGGATTACCTGCTTTTACCTTACCTATGATGTCGGATGAATAGTATTTGTTCAGTATTTTGACGGCGTCCCTTGCAACATCACCTTTTATAGAAACAACATACCCTATACCGCAATTAAATCTGGAAAGCATTTCAGTATCGTTCATATGGGATTCGTCATATATGAATTGAAAGATCTTCTGAGGAACAAGCCCATGCTCTTTAAAGACTTCGTAAGAAACTGTTTTCTTGGAAAGTTCCCTGAGCTTGCTGAACCCTCCTCCTGTGATGTGAACTTTACCAGTTATTTCTTTTCTAAAGCTCTTGTTCAATTCTCTCAAAGCTTCGATATAGATCCTAGTCGGTTTTACCAGCTCAGTTCCAAGAGTGCTATTTGAGTCAAGTTCATAATCGAGACCTTTTCTAGGCAAGATCTTTTCCCTCACAAACGTTAATCCATTTGAATGGATGCCATTACTTGATATCCCAATCAGCGTGTCACCTTCTCCTGCATGGGGCACTAAAACGTCTTTGGGATCTGCATACCCAGTTGCAGTGACAGAAAATTCCATTCCTCCGATAGTATTACATATGGCCGTTTCACCTCCGTCAATAATTATGGGTATCATTACACCAGCTGGAGTTTTCCATTTATATTTGACGCACAAGCTCTTAAGTGAACTTATGGACTCCAAGATGGCAGCTAGATTTTCTTCTTGGAGGATGAGATGGCTTTGAATCTTGTAAGGTTGAAAGTTATGCTCGTATAGGTCGTCAACTGTCATAGCAAATGGATTACTTCCTGATTCACTGAACTTTTTCAGAGCCCATATAAGGTAGCCTTTGGTTCCTGTTCCATCGGTGACAGTCATCTTTTCTGAGCTTCTGAGGGGCTCCGAATATTCTGTTATTGAATACCTCTTACCGATCCTTTTAACGGAGATTTCCCGCGCAGCCTTCGTCCCGGGTTTTATATGAGTCTCCTCTATTATTTCCCTTATCTTTTCGCCAAAAAATTTTTCTGGGCTGTAAACCTTGTTTACCAAAATAGTCACTTATCTAAAGTTCTCCTCAATATATTGAACTGCATTTTTGAATATTGATATCCCTTGAGGGAGTTCCCTTTTTTCAAATGATGTCATTCTATGATATCTTGGATGATTACACATGTTCAGAAAGGCTGTTGGATGAGGCATCAGCCCGAACACTCTACCTGTTAAATCACAAAGGCCTGCAACAGATTCGATGGAGCCGTTTGGATTAAAAGGATGCTGCATGGTTGGAACGTTGTTGTCATCAACATATTGCATAACGATCTGATTATTTTCTTCTATTTTCTTGAGCACAGATTGATTGGCTGGAAAGAATTTTCCTTCACCATGTCTAACTGGTAGGTACATGCTTTTAATGCCGGCGGTAAACACGCACCTTGATCTTGGATTTATCCTTAAATTCACCCATCTATCTTCAAAGACACCGGAATCGTTGCTCATCAAAGTAACAGTCTGTTCCGTTTTATCCCCTTCTGACCATGGTAGAATTGCGGATTTCACCATAGCTTGGAACCCGTTGCATTCACCAAAAATCAGTTTCCCATCGCATAGAAAATTTTTGATGCTTTCACCTAGTCTCAATCTGTAAAGGTTTCCTAAAACTTTTCCAGCTGAGATGTGATCCCCAAAGGAAAAGCCTCCGACAAGAGCTAGAAGGTGATATTCTAAAAGAAGTTTAGGGCGCTCAAAGAGCTGCTTCAGATGAACCTTGTCGACATTGGCACCCGCCAGCTCAAAAGCGTATCTTGTTTCATCTTCACAGTTTAAACCGAATCCGTATGGAATCAGTATTTTCGTTTTCATTCAAATCCCCTCTAAAGTCTTCTTCCATATGCCCTTTAGACGTCTGATATCAGAATCGATAATGTAACTTCCATTCAATCCTTTGATCTTAAGATTAGGAGAACTAGTAACGGTTCCCACTCTCGCGAATTTGACTCCCCTCATCACCTTTTCAAATTTTCCTTTCCTGTTTTTTGGTACGCTAACTATAAATCGGCTGTTGGATTCTGAGAACAGTAAAATATCATCCCTTTGTATTCCTGACCCAGGCACCCTTTTTAAGTCCACGTCTAAACCTAATCCACCAGCCAGACATGTAAAGGCAAAGGCAACACCTAAACCACCTAGAGTAGGAGTGTGAATCGAATTCGCCAGACTTTTTTCCGTTACCTCACTGATTTTATCGTATATTTTCTTAGCCTTCCTTAGATCAACCTTGGGCACTTTCTGTCCTACATAGGCATGCCCCTCCATCTTCTCACCCATATAGCGATAATATTCAGACCCACCGGTTTCGTCGAAGGTTTCGCCAACGACGTAGACCAGATCGCCAGAATTCTTTACATCCATCGTTACCAGCTTTTTGACATCCGATATTTTTGCTCGCACGGAAAACATAAGTGTGGGTGGAATGGAAATGACCTTCTCAACTTCCTTACCGTCAACGAATTTGCTAACCTTCCAAACATTCTTCATACTATCTTTGCCGGAAATACATGGCAAACCGAATGCAACGCAGCAGTCAGCAAGAGCCTTATTTGCTCTCACCAGCTGTGCAAGCTTGTATTGTCCATCCTCGTTGTCCGGAGAAGAAATGTTCCAACAGAAGTTATCCAAACCGTATAAGACACTCTCTTCATTTGGCAGTTTCCCTCCAGCTGCTATAACCCTTCTGATTGCTTCGTCAATTACGGACGACACCATATCGTATGTGTCTATTTCGGAAAAATTCGGATTGATTCCTTCGGCTAATATAAGCCCCTCTTTGCCGCCATACTCCACGTAGAATGCAGTAGCGTCACTGGGGGTATCGCTCTCCTTTCCCACAAGCAGTTTGACAACAGATAACCCTTTAACCTCATGGTCGTACTGCCTAAGTTTGAACTCCTCCGAACAAATATTTAGTCTCGAGAGCATCTCCTCCAGGATCTTTTCTAGATCTTCAGGTTCTGCAAATTCTGGCTCACTGCTCGGCCTTTTTTTCCATACGGCTTTAAGTCTCATTCGTGGAACTCCATTGTGCAGAAAACCTATATCAAGATAGG
>Ga0187889_10000716_pt1 | contig 38668 bp, 35 predicted proteins | sample June2016WEW_7_10_2_FD_132992 | JGI IMG/M metagenome (GOLD analysis project Ga0187889, IMG submission 132992) | Peatland microbial communities from SPRUCE experiment site at the Marcell Experimental Forest, Minnesota, USA - June2016WEW_7_100 | ecosystem: Environmental > Terrestrial > Soil >... | reverse complement strand
TCCCTGCTCGTCCATCACGGTGGTCTGGCAGAATCCGCGGTGGACGTCCACTCCGGCGTACATCCTCATGCCCCCGTTCCTCACTGGGGCGAGGAGCCTTCAGCATGTCATCATCGAACGCGGGCGCCTCACGTCACAAGTCCGCAAGCCCTCGGATATCCTTCCAGCCGTAGCCGACCTCGGGCATCGGCCCGACGCCCAGGCGATGGGGTTGGCTGACCCGCTTCCCCACCAGGGCCCCACCCAAGCGCTCATAGAACCGCCGGTATGGGTTCTGAGGGAGGACCCATGCGATCATGCTCGTCTTTCCCGTATTCACGAGGTGGCGTGCGACCTCCCGGACGAGCACGGTACCGACTCCGCGGCCCTGATACGATTTCAGCACGTAGATTGCCTCCAGCTCCCCGGTAAAGTCGGAATCCGGTTCCCGGTTGGGGCAGGCGTGCGCGTATCCGACGATTTCCTCGGGGGGGGTAAGCGCGACAAACTGCTCTGCCCCCGGGCGCCGTTCCTTTAGCCCGCTTCCGAAGCCCCTGGCGATGTCGCCCTCGCCGGTGAGGCGGTCCAAGAGCTCGTCGGGCACCATCCCGCGATACGTCGTCTTCCAGCCGTTAACGTGGACGCGAGCCATTCCGTGGAGGTCCGCGAGAACAGCGCTACGGACGTTCACCGACGCGGACGGGCGGAAATCGGTCGGGGTCATCGGGTCTCGCGCGCTCCTCGCGGTCCCGTCATCGGCCGCGCGCGCCCGTGACCTCGGCCGACCTCGCGACGACGGGAGGTAGGCGAGGAGATCGCGGTGGGGTCGTCCTCGCTCAGCCAGTATACTCCCACGTGGACCCTTGCGTCGTGAGGACCACACCTACCTCGTCGATGGGATCGTAGGCCCCGCCCTGCCCGAGCGTGTACGAGGGAGGCGGGGAGTTGCTCGTGGTGATCACGGACCACGAGGATCCATCGAATTCGTAGGTGGTTCCCGAGCTGGCCATAAAGAGCACCATGTAGCCGTCGTACGTGTCGTCGAAGAACGCGCTCAGGGCGTTATAGGTCGGAGGAAACCCGCTGAGAGAAGCCGTAAGGTTGGTCCAGTTCCCTGACGAGTAGACCCAGGTGTCGGAGAGGTAGTTGACCGAGGGAACCGTGGACAGACCGCCGACCATGAGAAGATACCCGTCCTCCGAGTCGTAGGTCATCTCCATCCACTCTCGGGCCGACGGCGCGTACGTGAGATATAGTGGACTCCAGACGCCGCCAAGGAACGCCCACGTGTCCCCGTAGTCGACCGTGAAGTTGTGCCCGCCGAAGAGGACCACGTATCCGTCCTTGTAGTCGTAGGCGAGGCCAGCCCCCTCTCGCTGCGACGGGTGGTTGGGGGCCCCGGGGACGGATACGTCGGTCCAGGTCCCATGGACGAAGGTCCACGTGTCGGCACAGGTGGAGCCGCAACCGTACCCGCCGAAGAGCACCACATAGCCATCCGCCGCGTCGTACGTCATCGCCTCCTCATACCGCGGCGAAGGAGACAGCGACGGATGCAGATGGGTCCACACACCTCCGACGAACTTCCAGGTGTCGCCAAAGGCGATCCCGTTGCCCACCGTGCCGCCGAACAAGAGGACGTACCCGTCTGCCTCATCGTACGTCATGGCCGAATCGAAGCGAGGGATTGGCGCCTGCGGCAACACCGTCGTCCACACCTTACCCGAGATCTTCCACGTGTCGTTGCCGACCCCCGTGGTGGTCAATCCGCCGAAGAGCGTGACCGCGCCTCCGCTTGGCCCGTCCGCCATCGACGGAAGTGTCCGCTTGGAGGGGTGGGCGAGGGAAGCCAGCTTCGTCCACGCCCCGCCCGCGAAGGTCCAAGTGTCACCGAGGAAGGCCGGATTCGAACCTTCGCCGCCGAAAAGGACGACCCGCGAGTCCGTAGCGCTGTACGCCATCGTCGACCAAAACCGCGCTGGGGGTGACTTAGCCGGAGTGATGTTCGTCCATGCCCCCGCCACGAACTTCCAGGTGTCTCCTAGGACGGCGCTCGCACCGGTTCCCCCAAACAGAACGGTGTAGTTGTCCTTCGCGTCGAAGGCCATAGCGGACTCCGTACGAGTGGGAGGGGAAACGGCGGGATGGAGCTGGGTCCAGATGCCCGCCTTGAACTCCCAAGTGGTACGCACCGTCGCGCCGGCGGCGTTGGTGCCGCCGAAGAGGACCACGTACCCATCCTTAGCATCGTACGTCATCGATCCGAACTGAACCCCACCGGGATGCGTCGTCGGGTTCAGCTTCGTCCACGCGCCTCCAGAGAACTTCCACGTGTCGGCGAGCGCGCCGCTCAGGGTCGATCCCTGCCCGCCGAACAGGACGACGTATCCGTCGGCCGCGTCGTAGGCGATTGCAGCACCCCACCGCGGAGCGGGCGAGGTCCCGGAAGTGACGTTCGACCAGATGCCGTTTGCCTTCAGCTCCCAGGTGTCGCCGAGGACCTGAATGTACGGGTTCCATCCGCCGAAGAGCACGTAGGCCTTGTCCTTGGCGTCGTAAGCCATCGACTCGCCGATGCGAGTCGTTGGGGGAGTTTGGGCGACGATCGTCCAAGTGGGTCCGCTCAGCGGTCCGGCGGTCGAGAGGCTCGCTCGAGCTTGCGCGAGCAGCGCGGCCCCGGAGGACCCAATGGCAGAGACGTCAGTGCCGGACACGGCCGAGCTAGGCGTGGCCGGGCCGACCCCGTTCGTCCGAACGTTCATGACCGCCGGGAGGGCGGCGAACGAACTCGCCACGAGCACTGTCAGAACCAGACCGGCGAGCAGCCGCCGGGATCGCGGTAGGTTCGATCGGCTTATCTCAAAGTGGGGCGTTTCTACTGGTTCGGACCCGATTTCCATCGTCGCTACCTCGCGGCGGAGTGGCAGCAGAACCAGCTTCTGCTAGTTGAACCTTGTGTTATACGTCGAGCATTATTCTTCCCGATGACTCGTGACGTCCATCGGACACGACACATCGAAGGCCGCGGACTCCAAGTTGGGCGTCGGTGTGAGGTCTCCCCAGGGCCTTCGATGGATCGTCATCCTCATTCCATCCGACGACCGCCCCCCCTGTGGAGCGATCGGAGGAGTCGTTCCCAAGCTTCCAGCGGCGCCGGGCGGCTCGATCGGGGGACACCGATATCGTGTTCGGCGCTCCGACGGGTCCCGCGGGCCATCAAAGGGTTCTAGCTTGGGGCAATCCAAGCATCAAGAAGGATTGGACAGGTCTCCGGCCCCATCACTTGCCGCCCCGCGCGCTCCTCGCGGTCGGTCATCGAAGGCGCGCGCGTTTCCCTCGCTCCGGGGAATCAGCCCCCGCGGCCGGAAGGGGGTCCCTTTTCAAAGCAGTGGTAACTTCAGCTGTATGAACCAGGATTCTCGACGCCACCTAACCGGCTCGGCCATGACGGCTTTGTGTCAGAAGGAGCCCCGTGTGTCGGATGTCGGGTCGGTGTGTCTAAAGGGCTCTCTCGTGATAGCGGGAGGATCGCGCAGGCTTCTCTACCGCCTCACTTAGTCTTCAGGTTCGGCTTCAAGCGGTCGCGGACGCGGCGCAACCCCTCTCCGACGTCCGCGCCGACCTTCTCAACCGCCCGTCCGGCTTTCTTCCCGGACCGCTCGATGTCGTGACCAAGGGTCCTTGAGTCTTTTGCGACCTTCTTCCCCAGTTTCTTCCCGTCCTCTTCAATCGTCAATAGTCTGCCCCCCGGGGACAACGGCCTCACGGTATTAAGACCCGGGGTCCGCCGGGCTTTGAAAACGGATCGGCTACGAAATCGACCTAAGCCGGTGGTGGAGTGGGAGGCGATGGCGACGGGGGAATCGCACTCAGAAGAATACCGGAGAATCTGCCGAGTAGCGATGCCACCTCGTAGGGACAAGGTGGGCCGGGAAACGATGGCCATTCGGAGAATCGGGGCGGTGATAGCGGAACCGGGTGTTCGCAACCGGACTTCTGACAGGCTGACATTGCCCCCCACATTCGACCAATCTTAATGTCGACTACGGCGCGTCACGGTTCTGCCCCCTTTCGGAGGATGGACGGGAGGGTTGAGAAAGGGTCGGGTTTGTGCTGGGGCCGCCGACTGTGCATCCGATGTGGACAAACCCAGCGAATAGCAGGAACAGCCCCAGTCCAATCGTCGCCAGACCGAAGGCGAGGAGGTAGGATCTCACGAGCTACCTTGACCGCGGGGCGAGATATCTGGGGGTGCGTCCGATATGCGACTCTGCTGGTCCACGTCGATCCGCACACTCGCACGAGGCTATCACGTTGGAGAGACGAACCGCCCTCGGCGAAACCGGTCTAGGCCGACCTCGCGGCACCTAGACCTGGGAATCGATTTCGGGCGTTGGCCCGCTAAAAGCGCCCGGAAATGACGAGGAACACGACTCCGAGAATGATCAGGATCAGACAGTAAAGCAACCCGAATCCCTCGAAGAAGTCGAGCGCCGCGACCAAAAGGAAAATGATGCCAATCACCAAACAGATGATGCTGACGATCGACCTCGCCGCGCCTTCCGCACTCATGGCTGGACCTCAACGAGGCTCACAAGAGAGATTATAGATAAAGTAGAGGAGAAAGGGTCGTTGCCCAGTCCCTCTGTCAGATTGAGCCCCCGTTCGTCGGGATTGCTCATGGGAGCGGGTTCAGAACGGACCCGTTCCGTAACACGAAGAGTCATAATTGATCGCTCGAACCCTTTTCCAAGCGCGGGGTTTTGTAAGGGGGGGTTCCCGCTCGGGACACGACGTCGCGTCTACCTCGTGGCCTCCCGCGCGCTGATTGCGGTCCCGTCTCTGGACGAACCCCGCGAATTCGTCCGCTCGTGGAGGCTGGTAAGCCTCCCCGACTCGGCCCCGCGCGCCCTTCATGAAGCCTGCGCGGCCGCGTGAGACGAAGGTCAGGATACAGTTATTCGCTCCAAGGTGCGTTCTCAAATGTCGAAGGAGCGTCGCGATCCATGCGCGGGCCTCGGCATACGTCATTCCCCGTTGTGTTCGGGACTATCGGGATCGTGATTGGTGTAGTTTTGGTGGTTGGTGGTCTTGGGTGGGTTCCCCAAAACCAAGCACCGGGGACGATTGCCTTTCACGGTGTCAACCTGACCATTGCTTACACTGGGGCGTGGCCGGGAATCTTCGGCCCCTCCCATCAGAACGCTTGTCTTCAACCTCACGGGCCACCTTTCAATGAAGGCCCTAATTGTCCGGCGAACCTGACCGCGGGAAGGCAGTACAACTTCGATGTTTTCGAGGTGTATGCGCCCAACAATGTCTCCCTCGTGTTTGCAAACATTTCCCTGCAATCCCCTTTCCCGGTGGTTGCGACAATTTGCGTTTATGGTGGTCCGCTCCCATCCCCGACCCTCCGTTGGAACCTGAGTGACGATGTCCCCGCGGGCATTCTCTGTGGTTGGGGGGTTACACTCTCCATGCCGAACCCTGTCCCCGAGTCTCCGGGGGGATTGTGGCTACAGGCCAACATGACGGTTCACGTCGTCTAGGTTTCGACGCCGCGTCCCCGCCCCGGTCTCCGCGCGCGCCGATTGCGGTCCTCCATCGGCCGCGCGCGTCCTCCTCAAAGTCGCGTTCGCGCGGTGCGCGAACGTTCCCTCGGTTCGCTCGCGTCCACCCGGAAAAGGGACTTATCCCGCGGAAGGCTAGCCTGCGGCGTGAGGTCACCATCAACGTTTCCCAAGAGCAGATGGCCCAAACTGCCGATTCGGACCCCACGGCTGGTGTTGCGTCTTCCTGAGATGGGTGACGTAGGGACCATCCGTAGAGCGGGCGCTCACCCTTCAACGAGATGGGGAATACACTTCCTTCCTCGACCGTATCTCCGACATCACGCCGTCGAATTTGTCAAGCGGAAGCGAATCCAGTTTCGAAAGCGGGAGTCCCTCGCACTTGCCATCACCCTGGGCAAGGACGGATCGTTAGTCGGGATGGTTGAGCTCAGCCAGCTTTCACCGACCGATCGACGCGCCGAACTCGGTTACTGGATCGCCCCTGGGCAGAGGGGTCAGGGTTACGCGACAGAAGCAGCAAGCGCGATGTGCGACGTAGGATTCCGCACTCTGCGACTTCACCGGATCGAGGCGGGAGCGTTCGTCCGAAACCGCGCTTCGATCCGCGTGTTGGAAAAGGCAGGCCTCCGCCACGAGGGCCGCTTCCGGGAGAGGGTGCGGTCTGGCCGCAACTGGCTAGATCAGGTCCGGCTGGCTCGCTTGGCCCCCAAGTAGGCTCGCCCGCGCCGTCCGCGCTTGTCGCGGTCACTGTCATCGGCCGCGCGCCCCCGCATCAAGCTCGCGGTCTCGTTGCGCTCGACCGTCCCCTCGCTCCCTTCGGTCGCTCGGCGAGCATGATGGGGGTCGGCCGACCTCGCGGCTCAATCCGCCGATCGGTCGGCCTGCGCGCTGACCTGCGGTCCCGATGACCGCGACAAACGCGTTGAGCGCGACCGAGACCCCCGAGACCGCGGACCCGTTCCCCGACCTGCCCGCGATCCACGGGCCGCGCGCGGACTCGTCCCCGCGACGCGTGGAGCAGCCGCTGGCGCTCCTTTCGAGAGATCCCTCTCGCGGCGTGAGAGGGCTCGTTCGGAAGGGTCAAGAGGAGGGGGGGCGATGTCAAAGAGGATGGCGACCCAAGCGTACCATCTGAAGGTCGAGCGCGACGAGGACGGCGTCTTCGTCGGAACGGTTCCGGAACTGCCAGGATGCGTTAGCCAGGGAATCACGGAGAAGGAACTCCTGGAGAACATGGAGGAGGCCATCCTGCTCTACCTGGAAACCCGGGACGCGGGACGCGATCTGCCGAAGGTCGTCTGGGTCGAAAAGGCTCACGCGTGAAACCGTGCCGCACCTCGTGCCGCTTCCGGCACGGCGGGTCATCCGCGCGCTGGAGAAGCTGGGATTCCAGTTTCAACGCCAGCGGGGGAGCCATGCCTCCTACGCTCACCCCGATGGACGGATGGTCACAGTACCCATCCATCCCACGCGAGACGTCGCCCGGGGAACCCTCCGGGAGATCATCCGGGTCGCGGGGGTCTCCGTAGAGGAATTCATGGACATGGCCTGAGGCGGGGGATCGATCGCAATGGGTCGGCCGCGAGCCGGCCGCTGCTGACCGTTATACGGGCGCTCTGATCGTGGTCGGTCATCGAACGCGCGCACGGGTCAGGAGGGTCAGGGATTCTCGCAATATTGACGATGGGACTCTTCTCAGGAAGGGATATCTCGGGCCGGGGCCTTAGCGGCAGGCGCTGGTAGAGCCGTATGACTCCTGCCACCGGCTTTGGGCGCGGTGGGAATCCCGGGTGGAGGAAACACCCAACCGCAATCGTCTGCGCTGTCGTGATCGGGATCCTGCTGCTTGTTCTCGCCCTACCCTCGCCGTGGGGTCTGGGGGCTTTCGAGCCCAATCAACCACCCGTTTGGATCGTGTCGTTCCAGCTTAATCAGTCCCTCCTCACGCCCGCGGGCCCGGGGGTGATTCTAACCGTGGAGAACACGGGAAGTTCCTCGATTGTAAACCTGTCGGCATCCCTTGAGCTCCAGTATGCGTATGTGATGGACTTTCCCAGCGTGAGCGCGGCGTCCCCATTTGCACCGAGACAGTCCGTATCGGCGTATGGAATCGTCATTGGACCTGCGTACTTTGTGACGTGTGGTTCGTTCTACAACTGGACGATTTCCGGGACTTTCTCGTCGGGATCGAATTTCCAAATCCAAACCAGCGCGTCATTCTACTGCGCACCTCGTGATATGAGCCAGGAGTCACCGGTAATCTCCGAGGGGATTCCGTAATCAACGATGTACCCATCCCGTGATGGTCCGTCTTTCGCGCGCTGATTGCGGTCAGGTCATCGGCCACGCGCGTCCTTCATGAAGCCCGCGCGGCCGCGGCTCCCCGCGCGCTCCTCGCGGTCGGTCATCGAAGTGTGTATGGAAGCTCCACGGTTACACCCAAATAGTAGATTCTCCCCGAAAAACGCCAGATCGCCTGGGGTTTGGGGAGGGTGCTCCTTGCGGAGCGTCAGATCCCCCTAACGATCTTCGGGCTCGCGGGGCGACCGCTCGGGACGTGTCACTCTTACAATCACCGGTGGTGCTCGCTTTGACTGTAACGCCCCCATTCGCCGTCGCCGCTCGGCTTCCGCGAGTAGCGCCGCTGCGGTCGCGTTCACGGGGACACCTCTATGCCTTGTGCTCCATTCATAGTTCCACGACGGAGAGCGGTCGGCTCCTGCTCTACGAGTGTGTATAGATGCGCACTACCTCGCCTTAATTGTTGCGAACGTCAAGTTCGGGCTTGTTGTCGCCAATCTTGGACGAGGTTCCGGCGATGGGCAGTTCGTCACGGTCTCGTGATCGCTCTCTCGCGCGCTGATTGCGGTCATGTCATCGGCCGCGCGCGTCCTTCATGAAGCCGGCGCGGCCAAGTCTCGCGTGGTTAGTCCCGATCATCCGGAAAGGCTGCGCTGACACAGCCGGCCACTCGGAGGAAAGGTGTATCGAGCAGAGTCACATCTCACCGATTCCGTCATGTGAAGGTGATCCAACTCGAAACGACCGCCTTATCCTCCCAACTGCCTAACCCTCGCGTTGTCAGCGGGTGCGACCACCTCCGAGGGACCCCCATCGTTGCTCGGGATCACGGTTCGCAGGGCCTCCGTCACCGGCCGCTTTTTCCTGGTCTACGGGACCGCGATCAGCCTATTGCTCGGTTGTCTCCTAGCGTATTTCTCCGGCCCTTCGTTCGCGAGCTCGTACCCCCTCTTCGTCCCGATCTTCGGGGTCGTTGGATCGATGGGTGGGCTCACCGTTTTCACGAGCGACCGGACAAAGGGCGTGCTCGAGTACCTGATCGCCTATGGGTACTCGCCCCGCCGATTGTTCGCGGACGTTTTGCTGACGACGTTGGTCCTCGTGAGCATCGTCGTGGGCATCGGCGTCTCCGTGAGCTTGGGAGTTTATTTCGCGGAGGGTCACACCGTCACCAGCACTCTGACCATCGGTATGGGGGTCTACGCGGTTCCCATGGCGTTTGCGTGCGCCGCGTTCGCGTCCACGGTCGGGGTCTACTGGACGACGCTTTCCTCTCCCCGGCAAGGAATCAACAGTCCGGTCGGACTCATTCCCTTCATCGGGATCCTCCCGGCCCTAGTCACGCTCTTCGCAATCACTGCGATCGCCCTTTCCGGCCCTGTCTCCACCACGACCCTCCTCCTGATTCTCGGGTCCGGGACGGGGCTGGTCGCGATCGTCGTGATCGTTTTGCTCGTGAGCATGGGACGGCTCCTTCGGCGCGAGCGGTTCCTCTCGCCGGCGTAGGGGGTGCGGTCGGTCGTCCATGGGATCCGCTACGAATGTGCCGGATTCGTCCGTTTCGGCCGGGAATGGCGTGGGAATCGACTGTCGGTCGGTCACCGCGGGGTACCTCGGCTCTCGGGTTCTGCACCAGATCTCGTTTCGGATCACGGAGCCGTCGATCTACGTCGTTCTCGGGCCGAACGGCGCCGGAAAGACCACGCTATTTCGAACCTTGGCGGGGATCCTACGGCCCTACGAAGGCGAGGTGTATATCGGCGGAGAACCGGTCGATCGCCAGTCGTCCCGCGACCGGTTGCACTATCTCACCCACATGGACGGGCTGCCGGATGGCTTGTCGGTGCGCGAGGCCCTCGAGTTCTTCGCCCGGGCCGAGGGGGCCCAGGCCCGAGATGTGGACCGCGTGCTCGACCAGCTCGAGATCCGCGATCTGAGTGCGAAGTTCCCGTCTCAATTGAGCGCCGGACAGCGCAAACGAGTCTCGATTGCCCGCGTGTTCCTTCGAGAGCGGTCGATCTATCTCCTTGACGAGCCGACCGCCAATCTCGACCCCAAAGTGGCGCGCGAGACCCGGGAACTTATCCTGAAACTGAGCCGCGAAAAGATCGTGCTGTACTCTTCGCACAACCTCTTCGAGGCGCGCGAGATCGGCCGCTACGTTCTGGTGATCAAGTCAGGCCAGATCTCCCGTTTCGATCGTATCGAGAACGTGCGGGGTTCGCGCTACATACTTGGGATTCGGGTGCTCCAGCCTTCCCCCGCACTCGGGGCCTACGACCATGAAGGGGAGTACTACCTCCGGGAGCTCTCTGGACCCGAGGAAGTGCCTGCGGTTCTTCGTGAACTGATGGCTCAAGGCGTCCAGATCCGTGAGGCCCGCGAGATGGAGAACCCTCTCGAAGACCTCTTCACGTGACCTAGTCGTTCCCGCGCGCTGATTGCGGTCCTCCATCGGCCATGCGCGTCCCACATCAAGCCGGCGGGGTCGGGGCATCGAATCCCTCGTTCGAGATGCGATGGAGGGCACCGAGGAGCGTTTAACTCGCAAGCGTTGAAGGGGGGAGCCATGACGCCTGTCGGTCGGCCCTTGAGGGCCGAAGATCGCGCTCTGATTCGCGCGCCTCAGCAAACACTGCGTCGGGGATTCGATGCGAAACATCACGGGGTCGCGGCCGCGGTACGAACGCGCTCGGGAGCGATATTTCCCGGCCTCAACCTGGACGGGATTCACACGCCCTGCGCCGAACCGGTGGCTATCGGAGCCGCCATGACCGCGGGTGACCGGGAGATCGATTCGATGGTCGCGGTCTGTCGTCGCGGGAGGAGGTATCCGGTCCTGTCACCCTGCGGCACGTGTCGGCAACTGCTCTTCGACTACTCACCCAAGGCTTCGCTCATCGTTCGTTTCCGGAACGGTCGGGTGGCCCGCCTCTCTGCCGAGGAGAGCCTGCCGGCGGCCTACGCGACGTTCGGCGATGGGTGAAGCATTCCAACCACCCTGCGCGTTCCTCGCGGTCGGTCATCGAACGCGCCGCCTACTTCTTTCCGTAAAGCAGGCCCATCGTCCCGACCATGAACGGAAGTCTTAGTGGCCTAGGGATGAAGTCCGAGGTTCCAGTGTCGAGGTACTCCACTCTCTCGATACCGCTGTTCCTCAGGGTTTCGAGGAGGTCGTAGAGGTCGCCGTAGGCTTCTCGAATACGGAAGAGATCCTGGAACGCGAAGACGCCTCCTTTCTTGACGACTCGTAGGGCTTCCTCGAGAAGGGCTCGCTTGTCTCTGACCGCCCGTACCTCGTGAAATACGAGATTGCTGACCACCAAGTCGAAGGACCCTTCGTGAAAGGGGAGTGTGGCTGCACTGGCCTGATGGAACGTCACTCGGTCCGCCACTCCCGCGATCTTCGCATTGCTCTCGCAGCGTTGCCGGGAATACCCCCAACCTCCCCCCCACAGATCAACGCCGGTCACGTGAGTGCGAGGAAACCGCTGGGCCACCGCGATAGTCAACGCTCCGTTTCCGCATCCAATGTCGAGCGAGCTCCCTTGCCCATTCCACTCTAGGTGGTTCAGCACCAGGGTACGGATTCGAGCCTGGAGATCCCCTCCGACCGGTGAGAACTCATAACGCGCGTACGCGAAGTAACAGAACACGGCCAGCGAAATCGCGGCACCGATAATCAGGAGGAAGAACTCGAGGGAAAGCAGAAGCAATGCGATTCCAATCCCACCTGGAAAGTAGAGTAATCCCGGCCCGACCCAGTTGCCGTAATCAGGAACATTCGTCGCCGTTCGTCTCACTCCCTTTTCTCTTATCCTGACGCCCAATCAACCGAACCGCGTTGGCGAATTAGGGTCCTTGACGACTCGAGACCAGGTCGTCGGCAACGTGTCCATGGTACTCTGTATTCAAAACGTGGAGGGGGTCAGCGGGGCAGAGACATCCTCCAGTTCGACAAATTGTGTAAGGGAAATCTCCGCTATCACCCGACCCGGCGCGCCGCGCTCCGCGCGGTCGGTCTTCGCCCCATGCGCTGATTGCAGTCAGGTCATCGGCCGCGCGCGTCCTTCATGAAGCCTGCGCGGCCGCGGCTCCCCGCGCGCTCCGCGCGGTCGGTCATCGAACGCGCGGGCCGCGCAGGAAGTCTGCGTGACCTCACGTAAGCCAACTCTGATATCGCTCGAGCGCCATGACCGCGCGTGGCGGCTTCTGCCGAACCCCCCTCGTCAAAACCCGGCCACCGGACTCGAAACCGCGTCATCGTGGTGGTGATTGTGGTCGTCGTGGTCGCAGCGTTGATTGCTTTGTCCACAATCCCAGTCACCCATTCCTTTTCCCTGACGGTCCCGAGCTATTTCGATTACCAGCAGTCTCACCAGCCAGCACAACCGCCGCCTGGGGCAACCCTATCTCCCCCTAGGGGCAGTCACGTTTGGGGTACGTTTTCGACGGACGGCGGAGCCGCCGTCTTCGAAATCATAGATTCCTATGGCCTTGTCTACTTGGCCAATTCGTCCTGCGGTACGTTCAGCTTCACCACAGCACCTCCAATATGGTTCTATGTGTTCGCTGGGCCCTCGGTCAATGTTTCGGGCCAATATAGCTCCCCGATACTGTGATTCTGAAGAGACGTGGAAGGACGGCCCCGAGTTTCCCCGGGGCGGAAGCGGACAATGGCTACTCGTCCCGCGCGCTGATTGCGGTCATGTCATCGGCCGCGCGGGTCGCTGATAGAGGTCGCGCGACCGTCTATGGCTGCTTCTCCCGGTCGTCCAGACTAAACCGCGTCAGCTACTGCCAGTCGCCAAGACTTCGGTGAACCGTCCTTGGATCCGGCTTTGGGGTGAAGGGAGGAGTCGGGCCCGAGGCAGCCCCACCCCCGCTTGCGCGCCACGAACATGAGTGGGCGAAACCGCACGGCGCACACTTAGAGGGGGTCGAACTCCACCCTAAGTCAAACCCGGCTTCTGTTCTCGAGCGAGTCGCTGTGTCCTCGAAGAAGTCCATGGAGTCCTCGAGCAGCCGGAGTTGCGCTGCGCGGAAGGAATAGGGCCCCCACGTCTCTCCTTGAGTTGGGTACTGGACCTCCCAACTCACTCCGTTGGCTCTCAGCAAGCCCTTGGTCTCGTCGTTCAAAGCCCCGGGTGCTGCAATACTGTAGGCCCAGACTTGGAGGAGGTGGTCTGGCATCTGGGTCCACCTCCCGGTCTTCCGCTCACGCACAGTCAAGTTGCCACCCAATCGTGCCAATCCATCGAGCTTTGCGATGTACACCCAGTCCCCTCGTTTCACCCTGGCAGGGACCTCGGGCAGTTCGACCAAGTCCACCTTGGGATCCTTCAGCTCCTTCGCAGTGGCGACAGGGACCACAGCAGCCTCGGCGAGAAGCTTCACCTCCTGTTTCGCATGTAACAGCTTACCGCGGTCAACGATGACTTGGATCCGTCGCGGGCGGACTTCTGGCGTTCCCCGGACGACGTGCCAGATCTTGTACGGGCAGTATGCCAGGTTCGTGAATCGAGATACCCAGGTACTCGATGCATCGTCCTTCGGAGGAGCCGGATACGGGAATCGCTTGAGCAGGTCCTTGTGGGAGAGCGGCTGCGACGTGTCGTGATCCGGGTCGTAGGCGTCTAGTCGTTCCAAGAGGTCGGCGATCGGAACGGTCATGGTGCCTGTCGCTTCGCGCTCCTCGCGGTCGGTCATCGAACGCGGGCGCCTCACACTGAGGTCGCAACGCAGGGGGTTAAATCAGGGTCGACAACACTCTATCAACGGCAGCTCTAGCCGGTGGACCCACACCCGTCACCCGTCCCACATCCCTTACAGCCCCCGCATGGGGGGCTCGGATCGGGAGCGCGGCTCGGGTTGGAAATCTTGAAGCCACTGGTCTCCAGGGTTTCGAGATAATCGATCGTGGCCCCGTCCACGTGTTCTCGGGAAAACGTATCCACGACGAACCGAAGGCCATCGATCTCCACGAACTCGTCGCTCGGGTTCTCACGCTCGACCGGCGCCATTCCGTAGCCCTCCCGCCAGTACACACGGATGGCCTTCTCGGCGACTAGGCTTGCTATCCTCTCGTGCGCGGCCGGCGTAACATCGAGGTGAAATGTCATCAGAGAACGGATGTGGTGGACCGCCTTAACGGGAGTGTCGCGCCGTGCGCGAACACAAGCATCTATAGGGCCACGGCCCCGAGCTTTGGAGGAGTCGATGAGCGAGGAGCTCCGCACGGTCGCCGAGCAGCTCACGCGGCAGCTCGGACTCGAGATGCCGCCGGTGCAAGTCACCTATCTCGAGCATCCGCCGAAGGGCGTTCCCGAGCACGCCGGCGGGGTACCGTCCGTCTGCACCTTCTTCGCTTTCGGGACCCGTTCGCCGTTCTACGCCGGACTCCCGCAGCATGAGGATTGCGAGATCGGCGCATTCGTCTTGGGAATCCCGCCGGAGGGCGCCGTCGGGGGTCGGCTGATGGCCACAATCGGGAACATTCAGAAGGAGGGCTACCTCAACCCGGGGGAAGAGGCGAAGGTCCCTCACAATCCGGTCCCCCCGAAGTACGTTTCCTACGGGCCCCTCGGCACACTGCCGTTCCCCCCGACTGGTGTTCTGATGTTCACGAACCCACGCGGCGCCATGCTCGCGGCCGAGGCCGCCGGCTCGGAGCCCGGGGCGTGGACCGTCCCGATGAACGGAAGGCCCATGTGCGCGATCATGCCAATCCTGAACCAAGGCGCCCCGGTGGCCCTGTCGCTCGGCTGCGTCGGGTCGCGGATTTACACGGACCTCGGGGTCGACAAGATGGTTGTCGGGGTCAAGGGAGATCACCTCGTCGCATTCTCGAAGAAGCTCGATCGTGTGGTCCGAGCGAACGAGCTCATGCGGTCGGAGGACTCAGCCCGCAAGTCGAATTCCTCCACGGCATTCTACGCGAAGCCCAAATCTTGAGCACCGCCGTCCCGGGAAGCGCTAGCTCAACCTAGAGTGGGTTTCGCCCTGCTCGATGGAGTGGACGTAGTCCCGCTGAATGATCCGCTTCAGAAGCGCTGCCGGGCTCCCCCAGATCGGTACCCTCCGAACCGATCCGGCCGCCTGTCCGAGTCCGAGCGCGACGACGACCCTCCGCTCTTCGTACCGGAACGTCACGAGCGGCTGATCGCCCCAGCGAGCCACGAGGTTCCGGGCGGCGGTTCCGGCTTCCGCGAGCGCGGCCTGCGCGGTCGCCGGTACCGAGGCTCCGGTCCCCGGGTCTCGGAGATCGGCCACGTCGCCGACCGCGAACACACCGGGAAGTCCAGGAACCTCGAGCGTCTGCTCGACGGCGACGCGGCCTCCCTTCCCGTGCGGAACCGGAAGTCGACGCACGACGTCGGGGGCCTCGAGGCCCGCGCACCACACCGTCGCGTCCGCCGTGAGGACCGACCGGTCCTCGAGGTGGACGCGGCCCGGCTCTACCCGAGTGACGTTGAGCCCGGTAATTATCGTGACCCCCGACCGAGCGAGGACCTTGCGGGCACGTTCGATGATGCTCGGGGGAAACCCCGCGAGGAGCGGGAGCGCACCGGTCAACAGGAAAACGGCGGGCGGTCGCGCGCCGGGGTCAGCGATAGGTTTCCAATTCGTCGTGGCAATCTCGGCCGCGAGCTCGGTCCCGGTCGATCCGCCGCCGACGATGAGGAACCTGGGGCTCCGTTCCACCGGAAGGGTGATCGAGGCGCGCTCGATGTCACGGATTACGGCCGCGAGCCTCTTCGCTCCTGAGAGGCGGTAGACCTGGTGCGTATGCTTCGCCGCTCCCGGGATCCCGTAGTACGCCGCCTGGCTCCCGAGGCAGATCGCAAGGGAACGGAATCGTTGCTTGCCCGAGTCGAGCAGGACCGTCTTCCTCGCGAGATCGATCGAGCGGACGATACCCTGACGAATGGTCACCGATGTCCGGTCGAACACCTGGGCGAGCGGCACCACCCAGGCCGCAACGTTGTCGCCGGATGAGGCCAACCGTCCGACCTCGTAGAGTTCAGTTCGCAGGACGTGGACCGGGTTTCGGTCGACCAGGACGACCGGTATCGTTCCCTTCGACCGGCGGTAGACCTCCTGGGCGACGGTGAGCCCGGCGTACCCCGCGCCGAGCACGACGACCGGTAGCCTCTCTGCGGCGGGGGGAACGGGGACGGCGGCCCACATTAGCGGCGCCTTGCCTCGAAGGCCTTAGCGTTGGCGCTAGCGTGTCCCGGGAGCCGCACCGAGGACGAGGAGATTCCTGTGGATCAATCGAGGAGGACCCCTCTCCGCCCGATTCGCTAATGTTACAGTTGAAACTCCCGTGGTCGGCATGGGATCCTCAGGATTCTGAACCGGGGATGGCCGAGGTTCAATGAAGGTCGCGGAACTCGTCGTTAAGGCCCTCGAGAACGAGAAGGTGACGACGGTATTCGGGATTCCCGGTGAGGAGAACATCGAGCTGATGGAGGCGCTTGGCACGAGCTCGATCCGTTTCGTCCTCACCCGGCACGAGCAGGGGGCGGCGTTCATGGCAGACGTGTACGGCCGGTTAGCGAAACGGGCCGGCGTGTGTATCGCGACGTTGGGGCCCGGCGCTACCAATCTTGTCACCGGCGTGGCGGACGCTTACCTTGACCGGGCGCCACTGGTCGCGATTACTGCCCAGGAGGATCTCTCCCTCATTCACAGGGAGTCGCATCAGTACGTCGATGTGCTCAAGCTGTTCGACCCAATCACCAAGTGGAACGCCCGGATTGAGAATCCGCGAGTGACCGCAGAGGCCGTCCGTAAGGGGTTCAAGATCGCGCAAACAGAGAAACCGGGACCGACACATCTCGAACTCTCCTCGGACATCGCCGAGGCGGAAACCACGGCCCATCCGATTCCGTGGGAACGCGCTCGGCGCCCGTCGCCCGACCGACCCAGTCTCGACCAAGCCGCCGAGCTTATTCGTCGGTCTAGCGCACCGATAATCCTCGCCGGGAACGGGGTGATTCGTGGCGATGCTTCCACCGAGTTAACGAGGTTTGCGGAGGAGCTCCGGATCCCCGTCGCGCTGACGCTGATGTGCAAGGGAGGCATCCCGTGGGATTCCCCGATGAATCTCTTCGCGCTCGCACGCCCGGGCCTCGACTATCGGGCTCTGGGGTTCGACCAAGCGGACCTCGTTGTTTGTGTTGGCTACGACCTGGTCGAGTACGACCCCGAGCACTGGAATCCTCGAGGTACTCAGCAAGTCGTTCACGTCGATTTCACTCCTGCTGAGGTCTCATCGCACTACGTTCCTTCGGTCGAAATCGTCGCCGACATCCGCGAGTCCTTGCAGCTGCTTCGGGAACGAATCCCGGCACCCAAGGAGGATCACCGGGTCTCGGCCCTCCGGGAACCGATTCTTCGTGAGCTCGAAGACGGTCGCGATCTTCCCGAGGGACGGTCGGACCCTCGCCGGATCTTGCACGAACTACGGGCGGCGCTCGCCCCCGAGGATATCGTCATAAGCGATGTGGGGGCGCACAAACTTTGGGTTGGTCGCTTCTTCCCCGCGTACCGACCGAACACCGTGGTCATTTCGAACGGCCTCGCCTCGATGGGGATCGCGTTACCAGGGGGTCTCGCGGCCGCGATCCTTTACCCCGACCGCCACGTGGTAACGGTCAGCGGCGATGGAGGCTTCCTGATGAATGTTCAAGAGCTCGAGACGGCCCGCCGTGAGGGCTGCCCTACGACGAACATAGTATTCCGGGATGAAGGCTTAGGAAGCATTCGGATCAAGCAACTCGCGAAGGCCGGGCGAACCTTCGGCACGGAGTTCGGGAATCCGGACCTAGTCCGACTCGCCGAGTCGTTCGGCGCGCGAGGATTCCGGGCGTCCAATCCGCGTGAGTTTGCCAGCGTCCTGCGAGAGGCGATTGACGCCAAGACTCCCTCCGTGGTGGACGTGCCAATCGACTACACGGAAACTCCGTTCTGAGCCGTGCATATCGACCATGCCGTCCGCCTGGGTCAGGGCCGTGTGTCCATCATGCTTGTGGACATGATTGGGGCAAGTCGCCGGGTCGCGGCCATGGCTTGAGAATTGCTGCCGTCAGAATAGGACCCGGTTGTTGGGGCCCCCCACGATGAAGGAGTGGGTTCTACCATGGGACGCGCCGTCGAATCGGTCTCAGAGCGGCTTGCTTGCTCCTCGTGGGCGCCAATCGGCCGCGCGCTCCCTTCAGCACCTCGATAGAGCCCGAGGGTGGACGGCTCGGCTGATTCGCCCTCCGAACACCCAAAAGGGTTCTCATTCGGAAGCCTGATGAATCGGTCAGGCTTTCTCAAAGGTGATGCCTGCCAAACCAGCCTGCGCGTGTTGCACGTGCTCGAGTTGCTGTGAGTGTTGTGCCTGTTGCTCGGTCCAGCGTGCCTGCTGCCCGACATGCCCCCCGAGTACTCGGGACTGAACTCGTCTGGCGAGCTCTCAGCGGCCCGCGCGCTCCTCGCGGTCGGTTATCGACCTTTGATCTTACTGTGGGACTTCCGCTTGACTGATTGGGGTTCGTAATCGTCCCGACGGGCAGCGAGCTCGTACGACGCCTCGCTGGCGCGCTTGAGCGCCGCTCCGTCGCGGTCGCACTTCGGATGCGCCGGCGCCGGGTCAAAGATGTAACCGCCACCGCAAACCGGACATTCGTAGTAGGTCATGAACGTCCCGAGACCGTTAGCGCCCCTCGGCTTAAGCCAGACCCGTCCTTCCTCCCTTTCGGACGATTTGGGAGAGCCCGGCGATCTCGTGAATCGCTCTCGCGCGCGCTGATTGCGGTCCTGTCATCGGTCGCGCGCGTCCCACATCAAGCCAGCGGGGGCGCCGATTCGAGCTGCGCCTTCACGCGCGTTGGCTGAACGACCACCCTTTCTTGTCGATTACGTCGAAGAGGTTGCCATCTGGGTCGGCCAACGTCACAAAGTCGTGCCCTTTTTCGGCGGGTTTCATGAGGGTCGCCCCAAGTCGAAGAAGCCGTTCGACCTCTTTCTCTGGGACGGAAGAATAGAGGTCCAAGTGGAGTCGATAGTCGTCCAAGGGCGCCTCCGAAGTTAGGTTCAGCGAGAGGTTGGGACCTCGACCCTGGGGGTCCTTCAGGACGACACCATCGGGCTCGGGGGGATCTCTCGGAACGTAATGGAGGGCCTCTTGCCAGAAGGCAATCATCCGCGGGAGGTCGCTGCAGTCTACGACAATCGAACCGATCCAGATCTGGCCCTGCCCCGTCGCGGTCATCACGCTTGGAAGAGCAGGAATCTGATAAGACCCGGCGGTCGGGTCCATCCAGGCTCGCTTGACGGTCTCTGCGCGCGCTGATTGCGGTCGTCCATCGGTCGCGCGCGTCCTTCATGAAGCCTGCGCGGACGCGGCCCCTGCCCTCTCCCGCTGATCAGGACAATTGTCGGGTTCTTCCGGCGTCGACTCCGATTCTCTTCCTCGAAATGCTTCCATTTATATGGGCATGAAACTGGACCGCGCGATGACCCACCCAGCCGAGGTCTTGGCGATCTACGACAACGAGATGCGTCGGGACCCCGTTCCCGACCCCGGGTCGCGCGTCGAACGAGTCGGGTCAATCGTCCGGATCGTCGGCCGGGAGAACTACGTCCTCTTTTCGGACCTGACGGAAGCCAATGCTCGGGAGGCGGTCGCTGAGCAGGCCGAACTCTTCCGTGAGGCGAGAGCGGACGTCGAGTGGAAAGTGTTCGGTCACGATCGGCCGGCGAACCTCGATGCCATCCTCGCTGGCGCGGGCTTTGTTCCCGACGAACCCGAGACGCTGGTCGTGTTCGACCTGCGGGAGGGCCTCCCCGGGGGAGCCGCCCCGGCGGGGACCGAGGTCCGGCGAGTCACGGACGATGCGGGGGTCCGCGACGCGGTGACCGCGAAGGACGCTGCATTTGGGCCTGATGACCGAGATGTCTTTTCCCTCTACTCGAGGATGGTGAGAGATCCGAACCAGGGATTGTTCGTGGCCTACGCGGAAGGAACCCCGGTCGCGTCAGCGCGAATTGAAATGACCCCGGGGCGTTCGTTTGCAGGCCTTTGGGGGGGTGGAACTAACCCCGCATATCGGCACCGGGGGGTCTATCGCGCCCTCGTTTCGGCTCGCGCGGTTCTCGCACGGAGCAAGGGCTACCGATTCCTCACCGTAGATGCACGGGATACCAGTCGTCCAATCCTGGAACGGCTCGGGTTTGTGCCGCTGACCACGACCCGCGCTTGGACGCTACGAACCGCACCCAGGACCTCGGAGGACTTGACCGACAAGACGTAGCAGCACGTGGTACGTGCTGGCAGGCTCGCGAAAATCCCTTGGTCCCGCGCGCTGATTGCGGTCCTCCATCGGTCGCGCCCGTCCTTCAAGAAGCCGGCGCGGCCGCCACGGTCAAGTCTCGCGCGGTTCGTCCTTGTGTCCGGAAAAGGGTGGCTTCTGTAAGGGACAGGTCTTGTGAGGGTCGAGCGCATCGTTGAGGGTTCCCGTCCGAATCGTGGGCTATCCCGTGAGGGCGCAACGTCGAATGTACACCTGAAACCGGGGGTCGGCCCGCATCCTCTCGAATGCAGGGCAGGAAATGAACTCGTACGGGTTATTCCCCATTTCGTCGGCGCTCCGGAGGAGCCACTCGAAGAACTTGTCGGCGTCTCCGAGCGCCGCATACACCCAGGCGATTCGGAACGCGGGAACATAGCGTTCCTTTGCGGTGGCCAAGAGGGCGTCCAGTTCCCGAGATGCCTCCTCCCGCTGTCCCAGAAGCCCATGGGCTACGGCCGGCAACGCTTCTCCAATCCACCCGCGGCCTAGGTCGTTCAGCTTGGGCAGGAGCTCGCGGGCCTCAGCTTGCATTCCTCGATGCGCGAAGAACACCAGCTTGTGGAACTCCACGACACTCTGGTCTTCTCCCAACTCCGAAACTCGGTTCCAGCTCGATAAGGCAGCGTCGTCGTTGCCGGTGACCCAGGCGAGGTAGCCTTTGTGGAAGAGGATGATCGGCGAAAGCGGGTCTGCTTCCTCAGCCCGCGCCAACTCGCGTGCCGCGTCCTCCCTGCGTCCACGGCACATCAGATTCATGTAATACCACTGGTGCGCCGACGCGTACATCGGGTTGAGTTTGGTGGCCCGCTGGAACTCCCGGTCGCCTTCGTCCCACCGATACTCCCTCGTTAGTGCGAGCGCGAGCGAAGCGTGAGCTTCGGCCATCGTCTCATCGAGCTGTACTGCGCGCTCGGCGGCGACCCTCGCCTTCGTAGAGCCTTCTTGGGGGTGCATCGATCCCCAGTCCACCAGGATCGAGTAGCAATCCGCGATTCCCGAATAGGCCTCCGCGTACTGGGGATCGAGCTGGAGAGCTTCCTCGAAACATCGGAGTGCGGCCCGAATATGCTCGTCCGACCTTCGATTCCACAGATGCCTCCCCCGGAGGTAGGCCTTGAACGCGCTGATGTTCGGGGGGCGGCGCCGCCCCGTGGTGGGGGCCGAGGGTAGCGCGATGTGGAGCGCGGCGGCCACTTCCTTCGCGATTTCGCTCTGAATCGCGAATATGTCCACCAGTTCTCGATCATACTTGCCGGACCAGAGATGCTCTTCTGTTCCGGCATCCACCAACTGGGCGGTGATACGGATTCGATTCCCGGCTCGTCTCACACTCCCCTCGAGAATAGTTCCGACCCGGAGTTCCTTTCCGATCTCGGAGACCCCCTTTGCCCCGCCGCGAAATCGCATCACGGAGGTCCGGGCGATGACTCGGAGTCCGGGAACCGAGGAAAGCTCGGACATGATCTCCTCGGTGAGGCCGTCTGCGAAGAACTCGTCCTGCGGGTCAGGGCTCATGTTGGCCAGGGGAAGGACCGCCAAGCGTCGAGCGGTTCCTCGCGGGAGGTTCGCTTCGTCCTCCGCCGTCCGTTGCCAAGGGAGGTCGACCTTGTACACATCCAAGGGGAACCTGACGTTCTTGAGGTCCACAGGAGCCAGCTTCGTGAACGAGTTCGGAATCTTGTTCCTGACCTGCGCGAAAACCTGCTCTGAGACGCAGATGCCCCCTGGCTCGGCGAGCGGCTCGATCCGGGACGCGAGGTTGATTGCGTCCCCCAGCACATCGTTCTCGGTATGGACGACATCGCCCAAGTGAACTCCGATCCGTAGCCGGAAACGGTCCGGCTCGGACGCGGAGGCATTATAATCCTCAAGCTGCCGTTGAACCGCAATCGCGCAGCTCGCCGCATCGAGCGCACTGTCGAACTCGACCAGGAACGAGTCGCCGATGGTCTTGATTTCTCCGCCACCGAACTGCAGAAAGATCGGCCGCAGCAGCCGGTGGTGGACTTCGAGCAGGGCGAGTGCATGCTGCTCGTTATCCTGAGTGAGGGCGGTGTAGCCGACCATGTCGGTGAACATGATGGCGGCGAGGCGTCGGGTCCCGGCCACGGCTCGCGAACGGCTTCCATTAGATTAAGTCCCTGTCCGGGGGAATCGATCGTGCGAACAGATTCGAAAGGGGTACCTTTCCAGACCCTAGTGAGGGACTGCCGAGAGAACCAACTCAGCCCTGGTGGACCTCGTGAATCTCGTCGGCGACGAGACCGTGGGCTTCCTTATGGACCCGAGCTGCAGCCTCCGCGGACGGCGCCTCGACCAAGCAGTAGATCGTCTCAGTCTTCTCGTCGACCCAGTAATTTCGATAGTTCACGCCGTGCTTGCCCTGCACTTTGAGGTCCTTGGCGTGGGCTTCCGCGACGGCCGCGGCGGTGACTCCCTTCACCTTTCGGTGAGTGTCCATGTAGAGGGGCATGACCGTTCTTAGCACCTTCAGTTCAAGAACGTTCGTATCCGATCGGAAATCGGTGCCTGACCGGACTACTCCTTCGCGTAGTTACTGGCCCCGGCCCAGTCGATCAGCACGACGGGTTCGTTTCCCACGACCCATGCATCGTGCCCCGATGGTAGCGCCGTAATCTCGCCGGGACCGACGTCAAACTCCGAGCCGTCGCGCATCCTCACGTGAAGCCGACCTGCGGCGTGATACTGGAAATGGGGAGATTCGCACCACTCCGTCTTTGCAACGGGCTTGACGTGGGTAGACCAGCGCCAGCCGGGCTCGAGCGTCAACCGCCCGACGACCCCGCCTCCGATCTTGACGAGCTCGACCTTGCCCTTTTCGAACTTGCGAACTTCATCCGGGGTTCCAAAACCTTTCCGCTCTGACTTTGCCATAACGACCCTTCTCTCCTCGCATCTCCGAATCGCTCGGGAGACCTGGGCAGGTGTAATACGGTCGGGGGTTAAACCTTACGACCGAGATTTTTTTTCTTTCTGGGTTGGAATCGACAGCCAATCGTACACGGTTCGTGAAGGGCTAGGCCTAGATCCTTTCGAACCGTACGAAACCTGTCCTTTTCGAACGAGGACCTCTGTCCGGGCTGATTTCCGTTAGGAGAGGTTCATCTTCTTCAGCAACCCTTGAAATCTCGGATCCCTTCGGACGTGCTCGAGCCGCGGGTCAAGTCGCCACTGTTGGAACGAGAGGTAGCGATACTTCACCATCTTCTCGAGGACGCGAAAGCACCCGTCAAGATCGCCGAGTAGGGCGTACGCACGGGCGACGACCCAATCGGTGTCCGGGGACTCCGGCAACGTCTCCTCATGCTGAAGGAGGGCTATTGCCTGTTCCTTCTCCCCGGACAGCGCGTGGGAGAGGGCGCGGACAGCCGCTTTCGCGCGCGGATTTGGCGACAGTTCCACGAACTGATTGAGTTCCTTCAGGCCTTGCTCGCGATCGGATCGGGCAAGACAGTACATCGCGAGGACACCATGGTAGAATGGCCAGGAGGGCGCCAGTTCGCCGATTCTCTGGAGCTTGACGAGCGCTTCATCGAAGCGGCCGAGCCACGTGAGCAACATAGCCAGTTGACCGAGGTTGGCCAGCCAAAGGGGGTCAGCTCCCTCGGCCAGCGTGAGTTCCATTAGGGCCTCGTCCGCCCGGTCTTTGTCTTGCAGCAGAGCTCCCAAGGAGCCATGTGCCTCGGAGTAGCTCGGGTTGAGCGACAGGGCCAGCATGAGCTCCTTCTCCGCCCCAACGTAGTCGAAATCGTCCCAGAGGATGTACCCTAGAGACGCGTGGGCCTCCGCGAGATTCGGGTCGAGCTCAATCGCGCGAGCTACCAAACGTCGACCCGTCTCGTCCCATTTCGCTCGAGGAAGACCCAAGCCGTGCCAACCCAGTTCGTGAGTGACATCGGCCAAGCCGGAGTAGGCAGCTGCGTTCTTGGGGTCCAGGGAGATCGCGAGCTCAAACTGCTCCTTAGCCTCCCGGAGAGTGGTCTGCTGACGAGTACCGTGCAGGAGGGTCCGTCCTTTCAGGTAAGCGAGGTAGGAGTCTGACCGCACCGGGGGTCTCGCTTCGATACGTGCGGCTTCGGCGGTCCCCAGCTCGATTCTTAGGGCCTCTGCCACTTGCGTTGCGAGTTCCGCTTGGACCGCGAAGACATCGTCGAGCTCCCGGTCGTACGTCTTGGCCCAGACATGACCCTCGGACTCGACGTCGATCAACTGCGCGGTCACCCGCAGGCGATTCCCGGCCTTTCGTACGCTCCCCTCGAGGATCGACGCAACGCGAAGCTCCGCCCCGATCTGGGAGACCCCTTTGGACGAGGACTTGTACGGCATCACCGACGTGCGAGCAATGACCCGAAGCCCCCTTAGCTGAGAGAGCACGGTGATGAGCTCCTCCGTGAGACCGTCCGCGAAGTACTCGTCCTTCGGGTCCGCGGAGATGTTGGAGAAGGGAAGGACAGCGAGGCCGGTCGGCCCGGAGTTCGTGGAGGGAGACTCCCGAACGGTCCAGGGCAGGATCACCCGGTAGACCGCCATGGGGAAACGCACGTTCTTGAGCACCTTCGGCTCGAGTTTCTCGAGTTGGTTGGGGATTTTGTTTCGGACCTGGCCGAACACCGGCTCGGAGATGCAGACCCCTCCCGGCTCCGCGAGCGGCTCGATCCGAGCCGCGAGATTCACTGAATCTCCGAAGATGTCGCCCCCGCGCTCCTCCACGTCCCCGAGATGAACCCCGATGCGCAGCCGGATAGGCGTGCAACCGGGCTGCGAGTTGCGTTCTTGCAGATGTTGATGGATGTCGATTGCGCATTGGACCGCCCGCAGGGCACTGTCGAACTCGACCAGAAAGCCGTCGCCTGTCGACTTTATCTCACGTCCCTTGTGAGTCTTGAGAAGGGGACGAACCAGCTTCTCCTGCTCCCGCAATAGCTTCAGAGCGTTCGCTTCATCAGTCTGAGCCGAAGCAGTGAAGCCCACCATATCGGTGAACATGATGGCGGCAAGCCGCCGGGTCGCGGCCACGACCTGAAAACCGCTTCCCTTAGATTAAGCCCCGGTCCAGGGCCGTCTGAGTGGACTGGTTCGAAACGGGCCCTTTCCGTAACCAAAGGCCTCGTAGTTGACCGCTCAGACCCTTTGCTAAGAGAGGGGTTTTGTAACGGGGGGTCCGGCGCGAGGCACGGTCACGCCGCGACCTCGTCTCGTCCCGCGCGCTGATCGCGGTCCCGTCTCTGGACGAACCCCGCGAATTCGTCATCTCGCGGAGGCGGGTAAGCCTCCCCGACTCGGCCGCGCGCGGCCTGCATGAAGCCTGCGCGGACGCCGCGGTCAAGTCTCGCGCGGTTAGTCCCTGTCTCCGGAAAAGGGTTCCTTTCCAACGACCAAAACGATAGCAATGGGAGTGGATTCCCGCACCCTGGAAGGCGGGTTCGACGAAGCCCGCTCCGATCTGGCGATTTCGTGCCTCCCCCCAGCAGTGGAGACCGTTGGGGCAATCGCCCGCCGTAACAGCTCGCCGATTGGGTTATCACCTATTCAGGGCACGGGATAGGCGAGAGGTAACGAACAATGGGACGAAACGACGAAATACGATACATCGCCTATGGTATCTGGGAGCGGGAAGGCCGCCCTGAGGGGCACGCCCTCGAGGATTGGCAGAAAGCAGAGAAGATGTGGGCTTCCCAGCACAAAACCCCACAGCAATCGCCCTCGGCAACGGAACGGAAGGGACAGTCGACCTCCTCCGCGCCCCAGACGCAGACGCAGAGCAGCTCAACTCGTTGGCCCAGCTAAAGGAGTCCGAAGACCCGGCGCGTGGGCGCCGTCTTTCCCGCGCACCCTCCTTCGATGCGTCTTATGAGCCAGCCCCTCTTCCTTGGGCCTACCCCGCTGATTCACCCGAACCGCCTTGGTTGAGATAGTGGACATTCCCAGGGATTCTCGCGAAAGTGCACGCGGCACTTTCGCTAGGTGAGGGAATGCGCTTCGGCGATGACAGCGCGAGCGCTCGAGTTCGGCCGGGGGTATGGTTACTTGCGACGCGCGATCCCGTAAATCGCATTCCGGGGTGCAATGCCTGCACACCCAGGCATGGTAATTCGGGCGTACAACGGCGGTCGCCATAGTCCTGTGCTTAGCCGGCAGATTTCAATTGATAGACAGACGCGCCGCGCATCGCTCGTTCCCCTCTTCGCGAGGAACGAGCGATGCAGCAAGCCAGTATCCAGTACCCAACCGCCGAACGTCCCACGCCGATCTGACCCACCGTCGCGTTTGGGTTCACTCCGCGAAGGTCTTTATCGCGGATCTCGCCATAACGGCACACGCGTGACCGCGCATGATCACTTCGCGAGGTCTGCCTTCATGGTCCGGATCCGCAGTCCTCGTGTTCTGTGTCTTGGCGCTGCTTCTAGCGTCAAACGGGGTTGCCACTTCTTCTGACAGCCAAGCTCGTTCTCAATCTCCTTCGTCCGTCCAGGTCCAAGGTCCGTCTTCCATCGCGCCTTCTTCCTCGATTGCGAGACTGGGGTCTCCAGCAATAGCCTCGTTCCCTCCCAGAATGGCCACCGGATACTATCCTGCCGGCGATGACCCAATAGGAATCGCGGATTTCGGCCAAGCTTCAGGGGGCACCGTCTCCTACACGACGTCATCGTTTGATGCGACGGCGACGATCGACAGCCTCAGTGTCTGCGCCACCTCCTCCCCAGGTGGGAGCACCGTGCTTTCGTTCCAACTCAACGTAAACCTCGGATTCGAGAATGGCGGGAGCTGGTATGTCTACTGGATTCAGGACGTGGCCTTTCTCAACACCTCGAACAACTACATCTACTTCCTCGATAACGTTTGGAACTTCTCGGGTTCCTCCGCGTCAATCTACCCATCCACCCTGAGTGGTAATGGGCAAATCGGGAGTTCCAGCGGCATCGGATTCTACTACGAAGCCGCCGCGTGACGTGGAAAGTGCCGTTCGGAGCGGCATTCGTCCGCCCCGCCTACTCGGAAGCCGAGATCGCCAACTCCTTGCGCGAGACCTGCCGACGTACGCTCCTCCTTCGGTCCTCCACCGATAGGAGCTAACCCGTTCCGCCCCGGGGCAACCCGGGGCGCTTCATTTTTCGAGACGTTCTTCTCGTGACCTCTCCAAGCGATGCTAGGTGCACGGACACTCATTCGAATCCGAGTGGATCCGGGGCCGGTCCGGTCCGAAACGGACTCGGAATTGGGCAGTGGGGCCGTCCGTGACGCGGAACTCTTGCGAACAGCCCACCGGCCGACCGCCCCACAACCTGCCGGATGCACTCCCAAAGGACCCCGGGTCTCCCGGATCGGGGAGATACCGGGATCGTAACAGTCGCGACTCGGCAGGTTGAACTAGGGGCAGCGCCATTGTCACATCATCGTCAGGGGCGGTAGGTCCCCTATACGATGAGCTTGGTTCTACCACTTCCGCCGGAACTCGTGAACTTCCTCTCACTGCCACCTCCCGAGACGCTCGTCGTGAGCGGCCCTGCCGGCTCTGGGAAGACGACCCTCGCGCTGGCCCTTCTCGGCGCCTTTCCCGGCAACAAACTCTACGTCTCGAGTCGTGTCGGAGCCAAGAAGCTGAACCGGAACTATCCCTGGCTCGGGGTGGCCGAGTCGAGGGACGTGACGATCGTCGACGCGACCGATTGGGGGTCGAGCCTTCGAGATTCGGCCCGTCTCCTCGAGTACTTCCGAAGTTCCAACAGGCCCGGCGGCGGTGTCGATGAATCCATGGGAGCGATGATGCCCGCTCCGTTTCGCGAGGCCACGGAACTCGCCCGCCGCGGCACGCCCTCCATGCTGGTGGTCGATTCGTGGAATGCTGTCGTGGACCGTTTCCTGGATGCTCCGAGGACGGCGAGTGCCCCGGCGCCCGCACGGGAAGAGGTAGAGCGACTGGTTCTGACGCGACTTTCGACCGGACCGTTCCACGTCGTATTGGTCCTGGAACGGAACGACCCCTCGGCACTCGACTACATCGTCGACGGAGTGGTTCGCCTCGAAAAGCGCCTGGTCGACGAACGGGGGGAACGCTGGCTCCATCTCGAGAAACTTCGCGGAGTCCGCCTGAACCAGGCGTTGTATCCGTTCACCCTCGAAGGGGCTCGATTCCAGTGCATCACCCCCGTGGGAAGGGAGGCCCCCAACCGCCTCCGACCCCCTGAGCCCGAGCCGGTTCCGCCCGCCGAGGGCCTGTGGCCCGGGAATGCCGAGTTCGCCGAACAGTTCGGGAACCTGCCTACCGGGCTGGTCTGTCTCATCGAACGGGATCCGGACGTTCCGGATGCGTCCATCAACCTGGTGCTCGGGCCGATCATCGCCCAAGTTCTTGGATCCGGGGGCCGGGTCTTCCACGTCCTTGGGCCGCGAACGCAACCGAAGTCGATCTGGGAGTCGTGCAAGCCGTTGATGACTCACGAGAAGTTCGTGGAGCAGGTGCGAATCCTCACTCCGGCCGCCGTGCTTGCCGAGCCCGACCCCGATCTCAAGGGCGTTGTCCTTCCCCTTCCCCGAAAGACCGAGACGCCCGTCGAGGCTCGGGTTCCCGAGGCGGTTCGGTTCCTGCGGGAGGGGGCCCAGGCGAACCTTCCCGGGCTGATCGTGGTATGGGCGTCGGGACTGGCAACGCTCGGTGCGCTGACCGGGGCTCCGTACCGGCCGGAAACACTCCCCCTCCTCATGTTGGACTACGCGTCCGGCGCCAACAAGTACGGCGTGTTCATCGGGCAGGTTGATACTCCGCTCGTGGACTCTCTGCGCGCGGTCTCTCCTCTGCGACTCCATTTCCGGGCACGGGCCGGTCGGGTTTTCGTGTACGGCAAGCACCCCGTGACTCCCTCGTTCGTTCTCATCGAGGGGACGGAGGATGCTCCCTACCGGCTCCTGCGGGTCGTCTAGCGCCCGACCCTCGGGCCGACGCGGGCGGTGACAGACCCATGGCCCCGAACGGATTCAATCCGAATAACGGGCGGATACTGACCCGGCAGACCCCCCACGAAGGCAGATTTGCAATCTTCTACCACCCGTCGCCATAGCTCAGTTGGTGGCTTTACCTCAGGAGCCAGCCCCGGAATGGGTCCGTCGTTCGTTTCGAGCCTTCGCCGAACGCCTCCGCGACTACCTTGTTACGACCCGCGCGCTGATTGCGGTCCTCCCTTGGACATGATACGCTTCGTCCATGCGGGCGATACCCCAAACCCGTCGCCGCCTGTCCAAGCCTCGGAGGCGACCGATGGAGATCTCTACGTATGTCGGATTCGACGTGAGCAAGAGCAGTATTGCGGCGACCGCCGTGGATCCGCTGGGACGCCGGCGGCGACAGGAGAAGTTGGGAACGAATGACGAGGAGATCCGACGATTCCTCGAGGATCTCCCGGGACCTATCCAGGTCGTGCTCGAGGCGTGCAACGTTTGGGAGCACACCTACGATGCGGCGGCCGCCACCGGTGCCCAAGTTCTCCTCGCCAATCCCTTCCAGACCAAGCTGGTCAGCAAGACGACGCTGAAGACCGATCGAGTGGATTCCGAGAAGCTGGCGAAACTCGCGCGACTGCAAGCCATCCCCGAGGCGTACGTTCCGACCCCCGAGCAGCGGGCGCTGCGCAAGTTGGTCCGCGAGCGGGTCTTCTACACTCACCTCTGGACCGGCGTGGCGAACCACGTCTACGCTGTCCTTCTCCAGAAGGGGATCTCGTTCCGCCCGGGTCTTCTGCAACGTCGGACCCTCCGCCATAGCGTAGCGGACCCGCGGTTCCCCGAGATCGAGCGCGGACTCCAGGAGCTCGCCTCCATCGAAGAGATCACCCGCTCACTCGATCGGGCGATCCAAGATGCCTTTGAGGCGTCCACGGAAGCTCAGCTCCTCGCCACCATCCCCGGCGTGGGCAAATTCACCTCGGTCGCGCTGGTCGCCTTCCTCTCTCCGATCGAGCGGTTCTCGAGTCTCGATGCCGTCGTGAAGTACTGCGGCCTCTGCCCATCGGTCCATCAGTCGGCCACGACGAGCTACAACGGTCCTCTCGTCTGGGACGCGTATCACTTGCTCAAGTGGGTCCTGGTGGAAGCTCAGTGGAACGTTCGCCGGCACGAGGGGAAAGGGGACGTGTATCGAGTCGGCCATCGGGTCGCCCGTCGGAAGGGCATGGGGAGCGGAGCGGTGGCCGCCGCACGGAAGCTCGTGCGGATCACCGCCTCGATCCTGCGCCGTCGCTCGCCTTACCAACCTCACGCTCCCGAGTCGTCGAGCCGCCAGCGGCCGATTGCGGCGTCGTAAGACGGCCGCCCCCTCCATTGTGCCGGGAGGCGACTCGGGGGTTCGCGGCCGCCGCTGTCCGAGTGCGTGTCAGACGCCGATAGCATACTGCGTGCGCGAACCACCCTGAGAAACCGGAGGTCGATGTAGCCCGCTCAACCCACCGTCTGCGCGAACGGCGGTACCTCGGTGCGTGAGGACGAAGCGTTCATAGCATCGGCCGCGCGCGTCCTTCATGAAGCGAGCGCGGCCGAGACTCTCCCCGCACGTTCCTCGCGGTCAGTTACGAGCGCGCCCATACAGTTCGGCTGCGAAGTGTTCCCGACTTTTCTCGTTCTCTTCGCGTGTCGGTGAACTATTGACAGAGCTGTTTTAACCTCGACCGGCGTCATCGGTTTCCCCACGGACCCATCGCATTTGGGGTACGAGCGGGTAGGCTCCCAACACCAAGCATCGGAACTCTGGGAGTGCGTGACGTAGCGTATGACGGACGAGAATTCGCGATACGTGCGGACCCCCATCGCCGAGGAGGCGAACAGCGATCGCCGGACGACCTTCGAGCAGGTCCTCTTGCCCTATTCTCTCGAAGACGCCGTCCTTGAGGCCCAGCGTTGCATCCAGTGCGGTATGCCATATTGTGTTCAAGCGTGCCCAATCGACCAGGACTGTCGAGGGTACATCGCACTCATTGCGCAGCGGAGATTTGACGACGCGGCGACGTTGACCCTCCAGGACAACCCGCTGTCCACGGTCCTATGCAAGTCGTGTTACCACTATTGCGAGGAGGACTGCATCATGGGGGAGCGGGGGGTTCCTATCGCCATCCGCCATCTGAAACGGGCGGCGGTCGAATTCGGCCGTTCGGACCAATTGTATGTTCCGAGCGCCCCTCGGCACCAACGCGTCGCGATAGTCGGATCGGGGCCCGCCGGTTTGATGGCCGCTTGGGAACTCGGACTGAGAGGGTACTCGGTCACCGTCTACGAGGCGGAGTCGTTCCTCGGGGGTCAGATCGCGACAATCCCGAAGTACCATCAAGGCGATGACGATCTGGCTCTGGACCTCGCTCGATTCGGGCGCCTCGACATAACATTCATCAACGGAAAACGTGCGGGCGTCGATTTCACCCCCGAAAGCCTGCTCAAAGGGGGATACCTCGCGGTCTTCGTAGCGATTGGGGCTTGGGACCCGAGGGCCCTCGGGATTCCAGGGGAAGAGCTACCGGGTGTTTTCTCCGCCCTTCCCTTCCTGCTTGCCGTCAATCAGGGCCCGGAGGGTTTCTTCGGCCGCAAGGGTCGGAAGGTCATTGTCATCGGAGGGGGAGACGTAGGGATGGATGCGGCTCGCTCGGGTCTTCGGCTATCCCGGAAGGGGGATGTCACCGTCGTGTACCGCCGCACTAAAGAGGATATGCCGGCGGGGGAGGAAGAGAAGACGGGGGGCGCTGAGGAAGGGATCAACTTTCTCTTTCAACGCGCGCCCGTGAAGATCGTCGGGCGTGGCCATGTCGAGGGCGTCGTGGTCCAGCGTACCGAGCCTGGTCCACCCGACCCGAAAGGCAAGGCGACCGTGGTCAATGTACCCGGTACGGAGGAGACCCTCCCCTGCGACACCGTGATCATTGCCGCCGGTGAAACGGCCGACGTCAGCCGACTCTCCCCCGAGCTTAACTTCAAATTCTCGTCCCAAGGTTGGCCCGAGGGAAGGCGAGAAGGCTGGATGACCGACATCGAAGGAGTGTTCGCCTGCGGCGGGAAGTCCGTGGTCTACGCGATGGCCGCTGGGACGGCCGGGGCGATCGCGATCGATGCGTACATCCAGAAGAAATCCGGCCGGCCGCCGACTCCGCGGGCCGACGCCTTCGGCCGGGCCAAAGTACAAAAGCTACCGGAGGGGTATGGCGGCCCCACCTGGCACCTGTAACGACAGGGAGCCCCGGAACCCCGAGCCCGCTCGAACTCCCAGCTTCGCTACTCGGGCGGCTCCCTGAGAGCATCTGGCACTTTCATTGGGAATCCCTCGGTCCCGTTATGCTTCTTCGACCTTGGGCGTTTCATTGAGCCCAGGTTCATCCCGCCGCTCAGGCTCAATCCGAACGCTGAAGTCGACACCCTCCCAGTTGCCCGTGACGGGCCAGTAGAACGTGAATCGGACCTCTTTCCCCTCCGGGAGCGCCCGGGTCGCCAGATCAGCGAAGTGAATTCCCAAACCCACATCGTGTGTCATTTCGTCCTGATAGGCATTCCAATCTCCCGCCGTCCAATGAACAGCGGCCGGAGCAAGGGTCTCGATGCGCAGTGTCTTTCCAGCGGGCAACGAACGGATCTTGTGGTTGAACCGCCAGACCATGCGGGGCGATACGATTCTCTCGCTCAGGTAGCGGCGGACAGGCTGGGGTGGCAGGTCGAAGATCCGGCCGTCGCGCAGGGAACGGCGCAGCTTCAGTTGCTCGGCGTGCGCCCAAACCAGGGGCATCGCCGAGCCGGAGGGCTGTCCGAAGCGCAAGGCATATCCCGGTATGTCCGACGTATCCCAAACCTGTTCGGGAAGCAGTCCGCCATCGTTGCTGTACGCTTCCAAAGTGCCCAACAGTCTTTTTGAATCCTCGAGCCGCCCCGCCGCGAGTTCATAGTGCGCTCTTTCGCCCGTCAGCAGCGGCCACCCACGGCCTATCCCGACACCGTCAAACGGGGCACCGTCCTCGTGTTCGCCGTAAACATCGCCGTTGTAACGGTGCCACGTGGGACCGACGGGGGTCTCCACCTTGAGCAGTGCATCGATTACCTTCGCCGTGTCGCGAATCCGAGGATCGTCGGCAGCACGCAAGCCGAATCGAACCAGGGCAAAGGCGCCGGGGCTCACTCGATGGGTGAAGAGGCGCGAGTCCTCAGCGGCTCGAAGGTTCACCGGGTGCACATTCTCTTCCAGGCTTGAACGGTTCTCCCCTACTTCTGCTGGAGCGACTTGGACGTAGTATCCTTCGACGCCGAACTTCCGACACCAATTGGTGCCGGTCACATACATCCAGCGCTCGATCGAAGTGTTCCAAACATCCGAAGTTTCTCGGAGGTAGGTTGCGAGAGACTCTTCGCGATTCGCGTCTGCCAGATCCGCCGCCGCCAGGAGCGCTGCGACCTCTGCCGCGATCGTGAAGGGTGAGTATCCCGGATCTTCCTCCCAACGGTCCTGGGGGCTCACCGGGCCATTGCGGACCAGATATCCCGCAGCTTGACGCACCATCGGCCAGAGGGCGGCCGCTTCGGTCTTTCCGGATGACCCGACGCGGGCGGCCGCGGAACTAATCGCACATGTCGATGGGATGGCCGTCCCCGTTCTCGAACGAGGGGAACCGTCGCATGTGGTGGGGTTCGTCACGCGAGAGTCGCCGTTCGAAGCCCGTGTTCTCTGGTTAGAGGGGGAGGAGAGAAGGGAGCGGATCCTCGGAGGGTCCGGCGGCGGTCTCTGGTCCAGGATTGGAGCGTTGCTTCACTTATGACCCCGACGGCGATCTGCGTCCACATCGCGGGAACCTATGGGATCTCTTCCCAGGCTACTGAGGGGGGTTCTACCTTCCAAAAGGTTGGTTTTTGTTCGCGCCCAGCGACCGGGTCAACGGTGGGACCGTTCGGCGAGGAGCTCCTGAAGGACCGTCGCATTACAATGGTCCGGATCGCGAGCAGCGAAGAGAAGGGTGACGGTTCCCGACCGCGCCTCGCTCGCTATTCGGTCGAGGAGGTCTGAGTGCGATTCGAGCTCCGCGCGGTAGCGCTCTCGGAAGACCGCGTACTTCTCTGGTTCGTGTTGGAACCAGGTGCGGAGCCCCGCCGATGGTGCAATCTCCTTCATCCACTCGGTGGGATGGAGACTCTCCTTCCGCAGCCCCCGCGGCCAGAGCCGATCGATAAGGTATCGTTTCCCATCGGTCACGGCGAGCGGCTCGTAGACTCGCTTCGTTTGGACAGTCATCCGGCTGCCTTCAGGATTGTTGGCTTAATGAGTCGCTCGTTGTGAGACCGACTTTCGATAACTCGTGGTACGGAAACCTCCTTGGGGGCGAGCGACGTTCACTTCCGAACTGCCTAGAGGCCCACAAGAGAGTCGACCTCTCCACGGTCTGCTCCATGGCAAATCCCGATTTGCCGCGGGTTCGCGTAGCTCCCGGTCAACCGCCCGGGCAAGGTCGGCGGAAAGGTGCGTGTCGAACCATGGGTACACGGACTCCTCCTCGCGAGCATTATGGGCCCAGAGGACGTTGAGGAGCTCGAGTTCGAGGTCCTCAGTGGAAGTAGGGCCCGCGTCCAGCTGACGGTGAATCTTTTGCAGCGCCTCCTCGATTCGCCGGTGCTCGTCGAGCATCAGTTCGACCAGCAGGTGGCGGGATGAGTCACCCTGCCCGAATACCGGAAAGAGGAGGCGTTCTTCGACGTCGATGTGCCGACGAAGGTCGGTCGCGAATCCATCGAACAGCTCGCTGCGCCGACCGGCCTGGGAAGGCGGGGTCGCCCGGAACTCCTCGAACCTCTCGTCGAGATCTCGGTGATCGCCCGACAGAAGCCGGGATGGCGGCCTACTCGTACCGTTCATCGGTTCTTCCAGCGGTCTCGGATGACCCGGATCTCGCCACTGGTCAGTCCCGGCAAGGGATTGATTCCAGGATAAAGCACCGGTACCGTACCTGCCCCCCATGTGATCGCCACCCCAAGGAGCAGGGCCCCCGCCAACGGAGATAGCCAGCCGACATTCGGCAAGCCCCCGGCACCCACGGTCGCTGCCGCGGCCACCGCGACGATCCAAGCTGCCGAAAGAGTCCAGAGCAAGCGTCGAGTCCACGCGTGGGAGATACGTTGGAATGGGGCGATCATTGCGAACCACATGACGAGGATCGTGAGTCCCACGAACCCGAGCACGTTCACGAGCGCGTGGGTGACAACCAGGGTGTAATCCGACTCGGAGATCATCCACAGGCCGATCGCTCCCCCCACCAGGAACAGCGTGACGCCCGTCACGTGAAGACCCGCCTCCGCTCGGGGAGTCCGAGCGCGGCTTACGAGGATGATCAGCACGGAAACGATGAGGACCGCGAACGCCGCTTCCGGTGCCGCGAAGAAGGCAAGGTCCGCGGAGGAGGATAGAGGAAGCACAAGCATTCCCAGCGGTACGAGCCAAGCGCCCGCGATGGCGAGGCCAGCGAGGGAATAGACGACGGGGCGCGACACGTCGGCGTCGAGCGACCGAGGCACTATGCGGAGGGTGACTGCCGTGATGAGAAGGATGGCGTGTCCCAGGACGAAGAGGTGGACCGCGGCGAGCCACCATCCGAATCCGGGCCCGGCGATGAATCCAGAAAGAACGAACAGACCTCCCGAGCCCACGGCCGCCGCCCAAGAAGCGAGAAAGAGTGGGACTGTCACCGCATCGCCCGGCCGAGCCTCGGGACCCGGGGACAATAGCCGGGGTTCGACGAGTTCGCGCGCGAAAAGACCTACGACGGTTGCCTCTCCGGCCACGAACAGCAGTGCTCCGATGGAGAAAACCCACCCGGGGAAAGGAGGGGAGGTGGTTTCGGAAAGGCCAATCGCTCCGACCACAAGGCCTCCCTCAGCGATGAGGAACGCCAGGTGCCCGACCCAGAGGGGTGGTTGGGGGCGTCGGGAGATGGTCGGAAAGAGGTGGAGGGCGAACCCGGCGGTCGTAAACCCGACAAAGCCGACGAGCAGGAGCCAGACAAGGAAGTCCCAGCGTAGGGTGAGTGCCCCCACGTCCGAGCCCAGCAGCAACACGGCGCCCGCCGCCGCGAGGTGGACCAGGGCTGCGGTGAGAAATTGACGGGAAACGGCGGAGAACGGCACATCGCGCGAAAAGCTGGCGGACCTATATTCTCCGCGACCCGCCCTAGAGGTCTCGGTTCCTAACGCCTTGCGCGCATTTCACGCGTGCGAGGTCGGCACGCGCCATAAGGAATCGGGTCCCGATCGACTCTTCCGTTAGGTTCGGCGTCCCCCGAGCATGATGAGCATCATCTTCGAGCGTCCGGGAGATTCGACGGCGTGCGGCACGTTTGCAGGCATTCGAACAACCGAGCCCGAGTCCGCTCGGACCGGAGTGCCTCCGACGGTCAGCTTCAGCGTTCCTTCGAGGACGACGACGAGCGCGTCGAAAGGCGCGGTGTGCTCGTTGAGTTCCTCACCGACGTCGAACGCGAAGAGGGTAACATTTCCTCCGGGGGTCCGGGCAATCACACGACTTGCGATTCCCTTCTCGGTGTACGAAATCAGAGTAGTCAGTTCGAGTGCCTCTGCGGCGGGAATGTTGGGTTTGGCGGTCATGGCAGGGCTTCGCCTCAACTTCTCTTAAGGATTCGTTGAACCAATCCGATAGTCCTCCTGAGTCCGGCTCGAGCGGCCGTTCCTCGTCCCGTGCGCTGATTGCGGTCATGTCTCTGGACGAACCCCGCGAATTCGTCCGCTCGCGGAGGCTGGTCAGCCTCCCCGACTCGGCCGCGCGCGTCCTAGATCGAAGTCACGGTCTTCGATGGCAGGATTCACGGGGGTTCACGTCGCGACCAGTGTGCAGCACTCCAGCTCGGTCTCCACGACAGGCAGACGGTCGGGTCGGATTTCGTGCATGATTACGCCCGGCGGGGTGGGTCGGGCTCTCGCGAGAATAGAGTTGGAGACCCGCACCGAGAAACCCGCCTGTTCGAACTCTTGGACCGCAAAACGGCGGTACAGTAGCGGCTCGAGCTTCAACCGCCGAATCATATCGGCATTCGGCCCCTCGACCTTGGGATAGAAGATCGTGATGGCCAGGAACTCCCCGGATACCACTCTCCGGAGCTCGCGAAGAAGCGTTCCGGGATTCTCGATGTTTGCCAGTCCGACGTTGGTTACCAGGGTTGGCACCGATTGATGCGCGAACGGCGTGTGCCGGGCGTCGAAGGCCAGGAGGCTCAACTTGGACCCCAAGCCAAGGAAGTCGAAGTACTGATGGTCTCGCAGCAGGACCCTCGTGTTGACATCGGTTCCTACGAACTCCTGGGACGCCCCAGGGAGAAGGAATTCGAGAAGCGATCCTCTGCCGGAGGCCAAGTCGACAATGGGGCCGGGACGGTCCGCGAGCCGTTCCTTCAGAAACCGCATCTGGCTCTTGGACGCATCGCGAAACTCGGGGGTGTACAATCCTTCGATGGCGAGATCGACGGCGATCTTCGCTGCTCCGAAGTCCCGTCGCGATGCGTGCACGAAACTGCGAACCAGCAAGTCCGTTGGGCTCAAGGATTCGAGCGGCGCGTCCATGAGCCTACGGGCTCGGACCGGCTCACCATGGAGGAACTCGGCGGTTTCACGATCTACCTGTTCCCAGAGGTCATCGGCCTTCGGATGCGATGGTAGAAAGGCGCCGATTCCCTCGTGAAACGGGTAATCAGCCTGGCACTGGGAGCAGACTGCTTTGCCCTGCACAATGCGATGACCGACACGCATTGAGCCCCGCCAGTCAAGGGCACCGTGACAGACCGGGCAGACCAAGATATCCGTCAATCCGTCCATCATGGCAGGCTGATTCCGGTTCGACCACGAACCTCTGAATCCGAGGTCAGTGGCGCCCTCAGAAGCGGACGCGGTCTCGCGGTCGCATCGGTCGCTTTATCGCGACGCGGCCGCCCTCGCGGCTCGATTCGCCGCTCGGGCGGCCTCCGCGCTCACTCCGTGTCGATGACCGCGATGAGCGCGCAGGGCGCCTCCGATATCGACGCCGCGAACCCGTTCCCCGACCTGCCCGCAATCCACGGGCCCGACGCGAAGCCGCAGCCGCCTCGCCCGACGGAGCCGGCTCCCCGCCGCTTCCCGAGCCCCCGCTTTGGCGACTACTCGCGGACGCGATTCGAGTCGCGGGTCGCGTTCGGCGGCCCGGACGAAGACGAGGACGCGGAGGAGGTCGCGACCCCAGCTCGGCAGTTCAGCCTCCTCGAGATCACGAGCGGGCTGCCCGACGATTCCCGCGCAGCCGACGAGCACGCCGAGACGCGTCGTCTTCGCGATTTGCGAGGTCGCGTCAAGGCGGCCCGGGCGGCGATTTCAGGCACGCCCGGCGTGGAGGAGGTACTCCGATGGGACTGGGTGAAGGCGGCTCACTTCTACGCAGCTCGTGGGATCACAGAGGAGCGGTTCAGGCGT